>Ga0210400_10002551_pt1 | contig 16765 bp, 12 predicted proteins | sample IncBWH26MmetaG_FD_155456 | JGI IMG/M metagenome (GOLD analysis project Ga0210400, IMG submission 155456) | Forest soil microbial communities from Barre Woods Harvard Forest LTER site, Petersham, Massachusetts, United States - Inc-BW-H-26-M | ecosystem: Environmental > Terrestrial > Soil >... | reverse complement strand
GGAACGCAAAGCCGAGATCGTGAACCTGTTTCGACATCAGGAAGCGGCCGAAAAGGCGGAGCACCCACTCGGCCGGATCATGGCTATCGAGGACGCTCGATCCGATGATTCAGATGCTATTTCCGTACGTTAGGCGACTACATGAAACTTACGGAAACCGGCCCTCCTACGTTGACATCGTTGGGGGTCACAGGTTCAATCCCTGTCGCGCCCACCATATTTCTCAGGGCCTTAAGAGGTGTTCTGCACGCGCCGAGCGATATTGGGGCAGAACATGCCAGGAAGCAGCAGCCCCATAATGTCAGGATTCTGACAGGCGGTTCGCGCCGTCTCGAGCGGCCACCTCTCACCTTGCGATAGACGAGGCTCGGCATTCGGCTTCGGCGCCGGCGAGACATCCTCGTCGGCGGCACCCGTCGGATCGGGGGCCGGGTCGATTAAAACCGATTTCATGCGAAGGCGACGCTCGGGTCACGAGCGGCTTGCCACCTTGTGTCCTAGGAGCCGCCGACGGGCGGCGTTCGCGAAGGAACAGGGAATGCGTACTGACCAAGCCAATTCGCGCAACCTTTTGCCGAAGACCGCAGCACCGCCCCGGCTGACCCACAGGGGGCCGGAAATGGCGATGATCGAAATTGGCGGCCCCGATATGGTGGCCTCGCGGATCGCTCTCGGCACCTGGGCGATCGGGGGCTCGATGTGGGGCGGCAGCGACACGCGCAGCGCCCTCCGCACGATCGATGCCGCGATCGATCACGGCATCAATCTGATTGATACCGCGCCGGCCTACGGTTTCGGCCTCGCCGAGGAAATCGTCGGTCGGGCGCTCGCGCCCAATGGCCGCCGCAGGCGCATCCTGATCGCGACCAAGTGCGGCCTCGAGTGGCAGGGCGACAAGATCCGCCGCAACGCATCGCCGGCACGAATCCGGGAGGAGATCGATGCTTCGCTGAAGCGGCTGCGCACCGATTACATCGATCTCTACCAGTTGCACTGGCCCGATCCGGGCGTTCCGATCGAAGAGAGCGCGGGGGCTCTCGCGACGCTCCTCCAGGAAGGAAAGATCCGCGCCGTCGGGGTCAGCAATCTCGACCGAGCACAGACCGAGCGCTTCCGACAAATCGTCCCGATACGGACGACGCAGCCGCCCTATAACCTGTTTGAGCAGGAAATCGCGGCCGAATTGCTGCCCTACGCGACCCAAACCGGGCTGGTTCTGCTCGCGTATGGCGCGCTGTGTCGCGGCCTGCTCGGCGGCAAGATGAGCTCGGCGACGCGGTTCGAAGGCGATGATCTGCGCCGGGTCGATCCGAAATTTCAGCAGCCGCGCTTCGATCAATACCTGGCCGCCGTCGCCGAGCTGGACCAATTTGCCCGCGGGCATTTCGGCACCGGCGTGCTGGCGCTCGCCGTGCGCTGGATCCTCGACCGCGGCCCGACCATCGCATTGTGGGGCGCCCGCCGGCCGGACCAACTCGCCGAAATCGGCACGGTGATGGGCTGGTCGCTCGATGCCGCGGCAATGGATCAGATCGATCGCATCCTCGCTCGGACGATCGTGAGCCCGATCGGTGCCGGGTTCATGGCGCCGCCGGCGGCCGACGCCGAACGCGCCGCCGCCTGATCGCCCTTGGATCTGATCGCAGCTGAGGAGGGTGCCGCATGAAAGCGATGAGGATCGGCCGCGTGGCGCTCGGCGGAACCGCCGGCCTCGCCGGCATGTCGCTGGCCTGGCTGGCTGCGGCGGCGACGCCGGCCGGCGCTCCGACAGCAGCGGATTTCTCGCGTTGCGCCGGCTGCCATTCGACACAGGCGGGGCAGAACAAGATCGGCCCATCGCTGGCTGGCGTGTTCGGCCGAACCAGCGGTTCGGTCCCCGGATACAACTATTCCGCCGCGCTGAAAAACGCGCACCTGACCTGGGACGCGCAGACGCTCGACAAGTTCCTGCAGAACCCCGGCGGGCTCGTGCACGGCACGAAGATGTTCGCCACGGTCCCCAACGCAGACACGCGGCAGCGCATCATCGCCTACCTCAAATCATTGCCGCCCCAGGCCGCCGCGAACCAGTGAACTGGCCTACAAACACTAGGAACGCTTGATGACAAACCTACACATAAACGGCGTGACGCACGCTGTCGATGCCGATCCGGCAATGCCGCTGCTCTGGGCGTTGCGCGACCTGCTCGGCCTTACCGGCACGAAATTCGGCTGCGGCATCGGCGCCTGTGGCGCGTGCACGGTGCATTTGAACGGGCAGGCCGTGCGGTCCTGCATCACCTCGATCGGCGACGTCGGCGACCAGGAGATCACCACGATCGAAGGGCTGAGCCCGGACGGCACGCATCCGGTGCAGCGGGCCTGGGTCGCCAATAACGTGCCGCAATGCGGCTACTGCCAGGCCGGTCAGATCATGCAGGCGGTGGCTCTGCTGAAAGACACGCCAAAGCCGACCGACCAGCAGATCACCGATGGAATGTCCGGCAATGTCTGCCGCTGCGGCACGTACCAACGCATTCGCGCGGCGGTCAAGGCAGCGGCGGAGTCAGGCGCATGACGATCGAAAATCTCAGTCGGCGCGACATCCTCCGCGGCCTAGGCCTCGGCTCCGGGCTGGTGCTCGGCTTCCACGTCGGCTTCCGCAGCCTTCCCGCCTGGGCAGCCCCGGAAACCCAATTCGCCCCGAACGTCTATGTCAGCATCGAAGAATCGGGGCTGGTGACAATTGTTGCCCACCGCTCCGAAATGGGCACCGGCATCAAGACCGGCCTGCCGATGGTGCTGGCCGACGAGCTCGACGCCGACTGGAACCGCGTCAAGATCGTCCAGGCCGACGCCGACATCAAATACGGTGACCAGAACACCGATGGCTCGCGCAGCATGCGGCAGTTCTACCAGCCGTTGCGCGAGGCCGGCGCGGTCGCGCGGCAGCTGCTCGAGGAAGCGGCGGCGCGCACGTGGAACGTCGATCCCGCCACGTGCCACGCGCAAAACCATGCGGTCGTGCACGAGCCCACCGGGCGGCGCCTGGGCTTCGGCGATCTTGTCAAGGTCGCGGCCGACCTGCCGCTGCCGTCGGCCGACCACATGCAGCTTCGCTTCAAGCCGGCGAGCGCGCGGCGCTACGTCGGCAAGCCTGTGCCGATTGTCGATCTCGCCGACATCGTGCGCGGGCGCGCGACCTACGGCATCGACGTGCTCGTTCCCGGGATTAAGTACGTCTCGATCGAGCGCTGCCCGGTTTATGGCGGCCGCGCGAAATCGTTCGATTCGACGGACGCGCTCGCGGTGCCCGGTGTGGAAAAGGTCATCGAGATCGAAGCCACCCCGATCCCGTCGGGCTTCAACCCGCTCGGCGGCATCGCGGTCGTCGCGAGCAATACCTGGGCGGCGCAGCAGGGGCGGGACAAGCTCAAGATCGATTGGGATTTCGGGCCAAACGCCGGCTACGACACGACGGCCTATCGCGCCGAATTGGAAGCGAGAGCGAAGCAGCCCGGGCGGGTGGTGCGCGGGCAGGGCGATGTAGCCGCGGCACTGCAGTCGACGGCGCATCGCGTTGTAGCCGACTATTTCGTGCCGCATTACGCGCACGCGCCGATGGAAGTGCCGAACGCGGTCGCGCATGTGACGAGCGACCACTGCGACTTCTGGGCGCCGACCCAGAACCCGCAAGCGGCCAAGACGCTCGTCGCGCAGGTGCTCGGTTTCGACGAAGACCAGGTGACATTGCATGTCACCTTGCTGGGCGGCGGCTTCGGCCGGAAGTCAAAACCCGATTACGTCGCCGAGGCGGCATTGCTGTCGCAAAAGCTCGGCGCGCCGGTCAAGATCACCTGGACCCGCCCCGATGATATCCGACACGATTACTACCACACGATCTGCGCCCAGCACCTCGAAGCGGCGCTGGATACCGAGGGCCGCACGACGGCGTGGCTGCATCGGACCGTGTTCCCGCCGATCGAGGCGACGTTTCAGCCCGATGTGACCCATGGCAGCGCCGGCGAATTGCAGCAGGGCTTCACCGACATGCCCTACGACATTGCGAATGTGCGGTGCGAGAACGGCGCGGCCGCAAACCATGTCCGCATCGGCTGGTACCGCTCGGTGTTCAATATCCCGCATGCTTTCGCCGTCTGTTCGTTCGCCGACGAGCTTGCCGCAGCGGCCGGCCAGGACCCGCTTGAGTATTTGCGGCGGCTGATCGGCGCGCCGCGCCATATCGATCTACGGGCGATGGGTGTCGATTATCCGAACTACGGCGCCTCGCTCGAGGTCTATCCGATCGACACGGGCCGGCTGCGCGGGGTCCTCGACCTGGTTGCGGCAAAGAGTGGCTGGGGTCGGAAACTGCCGGCAAGGCAGGGCCGCGGCATCGCGGCGCACCGCAGCTTCCTGACCTATGTCGCTGTGGTTGCGCAGGTTGCGGTCGGCAATGACGGCCAGGTGACTGTCCCCCGCGTCGATATGGCGGTGGATTGCGGCCTGGTGGTCAATCCGGACCGGGTGCGGGCGCAAATGGAAGGCGCCGCGATCATGGCGGTCAGCAACGCCCTCTACAGTAACATCAGCGCGAAGCAGGGCCGGATCGAGCAAGGCAATTTCGACGATTACCCGGTGGCGCGGATCGATATTACCCCCGATACCCGCGTGTACCTCGTCGACAGCGACGCCGCGCCGGCTGGTGTCGGCGAACCGGGCGTGCCGCCTACCGCGCCGGCGATCTGCAACGCAATCTACGCCGCGACAGGGAAGCGGATCCGGAGCTTGCCGATCGACACCGGGCAGCTGAAGGCTGCCTGACGAGCGGTGGAACCCCGAATTTCAGGTCTCGACGAGGGCGGAGGACCTGTTTGACCTGACCGTCTTCTTGCGGACAGCCGCCGCACCCCTGACCGGCAAGGCGCACGCAAGTTGCGCTCGATAATGAGAGGAGGCTTGGTTTGGGGATCGTTCGTTTCGCGCTGAGATTTCCGCACACCTTCTATGTGGTGGCAGCGCTGATCCTGTTTCTCGGCGTTACGGCCGCGGTCGAGATGCCGACGGACATTTTTCCCGAGATCAACATCCCGGTCGTGACGGTGATCTGGCAGTACACCGGTCTCGACACGACCCAGATGGAGCAGCGGTTTACGACCTACAGCCAGTACGCGATCAGCTCCAACGTCAACGGCATCAGGAACATCGAGGCCGAAACCGTCAACGGCATCTCGGTGCAGAAGCTCTATTTTCAGCCCGACGTGAATCTCGATCTGGCGATCTCGCAGGTTGTCGCCGCCACGAACGCGATCCGCGCGTTGCTGCCCGTCGGAACTCAGCCGCCGATCGTCGTGCAATACAGCGCGTCGGCCGTGCCTGTGCTGCAGATCAGCCTCAGCTCCGACCGGCTCAGCGAATCGCAACTCTACGATTACGGCATCTACCGGCTGCGCCAGATGCTCGCGCCGGTGCATGGCGTTACCTTGCCGACCCCGGCCGGCGGAAAGTACCGGCAGATCATGGTCGACATCGACCAGACAAAGCTGCTGGCCAAGGGGCTGACGCCGCTGCAGATCGTCAACGCCGTCAACGCCCAGAACCTGACCCAGTCGGGCGGGACCGAGAAAATCGGCAAGACCCAGTACACCGTGCGCACTAATTCGATGCCGCCGACGATCGAGGCGCTCAATGACATTCCGGTCAGCTATGCGAACGGCGCCACCGTCTTCCTTCGCGACATCGGCCATGTTCGGGACGGCAATCTGGTACAGCAGAACATCGTCCGCGCCGATGGCAAGCGTTCGGTTCTGCTGAGCATCATCAAGAACGGCAATGCCTCGACCTTGACCGTCGTCGACGCGGTCAAGCATGTGTTGGACGTGGCGCGGGCGGCGGCGCCCTCAGGGATGGCGATCAAGCCGCTGTTCGACCAGTCGGTGTTTGTCACCTCGTCGGTCGTGGCGGTGCTTCGCGAGGGGGCGATCGCGGCCGGGCTGACGGCGGCGATGATCCTCCTGTTCCTCGGCTCGTGGCGGCCGACCATCGTCGTGATGGTCTCAATCCCGTTGGCCATGCTGACCTCGCTCGTCGTGCTCTATTTTCTCGGTGAGACGATCAACACGATGACATTGGGCGGGCTGGCGCTGGCGGTCGGCATCCTGGTAGACGATTCGACCGTCACGATCGAGAACACCTACCGCCTGCTCGACGAGGAGAAAATGCCGTTGCCCGCGGCGACTCTCCACGGCGCTGCCGAGATCGCGATGCCGACATTGGTCTCGACGCTGGCCATCAGCTGTGTGTTCACCTCGGTGATCTTCCTCGAAGGGCCGGCCAAGTTCCTGTTCACCCCACTCGGCCTCGCAGTCGTCTTCGCCATGCTCGCGTCCTACGGCTTGTCGCGGACATTGACGCCGATCATCATCGGGTTGCTGCTGAAGGGTCAGTCGCATGGCGCGTCGGCGGACAATTCCGGCAAAGGGTTCTTCGCGCGCTTCCACGGATCGTTCGAGCGCGGCTTCGAGCACCTGCGCGAAAGCTATGTCGGGTTGCTCACAACGCTGCTGACCCGGCGGATCATCGTCCCGATTCTGGCCGCGATCGTGCTCAGCCTCGGCGTCGTGGCGTTCGTGTTTGTCGGCCGCGATTTTTACCCGGCGATCGATGGCGGCATGATCCAGCTCCATCTTCGCGCGCCGCCAGGTACCCGGATCGAGGCGACCGAGCAGAATTTTCAGGCGGTCGAGGACAAGATCCGCCAGATCATCCCGAAGGAGGATCTGGATCTGATCGTCGACAACATCGGCGTGCCGGCGCGATCCTATAATTGGGCATTCGCGGACGGCACTTCGATCGCCGTCAATGACGGGGTGATCATGGTTTCGCTGAAGGCGGGCCACGCCCCGACCGCCGACTACATCGCCAGGCTCAGGAAAGACCTGCCGGCGGCATTCCCGGAGGATCTGTTTTATTTCCAGCCGGCCGACATGGCCACCCAGATCCTGAATTTCGGACTCACCGCGCAGATCGACGTCCGCACCGTCGGCTATGACCGGGCCAAGAATCTGCGCATCGCCGAGGAATTGCGGCGCCGCATCGCAGCCATACCCGGCATTGCCGACGCGCATCTGCAGCAGGAGGTTTACGCCCCGGATCTGTATGTGCAGATGGATCGCGCACGGGCCTTGCAGTTCGGCATCACCGCCAGCGACATCGGCAACAGCCTAGGCACGAGCTTGAGCTCTTCGGAGCAGGTGTCGCCCAATTTCTGGACCGATCCGACAAACGGAATTCCTTATTACATCGCGGTGCAGACGCCGGAATATCAGGTGAGCTCGCTCAACGACCTCGGCAATACGCCGGTCACCACCGGGACCGCCCCGCCGACGACGCAGCCTGTGCCGGGCGAGCTGCGCAACATGGCGAGCGTCACGCGCGACTCGGTTCCGGGCAGCGCGAACCAGAGCAATATCCAGCCGGTCTATGAGGTCTATGCCAGCACCCAGGGGCGCGACCTCGGCAGCATCGCCACCGATATCGACAAGATCGCGACAGACCTGAAGAAGCAGCTCTCCCCCGGCAACACGATCCAGGTGACAGGGCAGATCCAGAGCATGAACCAAGCCTTCCGCGACATGGGCATCGGGCTGCTGTTCGCCGCCGTGTTCGTTTATCTGCTGATGGTGGTGAACTACCAGAATTTCGGTGATCCGTTCGTCGTCATCCTGGCCTTGCCGGCGACTTTCTGCGGCATCGTCACGATGCTCTACATCACCAATACGACGCTGAGCGTGCCGTCCCTGATGGGCGCGATCATGGCAGTCGGGGTCGCTTCGGCGAACTCGATCCTGCTCGTCACCTTCGCGCGCGAGCAGCAATTGGCCGGGATGAAGGCCCTCGATGCCGCGATCTCCGCCGGGCACACCCGAATCCGGCCGGTTCTGATGACGGCGGCCGCGATGATCGTCGGCATGATCCCGATGGCGATCGGCGGGCCGGGCGAGGAGCAGAACGCCGCCCTCGCGCGCGCCGTGATCGGCGGCCTGCTGTTCGCCACCCCGACGACACTCCTCATCGTGCCCTATCTGTTTGCCCTGTTGCGCAAGGGCAATGACGGCAAGGAGGCCCACGGCGTCTTTGCGGAGGTTCCGGAATGAACGACCTCGACCTGCTGCCTGAGTCGGAGGCGTTGCCGCGGCGGCCGCCGACACCGGCCCCGTACCCCGACATTCCGGAACCGCCGCCGGCTCGCCCCAGACCGCGCGGCGGCACCGGGCGTCGCCTGATCGGGCTCGCCGTGCTTATGGTTATCATCGCCGCGCTCGCTTTTGGCGTGTGGCAGCATTATCAGCAGGATCGTCAAGTCGCCGCCACCGCTGACCAGCAGGCAGCCTTCGTCCCAAGCGTCCGGGTGGAGCAGGTGGTGCAGCGCAATGGCAGGCTGCACGTGTCATTGCCGGGGACGACGCTCGCCTTCGAGCAGGCAGACATCTACGCGCGTGCCAGCGGCTATGTGCTGAAGCGCAATGTCGATATCGGCGATCACGTCAAGGCTGGGCAACTCCTCGCGGAGATCACCGCACCCGAAGTCGATTACCAAATCGCTCAGCTTCAGAACAACGTGCAGCAGCTCGAGGCGACGACGCGGCAAAACGAAGCCAACCGCTCGCTGGCCCAGGTCACCTGGGGACGCGACTCGGTGCTCGTCAATCAAGGCTGGGTGACGCGGCAGCAGGGCGACACCGATCGATATACTCTGCAGGCCCAGCAGCATGCGACGCAGGCGGCGCAGAACAGTGCCGCGGCGATGCAGGCCCAGCTAGAGACGACAAACCAGCAGAAGATCTATCAGCAGGTGATCGCCCCGTTTGACGGCGTCGTGACCCAGCGAAACATCGATGTCGGCAGTTTGATCACGGCCAACGCGACGAGCGGCACCGCGATGTTCACGGTCGTGCAGAGCGGCGTGATTCGCGTCTGGGTCTATGTGCCGCAAGACTCGGCTTTTGGCGTAACTCCCGGCATCGATGCCGTCATTCGCGTGCCGGCGATGCCCAATCTCACCTTCCACGGCAAGGTGACACGGATCGCCAATGCCCTCCAGCCGGGAACCCGAACTCTGCTCACCGAGGTCGACATACCCAACCCGGACGGCGCCTTGACCCCCGGGATCTATTGCACCGTCGAGCTGAGGATTCCGCGGCAATCGCCGGCGTTGATCGTGCCGGCCTCGGCGATCATCTTCAATCAGAACGGTATGCAGGTCGCGGTGGTTGACGACGGTGTCGCCCATCTTCGCAAAATCGCGATCACCACCGATTACGGAAGCGAAGTCGAGGTCAGTGATGGGGTCAAGGACAGCGACAAGGTGATCCTGCAGCCGCCGGTCAACCTCGCGGACGGCGATAAGGTGCAGATCATTGCCGAACCACCCGCAACCACGCCGTAGATAGGGCTCAGCACGATGGGTTGCCTCCGCCGGTAAACTTCTTTCTTTGCAGCGGCGTCGGAGGAGGGGAGGGGTTTGCTTGCCCTTATCTCGTGCAACGGATCGGCGGCTCGGACAACCGATTCGGGCTGCAAAGCCCGCTGGCACGCGGAGGTGCAAGGCTTGCGGCCAAAGCGTTGCAATCGCTGCGTGACGCGGCGGGTGCTGCATTGTTATCATTGCGCGAGCGAAACGGGGGATCGTGCGATGCGGCTTTGCATGACCGGGTTGGCGGCAGCGGTCGCGCTGGGCGCCCTGTTGCCTGGCTGTGCCGGTCCCACCGGGGTCGTCTTATACGGCGTTGGTCCCGATGGGGCCTATCCGTACCAGTTCCCCAGGGTAGATCCCGAACAGGCGGCCGAACGTACGGTGGAAGGCGCGGCGATCGGCGCCGCGCTCGGGGCCAGCCTGGGCGCGATAGTGGCTCTTAACCCGGCAGCCGGTGCGCTGATCGGCACCGAGATCGGCGCTCCACTTGGTGCGGCGGTGGGGTACGCAACAACGCCGCCGATCCCTGACTACAAGCCGATAGCGGTCCCGGCGAACGCGGTGATCCCGGGCTTCTACGACCGCTGGCCGCCCGGCTATCATCCGCCGCCGCTCGGTTCCAGCGTGCCGCCACCACCGCCGAGCTAAATACGGCGTGCGACATCATCGGCCGTGCCTGTGCTTGGCGGCGGCGTGAGGCCTGCCTATAAAGGCCATCCGTCGGATGCGGGCGGGCAACGATCCGCTCGCCCCCGTGCAGCAAAGCAGCGCTGATGCCGCTCTTCGCGATCCCGTTTCCAGCGATCGATCCGGTGGCCGTCGCGGTCGGCCCGTTTGTCGTCCGCTGGTATGCCCTTGCCTATATTGCCGGGCTGCTGATGGGCTGGCGTTATTGCCTGATCCTGGCCGACCGGCCTCCCCGTCTCGTCGAGCGCCAGGACATCGACGACTTCCTGGTATGGGCAACGCTCGGTGTCGTGCTCGGCGGGCGGATCGGCTACGTGCTGTTCTATCAGCCCGGCTACTACCTGCAGCACCCGCTCGAAGCGCTGTACCTCTGGCATGGCGGGATGTCGTTCCACGGCGGCGCGCTCGGCGTCACAATTGCGATCATTCTGTTCGCGCGCGCCCGCCGGCGGCCTGTTTTCGCTTTCTCCGACATCATCACCGAGGCGATCCCGATCGGATTGTTCTTCGGGCGCATCGCCAATTTCATCAATGGAGAGCTGTTCGGGCGGGAGACCGATGTCCCCTGGGCCATGGTCTTCCCGAATGGCGGGCCGGTGGCGCGCCATCCGAGCCAGCTCTACGAGGCGGTTTGCGAGGGGTTGCTGCTGTTTCTGCTGCTGCTGTTCGCTGAGCACCGCGGCGCGCGACAGCGGCCCGGCATTGTGACCGGGCTCTTCCTGATCGGCTACGCGGTGGCGCGGATGTCGGGTGAACTGTTCCGCCAGCCGGACGTACAGCTGGGCTTTCTGGTGTTTGGCACGACGATGGGGCAGCTGTTGTCGATCCCGGCGCTAATCGCTGGCGTCGTGTTGATCCTGTGGGCGTTGCGCCGGCCGGCATTGCCCGCCACGGCGCGCAGCCGTGCCGCCGCCCGTTGAGCGCGATGTTGCGTCCCCCGGGGTGAGCGCCGCGGCGCTTGCGGCCCGTATCGCCGGACACATTCGTAGGCACGGGCCGATTTCTGTCGCTGCGTTCATGGCGATGGCACTGCACGATCCACAGGCGGGCTACTACGCCCAGCACGATCCGCTCGGCCGGACGGGCGATTTCATCACGGCCCCCGAGATCAGCCAGATTTTCGGCGAGCTGATCGGGCTGTGGTGCGCCGATCTGTGGCAGCGCATCGGTCAACCGGAGCCGATTATCCTCGCCGAGCTGGGGCCGGGGCGGGGCACGTTGATGGCCGATTTGCTGCGTGCCGCCGCGATCGTGCCGGCCTTTCGCCGGGCGCTGCGCCTTTACCTCGTCGAAGCCAGCCCAGTCCTGCGCGCCGAGCAGCAACGCGGGCTCGCCGCGGCCGACCCCCAGTTTGTCGACAGCGTCGAGGCATTGCCGCCGGGTCCATTATTGCTCGTCGCCAACGAGTTCTTCGATGCGCTCCCGATCCGGCAATTGGTGCGTGGACGTTCGGAATGGGCGGAGCGCCTGGTCGGACTCGATGCCGCGGACCACCTTGCCTTCATTGAGGGACCGGAGAGCCCGGCGCTGAGCCTGCTGCTCCCGGCCAAGCGGCGGGCGCTCCCGCCCGGCACGATCGTCGAGATCAGCCCCGCGGCGGCGGCGTTGGCCGCAGCGCTCGGCGAGCGGTTCGCACGCTCGCCCGGTGCCGCGCTGGTGATCGACTACGGCTATTTCCCGAGCGGGCCCGGTCCGACCTTGAGCGCTCTGCGTCATCACCAGCCGGAGGGCGTGCTCGATAATCCCGGCGATGCCGATTTGAGTGCCCATGTCGATTTCGCCACTTTCGCGGAAGCGGCCCGAAACGCCGGCGCCGCCATTTGGGGACCGTGTCCGCAAGGCCGATTCCTCGCCGCGCTCGGCGCCGAGACGCGTCTCGCGGCGTTGTCGGCGCGTGCCGGCCCAGAACAGCAGGCCCTCCTCGCGAGCGGGCTCAACCGCTTGATCGATCCCGCGGAAATGGGCAGTTTGTTCAAGGCCATGGCGGTGACATCGCCGGACCTGCCGGCGCCGGTCGGCTTTGCAGGGGCAACGGTCTCAGAGGGCGAGTGACAACCCAATCGACGATCACGCTCAGCGCGCTCGATGGCGATCGTTCGGTTCGCCACGCCTTCTTCACGCGGCGGGGTGGGGTCAGCGGCGGGCTGTTCGCCTCGCTGAACTGCGGCTTTGGCTCGGGAGACGATCTGGACGCCGTTGCCCGCAACCGGGCGATCGCGGCCGCGCAGCTCGGTCTAGCCCCGGAACGGCTGGTGAGTTGTCACCAGATCCATGGCACTGACGTCGTGACTGTCGAGCGGGCGTGGCTGCGCGAGGACAACCCTCGTGCCGACGGCACCGTGACAAAGGTGCCGGGCATCGCGCTCGGCGTGCTCGCCGCCGATTGCGCGCCGGTGCTGTTCGCCGATCCCGAAGCCGGCATCATCGGCGCGGCACATGGCGGCTGGCGCGGCACGCTTGCCGGTATCATGGAGGCGACGGTCGCGGCGATGGTGACGCTCGGCGCCCGCCCCGAACGGACCCGCGCTGGCATCGGCCCCTGCATCGGCCAGGCGTCCTATGAGGTCGGATCGGAATTCTCCGCCAATTTCACCGCCGCCGATCCAGCGAGTGCCGCGTTTTTCGTGGTGGCGACGCGTCCCGGCCATTTCCTGTTCGACCTGCCGGGCTACATCGCGCTGCGGCTGCAGCGGCTCGGGCTGGCCGCCATCGAGCAAGCCCCCCACGACACGGCGGCCGAGGAGGATCTGTTCTTCAGCTACCGGCGGGCCTGTCTGCGCGGAGAGAGCGATTATGGGCGCGGCCTCGCCGCCATCGCGCTGACGGAATAGAGCGGCCTGTGCCTTATCTGGTGCTGTTCGCCGCCTGTTGTTTCTTCGGCCTGCTTGCCACCTGCGCGCTGCTATGAGAGTGCCGTGTCGCCGCGGCCGCCCGGCGCTGTTGTTGGCCGCGCTGATGGCCGCCGCCTGCCAGCCTCTGCCACACCCGTTCGCAGAGGATCGCCCGCCGGCCTCGTTGCTGACCGTGCGCGATAGCGCTGGGATCTCGATCGCGCCGATCGAGGGCGGTCCTTCGGCCACCGCGGCAAAGCTCGGCGCGGCGGTCGCGAGCGCGCTGGGAAAGCGCGACATCCCGGCCAGCGATCGGACCACCAGCCTCGGCAGCTATTTGCTCTATGGCCGGCTCGAAGCGCAGCGCCCGCGCGCCGGCAACGGAACGCTGACCGTGCATTGGCGGTTGCAGGAATCCGGCGGCCGGTCGGTCGGCGAGCGCACCGCCCGCCTGGAAGTGCCGGCGCGCGCCTGGGATGCCGGCGACGACACCATCATCGCCAGCCTTGCCGAGGCGAGCGCGGCCGAAATCGCGCCGCTGCTCGCCGACGAAGCGGCGCCGGCGGCCGTCGAAGCGGCCACGGGTGGCCGTACCCGCATTGCGATCCGCCCGGTCAGCGGTGCGCCCGGCGATGGCGCGAAATCGTTGGCGAACGCCATCGCGACGGTGCTGAAGCGGCAGGATCTGGCGGTGCTCGACGACCCGAGCGCCAAGGCCGACGTCATCCTCGACGGCGAGGTCACGATCGCGCCGGTCAAGCCGGACAAGCAGCACGTCAAGATCGTCTGGCATGTGCGCCGCGGCGACGGCGCTGAAATCGGCACGGTCGGCCAGGAGAACGACGTGCCAAAGGGGCTGCTCGACGGCGCCTGGGGCGATGTCGCCTACAGCGTCGCGATCGCTGGGGCCGACGGGCTGCTGCAGGTGATCGCCCGCGCCGCGCCGGATGGCAAATCCTGACCGCTAGGCCGAGTGATCAGACCGGGCGCTCGCCTTCGATCGTCACCCGGTGCATGACCCGGCGCGTGCCGTGGTAATCGTTGATAGCGTTGTGCTGGACGCAGCGATTGTCCCAGAACGCGATCGAATTAGGCCGCCAGCGGAAACGGCAGGTGAATTCCGGCCGCACCGCGTGCAGGAACAGGTAGTGCAACAGCGGTGCGCTCTCCTCCTCGGTCATGTTCTTGAACCGGGTCGTGAAGGTGCCGTTGACATACAGCGCCTTGCGGCCGGTCTCTGCATGGGTGCGCACCACCGGATGCTCGACCTCGGCGTGCGCCGCCTCGCCGAAATGGAAGGTCATCGATGACGGACCGGGGTCGAAGGTGCGCGCCGCATTCGCCCCATACGGACGGCGGGCGCTGTGGACAGCGACCATGCCGTCGAGCATCCGCATGCCGCCGGACAGCGCTTCGTAGGCGAGGTACTGGTTGGCGAATAGCGTGTCGCCGCCGGTTTCCGGCACCTCGCGCGCGTACAGCACCGACCCTAAAGCCGGCCGTTCGAGATAGCTGACATCAGTGTGCCAGCCGCCGCCGAAATTGCGCTGCTCGTCGGGCTCCTTGCGGACCTCGATGATTTGCGGGTGCTCCGCCATCCCCTCGACGAAATCATGAATCTGGAACTCGCCGAAGCGATGCCCGAAAGCGAGATGCTGCTCCGGGGTCAGGTGCTGATCGTGAAGGAAGATGACGAGGTGCTCGAGCAACGCCGCGCGGATCTCCGCGATCGCCGTCTCCGACGGCGGTTGCGACAGGTCAACGCCCGAGACCTCGGCGCCGAGCGCGCCGGCGATCCGATTGATTTTGATTCCGCTGTTGGCCATGTGACGACCCTCCGGCAATGACGGAGCCGTGCCGAAACGCCAGCATCGCACGTCGCTCGGCCGCATACCAGGGCACCGCGTGCGCAACCAATGGCTGCAGAGGCATCGCGTTGCGCGGGCCGAGGCGGTTCGCTAGTGTCCGCCTCCGCCGCGGAAGGCGCGCGGAGGGGTGGCCGAGCGGTTGAAGGCGCACGCCTGGAAAGCGTGTATACGGGAAACCGTATCGCGGGTTCGAATCCCGCTCCCTCCGCCACCTAAGTGTCTTATTTTGCTCATTTATGTGTCTCTGCAGTTGAGTCGAAAATCGTCCCGACTTTCCGCGGCTTTGCGGGTCCCACGCCGGCGCTGTGGTCGGCAGAGACGGCTCTCCGACTGTCGCTGCGTGGCAAACCCCGCCATTATCTCTGTTGGCGATTGTTGTAGTACCGTTTGGAAATCAGTTGGCGGTGAGGCCGTGGGCGCCGGCTTGGCGAGCGACGGCGTCTTGCTCGTGAAAAAATCGGCAGCGAGCCGAAGACCGCCCTCGATGTGAATCCCGGTCCAGAAGGATCAGGCGAACCCGAGCGCGCGGCGCTGCTCGACCCAAGTCAGGGGCAGGCGAGAATGGTCGAGCAGCTTTCGGGCGGTGAGGTCCTGAGGATGGCGGCCTTCGAGGATCGCCCGAGTGATGTCGGGCGCGAGATAGGCCAGCCGTAGCACCCGCGTGAAGTAGGAACTCGTCAGCCTTTCCCGTCGCGCAAGATCGGCGAGATGTTCGTTGCTGCTCTCGGCCAGCTTGTTGCTGAGGAGGTGTGCCCGGACGATCAGCTTGATCAGCTTCGGATCGGCTTTTGCCGCACGCCCCGGCGCAGCCGCTTCGTCGATCAGCATTCTGATGCCGAAACCCACACGCCGGAGCTGTGCGGGAACCGACAAGACAAGCGGCTGCTCATCATCGTCGGTAGAACCCGGCAACTGATCACGTAGCAAGGCAACGATTCGGCTCGGCAGCAGCTGGATGTCGACCCGGTCGATATGCACGACGATGCGTCGGATCAGCGCGGCGAGCATCCGGCGCAATGGCGTCGGTTTGAGTGTTGGCCAGTTCGCGGCCAGTTCGACCGCCCGATGCAGCATCTGTCGCTGCTGTGCCGCGGTCTCAACATAAGGCGCGAGAGCCTCGAATACCCGGGCAGGCTCGGAGAGGAATCGGCCGATGCGGGAGGTGACCAGCTGCTCGATGTCGCCGGCTGGGGTGCGCAAACCATCTGGGGTGTCGGCCCGGCTCTCGCTGATCAGCGGCCTTGAGAGGTAATAGCGGTATCGCGTTCCTTTCTTGATCGCGTGGGTCGGGGTCATCCGATGCCCCTGACCATCGAACAGCAAGCCGGCCAGCAGGCTGGCATTCTTCATTTTCTCGCCGTTGCGGTGCTCCACCGCATTGGCGGCCAGCTTTGTCTGCACCTCGTCCCACAACCCCTCATCGACGATCGGCATGTGCTCGCCGGGGTAATGCTGGTCCTTATGGACGATCTCGCCCCGATAGATCCGGTTTTGCAGCATCCGGTACAGCGCGCCCCTGACAATCGGCTTGCCGCCCCAGCGTCGGCCGGCGGTGCTCGTCCAGCTCTTGCTGCGGATGCCGCGAGCTTCGAGCTCCTGCCGCAGCAAACGCACCGAGCCCAGCGCGGCGTAGCGCCGGAAGATGTGCCGCACGGTCTCAGCCTCGCTCTCGACCACGATCAGCTTGTGATCGTTGGCTCTGTAGCCGAGCGGCGGCATGCCGCCCATCCACATCCCCTTCTTCTTCGACGCGGCGATCTTGTCGCGGATCCGCTCGCCGGTGACCTCGCGCTCGAACTGGGCAAAGGACAGCAACACATTGAGGGTGAGCCGCCCCATCGAGGTCGTCGTGTTGAACTGCTGTGTCACCGAGACGAAGGACACGCCCTTCGCATCAAAGACCTCGACGATCTTGGCGAAATCGG
>Ga0210400_10002550_pt1 | contig 16772 bp, 16 predicted proteins | sample IncBWH26MmetaG_FD_155456 | JGI IMG/M metagenome (GOLD analysis project Ga0210400, IMG submission 155456) | Forest soil microbial communities from Barre Woods Harvard Forest LTER site, Petersham, Massachusetts, United States - Inc-BW-H-26-M | ecosystem: Environmental > Terrestrial > Soil >... | reverse complement strand
GGCCATCGCCTCCTTCAGGGGGGTTTTTACGTAGCCTAGCTCCGCGGCCAGCAATTTGAGCATGTCATTAGCCGTCGACTTGATGCCTCCCGCCCCGAGAAGCGCTCCCATTTCAAGATCGACTTCTGGGCGCAGGAAGGCGTCGTGGGGAACCGCACGCCGCGAGATCATGTCAGGCGTCTGCGTCACTGCCGTGCTGCGCATGCCGAGCGGAGACGTGATTCTGACTTTGAGCAATTTCTCGTAGCCCATTCCGGACTTCAGGGCGAGTGCCTGCCCAAGGAGCCCTACACCGATATTCGAATGTCCAATTTGCGACCCCGGATCGATGTCAAGGTGAATGCGGTTCATGAGGTCATACAATTGATCGACAGAGGCGGCGTAGCCGAGATGGAAGTCCGCGTACCGCGTCGGATCGACGCTTAAGGGATTGTCGGGAAGGCCCGATGTATTAGTAATCAGATTCTGGAGCGTGATTACGTGGCCATCGCGGCTCGGAACGTGGACACTTGCTGGCAAAAGTTCCTGGACTGGCTCGCTCAGCTGGACTTCACCCTTGTCGACCATATCAGCCAGCAGCAGCCCGGTGAAAGTTTTGGTAACTGATCCGAGTTCGAAGACAGTGTCGCCATCAAGGGTACGCACGTGACCATCTGCAGCGGTGCCATAAGGAATGACCCGACGGCCACCAGGTCCGATGACACCCACTACGATGCCGACACCGTGATAGCCAGTGCCTATGCGATCGACAAGTAATTTCCGTATTTCTGTATCGGACAGGCCGCCCGGAGTGAAGGACGATTCTGCCCGCGTCGCGCTTCCGGAGCCGAGAGCCAATAAAATGGCAGCCACCCGCACGTAAAGATTGACGTTCAAAAGCCTCATTTCCCAGCCTCCTGCATCGCCGTGCCGCAGGTCGCCATCCGCAGCGCAAATCCGATGGGAGACCTGGCCTGAGCAGGCACTTGCAATACATGGCCATTAACGGCCAAGCCCAGACGCCCATCTTCCACAATCATCATTTGAGCATCCTCCGCCAAGAAGCGTATCCCAGGCCACCCGAACACTCTCTAGTGCTAGTAGTCCGCCATGCGTGCCCAAGGCTTACATTTATTTTGCTGGGATTTTGTGGCCAGACGTATTATCGAGCTGCCGTACCCTCAGGCAGTGATTATGACGCTCGTAGGGCAAGGACGACTTCGGGGTAGACAAGGCTGCTCGGCAGTCGCTCCCTGAACTTGTCCCCCAATGCCAATTCACAGGCAGAGCACGAAGCGGCGCTCGCCGATGACTCGCGATTTGCTAAACCCGTATCAATTCGCCGTTGCGGTCATGTGCCAACACTCGAACAGTTGTTTCATGATGTGCAGTTGCACCACCTTAGCTATCGTCGACCTGGATCATCGCCAGGAGACGGATATACACGTCACGTCGATCACGGACACGATTGGCGCGCCACGCCATCCAAAACCACCCCGCCATCGACAATGAAAAACAAGTCATTGTGTAAAAGATCAGAAAATGTTGCGCGCGGACAAGACCTGCAAACTCGAGAATCCAAAGGATCACCACGAACGTGGCGATAATCCCGACGTGCCAGCGCCCAAGGCGAATGGCTTGCAATGAAGCTTCAGAACGGCGAATGCCTATGCGCAATAACGTCGGCGGCGTTTCGTCGTCCCAGGCAAGACTGGCGCGGCGCGCGAGGGCGCTCGCGGCAGTCAGCACGGGAACAGTGACCAGCATCACTCCGGCGCTCAGTGCGAACAGCAAGCGGTCTTGTTTTGTTTGCACCGCGACCCAGGCAAACCAAATTCCGACCAATATCGCTACTGCACAGCCCAGCATTTCGGTGGCCACCACAATATGCGGTGTCCAGCGATTTCGGCGCAGACGTTGGAGGACCGAAGCGGCATCGTGATTTTGCAATTGCCAAGTCTCACGCAAGCCGCGGATGAAGTCATCGTTCATGGCTAAGCATCACCGTGAGTTGCTGTTTCGCGCGATTTACGCGTATTCCGACGTTCGCGACACTAATGCCGAGTACCTCGGCAATGTCATCATAGCTCAAGTCCTCCAGTATCAGCGTCATTACCTGACGGTAAGGCAGCGCAAGCCGCCGCACTGCTTCCAGCAGCCGACCGCCGCGTTCGGCATCCATGAGTGCTTGCTCCTGACCTAGATCTTCTGAAGCGAGGTCATCCAAGGGTTGCTCACTTGCGCGCTCACGCATTCGCTTGGCGACGTGGCTCAGACAGCGGTTGTGCGCTATGCGAAACACGAAGGGTTTCAGCTTGCTCGGGTCGGCGAGCCGGGGTAACGCCGTTATGACCGCAATGAAGACCTCCTGTAGCAGATCGTCGCGGAGCGTGCGGTCGCGCTCATAAGACGCGACGACCCGCGCCAGCGCCGGGGCGAAATGGGTGACGACCTCATGGACATCCATTCGGTTAATAGTCTCTCCAGCCGTGAACTTCTTACAATTGCCGAAAAATGTAAGGCCGCGGCAGGATTGTCGGACTAATAGGCATTGCCAACGTGCAGTACAAGTAGGAGACAGAGATGTCTTTTACGGGAGCAGTTCTAATAGCGGTCGATGGTAGCGGCACTGGCCGCCCTTCAAGCGGCGATGCCGCAGGCTGCGGAAGCAACTTCCGATCTTTATGCACACCTGACGCTTATCGATCCGGAAAAGGAGATTCGGATTGCCAACTCCTACATCCTTGTGGAAAACGGGCAGATCGCCGAAGTGGGTGCCAAAAAACCGAGAGTATCGCCGACACCCGATCGCGCCCAAGACATGACCGGCCGCTATGCCTTAGCGGGGTTCATTGACGCTCATGCCCACATCACGCTCGGGTCCGAAACAGTGGAAGTACATAACGGCGTACCCTCCGTGACCTGCAAGAGCTCTGATGCGGTCTCCGAACGTTATGGAAAAGTCGCGCTCGCATACGGCGTCACTACAATCCGCTCTCACCTCGCTCGCGAGCAGTCCCCGGCGGTACAGCCGCCGCCAGACAGACAGAAGGTTGGCATTAACGCCGTGCCGCCGGGCGATCTCGGAGACTGAGGCCCCGCGCACCTGGGCCTCCTCGACCGTGGGATGCTTCTCAGCGATGGTATGCTTGCGCCGCGGACCGCTGCGGCTCCCCAGCTTGTCCGTGCTGACCGCTTCGGCCTAAGTCCCCATCTACCCCTGCGCGGGTACGTAACAGATGCCTACCTAACGATGAGCTGGAATCATTTAGCTGAAGCAGCAATGCCGCAATGTGGGCAGGTTCGGACGCTTACCTTGCACCGCGAGTGTGAAATGCTCATCTGCCGCCGTTTGGAGAGACGCAGTCGCGGTCAACATGCCAGCCCTGTCAGTGCTACTGGCAGTTAATGGAAACAGTAGTGACGTTGGCCGTAATGCTGGACCCCAGTCCTCCAGAGACGCTGCAAGTCTGTCCTACGGGTTGCGTCGCGACGGTTACCGCGTAACTTCCGAGTAAAGCCACAGGTGTTACAAAGGTAAACGGCCCGTTGGCCGCCAAGGTCTGCGGATTAGCCGCATTGTTCTCGAGTGTAACTTGCATTCCGCTCGCAAGTCCCGACAAAACTCCTCCAATCGTATACGTGTCCTGTGAGCAAGTAGCTACAACACCAGTTACATTCGCTTCCACGCCGCTGCCGCTGCCACCTGAGACTGTGCAGGTCTGATTGGTGGGCTCAGTGCCTACTGTAACAACGTATGAGCCCTGTGCCGCCACCATGCCGCTAAACGCAAATGCGCCATTCGCGACAAGTGTGAGTGGGTTGCTCCCGTTGAGGTCTAGTGTCACCTGAAGGCCAGGATCGAGGCCAGAAACGATACCTCCAATGGAGAATGCCTCTGTTGAACAGACCACGGAGACGTTAGACACGTCAGAAACTACTCCGGCACCCATAGCATTCGAAACTGTGCAGGTCTCATTCGCAGGCTGCGTGCTGACTGCAATCGCGTAGGAACTGCCAAAGGCAATTGGGCTTGAGAATGTAAAGGGACCATTTCCCAACTGGGTCAAAGGATCACTGCCATTGTTGGTCAGGACGACAGACGTTCCTTGAGCGAGTCCAGTAACAGTCCCTGAAATGCTGAAAGTGATTCCAGCACATGCGACGGCGACATTGGTTACGTCGGCAGTAACACCGGCACCGCTTCCGTCGGAGATAGTACAAACCTGTCCTGCAGGTTGTACGTCTACTGTTATGTGGTAGGAACTGTTCGCGGCGACTAAAGTTGGAAATGAGAATGGGCCGTTGGCGGAGACGATGACGGAAGACACTTCTCCATTATTCTCAAGTACCAAGCTTTCCCCGGCCGATAGGCCCGATACAGACCCGGAAACCGAAAACTGCTGGGTGGCATCGGATCCGGTTCCACAGCCGCTCAAGAGGCTGAGTGCGACCAAACAGACTAGTTCTGCTATAACGCGCTTACTTCCACGCATTGTTAGACCTTTTGGGTGGACCCTGGGACGTTACTTGCGTCTGATCTCTGGCACTTGATGTATCCGTACGCGAAGAAGGGACGATTTGCAGGACACAACCGCAATGACGCTCGACCCTAAAGCGTGTTATCGAGAGGCTCACATTGCCCTTCCTTATTTCAGCGTAACTCCAGGGTATTGCCAGTTCGGATGGCAACGACGGGTTTTGCGCCACCTGCCGCCGGCCCTAACTGTGCAGCGCTCGTCACGAGCAATTCGAATTCATGAAATGCCTCCCTTGGATCCATGTCTTTGTCGCACCTCGCGTAGAGGTGCCGGAATTCGTATGAGCCTAAGTCCACGCTTGTCTCCGAAACATTCGGGATGACCGCTCCATCTCCAAAATATTTCCGACACGACTTCCAGCGGGCCGGCGCTGCCAGCGGAGTTTTTGATTTCCAAGACACAAGTCCAAAGATAACTGCGGGGTTGATGAAAGGACTTACTGTCCCGCGTGCCTTGTGCAGCGTTGTATTGGTTGAAATTGGATCAATTTCGCTCGCGAAAGCTCCGTCGTCAGCGATAAGAACCTCGTCACGCTTCACGTCCGCTTGACGATTCGCGGCATCCTGTTTTGCGCTATCCTCGCGATTCTTGCTCGCTGCTATCTCGGCAGATAATTGGTCTGCTTCAGCTTTGTTCGCCGGCGTTGTCTGCTCAAGACGCGCATGAGCGTTGAGGCGTTGGATAAGGGTATCGACGGAGGCTAGTGCGTCCGAGACGGCCTCCATGGTATTAAAAAGTCGGAGTTGAAGATGGGTCGGATCCTCATCAATGCAAATCACACATTCCGGAAGACGGAGTTGTGATCGATCAACTACGGCTGTCTTTATTTTATATTTCTGCTGGCCATGTTCTTTTCCCGCCAAACACTTGAATACCAACGTTACCGAGTTGTCGTCCTTAGCATCATTCCCCACCGAGGTGACAGTTTGCACTTCTCCGGTATCCGGATCCGTCTTCGTAGTGACCGTTGTCTTGGGCGTGCTGCTGGAAGCATCGTCAGCAGAGCTCGCACCGGCCTGTTTAGGGAGCGGATAGTCACACATGAACTGCGCATCAACTTCGCGAATATATTGCGCCTGCTCTTCAGGCGATTCTCCGGCCCCGCTTTTGGAATCAATGACCGATGATTTTCCGAGTAGGAAGCGGTATAGGGCGCTTAGTCGTCTCAACGCGTCAGAGTCGGTTACCGGATCAAGCGTCCAGCTCTCAGTCCAGTTGTCGCTGAGGGCGAGAGACAGTGTCCTGTTGGCAGATGTGGACTGAGAGGAATCCGTCACGGCATTTGTATTGCCATTGGTATTCGTCGCTGTGGTTCCACCCGTGGCGCCAGTAGTGGTAGTGGAAGACCCACCTGATGCCATGGCATTCGAAGCTGAAGTGGAGCTTCCGGACTGTGTCGCAGATTGAGTCGTCAGAGTCGTGCCGGCTGGCGCGACCATAGAGCCCGTAGTTACGGTTGTCATTCCGCTCGTACCTGATCCAGTGGTAAGAGTCGAGGAGTTATTAGATGCAACAGCGAGGCTGTTACTCGTTGTATTGGCAAGGGCAGAAGCGAGGCTTGTCGAGGCTGTGTTGGCGAGCTGAGATGTGATCGTCGTTGCCGAGCCGAGCGGCGTCATAAATGTAGGGGCCACGGAATTGGTTGTTGACGCGGATCCTGCGGTGACAGTAACTTGCGAAGGAATGGCGAATTCGTCATTGTCGAAAAGGCGTAAGTTGTAGAAGATTTGTTTTTGTGTAAGCGACTCAACGGAGCCAGCTTCATTCAGCGTTTGATATCGGAGTTGCGTTGCGGTGCATCCCGCCAAAAGTAATGTGCATACCGCTAGGGTTGTAGCGCAGTGGTGTAGTGCGGCGGAAGTAATTGATGACATAGTCCATCCCTACTTTCGTATTCTTGTGGGCACGGGGGCAGGGCGCAGCGTACGAATAGAGTGCGGGATATTGTGCAACCTGTCACGCACGAGGCGCAGAGAATGGAACCTTGAAATCACCGGCGGGCGCTCTTGTGCCTTGCAGCAGTCGACGTAATGGTTGGCTCGTCGTAAGTGGTATCGCGTGAATTCGGTATACTTATGGAACCATTGTGCCATCGGCCTTGAGTCATCCTCGAGGCGTTGTACGTTATGCGGCCGCGGAGCTTGGACGCGAGAATCCTGAATCGCGGCGACGGACGTGGAAATGGAGCGGGCGGTAGCCAAACGCGGTATCGCATTGATTGATGCTGTAAGGTGGAAGCGTGCGACACATCGGCACAATTTCCTGCCGCGTGAAGCCGACAGATCCCTGAAAGGTTCGCGAGCGGTGAGGCATCTCTTCTCGCTCCTGGGACACGAGAGGGGCGTCGCGGGAAATGAGCACCGTCAAAAAAATTGGCAGGCGAGGGGGCCTCCGGAGGGGGACGAGCTTCGGCCAAGTGGTTACTGGAAAGTAGCTCCGTGCTCAGAATGCCCCGTCAGGCCCGTGCGAAATCCGTCTGATTACCCTGTGCTCTCATGTGTCTCCTAGGCAAATGCAGGTTGCAACGGCCGCCCGCCTAAGGTCGATGAAAATAATTAATTAAGGTAATCAATGACTTGAGACGCGACAAACAGGCCTCGATTCGGCCGTGGCGGTCTGGGCAAGGCACTCATAATGCACGAGGCGATAGGCATCGCCTATTTGTCCTTCTGTGCAGTTTGTCGCTGAGCTGAAGTCTCTCGAGACACGTAACTGATTTCGTGCAATCTATGTTACAGGAATCCGGTTTTTGGCTGAGACTCGAGGTTGCAGGCCTACTTTGTCGGACTTTGTCGGACGTGCAAATCCAATACTGAGTCGACACCCACGCTCTCGACCCCGCCTCGTACCTCCGGTCGTATGATGCCAACTGGCTGCACAATCCGGAGGCGATCCGCCAGTCGAGCGGATCTGCCTGTCAAATATGCGTGCATTGAAAATATGCAGTTCGCGGGTTTGCGGGCTTGCACCTCCGCGATTACGTCCTTTCGGGCCTCGAATGCCACGTCATGCAAAAGCTCGAGCGGCCATGAGGTGCAGATCGGCTGGTCCTCTGGGGTGAATCTCACTGACGTCGTATATGGATTAATGTCGGTGGCCCCTTTGCCCCAACCCAATCTGCCCAAGTGGTTGCTCCTGATCTATCTCTTTAATGGTTCCCAGGAAAGAGGACGACGTTACTGCCGCAAATTCGACCCGGTCGTGAGGTTCTTTCGGAGCGGCACATCAATGTAGCTGTCGCCGAGCCATCGAATTTTCAGTGGTTCCTTGGCGTCGTGAACCGTCTCGTCGCTGACATCTCGCCCAGTACCGTAGTTGATTTGCCGGTCCTGGCGCATATTGATGCTAACGAGCAGCACTAGACGACTGCCAGTAGAAAGCCTCCGGGCCGTTATGCAGGCACAGTCAAATGGGACCTGTGACCGAATTCCAGGTGTCAAAAGTTGCCGATGGCTCGGATCCGAGAGGTAGCTGGTGCGGAACATAAATTCCTCTGACAGACGCAGATAATTTCCGTCTGGTAATTCCTCATACGGAATAATGCTTATATCCAAGTCCTTCTTATTTACGATGAAGTTTAGTTGTCCCGATAGCGCTCCATCAATCTCCGTAGGGTGAACGAAAGGGGCACTTACGTATGCGATGCCATTGTGAGTGTCGAGACTCCCACTGAGGATTTGTGATGGAGGTACCCAATTCACATCTGTTCGGTCTGCGAAATCGACCACTTGGTCAATGTGAGCCTCATCGCTGGGGATCTGCTCGGAAAGCTGTGCGCGGGAAGTACCCAAAGCGGGACCAAGATAAAGGCGGACGCGATCTGTGGACATCTGCTCCAACGATCGAGCATGTCCCCACTCGTTTTGGCCCATTATTTCGAAATTGACGGTATCTGAAAGGAGCGCCGGCTTTGGCCCATGCTTAAAAAGGTAGTCGTACCAGGCGTAGCGCAATTGATGGATGTCAATCCGCGCTGCTGGGTCTATCGTATACCCGTCCAACACATCGTTGGACTGATTCTGAGCGCCTCCCGTATGACTGTATGGGCCAATGACCAATGTGTCATCGGCGTTCGGATTGTATTTGTGGTGTTCAGTAAAGTAGTACAGCGCTCCCGTATGCCCCCCGTCGAAGTAGCCGGTCGTCTGGAGTACGGGGATATCGATCTTTGCGAATTCCGCTCTATAAGGGACCATTTTCTGCCAATACCAGTCATAGCTTGGATGATCAAGCCACCGACGGTAGATGGGGCTTGGCGTGCCATCGATAAGTTCTAGCGATCGGTAGCTGGCGCCCTCCAAATACCAAGTCCTATTTAACAAGTTCCAGCGAGCGTCATTATTGTAGGTGGCGTCGTCGTCCCACTTCTTGTCAGTGGTATATGGCACCCACGGATAGAAGCCATTTACATAGATGCCGCGTTGTATGGGTCGGTCGAAGCCTGGTACGGCGGAGGCGGAAGGCATAATGGCTTTAAGAGCAGCGGGTCTATTCTTTGCCGCGGCCCATTGTGTAAAGCCATTGTAGCTACCTCCGCACATGCCGACGCGTCCGTCGCTCCATGGCTGGCGTGCGATCCATCGGATGACGGCCTGCGCATCGAGGCCGTCATGTTCGAAAGGTTCGATCGGAGCCGTGCTGCTACCCTTGCCCCGAGTAAATGCATAGACCCCGACATAGCCATGAGCGGCCGATTCCTTGGCGTCTTCGGCTGCGTGGTCGGTGTAAATGGAAAACTCCATGAGCGTCGGCAGACGGGCGGCAGCTTTGGGTCGAACCACGATAGCGCTTACCGTGGCGCCGTCGGAGGTTCGAATCACAGCGTCCTCATTGATATCGTAGCGGCGTCGGTCGTCCGCGGCGATGAGGCCGCCCACAAGAGGGTTTATCTCTGAGAACGTTTCTAGCGCCAGATACAACTGAAGGAGGGAAAGAGCTTCATCACGAGACACATGGTGTGCTGAATTGTAGCGTCCGAGAGCTGCATCCATGGCTCGTCGAATGTAGTATGGAAGGGTACTAAAGGCGTACCCAAGTCGGTAGGCGTCCGGATTGTCCAGCGGCACGAGCACTGCTCGAAACTGGTTGCGGAACGCGTCCGAGAAGCTCGCAGTCTTGTTCTGCTCAGAGGCCTTGGCTAGAACGTAGGACTCGAAGACGATCGAAACGTCCTTTCTCTGTTGATTATCAGGCTTCGATGTTGCTCGGATTGACCGCATAGTCTCACTCGCGTCCTCATACCGTCCCGCTACGGCCTGCAATGTAAACAGAGCGTTTAAGTAGTTGAGTTGGTCGTTTTTGGGATAGACCGGTATGAGCCGTTCCGCCAGAGCGGCCATCGCTTGTGGCAACGCCGGGGACTCGATGGAGTCAGGTATGGAGAACGGTAGTTCTTGCGCCTTTGCTGCGGCAAGGACACAGATCAACGCTACCCCAACACAAAATTTCGGGAACATGAGCGGTATCCTTAACAGATGATGCGTTGAGTTCAGCTTGCGCAGGAAGCTGTATGTCCGGCTTCCATAATATGTAGTCCCGTCCTCGGCCTGCGCTCACCGACCAAACGTCCACCTGCCAGTAGCATTCGAATACGAGTTTGTCCTGGCGCGATCGCGCGCCAGGCAATTGCCGCGGCGCCGGTCGATGCAAGCACCCCCACGACGGCCCGGAGCGGCCAGTGGATTCGCGACGCATGCAATCCCGTCCTCCCACCGGAGGCTCAAGTACGATCAGAACGATTTCTGAGTGGCTCACGAAGACGGCTAGTCCCTCTAATTCAGACTGAAGCTGCTTGACGGCGAGGGTTCGACGCGAGGCGATACGTCTGGCCGGTTCCGATTCTGGTCATTCTGTTCACTTTCGCGCCGACTGTTTCTTATTGCGAACTATAGCCTTCGAAAGCGCCACGCCGTCGCGCTCGACTGGGCGCTTCCGCAAGAATCGACCGGCGTCGGCCTCTCCTGAGGCGTCATAGGAAAGAAGGATCGACGCTTCGAGCAGTCCCGCCAGAGCTACGGCGGTGAACATCGGACCACACTGCCGATCCGCGTTCGCAGCGGAAGGGGCGCGTCTTTGTCGTCCGACGCCAGAGCGCCCGTCTTTTCGCACGTTTTCTCCACTCATGAAGCAGGTCGGACCGTATCGAACCTTAATTTGCGCCGCTGAGGGTTCGTCGGCCCCTAACCGAAGAAATCACAACACGCGTGCACCGAAGACGGCGTCGTATGCGTGATTCATTTACTAAGTCGAGAGAAAACTCGTTTTTCGAGCTTGTCCATAGGCGCCTAGCGCGAGGACGATTGTGAGGACTAGGAATTCAAGGCCCAGAAGCAACAGAATGTCCTTGCTCCACACCGCAACCGGACCGAATGCCTGCTTTCCCAAATTGGGAGTCCGGTAGAGAGCCACCCACACCAATCCGTAGGCGAGGTTGGTCATGGTCATTGTCAGGATCCACAGTTTTTCCGACCGGACTACGATAGCGAAGCACAGATTCGTGATAAAGCCGACGAAGATCGCAAACGCGCCCACGGTGGCAGGGGGCAGGAATCCGGAATGGTGACTACCGAGAACTTCGTATGCGAGTGCGAAGAAGATCGCGAGCCAGACCACCAGGAACATGGAGACATTTGCGAGGATCTTGGCGGCCGCATACTCCAGCGGCGTCACCGGCAGGCTCATCATGAAGGTTTCGTTGTGTTGCTTCCTTTCGTTCACCACGGTCATCTGGGGCAGCACCAGGCCGAGAACGACGGTAGCCATGGCTGTACTGAATATCCCGACTACTCCAAGGATCCCTCCTAGCAGCGTCAATCCAATGCTGACGATGCCGCCTACAAGCAGGATCGTTAGTGTAGCCCTCTGAAAGTACCAGTCCTTTAATATCAAGGGCACAATAAGGCTGCGATTCATGCCGCGCTGCGCTCCGTATTGCGATCCACATTAGCGAGAAATATTTCCTCGAGTGAGACGGATTCGACTGCTTTGAGAATTACACCAGCCTCATCAAAGGCGCCTTGCAGGTCGGCCCGGTACGCATTCGTGATCACAATCGCTTCCTGGCCGTCCTGCTTCACATCGACGAATTCCGCTAATGCGGGCACTTGCTTTCCCGCGGGGACCTGGAGGTGCAAGCGGCGCCACTGACCGAGGAAGGCGTCCTTGCCTCCGCACTGAATAATGCGTCCACGGTCGATGAAAGCGACTTGATTGGATATCTTCTCGACGTCCAGCGTATTGTGGGATGAAAAGAGGACGCTGCGCTCTCCGCCATCGAAGAGTACGCCCTCGATTTCGGCCAGGATCTCGCGGCGCGCGACCGGATCAAGTCCTGTCGTGGGCTCATCGAGCAACAGCAACCGCGGGTGGCGCGCCAGAGCCAACAATAAGGCGGCTTTGACTCGCTGGCCGTGCGACATGCCGTCAATCTTCTGCGCCACGTTCAGATCCAATCTTTTTAGCAGCTTCCGCGCGTGCCCCTCGTCCCAGTTTCCATAGATGGATTTGATGAATCGCATGTGCCATTCGAGTGTTGCCTTGGCGTATAGACGCATGTCCTCAGACACGAATCCGATGTCCCATTTGGCAGCCTTTTGCTCGGTGGGCATTGGGTGCCCCAGGACCTCGACCTCACCGCGGTCCTGGCGGAGGAGCCCCAGGATGATGCGAATGGTCGTCGACTTGCCGGCCCCGTTGCGGCCGATAAATCCCATGATGCTGCCGCGCGGAATGTCGAGAGATACGTCATTGAGTGAAAAGAAAGGGTAGTCCTTTCCGACATGGGTGAGTTTCACGGAGAGATTTGTCATGGCATACGTCTGAGGTGAGGGTGCTCGTTAACGTGGATGGCGCAGCATGCGGTATCGAAGGAGCTGCGAGCACTGCCGCGCGGTTATGAGCACGTTGATGAGCCAGTACGACCCAAAGCCCAGCAGGTACCACCAGAGGTAATTGTTCAGCGTACCCACCAGAATGTGCGCTGCGGCGCTTGTGCTTGCTGTGGCGGCGACTTGGAAGAAAGGCTCGGCGCGGAGCATGGGGTAGAGGAGCACGAGCGCGAACGTGTTCACGGACAGTACCGCCGCGGGCCGTAACCAGTTCCAATCGGGCCGGACCAGGCTCACGGCGCGATGTGCGGCACTCGCGAGCAGCAGCGCAAGGATCGGCCAGTAAAACTGCGACCAGGCGGGGGTAGGCTGGAGAATGACAGCGGCATCGCCAATGACCAGCGCATGTGTGCGTGGCGCGGTCGCCCACCACAGCGCGACTAGCCCGTGGACGATGAGCCCCATGAGCGAAAGCCACCGCGGTGTGGGCCGCAAGTAAGCCCCGGGGAACAGCCAGGCGTCGCGAGCATCGGTTGCCGCGTCGGGGTACGACCAGCCCCGGACAGTGTGGAAGCCCATGAATATGACCGTCACTATGACGACCTGAATCAGCAGCATGATGATGATTTGCAGCGGATGCGTGAACACCGCGCGCTCCGAGAAAAGCAGGAACGGCGCAAAAATCAGGTCGAGCGCGAACGGAACAGCAAGCGCGCGCAGGTAGATCGGAAAGAGTTCCGGGCCGATGAGCTGTCGGCCGAATGAGAGGCCGTGGTTGACCTTGCCGTACCGGTTAGCTACCTCGAGCGGACTGCCGAATTCGGCGAGCAGCGCCTGCTGCTCAACTTCCGTGAGGGGGCGTCCGAGATCCTGCTCGCTTTTCTCCATCTCCACGTGGAGAAGTTCGGCAAGTTCGGTGGCGACATCGTCCGCCTCCGCGCCTTTCGGCAGGTAGGTGCGTACAGCTTTGATGTACTCGGCGAGTAGTGCCATCGGCTTTAGCTTCGGGGGTTGACGCCCCAAGGGCTCCATGCGATCCTGTGTTAAGCACAGTATGTATTACCCCCTATGACGGATGCAAGCCCCTATGCCGAGCTTTTCGACAACCTCAGGATCGAGCTGCGCAGCGGCTGCCTCATTCTTGCGGCGCTCGGCCAGCTGCGCTCCGAACACTATGGTTACTCGCTGCGCCAAGCGCTCGCGCAAGCCGGCTTGGAGATCGAGGAGAACACCCTGTATCCGATGCTGCGACGCCTCGAGAAGCAGGGGCTGCTCGAGAGCGAGTGGCGCGAAGAGAACAATCGCAAGAAGCGCTTTTATCGACTCTCGGCCGCAGGCAAGCGAATTTTGCCGGAACTTTTCAACGAGTGGGACGGCATCGAACGTGCGCTGAAGCGCATTCGCCAAGAGGACTTGAAGCGATGAATCCGGTCATCAATGCCGTTATGGATGCGCCCCTCCGCGGGAAGCGGCTAATTGCGCCGCACCAAGGCGCTCGGACCTCATGGGCACCCCTGTCATCAAGAATCTTCAACGGCGCCCAGAATCCTCTTTTCGGCCTTAGCGGCACTGGCGATCGCGACGGAGACGGGCAAAGACCCTCCTCGGACGCTCAGCGGTTGCGGAGCGACTGCAGTACTTCGGATTGTTCTAGCCATAATCACTCACGTGTTCTAAGGGAGAGTAGAAATGCGTCTCAAAGCAGCATTAGCGCTTAGTGTTCTAGGACTGGTTTTTGCCGCGGCGTTCGCTGCCCCGCCAACTGATCAACCTTTCCTTGGAAAATGGACCGCGACAGCGAAGTCCCCCGGTGGCGACTCGTCTGAAACTCTCACCGTCGTGAAAGTCGCCAATGGCTTCGCGATCACCGGCAAGCCGGCTGTTCCGGCCCCAGCGGGCTTCGTGGTTAGCCCTGGCGTGGATATCGTGCTGGACGGAAATCGATTTTCCTATAAGCGGACGATGACCGCTCCGGGCGGCGTCATCGTGATCAGTTACAGCGGCGTCGTCTCCGGGGATACGTTTACTGGCACGGCGGACATTGGGGGTACAAAGGTGCCTTACACCGGTGTGCGCGTCAAAGAAAAAGGCTAGGTCTCCCGAGGCCGTCAGGCAGGAAAGCATCATGGCTACGACGGACCGATTTCATGCGCTCGATGCCGTGCGCGCATTCGCATTGCTCATGGGCATAGTCCTGCATGCAACCATGTCATTCTTCCTGCCGATTCCTGCGCATGATGTGTCGCAGAGCATGACGCTCGCCTTGCTGTTTTTTGTGATCCACACCTTCCGGATGACACTTTTTTTCATCATCGCGGGCTTCTTTGCCCGGTTGCTCCTTGAGCGGCGCGGCGTCAAGGGTTTCCTCACGAATCGCACCGTGCGGATCGTCGGGCCGATGCTGGTCGGCTGGGTCATTCTCGCACCGCTAATCGTAGGCCTCCCAATATGGTCGGCCCTACGGAACATGTCTCCTGATGTTCGAGCTGTCACCCTGGCGACCTACAAGAGCTCGCCGGGGGCGCTGCTGCCCCATTCGCTGAATTCTGTCCCGCTCACGCATCTTTGGTTTCTCTACTATTTGTGCATCTTTTACCTGGCGACCGTAGCGCTGCGTTGGTTTTTCGGCACCATGCTCGATCATGGGGGCCACTTGAGCCGCGCGCTCGACAGGGGCTTGCATACGTTGATCGGTAGCTACCTCGCGCCGTGGGTGCTCGCGCTTCCGCTATTTGCTGTTCTAGGGTTTGACGACCGCATTCTGGTTATAGGCATTCCTACGCCAGACGTGGGTTTAGCACCAGCGATGTCTGGGCTCGTGGGCTTCGGTACTGCGTTCGCGGTCGGCTGGTTCGTCCACCGGCAGCAGGCATTGCTCGCTGAGTGGCGCAAGCGCTGGGCAGGACACCTGATCGTCGCGGTAGTATTGACGATTCTGTGCCTAACTGTTCTTCATGTTGATGCGGGCGCAAAGACCGGCTGGTTGCTCGGCAGCGCCATTTGGAGCCGCGCCGCATACGTAGGCTGCTATCTCGGTTCTGTTTGGTACTGGAGTTTCGGGATCACTGGCGCCGCGCTGCGTTTTTGCTCGAGTGATAGTGCTGTCCGCCGCTATCTTTCGGATTCCTCGTACTGGCTGTACCTAGCACACCTGCCGCTTGTGTTCTTTCTGCAGATAATGTTTGCACCAGTGCCATGGTATTGGGCTGTAAAATTCCCGCTGATCGTTGTGATCGCACTGGCATTGCTCCTTTTGAGTTACCACTACCTAGTTCGGCCGACCTGGATTGGTAAGGTACTGAACGGTAGGAAATACCCGAGACGCGCCGGCCTTGCGCCGGCATCTGCGGGGCCAGCCCCGGACGCTGCTGAAATGCTCGCGCCGATCAGCACATCGCGCCCCGACACCTGGTGATCACGCAGCGCATCTCGATCCGCTGTTCCAATATCTGGCTTCCTAGAAGTTATTAGGTTAACAATAGTGATTGTATCGTGAATGTTAGCTGCAAGGACCACCAACATCGAGGCACCGATGCGGCACAACCCAATGACACAATGCGAGGCGGCGTCGATGTGTTCTGAACATCAGTATCCCTAGATGGAGTGGTCAATGCATCGGAGTTCTTTGTGTTTCGTGGCGCTTTTGGGCCTAGGCGCGGCGATCCCTCTGAGCACCGCGCGCGCTGCCGATTCTTCTGCATCGTACCGTGAAGAAATCAATGCTGGACTGGAAGAAATTAAGGTCTTCCGCACCACTCGCACGGCGAGAACCCACGGCGCAACTTCGTTTTGCACTGATGCGGGCTTCGAATCGGCGGCTGAGGATAACTATTCGTTGTGGTCGCTGAAGCTCGATGAAAATAACAGCCGCATCGAAGCAACGCATGTTCGTGAGGTCGGCGAGTTTCGTGCATGTTTTGGAGCGCAGGCAATCGGGAAGCCATTCAGCATGTTTGCTGCCGGTACCATTGGCGGTATTCCTTGGAAGGGAAATGGTGATTGCACGCCAATGGCCGCTCAGCCTCCGGTGCAGACCGTACGCACGTTCAATTGCAATCTGGTGATCAGTGGGCTGCCAGAGGGTTATGTCGGAGGCTGGCTCACCTCTAGCACCGAGGCACCCATCTTTGGTGCGTCTGCAGCCCCCGACGCGCACGTCCGCGGGTATCTCTCGACGTCCGTGGTGGTGCTGCGGCTTTGGAAGAAGCCTACCGCCGACGCGCAGGCACCAATAGGGTGAAAAACACGAACTCATAGAGCGCCGCACGGTTGAAATGACGGAGGAGACAATCGATGTTGAGAAGTTTCTCTTCGATCGCAGCGCTAGTCTTGAATAACGCAACGAACAATAGTGCCGTATAGCGCTTCATGATACGCAGAGGGCTGACAGCCCTTCCTGACCGGTCAGGGTCATAGCATGATCCTG
>Ga0210400_10002549_pt1 | contig 16779 bp, 15 predicted proteins | sample IncBWH26MmetaG_FD_155456 | JGI IMG/M metagenome (GOLD analysis project Ga0210400, IMG submission 155456) | Forest soil microbial communities from Barre Woods Harvard Forest LTER site, Petersham, Massachusetts, United States - Inc-BW-H-26-M | ecosystem: Environmental > Terrestrial > Soil >... | reverse complement strand
CGGGCGTAGGTAGCGGTATCGCTCAGCGGGTGTTTTCCAGGCGTGACCGGGATAATCACTCTTGTGCCAGCCTGCAAGTCATCGCTATCGAACTGGTTCGCAGCGATAATCGATTTGGCCGTCACTCGATAGCTGCGCGCGAGGGAAGCCAAAGTATCACCCGGCTGTATTTTGTGAAAGCGCCACCACAGCCGCATGTCCTTGGGAATATTGCCGATCGCGGTTTGATACTGAGCCTTCGTCCCGGCAGGCAAATGCAGCTCAAAGGTGCCTTCCTTCGGAGTGGTCAGCCGCAGCAGACTTGGATTCAACTCCTGCAGCTGGGCCGGAGTAGCATCCACGCATTCCGCTACCAGCCGCAAATCCACGGGATAACTGATCGCTACCTTATCGACAGCCGTCGGCTCATCCATGGAAACGTCATCAAAACCATATTGCGACAGATTCTTGGTCACGATGGTGACGGCAAGGATGATCGGAACGTAATTTCGCGTTTCTTTGGGGAGGACGTTACGCCGGTAAAGCTCCCAGAAGTCGGCGTAGCCGGTTCGCTTGACGGCGGCCTGTACCGTGCCCGGTCCGGAGTTGTAGGCTGCCATGGCGAGATACCAGTCGCCAAACTGGGCATAGAGGTCTCTTAGATGGCGCGCCGCGGCACGAGTGGATTTTTCTGGATCTTGACGATCGTCGACCCAAAGGTTGCGCTGCAAGCCGTAACCGTGCGCCCGGCTCCCCATAAACTGCCAAATGCCCCGAGCCCCGGCGCGGGACACAGCCAGGGGATGGAATCCTGACTCGGCCTGAGCCAGGTAAATCAAATCCTGTGGAACACCTTCTTCCTTCAGAATCCGAACCATCATGTCATGGTAGCGGCCGGAGCGGGCGAAAGCGCGCTCAAACGTTCCGCGGCCACGATTGGAGAAATAGCTGATATATCCGGCCACCTGATCGGTCATCATGAGCGGCAAGTCGGAGTGCGTTGACTTGATCTCGGCTTGAGCTTTCGCTCTGATCTTGGGATCGGCCGCAGGAGTGATGCCGTTGGTTTCGTCGATCGGTGCAGGCTCAGATTTCTGCGCGTCGGAATCGGATGCCAGCTCGCCGAGATTGAGATGATTTACGCCTTCGACGACCCGATCAAATTCCTTTGCCAGACGCTCATCCGAGCGAACGTCGAACTCGCTTCCCAGCAAGGCATTAAAGGCCCGGTCGAAATTCTCTTTGGCAGCCTCGGTCTGGCCGGCACGGTAGGCATCCAATCCAGCCTGGTACTCCTTTTCCACGCGGATGACCAGGTCTCCGACCGGATCTGAAGCGGCTGCTTGGGGCTTCGTTTCCGCGGGGGCGGAAACTTCGGTCTGCGCTGGAGGCGGGTCGGCTGGCGGTAACGGACTGGTCTGGCTTACCTGCGCCGAGGGCTTTGCGGGCGTTTGCGTTACCGCCGGGGCGTTCCCCGGGGGCAGAATCGCGACCTGCTTATGTGCAGACTGGCACGCAGAACCACCCAAAGCTAAACCAGCCAGCACAGCGATTCGCATTTGGAGTTTTGCAACTCGCATATTTTCTATGAGATACGGATTGCTCTTCTCAACTCAGGCCACAGGATTCTATCAAAATCGTATCCTGCGGTGGTTCCCCGGTCAACGCCGAAAAGAAGCTGCGTCGATTACTTTCGGCACCTCAGACGACGGTTACCCGGCAGGATCAGCTTGCGTGTACCCTTACATACTCAGACGGCGAAAAACCGTGAAAGGTTTGGCCAAGTATTCACGAGATCGCAATCTCCGCCGCCCGGTGACCAGCCCGGACGTCCTTGCGATTAGGCGGCCTCTCAGACTCGCCAGTAATCCGGTCGCCAGACTTGAATCGCCTTTTTTATGTCCTTCTTGGAGAGCCCTTCCGCGAGCGCCCTCTCGGTCAGCCCGGCCACTTCGGCGTCCGAGGCGAAGCGCAGCGCGATCAGTTGGCCTTCGGTCAATTCCGGGATCCGCGAACGCAAAGGCTCTTGCAACAGGACGGTCAAGCGGAGTTGCTCCTCCAGCCGGATGACGCGGTCCTGTGCTTTCAGGGCGAACGAACGAGATTTAAAAACCGCAACCAGCGCCGCCACTGAAAACAGCACCATCGCCGCGGAGTGCCAGTGGGGATGGCGAACCAGATGAACAATGGCCGCGACGGCTGCGAATACGAAAACCGGCAGCGCGAAAAAATGAAACAACGGATCGTAGCGCGCGTGAGTGGTGAAACTCTGGGGCTTGTTCTCGGCCATGGCGACGGGTTCCTCGCGCGGACGTGCAAAGTGTAGCAGAGGGCAGCTCCCGGTTCCCAACACTCGTTCTCAGTTAAACCAACCGTGACTGGGCCAATCCCTCTTGCCGGGATGTTGACGATTGCGCGTTGAACGCTGTTCGCTCTATGCGAAGCTAAGGGCTCAGAGCTAAGAACTTGAAGCCAGGACCGACCGGAATCCTTTGCTCTCAACGCACAATCCAAGGCAATCATGAAAGCCATTCAAGTCAAGCAAGTCGGCGGGCCTGAGGCGATGGAATTAGTGGATCTTCCGCTTCCACAACCGAAGGCCAGCGAGGCGGTAGTGAAGCTGGCGGCGTCGGGCGTGAACTTTATCGACGTCTATTTCCGCGAGGGACGCTACAAGGCGCCGTTACCCTTTGTTATTGGCCAGGAAGGCGCTGGTACGGTAACCGCAGTTGGCGCGGATGTAAAGTCGATCAAGGAGGGCGATCGCGTTGCCTGGAGCGGCCTTCTGGGGTCCTACGCGGAATATGCCGCAGTTGTAGCCGACCGACTGGTACCGATACCGCAGGGCGTGAGCGATCAACAAGCCGCCGCTGCGATGTTGCAGGGCATGACGGCCCACTATTTATCTCACGATACGCATCCGCTCAAGTCGGGGGAGACGACGCTGGTTCACGCCGCCGCGGGCGGGGTGGGACTGCTTCTGGTGCAGATGGCGCACAACATTGGGGCGCGCGTGATTGCGACAGTATCTACCGAAGAAAAGGCCAAACTGGCGCGGGACGCGGGTGCGGATGAGGTCATACTCTATTCTCAAGTCGATTTCGAAACGGAGACGAAACGCCTTACCGGGGGCAAAGGCGTCGATGTGATCTACGATTCGGTCGGTAGAACAACATTTGAGAAGGGACTAAATGTTCTCCGACCGCGCGGCATGATGGTGCTCTTCGGAGGCTCTAGCGGCGCAGTAGCACCGTTTGACCTGATCACCTTAGCCCAGAAGGGATCGCTCTACGTAACCCGGCCCACTCTCGCTCATTACATCGCCACGCGAGAGGAACTGGTGGCGCAGTCGAGCGCCGTGTTTGGCATGATCTCTGGGGGGAAGCTGAAGTTGAGAATCGAGCACACGTATCCGCTGGCCGAGGCGCAGCGCGCACATCGCGACTTGGAAGGGCGGAAAACGATGGGCAAACTGCTGCTGATTCCGTGAGAAAGGGCGGCACGGGCCAATGCGGTAATCCAGGCGTTCTGCATCGTGGACTGCCACTCATCGCAAGCGCGCAAATCCATCTCTGGAAATAGATGACTGATGGTTGCTTTGTTCCATGGAGAAGCCTAAACGAGGCGAAGACTTGGCAAGTCCAGACTGTAGCGACGGGCATCGCGAGTCATGAGCCTGTCTGCTTGTAGCAACGCATGGGATGCGATTACGAAGTCCGCTAGTAACGGCTTTGAAGAACCACCGCCAACACGGCGACGGCGAACGGCGTAAGCCGCGAAACTTCTCACTGCCGATCGCCGAACTCCTTCCCTGAGATCGAAATCCACTGTGATGTTCATCTCTCTGAGCAATTTCCCAACGCGCTGGGTGTCGCCTATGGGAATGGCCGAAAGTTCGACAAAGACGGGCGCGCTATCACCAGCGCTCCCTCCGCCCGAGCATCTGACAACTGGGCGGCAATCGTGGCTGCCAAAGCACCTCCCGACCAAACAGGGACAGGATATTCGTGTCAACAGCCGTTCTCATTCGTAATCTTTATCGCTTCGAATGTCATCAATCCAGGCTTTGATGCCTTCTTCCCCTCCTGGAAACGGTCCCAGAATTCCGATGAACTTCTCACAAGGATTGATTTCCTGGCGGGCCGGCCGGATGACGGTGCGACCCTCCTCCACTACAAACTCAACCCGGTCGCCGGTTTCGAGCCCGAGACGCTTACGAATCTCCTGCGGGATCGTGAGCTGACCCTTACTGCTGATTGTGCTAAAGTGACCCATCTTTACCATGCCTCCTTACTGTAAGGATGTATCTCTTTACCAGTAAAAGCAATAAGAGAGCCATTACCGCTTACGCGAATAATGCTGTGCGTATTGCGGTGCGTACTGCCCCGGCAACAGCCGAGCGTCATCAATCGGCTCCCCAGTCTTCATCTCAAGCGGCACAATCCCCGCCCAAGTCGGAAAAGAATAATCCTCCTCATCGTCGACCACTGGTCCCTGCCGCACTTTGGCCGAGAATTCTTCAATAGGCACACGCAGGATTGACGTCGCCTTGAGTTCACGCTCGCTGGGTTGGCGCGACTCGGCCCAGCGGCCAGGGATGACGTGCTCGGAGAGAAGCCGCAGGGCTTCGATCTTTTCCACCGGATCATCGACCAACGTCGCCTTGCCCAGGACTACTACCGAGCGGTAATTCATCGAGTGGTTAAAAATGGAACGAGCCAGCACCAGTCCATCAAGCAATGTCACGGTGATACAAACCGGGACGCCTTCTTTCATCTGCCGCAACATCCGGCTGGCAGCTGATCCGTGGATGAGCAGGACGTCCCCGCTTCGACCGTAAGACGTCGGAATCACAAACGGCTGTCCGTCGACTACGAAGCCGATGTGACAGAGAAAGCCTTCGTCCAAGATGCGGTAAACAGCTTCGCGATCATAAACGGCGCGATCCGCTTCGCGGACCACACGGGTCCGCGGCGTAGGCGTATGGGGCTGTGACATTGGGAACTGACTCCGGGCAAGCGCCAAGGATGGGTGATGGGTGAAGTGTAACACCGGGCCTCGGACCTCGGCCTTCATGCCTCGGCCAACCCAAGACTTAAGAGGTTCCTCCGAGCGGCTGATACTTGATCTCTCTGTAGAAGCGGCTGACGACAATGCCAACCGTCAACAACACAATGGGCGTGAAAATGCTGGCTTCCGGGCCAACGCTGCCGCCGGTAAGCCACGTAGGACCGCTGAAGGTCGAGTTGAAGAGGTTGTGATACGCCGCCAGGCCGCTATCAGTTACGCCGTAGAAGAAGGTCTGTCCCCAATCCCACCCTGCGTGAAATCCAACCACCCACCAAAGATTGCCGGTGCGACGCACGATGAAGCAGAAGAGCATGCCGAAGCACACAACCGAAAGCAGTCCGAATTTGCTCTCTCCGGGGTTGGCAGCATGGGCGAGACCGAACAGAGCGGACAAAAGAATCGCTGAAGGCCAGAAGCCCATACCGGTAGTAAGCGTGTATTGAAGGTATCCGCGAAACGCGAACTCTTCGCCCAGGCCGACAACAATAAACGCGCCCGTCCATGCTGCCGTGGCTGTGAGGATAGTGCCGCCGTGGATGGCGAGCCCGTTGAGATGAAACCCGCGCAGGGAGAAGATCACCAACAGGGTTGCGCTGATGGCGGAAAAGCCGGCGACCAGGCCAATCCAGAAATCGCGGCCAAACGCGAGCGCCATCGGCAAGCCATACTGGCCCCACTTACGATGTTCGATCCTGGCCATGATAAGAGCGGCACCCGCAGAAAAGACAAGAATCGCCCCGTCGCTAAGCACGGCAGCCACCGGAGTTAGCGATCCGATGCCGAAAGCGGGATTACGATGGTGCCCAAGAAGACGCATTCCCACGAAAACCAGGAGATTGACGACGGCGATCAGGCTCGCCATGATCGCCAAAAAGATCAGTGTCCGCCAGCCAGCGCGGATTCCGTTCGGACCCCGGAAGATCGTATGCGGAGCTGGCGCACCAGGGCCAGGCGAAGGTGGAAGAATTGGGCTCGAATCTGCCATGGAATCTGCCATACGAAAACTATACGAACAGTGAGGCGTTCGGGTTCTGTTGGATTAAGGTTCTGCTGGATTATAGGGCCTTGATGGCCGCAGCCTTGCCTCACTTACCAGTTGAATTTCAACGCAAACTGGAACTGTCGCGGATCGTAGGCGGCGGTCACCTGCCCAGCGTTGGTAAAAAGTTGATTGACGGCGGCGGCGTTGAACCGGTTCGCGATGTTGAACATGTCGACAATCAAATCCGTATTGAAGCGCTCACCAAAATAAATCCGCTTGGAGACGCGCATATCGTCGAACACAGTCCAGGGCTGAACCCCTCCATTGCGGGGAAAGTTTCCGTCGAGAGAAAGTAGCGTGCCGTCGAACTCAGCCTGGCAAGGCTCCTGAAACACGCCGGTGGGCGAGAACTTGGAATTAACCGGTGGATTCCCCGCTGCGGTACAAGTGGCGTTGACGAAGGTGTTCGGGCGGCCAGTGTCGGGAGAGAATTGGAAATTGTCCGAACTGCCGGTGATGATGTTGAAGGGGCGGCCTGAGGCCACCTCAATGATGGGTGCGAAGGTCCAGTCACTCAGAAACTTGCTCGCGAAGCCTTCTCCGCCAACTTTTCCTGTCTGGTAGACGCCGCTGAAGACGAAGCGGTGTCGCTGGTCAAACAGGGAATTCGAACGCTCCAGGCTGGGATTGAAGCTATCCTGCGGCGCGAGCGGTGCCTGCAAGTCCGTGGAGTCGTCAATCGCGTGCGACCAGGTATAGGAGGCGAGAAATTCATAATGCCGGTTGAAGCGTTTGCGAAGGTTGGCGCTGAAGCCGTGATAGACGGAACTGCCGTTCGAGAAGTTGGCGTCCATATCGCTGAACGGTACGCATCCGGCGAGCGTGCTGAAATTGCAATTGGACGTCAATCCGTATTCCTGCAGCGCGAGCGGCAGGACCGTTGTAACGCAGGGCGCTGTGGCGGGATTCGATAAAAGTCCGATTGCGATGGCTGGATTGACCGCGGAAGGCCGGAAAAAGTTTGTAAGAGCTGCAGGGACGTACGGCCCACCAGCGCCTACGCCACAACCGCTCACAGCAAGAGGGTTATCGGTGGCTGCGTTCACCCCCGCAGCGACGGCGGCATTCAGGTTGCGAAGCAGTAAATCGCCTCGAGCTGTGTTGGCGTTGATCGGCCGGTTCAGATGTCGCCCGCCATTGAAGTTGTAGGCGAGATTTAAGGAGAATCCGCCCCCGAGGTCGCGCTCAATGCTGAAGTTTGCTTGCTGCGCATAGGCATAGACGAAATTCTTCGCTTGCGGATAGCCAAACGGCAAAAACGCCATCGGGAAAAAGGTCGATGGATTCAAGTAGTTCTGGTTGACGAACAAGCCGGGAAACTGGGGATTTGCGGATTGAGCCGCGGTGAACGGTGCGGGATTAAATCGCTGCTGCGCCGCAATATAACCGGGGATCGTCGGCAAACATGCGGACGTATTCAGGATTCCTTGAAAAGTGTTGGCGGCGTTCAGAAAGAGGGCGGCCGTGGCGGCCGAACCGGCTGGAGCTGTGCTGCATGGAGCTCCGGGACCAAACACCAACTGCCCACTCTGCGAAGCGTCGGAGGCATCGCCGAGGAAATAAAGGGCGAGCAGCGGGTGGTCGTAGAAAATTCCATACGATGCTCGTACCACCGTTTTGCCATCGCCTTTGGGATCCCATGCCACGCCCAGTCGGGGCTGGACATTGTTAGTGTCGGTTTGGATTCCTTTTTGCAGGCCCAACTGGTTATAAGCTGTCTGCGCCAACGCATTCAGTGGGCTAAGGTGGGGCGGAAACTCCACGTCATAACGGACGCCATAGTTCAAGGTCACGTTCGGGGAAACTCGCCAGGAATCCTGCCAGAAAACGCCTAACGGTTTGTTGGAGAAACTGTCGTGAGGGTTTCCATACCCCTGAACGAGTTGGTTCGGAAAGCCAAGCCCATAACTCTGGACTGCAGTGAACGCCGGGAATGTTGGGCACGCTGTGGCGATCGCGGCTGGGCAAATATTCGGAAAGAAAGTATTAGCCTGTGTGGTGCCAAAGTCGTAGAGGCCTCCGTAATTGACGGTGAAGGTGGCGTCTAGAGGAAGGTAGTTGAAATCGCCGCCGAACTTCATGTTGTGGCGGCCGATGGTCCAGGAGAAATTGTCAGTAAACTGATACCGCTGCTCGACGCGCTGTACGTAGGAGTATGGCTCGCGGCCGAAATAGGCGTAACCAGGAATGTTTTCCGCCACGTCAGCACCACCCGCATTCAAAGTGTTGTAGTTGTAGGCCAGGCCGCGCCTGGCATATTGAAAGCTCAACTCATTCACTTTATTGTTACCGATCGTCCAGGTATCGTGCACAACGCCGCTGACGTCGCGATACGTCTGCTGTGAAGTGCGCGAGTAGGCGTTCTGGCCGAAGACCTGATTCTCGCCGTTCACTTCAATTCCAGTAACTGTGCTGGGGCTTACATTGGCACGTAGAGTCAGCCGGTTGTTGGCATTCACGTTGTGGTCAATGCGCAAAGAATACAGGCTGGTGCCTTCGAAGACGGGAAAGTTTCCTACTTGCGAATTCAAGCTCAGGAAGTTGGCTGGCAGCGAATTACACAACACGTTGGGCTGAGCGAAATTGCACGAAGTCGGGAACTGCGTGAGCGGGCTCGATCCGTTCGGTGGCGCAGGAATCGCAGTTCCCACGAGGGCTCTGAAAATCGCCGGGTAGCTGCCATTCACAGCGATGCCTGAAGACCCGCCTACGAATGTGGCATATGCACCCGCTTCTTGCGCATATCCGGCAGCCAGCAGAGGGCTGATATTCGCCAGCGCTGCTTCAGTGGCTGGCAGTTGCTGGAAGAACTGCTGTTGCAGAGCTGTGGCTTCGATGCCCTGTTGGATGGTACCGAAAGGCAGCAGAGGGTTAATCGCCTTGGAAATATCCACGTTGTTCACCAGGCCGAAATTGTTTTGTCCAATGCTGGAAAACCCGGTTTCGTGCCGCCGGGTGATCTCGTAGGAAAAATAGTAAAACGTTTTGTCTTTTTTGATTGCTCCGCCGAAGGCCGTGCCGGCTTGCACGCGGGTATAAGCTGGATTCGAAACCGTGCTGAACGGGTTCACTGCCTGAAAATTTCGATTGCGCAAATAGCCGTAGACGTCGCCGTGAAAATCATTCGAACCCGAGCGCGTGATAATGTTCACCACGCCGCCCGCAGCCCGGCCAAACTCCGCTGCATAGTTGTTGGTGATGATCTGAAATTCCTGCACCGCTTCTTGCGATACGGTAGATCTCACGCCGTTGGTGGAATTATCGGTAGCGTCCGCGCCATCCACATTCACCAGGTTCGAGCGGCCTCGCTGTCCACTCATGTTAAGGCCTGAAGTCGGGGCCGCACCGGTGTTCGGCGCATTGTCGCGAACCACCTGAGAATCCGTAAGCGTGAAGTTGATGTAGTTGCGACCGTTGATCGGAAGATTATCGATGCGACGTTGCCCGATGGTGTCTGTAGTCGAAGTGCGCGAGGTTTCTACCAACTCCGCCTGGGATGTGACCTCGACTACTTCCCTGCCGGTGGCGACGGCCAGCGTCACCGGGAGTTCCACTGTTCCGCCCACTGTGATGCTGATGTCCTTAGCCTCCGCTTTCCCGAAGCCCGAAGCTTGCACCGTTACTGTGTAAAGCGCAGGTGGCAACTGTCGAACGCTGTAGCCGCCTTGTCCATCGCTGGTGGCGCTTCGTTCCAGGCCTTTTGCAACATCGCTTACGGAAACAGTCGCATTGGTCACCACACTGCCTTTGGGGTCTTTCACGGTAACGTGCAAGTCGCCAGTGGCGGCACCACCCTGCCCGAAGGTGAAGGACGACATGAACATGACCATCAACGAGAGGAAAACACTCAAATTTCGTGAGCACAGCATAGAGTCTCCCTTGTGTCCGCTCACGGTGAGCGCGGCGGCAGAAGCAACTCCAACGGCCTTGGGCCAGAACAAATTCAACATTCGGGGTCGGCACTTTCCCGCTGCGTTTTACACCAGAACGTGCAACGAAAACAAGGATGGAATCAAGCGGGGTAGTGGGCTAGTTACTGGTACTGCGACAACAAGTCGCGGCGACGCCGAACGCCACCGTCAACCTTGATGCCTCGCTGTGGTGATGGAAGTGCAATGCCTTAGCGGGACGCGGAGAGACGGACCGCAGCGCCAGGATTTTGCAGTCTCCCCAACAGCATCGCGGTTCCGCTCAGTTGTTCGTAGCGCTCAACCACACGCACCGCTGCGAACTCTGAACCGGGCCAGGCCAGCGCCAGATAGATCCGAGCCACGGCTACCGTAGCATTGCGGCGAAGCAGCAGCGCATCCGCTACCATCAATTGCGCGGCTTCTGCCACACGCCCATCTCTGCCAGCAAGAGCGGCTTCGCCTACTCGTATCAGCACGGCCGCGTTGTGATTGGCCACCTGAACATAAGCGGCCATAGCGCGCAACCGCTCACGCCGCACCGTACGAAACTGGGCCGGCGGCAGGCGTCGCCGTAGATACTCGTCCTCGGCAGGATTAATCAAGTTGCGGAAAGCCTCGATATCGATTGGACGAATCGAGACATCGAGCCCGCTGCTCCCTTTCAGTTGCAGGCTCTGGGTTACGGCGAGGCGCAGAATAACGCTCAGCGCAACTACGGCGGCGATGACAAGAACAACGGCCAGATTCATTGCTGAAGTAAACGCTCCAATTCCCGGTTCCAAATCGCCAGATTGTTTTCCGGCAATGAAACCGCAGACGTCGTGGGGGTCTTTTGTGGAACGAGAAGGTAGTAGAACCAGATAAGAACACAAACATGGTATGTGGCCATGTTCAGGAGATCGAGAAAGTGACGCTGACCGAGTAAGCCGCCATTTGCCATCACGGCCCACGTTCCGAGGTGTTCACAGGCCAGGATGGCAAGGCCAACGGCAATTCCCAAAATTCGGTAGTTCCAGGCCAATTTGAAATATGCCGTAAATGAAAATAGGAGAGCTAAGAGGCCGCAATCGACGATGTAAAACGTCTGCTGCAGAATATGCGACCCGGAAATGAGCCAGTGGTTATTGTCAGGGACAACTAACGCAGCAGCGAGGCTGGCAAGGAGGACGAGAACCGCGCCCGTGCCGGTAACCAAGCGGCTACCGACCTTGGCGATGGCGGGCCACGGTCGAAGGAGGTGATAAAACAATTCTCCAATCACGCCGATTTTGATAAAGCCTTCAACGATCAGTCCGACGCAGAAAGCTCGCCAGAATGTTTCGCCACTCACCGCAGGGGCAATGTCCAAGCCGTAGAGCGTGAACTCTTCAAAAGCCTCGAAGATGAGATAGGCGAAAAATACCCCAAAAAGACTGTGCAGTCCTCGGCGCCACATCAAGAAGGCTAGCGCTACCTGAAGGATATGGGGCGCGAGCCAGAAGTAGTGCCAGAGCAATGAATGAGCCGGCAGCATAAGCGGTTTCGCCATCTTAATACGTAACGTGCCGCCGGCTCCAACTTGGACTCAATTTGTTCGGTTTTCGTAAGGCAGCTAAAGGCTACGGCTTGCACATACCATTCCCGCCGCCGCAGCTTGTGCCGCCTACACCATCCGCATGCGCGACGGTTGGAACTACCAAAGTGTTGAGGAACATGAGGGCTGCGGCAACGACCAATAGCACACGTTTCACGGTTGTTTTCTCCTTGTTTGAAAAAGCGAACCGTGATATTTTCATGACCCAAGCCCGACAAAAACATCACTTTGGGTCTGTCGTTTGTTCGGAATTCGTAACAAGTTATGACACTAAAATCCGCACTCCAGGATTTGCGTGAGACCACGCTGGCCGCGGTTTCAGGGCTCTTGGCGAAATTGTCTTATCTTGCCTCTCTGCGCCGGAGCGAAGGCGGGTACATGCATTGGGGCATGTCTCAGCTTCACGGCGAGGAGGCCTCGGACCGCGCCCTAAAAACCGCTCACACCGAAGTATTGTCCTCGGTTCTGCGGACGCCGATATCGGAATTGGCGGAAGATTTGCGCGAGTCGAGCCAGAACTCCGAGAAGAATGCGGATGCGTATGTCGAAGGCATGCGCCGGCAGTTCAACGAACTCCTGCCGTCACCCGAGGATGCAGCCTCGGCGCGCCACCTTAATTCAGTACTGGTTGCGCTTTCGAAGTTGGAGAAGAACCAAAAGCCTGCCACTCCGTCAATTTCATAGCTATCCCCACGACTTGGCCGATGATCTCGGCTTCCTGCGGGCATCGCAGCACTCGCACCGGGACGGGCGAGAGTGGGTGCGGCTGTAAAATCACATCATCGCGGCGCATGCTGCACCAACAGCACGTATGTCCGTCGCGGGTTTCCACAAAATAAATCGGGCGTTCGTACTCGCAGCGCCACACCCCTTCGGTCACTTTGTTCTTGGCTTCGTCAACTTGAATGAAGCTCCCGGGGGGCAAAATCGGGTACATGGTGAAGTCCTGGTTGCCGATGTAGCCGTATGTGAAATCACTGTGAGCAAATTGCGCCAGATACGACAAGGGCACCAAGCCCCACTGTTCCACCATACGTCCGAGATTCATCGTGCGCTGTTGATCGAAGCCAGGATCCAATCGGATCGGCACCTGCACCGAAGACAGTCCGGAGAGAGCCTCGGAAACATGCGATCGCGGCGGGGAAATCATCCCCAGATCGGCGGCCATGTTGTTCAGGTCAACCCCGTACCAGGCTAACAGTTCGCGTATGTCGCGTCGGTAAATCACCGCCAGCGTGTACATCCGAAAAATGCTCGGAAGAACACCCTTGGTTTCAATGTCCGACAAACGGCTGGGAGGAATCGAGTACTCTTCGTTGCGATACTTCTCGGCCATGCGCGCGCTCGACATCTCGATGTCGCGCATAGTTAGACCAAGTTTCTCGCGTAGGGTACGAAGGCTCTTGCCTGCAGGGAGCATTACGCGCCTCCATGGAAGTGTTCGACATCATAGCAGGACGCGAGCTTTCGTGGCGAGATTTGCGTGATTTTCTTGTGCGGAGGAATCTTGTTACGAAATCCGAACAAGCTTTCCCCCGCTACTGGCTTGCCGGATCGCTATTTTTCGGCAGTTCGGTCATCGGACGGCTAGCGGGGCCTGTACTTGAGCGCATACGCCGTCTGTTCGGAGTTCGTAACAAGCGGACCACGAAAATGCAAAAACAGCTTTTGGGGGTTTCGAACTGAACCGGCGATGCGGTAGAGAGTGCGCTTCGCACCCGCCTGGGGTCGGCATTTTGCAGCCGGCGGGCCACGAGCGCGGGCACGTCATCCTGAAACGTCGAATTTGCTGCTATTGACCTGGCAACTGGGGTACTGGCTGCTGATTGTTACGGAGTCCCGCTCGGCCCTCCAGCGATCCTCCACGCATACAGCAGAAACGATGTCGCCGTCAGATCGATCGCAGGTTCATCCGTCGAATACGACTGCACGTTGTCCTTATAAACCGCTCCGTTGCCGTTGAACCTCTTATAGACGTCGCCGCCGCCCAGCGGACACTTCTGCATGTTGGACACCAATCCCGAGGTCGGAGCGCTGTTCGACCCTTCCACGACAGCGCCATTCAACGTAGGAGGCTCTCCATTCAGCGACCCCGCCAGGTTCGCCACCTGATGCTGCATACAGTCCGGGAAAGTATCGCCATCGCCCACGGTGAATGTCACGCCCCAGGCATTGGCGCCGGAAATGTTCGCCAGCCAGCGCCGCGCATCGCCGGCGTAAGTGCTGTTGCTGCTCAGGTAGTTGTACTCTGCGGCCATGACCGACATTCCCGCGCCGTGAGAAACGCTGTCGTAGGTGCTGAAAGGTAAGCCGTATCCAAACACGTCCTTGGCATTGGCAACCGACGTATTCATTTGATTGCCAATGTCGTTCAGCAGATCGGCCTGCGACACGGCCAATCCTTTCGGATTTCCCGCCAGCGCGATGGCGCGGTAGAGCTCGAAGTGAGCGAGTCCGCTCACGTCGTAAAGGTTTAGCGTATCGGTCTGGTCATTCGGTCCGTGGATGTAGGCATACGCCCACTTCGCCGCAGCCATCAGGTAATACATGGGGTCGGTGTGCGGCAAGCCGGGCGGCAAATTGCCGCGCTGGATCGCAAAGTAGAGTTCGGTTGCGCCCAGTTCCAGATCGTCGCGCCACTCGGTTTCCGGATAAAAATCATAAGGCGCGGTCGTCAGCAAGTTTCCCGTAGGAGAAGTGTTTGCCAGATCGAAGATGTGCTCTGCCTCAAGAATGCACTGGTTGGCAAGAGTGGGATTGGTCGCGTCGTACACCTGAAAGCACTCGGCAAAATCGGCGGAGAGACGTCCCGCAAGATTGGGACTGATCTTCGACCCGGAATCGGCGGCAACAAATACCGGACGGTGCCTGATGTATTGAAACACCGAGTTCGTTCCGCCATAGGTGTCGTCTGCCTGCGGTAGTCGCCAGATATCGTGATCGCTCTGATAATTGAAGCTCTTGAAGTCGGTGCCGATGCCGACCTGGTAATAAAGCGTTTTACGCGAGTCGTCCCACATCTGCTGCAGCCAGTTCACGCCGAATTGCGCTTCGTTTGCGAAGTTCGACGTTGTAGAAAGGCTGCCCATCTGGTTGGGAAAGTCGCGCACGCCGATCAGCATCATCGCCACCACATAGCTGTGCGTCTGTACAAACTTCAGATAGTCGCCCGCATCCCACCATCCGCCCTCGGCATCGATGGTCTCGCCAGTCGGAACGAGGCTGCCGAGGATGAGGTCATTACTATCGAATGTCGGACTTCGATACACAGTGGCCTTGGCGTCGTTCCGGTGTCCGGCGGCGGTGCGTAGCGGAGTCGGAATAAAGTTCGATCCATCGCGCTCGTTCTCGTAGAAATACAGATTGTTGGCCAGGGGAGTCGTGTAGAGGTTCGCCGGAATGTCGACGCGGAATTTCGGCGAGGTCGCCGAGACTTCGCCGCTCACCAAAATCGTATAAGTGTCGGCCGCTGTCAGAGTGAAATCGATGGGATAGACGCTGTAACTCCCCCATGCGCCGAGCTTCGTCCCAACCGGGCCCGAAGCCACCGTGGATCCGCCAGAATTCTTGACGGCATACGAAACCCCGCTGACCGCGCTGGTGGTCATCAGGTAGGCGCGGGCCGAAAGACCGGCCTCGTAGCCGATCTGATTGACGCGGATATACCCGGTGACGGCGAGAGCCGGCAGAGCTATCGGCAGGAGCACGCAGAACAATAGAAGCTTGAAAATCGAGCGAGTGCAGCCAGGGTGTCTGGACATAGCATCCTCCTTGCAGGTGGGATCCGCTGCCTCGGCAGGGGGAGTCGAAGGCAGGAGACGAATGCGGTTCACAAGCCAACCCATCGCGGTTGGCCTCTATTAAAACGTTTCAATATTGATTCGGAAATAATCCGGTGTCAAGCAGAAAGTTCACGCAGAAAGTTGAAGTTTCTTGGACGACACCTCTAAGGCGTGTTCCGTTCCACCCCGGCCTCTTCTGCCTTCACAGTCTTACTAGCCCAAGCCATCCTCGGAGTATTGTGCGCGATACCAAACTGTCCCTGCGCGTTCAGCACGATGATGCCCCCATGCCCGTTGACTCTCTGCTTCAGATAGTTCATCGCTTCCTGCGCGGCCCATTCCGGCAAGTTGCCGGCCAATACCCGGTCTGCAGTCCACTTGGCCAGCACAAGCTTCATGATCGGCTCACCCCAGCCTGTAGTGGATACCGCTGCGCTCAGGTTGTCAGCGTAGCAACCGCATCCGATAAGCGACGAATCGCCAAGACGTCCCGGAGCTTTATTCAGGGTCCCTCCAGTGGAAGTCGCGGCGGCAATGTTGCCTTCGCGGTCGAGCGCGACCGCGCCCACGGTATCGTGCGAGAGCGTCGGCGCAAATAAATCGTTCCCATCGTTTGCGGATGCGGATGCGGATGATTGTTGCGCCGCTTTCTTCTGATATTCACGCAGACGTTCAACCTCCCGCGGGATGACCAGTTCGGTGTTGTCGCACAACTCCACTCCATGCTCTGCGGCGAATCGTTCGGCGCCCTCGGCCACGAAATACACATGCGGACTCTCACTCAAAATCTTCCGCGCCGCCCGCACCGGATTCGGCACCCGCTCCACGCATCCCACGCCCCCGGCCCGCAGCGTAGCCCCGTCCATGATGAGCGCGTCCATCTGCACTTTGCCATCGCGGTTGAGAAAGCTGCCGCGCCCCGCGTCGAACGTCTCGTCGTCTTCCATGATGACGACCGCTTCCTCCACCGCGTCCAGCGCCGTCCCGCCGCGCCCCAGCACCCTCCACCCCGCCGCCAGCGCGTTGCGTACTCCATTGATATGCGCCTCGACCATGTCATCCGGCATGGCCCAGGCTCCCCCGTGAACTACTAAAACTGGATTGTTTGGCAAGAAAAACTCCCAGAACGACTGCATAGGATAGCAGGAATGATGCAGGTGCCCTCACCGCGTGTCATCCTGAGCGAAGTGAATGTTTCGCGAAGCGAAGCATTCACGCAGTCGAAGGACCCCATACCGCTCAACCTAGGCGCGATCATCGCAAAGGACTGTCGAGCGGTCGAACTTGCGATGAGACTTTAGTTTGGCGATGATTATTCCCACCCCACCGTCGAACTCGAGTTGTAGTTCCTCGCCAAGACCGTCTATCTGCCCCTGATCGCCTCCCCCGCAGACGCCATCTGCGCTTCCCACTTCTCCGCAA
>Ga0210400_10002548_pt1 | contig 16785 bp, 15 predicted proteins | sample IncBWH26MmetaG_FD_155456 | JGI IMG/M metagenome (GOLD analysis project Ga0210400, IMG submission 155456) | Forest soil microbial communities from Barre Woods Harvard Forest LTER site, Petersham, Massachusetts, United States - Inc-BW-H-26-M | ecosystem: Environmental > Terrestrial > Soil >... | reverse complement strand
AGATCGACATCGCGGCGGCGACAAGGGTGACGGTCAGGGCGGATCTGGAAGCGTGGTTGAAAGTCATTCTCCCCTCCTCAACCATGGGGTGGGGCAGCAGCACGGCTGTTATAATCGCCTGCGGCCCTCGGCACACGACCTATTGTCAAGTTTGTGCGCTGGATCACGCGCCCACAAGGGGGGCTTGCAAAGTCGCCACACTAGAGCATGAAACTGATGTCCCGTCTAACCATTCTGGAGTACCCGGATCCGCGCCTGCGAACCCGTGCCCGGCCGGTCGAGCAATTCGATGCGGCGCTCGGGCGGCTGGTCGATGACCTGTTCGAGACCATGTACGCGGCCCCGGGCATCGGACTGGCCGCCACCCAGGTGGACGTGCACCGGCGACTGATCGTCATGGATATCTCCGAGGACCGCTCCGCGCCCCTGGTGTTCATCAATCCCGAGATCCTCGAGCGCGAGGGTGCCGCAAAGACCGAGGAAGGCTGTCTGTCGGTGCCCGGCATATTCGATGACGTGGAGCGTGCGGCCCGGGTGCGGGTGCGGGCCCAGGATCGCACCGGCGCCGTGTTCGAACGGGAATTGGATGGGGTGGTGTCCGTGTGCCTGCAGCATGAGATGGATCATCTCGAGGGCAAGCTGTTTGTCGACTACCTGTCCGACATGAAGCGTGACCGTATCCGCAAGAAGCTGGAGAAAGAGCGAAAAGAGCGTGTTGCCGCGCAGCTTCGCGGCGGCGCGGCCCGCACCGCCGGCGCGCGCTAGCGCCTCCGGCCCCCTGATGAGCGTCGTCAGCCCGCTGCGCGTGGCCTTCGCCGGCACGCCGCAATTCGCGGTGCCCGCGCTGCAGGCTTTGCTCGCCTCGCGCCATACCGTGGTGGGGGTGCTCACGCCCCCGGACCGTCCCAAAGGCCGTGGGCGCCAGCTGGCGCCGGGGCCCGTCAAACAGCTTGCCGAGGCGCGGGGCCTGCCGCTGCTGCAGCCGCCGACGCTGCGCGATGCGGCCGGGCACGCGGCCGTGGCCAGGCTGGCTGCCGATGTCATGGTGGTCGTGGCCTATGGCCAGATCCTGTCGGGCGAGCTGCTGCGGTTGCCGCCCCTGGGCTGCGTCAATATCCACGCCTCGCTGCTGCCGCGGTGGCGCGGCGCGGCACCGATCCAGCGGGCGATACTGGCCGGCGACGCCCAGACCGGTGTCACCCTCATGCAGATGGACGAGGGCCTGGATACAGGCGGCATGCTGGCGGTGGGCAGCGTGCCCATCGGTGAGCGCGACACCAGCGGCTTGCTCCACGAGCGGCTTGCCGGCCTGGGCGCACAGCTGCTGCTCGATGTGCTCGAGGGCCTGGCTGCGCACAGTCTTCGGCCTCAGCCCCAGCCCGCGCTCGGTGTCACCTATGCGCAGAAAATCGCCAAGTCCGAGGCGCCCATCCACTGGAGCGATCCGGCGACCGTGATCTCCCGCCAGGTCCGCGCCTTCAATCCCTGGCCGGTGGCCGAAACGCTGTTTGCCGGCGAACCGCTGCGCATTCATGACGCCTATGCCGCGGCCGGGCCGCCCGCCGCCGCGCCGGGCGTGTGGCTGGGTCTGGAGGGGGAGGCCCTGCGCGTCGCCTGTGGCAGCGGCGAACTGTGGGTGACACAGCTGCAGCGCGCCGGCCGCAAAGTGGTCGCGGCGCGCGAATTTGTGAACTCGGCAGGCCAGGCCGCAGGCCGTTTCGGATGACTGAAGGCGGCGCCCGCACCGCCGTCCTCGCGAGTGCGGCGCGCGTCATTGCCGCGGTGGTGGACCAGGGCGCCTCCGCCGATGCCGCACTCGCGGCGGTTGCGCCCTCGGCCGAGCGTGCGGCGGTGCGCGCCGTCGCCCTGGGGAGCGTGCGCTGGTATCTGCGCCTGTGGCCGGCGCTGCAGCGGCTGCTCGAACGCAAGGCGGGGCGCCTCGCGCCGGAAATCAGCGCGCTGCTGGTCGCGGCCGCCCACCAGATCGAATATTCGCGCAATCCCGCACAGCTGACCGTTAATGCTGCGGTCAATGCGGCGCGCGCGCTGGGCCAGGAGCGCGCCGCCGGGCTGGTCAATGCGCTGCTGCGCCGGTTCGTACGCGAGCGGGCCGCGCTGCTGGCGGGGATTGACGCGGATCCGGTGGCCGCCGCCGCGCATCCGGCCTGGCTCGCCAGCGCGCTGCAGCGGGCCTGGCCCACGCAGGCCGCGGCGGTGATGGCCGCCAACAATGCCCATCCGCCGATGACGCTGCGCGTGGATGTGACGCGAACCGACCGGGATGGGTATGTGGCGCTACTGCAGCAGGCCGGCATCGAGGCGCGCGCTTGTCTCTGGGCGCCGGCGGCCGTGGAGCTGCTGGCACCGGTACCCGTCATGGCGCTGCCGAACTTCGCGGCAGGGTGGGTGTCCGTCCAGGATAGCGGCGCCCAATTGGCGGCACTGCTGCTGGATGCGAAGCCCGGAATGCGGGTCCTCGATGCCTGCGCGGCGCCCGGTGGCAAAACGCTGCATATCCTGGAGCGGGTCGATGGGGACTGTGCCCTGGTCGCGGCAGACCTGGACGCAACGCGCCTGGCGCGAGTCGGCGAGAATCTGGAGCGCTGCCGACGCACCGCCCAACTGGTGGTCGCGGATCTGGCGAGCGGCCGCGCTCCGGACGGGACGATTCCGGCGCCCCTGGCCCAGGGGGGGTTCGATCGCATCCTGCTCGACGCACCGTGCTCGGCCACCGGCGTCATCCGTCGCCATCCGGATATCCGCCTGTTGCGCCGGGAAGCGGATATCGGCGCCTTCGCGGTGAGCCAGCTGGCGCTGCTCGAATATGCGGCCACGCGGCTGGCGCCCGGCGGGCGGCTGCTGTACTGCACCTGCTCGGTATTGCCGCAGGAAAATGATGGCGTCATCGGCCGGTTCATCGCCCAGGCCGGCTCGCCGTGGCGGCGGCTGCCGCCGCAGCACTTGCTGGCGGCCGCCGGCCTGCAGGTTCCGGGGGCCCTGGTCTGCACGCATGGGGTGCAACTGTTGCCCGGATGCGCGGCGGGCACGGATGGCTTCTATTATGCTTGTCTCGAGAAAGACACATCCGGACCGCATTGAAATGATTCGCTCTGCCTGGGTATCGCTGCTGGCCGCCGGGATCGCGCTATGCAGCGTCGTGGCCGTGCCCGATGCCCTGGATGGCGTGCTGCAGGTGCGATCGGCCTTCGTGGACCTGGACCATTCGGTGTTCCAGCTGCATGCGCGGATCGACTATCCGGAGACACCCGCCATCAGCGACGCGCTGCGGGATGGTGTGGACCTGATATTTGACGTCGATGCGCGCGTCGAACGCGCCCGCCGCTTCTGGCTCAACAGCACCGTGGTTGATCTGACCATGCGCCGCGAGCTGGCCTACCACACCGTGAGCGACCGGTATGTGGTCCGGGATCCGGCCACGGCGGATCAGCAGACCTTCGCCACTCTCGACGCCGCGCTCCAGTACCTGGGCACCGTGGACGCCTGGCCGATCCTGGTGGAACCGCAGCTTGAGACGGGCGCGCAGTACGTCATCAGCGTTCGCGCCGGCATCCATCGCGGCCACCTGCCTTCTTCGCTGCGCGCGCTGCTGTTCTGGACCGATGACTGGAGCCGGGTCAGCGACTGGTACACATGGTCACTGACAACCTGACACCCCCGCGTCGTCCCTGGGGCACCTACGCCTTGGGTCTGCTGTGGGCGGTCATCGGCACCAGCGCGCTGCTGCTGCTGGCGAAGAGCGTGCAGAACTCCTCGGACTTCGGTCGCCTGCAGCCCTGGATCCTGCTGCTGAATGTGATCGGCGTGATCGGCCTCTCGGTGCTGATCGCGCGCAAGATCTGGCAACTGGTCAGCGATTACCGGGCCAATGTTCCGGGCTCGCGCCTGACCGCGCGGACCGTGAGCACTTTCGGCGCCCTGGTGATCGCGCCACTGCTCATCGTCTACCTGTTCTCGCTGGATTTCCTGAACCGTGGCATCGACAGCTGGTTCCGCATCGAGGTCAAGCAGGGCCTCAATGACGCCTTGCTGCTGTCGCGCGCGGCCATCGACGTGCGCATGCGCGAATACGGCCGGCGCACCGAAAGCTTCGCCGCCTCGCTGGTGGCCGCGCCGCGCGAGCAGCTGGTGCTGCGGCTCAATGCGGAGCTGCGGGCCTCCGATGCCAGCGAGATCGTGCTGATCGATTCGGACCAGCACGTCATGGCCTTCAGCAGCGATAACGCCAACGAAATGGCGCCGGCCCCACCGCCCAGCGATGTGCTGCGGCAGATCAGCCAGCACCGGCCGTATTTCGGCATCGATCCGCAGGTCGGCGGCCAGTATCTGATCCGCGTGGCCGCGCCGCTGTCCGAGAGCCGGGATTCGAGCGACCGGCGCTACGTCTACGCCGTATATGAGGTGCCCCAGCAGCTGGCCAAGCTCTCCGAGGCGGTACAGCAGACCTATTCACAGTATGGGGACCTCGCGGCGCTGCGCGAACCGCTGAAGAACAGTTTCCGGCTCACCCTCACCCTAGTGCTGCTGCTGGCGATGCTGGCCGCCATCTATGGCGCGATTTATTCCGCGCAGCGCCTCATCCGGCCGGTGCAGGATCTGATTGCCGGAACCCGGGCGGTGGGCAAGGGCGATTTCGCCACGCGCCTGCCCCTGCCGTCGCGTGATGAGCTGGGTTACCTGGTGCATTCATTCAACGATATGACCAAGCGCCTGCGCCGGGCGCGCGAGGAGGCCTGGCGCAGCCAGGAGGCGGTGGAGCGCGAGCGCGGCCGGCTGGCGGTCATCCTGGCCCGGCTCTCAACCGGAGTCCTGGCGGTGGACAGCGAGCTGATGGTGCGCATCGCCAATGAGGCGGCCGGACAGATCATGGGAGTCGACCTGACCCAGGCCACCGGTTCCTCGCTCTCGCAGCTGGCGGCCGGCAAGGAGCGCTTCAGCCAGTTCGTGGCCGCGCTGGTGGTCCGGTTCGCCGCCGGCCGCGAGGAGTGGCGCGAACAGATCGATCTGGACGGCGGCGCCGATCGTCGGGTGCTGATGTGCGCCTGCACGCCGCTGGGCGTGGAGGGGGGCGAGCGTGGCTACGTCATTGTGTTTGATGACATTACCGCCTTGCTGCAGGCGCAGCGCGATGCCGCCTGGGGCGAGGTGGCGCGCCGCCTGGCGCATGAGATCAAGAACCCGCTGACGCCGATCCAACTGTCCGCGGAGCGCATGCGCCGCAAGCTGATCGCCAATATGGGCCGCGAGGACGCCGAACTGCTGGCGCGCTCCACCGATACCATCGTGCAGCAGGTGGAGACCATGAAGCAGATGGTCAACGCCTTCAGTGAATATGCGCGTGCGCCGGACATGAAGGTCACCGGCTTCAGCCTCAATGATCTGGTCGCGGAGGTGGTCGAGCTGTACCGCTCGCCCGACAGTCAGGTGCAGATCCGCCTGGATCTGGACCCGCGCCTGGGCATCATCGAAGCCGACCGGGGCCGGGTAAGACAGATTCTAAATAATCTTCTCGTCAATGCGCTGGAGGCACTGGAGGGTTATGATTTGCGGGAAAAGACCGGGCCAAAGGCCGGTGAGCGCGCCATTGTAGATATCTCAACTCGGTTGGCTTCCGGCCAGAGCGCCGAATGGGCACACGGCGTCGTAACAGTTTGTGATAATGGACCAGGTTTTCCGCGCGAGCTGCTCAGCCGGGTCTTCGATCCCTATGTGACCAGCAAGCCGCGGGGGACTGGTCTGGGGCTCGCAATCGTCAAGAAGATTGTCGAAGAGCATGGCGGTCGCATCGACGCCGAGAACAGACCCGAAGGCGGCGCCCGTGTGCGCGTGACTTTGCCGCTGCGTGACAGCACGCGAGCGGCCAACTCGTACCGTGAGCGTCGCCCGGCAATAAGGAAGGAGAGCTTGGGATGAGTGCGATGCGAATTCTGGTGGTCGATGACGAGGCCGATATTCGCGGCCTGCTCAAAGAGATTCTCTCGGAAGAAGGCTATTCGGTCGAGGTGGCGGCCGATGCCGAGCAGGCCCGGGCGGCCCGCGCACGCCAGACTCCTGACCTGGTGCTGCTGGATATCTGGATGCCCGGTGTGGATGGCATCACGCTGCTGCGCGAATGGTCGCAGGGCGCCTCCGATGGCGTCCAGGTGGTCATGATGTCCGGGCATGGGACCATCGAGACCGCCGTCGAGGCGACACGCCTGGGCGCCTTCGATTTTGTCGAGAAGCCGCTGTCCATCGCCAAACTGCTGCGGACCGTGGAGCGGGCGCTGGAGGCCGGCAAGCGCAAGCGTCAGCCGGCGCGCATGGCGCCCAGCCAGATACTGATCCCCGCCGGTAAGAGCCGGATCATCCAGCAGCTGCGTACCGATCTGCAGCAGCTGGCCGCGAACCGGTCCGCGGTGCTGCTGATCGGCGAATCCGGTTCGGGCCGCGAAGCCTTTGCCCGCTACCTGCATGCCGAGAGCCCGCGGGCGGCGTCGCCCTTCGTCACTTTGATTGCCAGCACCCTGCGCGAGACGGACGCCGAAGCGCTGCTGCTGGGCAGTGGCGATACGAAGGGCTTGCTCGAGCAGGCCGCGGATGGCTCGCTGTTCATCAACGAAATCGAGGATCTGCCGCAGATCGCCCAGCGCGTGCTGATGGGGGTGCTCGAGTCGGGCACCTTCTCGCGCCTGAAATCCGCGGCGGTGCAGCGCTTCGATGCGCGCGTGCTGTCTTCGGCGCAGCCGGGCATCGAGAGTCGCGCCGGCACGCTCGGCTCGGACTTCCGCCGCGATCTGCTCGCCCACCTCAATACCCTCATCGTGCGCATTCCACCGCTGCGCGACTACGCCGAGGATGTTCCGGAACTGCTGCGTCACTATGTCGATCGGGCGGTCGATGCGGAGGGCCTCGCCTTCCGGCGCTTCAGCGTCGCCGCGCAGAACCGCATGCGCAACTACCCCTGGCCCGACAATCTTCGCGAGCTGAAGAACCTGGTGCAGCGACTGCTGATCCAGGGCGGCCCGGAGGAGATCAGGCTCGAGGAAATCGAACACGAGCTGACCATGCAGACCGTACCCGGTGAACCGCTGGTCAAGCAGGACCTGCTGGCGCTGCCGCTGCGCGAGGCCCGTGAGCAGTTCGAGCGCGCCTACCTGCAACAGCAGCTGTTGCTGTGCAATGGCAAGGTGGGGCGGCTTGCCAAGCGTGTCGGCATGGAGCGCACCCATCTGTATCGCAAGCTGCGCTCCCTGGGAGTGGACTTCCGCGCCACCGCCGACGACTGACGCGCCTTTCGATCAGTCGCCGACGCGGATCACCAGTGCATCCACATCTGCGGCCTGCAGCTGGTGACGCACCTTGTTCAGCTGGGCCAGATCGCTGATCGGCCCAACCCGCACCCGAAACCAGACATCGGTATCCAGCGCCACGCGCTGGACCCGGGCGTTGATGCCCTGCAGGGTCAGCTGCCGGGCGACCCGGTCCGCATCACCCTCATTGCGGTAGGAACCGGCCTGCAGCACATAGGCCCCGGGCTTTTCGATCTTCGCGGCGGGCAGATCGCGCTTCACGTCGCGCTCCTTCTCCGGCACCACCACTTCGAAATTCGGCAGCATCGAATAGAAGTCGTAGTGCTGCGGCCCGGAGCCGCTGCTTTCACCCTGCGGGTCCGCCGGCGGTGGCTTGTGGGCCTCCGGCTTCGGGGCATCCAGCGCCACCGGCGGATGCTGTCCCTGGTGTGTGAATGCCCAGCCCATCGCACCCACGACCAGGCCGGCCACGGCCCCCATGGCAATATCCTGCCAGCGCGCCGCGCCGCTGCCGCGCCGCCGCGCGGACTTGTAATCGCGTGCGCCGTGTCGGGTCACATCGTCTCGGGAGCACTCACGCCCAGCAGCGTGAGGCCGTTGCGGATCACCTGCGCAGCGGCGCCGACCAGCACGATGCGGGCATCGCGCAGCGGCGCCTCCTCGACGATGAAGCGCTCGGCGTTGTAATAGGTGTGAAATGCATTCGCGAGCTCGCGCAGGAAGTACACCAGCGTCTGCGGGGTGCGATTCTGTGCCGCGGTTTCGAGGACTTCCGCAAATCCGGTGATGAGGCCCAGCAGCGCCTGCTCGTGCACGCCGGCGAGCAGGCTGACGTTGGCCAGGCCCTGCGCGCGATCGTGCGTGAGACCGCGGGCCTGCAGCTGCTTCATGACGCTGGCGGCGCGCGCGTGGGCGTACTGCACGTAGTACACCGGGTTCTCGTTGGTGCGGGCGGTGGCCAGGTCAAGATCGAAATCCAGGGGCTGCTCGTGGCCGCGCATCAGGAAGAAGAAGCGACAGGCATCGCTGCCCACCTCCGCGCGCAGTTCGCGCAGCGTCACGAACTGGCCGGAACGTTTGCTCATCTGCAGCTGTTCGCCGCCCCGGAACAGGCTCACGACCTGGATCATCGGCACTTCAAGACAGTCGGGCGGTTCGCCCATCGCGGCGAGTCCCGCGCGCACCCGGGCGACATAGCCGTGGTGTCCGGATCCCAGCACGTCGATCAGGAGATCGTAGCCGCGTACGCGCTTGTCCAGGTGATAGGCAATGTCCGAGGCGAAGTACGTCGTCAGTCCGTTCTCGCGGATCACGACGCGGTCCTTTTCATCGCCGAACTGGCTGGCACGAAACCAGGTCGCGCCATCATGGCTGTACAGCTGTCCCTGTGATCGCAGCCGCTCGAGCGCCCGATCCAGCGCCCCGCTGGTGGCAAGGGAGCGCTCCGAATACCAGCGGTCATAGACGACGCCGAAATCTTCCAGATCGGTGCGCATGTTGGCGAGCAGCCGGTCGCGCGCGAAGTCGAGCACCGCGAGGAAGGGCGCCTCGCCGAGCAGCAGGCGCGCGCGCGCGATCAGGGCATCGACGTAACTGTCCTTGTCACCGCCTGCGGCTTCATCGGCCGGCAGCTGCGCCATGACGGCAGCGGCAGGCCGCGACAGCTCCGTGCCGGTGCTGGCCTGCAGTTCCGCGGCAATGTCCTTGAGATATGCGCCCTGGTAACCGCCGGCCGGAAACGGCAGCTCTTCACCACTCAGTTCCAGGTAGCGCAACCAGAGGCTGACGGCAAGAATGTCCATCTGCCGTCCGGAATCGTTGACGTAGAACTCGCGGTGCACGCGGTGGCCCGCGGCGGCGAGCAGGTTCGCCAGCGTCGCGCCATAGGCTGCATGTCTGCCATGCGCCACGTGCAGCGGACCGGTGGGATTTGCCGAGACAAATTCAATGATGATGCTTGCGGCCTTGGGTGCGGCGCCGTAGCCGTAGCGCTGCCCAAGTTCGTAGACGCTCGCGAGCTGTGCGGCGTAGGCGCCCGGCGCCAGGTAGAAGTTGATGAACCCGGCGCCCGCGACTTCGGTGCGCGCGATCAGTGGGTTGGCCGGCAGCGCGGCCACGATGGCCTGCGCCAGCTCGCGCGGATTGCGGCGCGCCGCTTTCGCCAGGCGCAACGCAACGTTGGTCGCAAAATCACCGTGCTGCGCATCGCGGGTGCGCTCGACGGTGATCTGGGCAGGCTCGGGCGCGGTGGCCAGCAGACCGCCGACCAGGCCATTCACGGCCTGTTGCAGGAGCTGCTCGAGCTGTGGCTTCAAAGGGAAACTTCCGCTGACTGGAAACCATCCAGTTTCTCAGAACAGGTCGATGGGGTCCACGTCAAGCGCCCAGCGCACCCCTCGGGCACTGGGCAGTTCCGCGAGCTTCTCCAGCCAGCCGGCCAGCAGGCGATGCAGCGCCGTGCGATCAGCGCTCTCCAGCAACAACTGCGCATGGTAGCGGCCGGCGCGCTTGGACATGGCCGCGGGCACCGGACCGAGCAGTTTGACGCCCCGCGGTGCACCGGCCAGGCGTCGGCCCGCGGTCAGAAAATCCAGTGCATCCTGCGCCGCCGTGGCCGAGGCGCGCACCAGGGCGAGACGGCTGAACGGCGGCCACGCGGAGGCTTCACGTTCCGCCAGTGCGATGCGCGCGAAGCCATCGTAGCCCTCGCTCGCCAGCGTCTGCAGCAGGGGGTGCTCGGGATAGGCGGTTTGAATGAGCACCTCGCCGGCACGGCTGCCACGCCCGGCCCGGCCTGCGACCTGCACGATGGTCTGCGCGAGCCGCTCCGCCGCGCGAAAATCGGTGCTGAAGAGGCCCTGGTCCGCATTGAGCACGACCACCAGCGTCATGTTTTGGAAGTCGTGGCCCTTGGTGATCATCTGCGTGCCCACCAGGATGCGGGCCGCGCCGCTGTTGACGCTGTGCATGGCCGCATCCATGTCGCGCTGGCCGCGCACCACATCCCGATCGACCCGCACCAGCGCCTGGTGCGGGAACAGTTCCCGAAGCCGTTCTTCGACCCGCTCGGTACCCTGGCCGACGGGGCGCACTTCAAAGCCGCATTGCGGGCAGCGGCTCGGCAGCGGTGCATCGGCGCCGCAGTGATGACAGCGCAGCCGGCCCGAGCGCTGGTGCACCGTCAGGCGCGCATCACAGTCCCGGCACGGTGCCACCCAGCCGCAGGCGGTGCACAGCAGCGTCGGCGCATAGCCCCGCCGATTGAGGAACACCAGCACCTGGCCGTCGGCGGCGAGATGACGTTCGATCGCCTGCACGACCGGGGTCGAAAGGCCCGCGGTCACCGCATGGGCCCGCAGATCCACCAGCACCAGCCGGGCGGCCGGCGCCTGTCCGGCGCGGCGGGGCAACCGCAGCTGCAGGTAACGTCCGCTGATGATGTTCTGCAGCGTCTCCAGGGAAGGTGTGGCGGATCCCAGCACCACCGGCAGCTGCGCGCGCTGCGCCCGCACCAGCGCCAGATCTCGCGCCGAATAGTGGAAGCCGCCCTCATGCTGCTTCAGCGATGCGTCGTGCTCCTCGTCCACGATGATGAGGCCCAGGTCCGGCACCGGTGCAAACACCGCCGAGCGCGTACCCACCACGATGCGCGCCGTGCCGTCGGCGGCGGCGCGCCACGCGGCCAGGCGTTCGCTATCGTTCAGCGCCGAGTGCAGCACCGCCAGCGGCACCCCCAGGCGCGCGGCAAACCGGTGCACCAGCTGCGGCGTGAGCCCGATCTCCGGCACCAGCACCAGCGCCCGACCGCCCCGGGCCAGCACTTGCTGGATCACCTGCAGGTACACCTCGGTCTTGCCGCTGCCGGTCAGCCCGTGCAGGACGAACGTGGCAAAGCCGCCGAGCGCGGCGCGGATGGTGGCGATGGCATGCGCCTGTTCGGGGGTGGGTACCGGGCCCGCGCCCAGCGCCTCCGGTGCCGTGGCCGGGCCCGCCGGCGCGCTGTCGGCCAAAGACCGGGCGGCGATCGTTTCGCGCAGCACCCAGCCGTGCCGCAGCAGCGCGGTCGCGGCGGGCCGCCACCGCGGCAGCTGCCGCGCGAGCGTGGACTGGCGGAGCGGGTCCTGCTGGATCAGCAGTTCCAGCAGCTGGCGCTGCGAGCGCGAACGTCTCAGGTGCCCCGCGCTCAGCGCCGCGCGTCCGGCCGGCGTGGGCCGCCAGAGCTCTTCCAGCGCGACCGGGCTGGCACCACCGCGCAGCGCCTTGGGCAGGGCACTGGCGATCACTTCGCCGATGGGATGGTGGTAGTACTCGCTGGCCCAGCGCACCAGGTCCAGCACCGGACCGGCCAACACCGGGACGGCATCCAGGACCTCGCCCAGGGGCTTCAATTTGGCCACCGGTACGGCTGAATCGGCGGCCTGCTCGAGCACGACGCCGATCAGGCTTTGGCGGCCGAAGGGCACGCGGACCCGGGTGCCCGGCAGGGGTGCCGGGGCGCCCGCCGGGACCCGATAGTCAAAAAGACGCCGCAGCGGCACGTCCAGGGCAACGCGTGAAATCCCGTCCCGCCGCGCGGCCATGGTCATGCGGAAACTTCGATAGTATGATTCAAATCAATGAATTAGGAGATGTCGGCAAATCGCGCCAAGGGGGTCAACCGCAAGCGGACTCCCTGCGTTATAAGCTGCATGGGTGCCTTTGCTAGTCTCGCGCCGCCTTATAACATGCCCGCCACATCGCGCGGCGACACGCTATTGACTGACACCAACGCGGCCCAAGCGCGCGCGCTCAACCAGTTTCTGGCGAGCGTGGAGCTGAAGGCCTACAAGATCGCGCAGGCCGGCCTGCGGCATCAGGACGATGCGCTGGATGCGGTGCAGGACGCCATGCTGCAGCTCGCGCGTGCCTATGCCCACCGGCCCGAAGAGGAATGGAAGCCGCTCTTCTACCGGATTCTGGAAAATCGCATCCGCGATATGCAACGTCGCCGGACCGTGCGCGGTCGGGTCATGGCCTGGATGCCGTTCCGCCGCGATGAGGACGATGAGGACAACGATCCCATCGCGCAGGCGCCCAGCCAGGAGCTGCCCGCGGTCGCGCGGCTGGAACTCGACGAGGCCATGACCGCCTTGGATGGCGCGCTCGAGCAGCTGCCCCACCGGCAGCGCCAGGCGTTCCTGCTGCGCAACCTCGAGGGCCTGGACGTGGCGCAGACGGCGCAGTCCATGGGTTGCTCTGAGGGCAGCGTCAAGACACACTATTTTCGCGCCCTGCAGGCGCTGCGCCTGAAACTTGGAGATTTCGAACTATGAACGCCGGTGAAGGCGGAACGTCGCACACCTCACTGCTGCAGAGCGGTCTGGAAGTGCGCTCGCGCCTGGTGCTTGAAGAGGGACTGTCGCGCATCGACGCGCACACCCGCTCGCGGCTGAATCAGTCGCGCCAGGCCGCGGTGGTGGCGGCTGCCAGGCCGTCCTTTCTGGCGCGGTTCCACGGTGCATTGACGCGCCAGGTGCTGATGCCGGCGACGGGTGCGGCCGCGGTGGCCGCGCTGGTCGCGGTTTTCATGCTGAGTGGCGGCGGCCATCAGCTGACGGCGGCGGTGACCGACAGTCCGGCCAGTGCGCTGGATGTACTGGATCTGGTCACGGACGACGACGCCATGAACCTCATGGAAGACAACGATGGCTCCTTTTATGAGTGGGCGGCGGCGCAGGGCGACAGCGGGACGACGAGCTGATGACAGCACCCGACGGGCTGCGGCCCGTCCGTGGTTGGGCCTGCATCGGATTGTTGCTGGGCTTGGCGCTGCAGCCGTTGCTGTTGCACGCGGGCACGCCGCCGGCGAAGAGCGTGGAGCCGGCCGACGAGGATCTGCTCGAGTTTCTGGGTTCCGTGGATTCGGACGACGTGGGTTGGAAACAGTATTTGGCGCGTAAGGACACGCAGACGCCCGCGGTGAAAAAGCCGCCGCCGGCTCCGCCGGCCAGCAGTGCGCCCGGAAAAGATGGTAACAAAGATGAGCATTAAGCCAGGCCTGATCGGGGCGCTGCTGCTGACAGGCCTGCTGTCGGTGGGCGTGTGCGCGCCGGTTTGCGCGCAGGTTGCCAGTTCCGGTGCGAGCGCGACGCCGACCGGACCTGCCGTGCCCTGGAGCTCGCTGTCGCAGGACCAGCAGCATGTGCTGTCGCGGCTTTCCGGGCAGTGGGATCAGCTCACGCCGCAGCGTCAGCAGGCCCTTGCCAGCGGCAGTCAGCGCTGGTTGGGGATGACGCCGGACCAGCGCACACAGGCTCGCCAGCGCTACGGTCAATGGCAACAGTTGCCGCAGCAGCGCCGCGAACAGCTGCGCCAGCGCTGGGAAGATTTCCGCTCGCTGCCGGCGGCACGCCAGCAGGCGGCGCGGGAGAATCTGCACAAGTTTCAGCAACTGCCCCAGCAGCGCCGGCAGCAGCTGCGTGAGCGCTGGCAGAGTGCCACTCCGGCGCAGCGCCAGAACATGGTGCAGCGCGCGCGTCAACGCCGCGCCGAGCGCGTGGAGCGCGTGCCGAAACGGCGCTGACGCCAACGCCGGCGGGCCTCACCCTGGGGCGGCTGTTTCCAGCGCCGATGTGACCACAGCCAGTTCCCGGCCGCGCGCCACCCGATGCATGCCCGCGAAGACCACGGCAAAGTGCGTGGCCTGCGAGCCGCTCGCCCCGCGTGCCGTGCAGGGACAGGGTGCTGTAGTAACCGCTTTCAATTCGAGGGGCGCAGCGCCGTGGCGTACAACGGTGCTGACATCCGACCGGATTGTAGGATATCTACCCGTGACCGGTTGCGCCCCGCGTCGTATCATCTGGACCCCCAACGAAGTGCATCCGAAGGGACGATCCAAGGAGACGCCGATGACCCGTTACGCATTGCCCGATCTGGCCTATGACTACAATGCCCTTGAGCCGCATATTTCCGCGCGCATCATGGAGCTGCATCACAGCAAGCATCACAAGGCGTATGTTGATGGCGCCAACAAGACCCTGGAGCAACTGGCCGAAGCCCGCCAGAAGGGCGCGCTGGACGGCGCAGGCGTTCTGGAACGCACGCTGGCCTTCCACATCTCGGGCCATGTCATGCACAGTATTTTCTGGCAGAACCTGAGTCCCAAGGGCGGCGGCCTGCCCTCCGGCGAGCTGGCCGCGGCCATCGACAAGGACTTCGGCAGCTTCGATTCCTTCAAACTGCAATTGAACAAAACGGCCGCCACCATCCAGGGTTCGGGCTGGGCGGCGCTGTACCTGGAGCCGCTGACCCAGCAGCTGATCATCGGCTCAGTCCATGATCATCAGCAAAGCGTGTTCCAGGGCTCGCTGCCCCTCATGGTGGTGGATGCCTGGGAGCATGCGTTCTACCTGCAGTACGTGAACGAGAAGGTGAAGTTCTTCGACGCGCTGTGGAACATCTGGAACTGGGCCGATATCGGCCAGCGCTATACCGCCGCGAAGGGCACCAAGCTGAGCCTCAAGGGCGCGACCGCCTGACGCCCAGGTCACCTGGGCCGGTGCTAGAGAATGTACCGGCTCAGGTCCTCGTCCTTGACCAGATCGCCCAGATGTCCGTCGACATACGCGGCATCCACCTGCACCTCGCGGCTGGCGGCACTGGTGGCGTCGTAGGACACCGTTTCCAGGAGGCGTTCCATCACGGTATGCAACCGGCGCGCGCCGATGTTCTCGGTGCGTTCATTCACGTGATGCGCAATTTCCGCCAGACGTCGCACCCCATCGGCCGCGAAACTCACGCTCACGCCTTCGGTGGCGAGCAGCGCGCGATACTGCGCGGTGAGGGAGGCATCCGGCTCGGTGAGGATGCGCATGAAATCGTCCACGGTCAGGGAATCCAGCTCCACGCGAATCGGCAGTCGGCCCTGCAGTTCCGGAATCAGGTCCGACGGCTTCGACAGATGAAACGCCCCCGAGGCGATGAACAGCACATGATCGGTCTTCAACGGACCGTACTTGGTCGATACGGTGGAGCCCTCGATCAGGGGCAGCAGATCGCGTTGCACGCCTTCGCGTGACACGTCGGCGCCCACGGTTTCGCCGCGGCGCGAAACCTTGTCGATTTCGTCAATGAACACGATGCCGTTCTGCTCGGCATTGTGGAGAGCGCGAACCTTGAGCTCCTCCTCATTGATCATCCGGCCCGCCTCATCCTCGACCAGCAGCTTCAGGGCCTCCTTCACCTTGACCTTGCGTGGCCGGCTACGCTGCCCGCCGAGGTTGGCGAACATCGACTGCAGCTGCTGCTGCATCTCCTCCATGCCGGGCGGCGCCATGATTTCCACGCCCGCCGGCAGCGCGCGCAGCTCGATTTCGATTTCCCGCTCGTCCAGATCCCCCTCGCGCAGCCGCTTGCGCAGTTTCTGGCGGGTCTCGGCATCGCGCGGCTGCGGCGGCTCGTCGGTCGAGAAACCCATCACCCGGGCCTTGGGCAGCAGGGCATCGAGCACACGCTCCTCGGCGGCATCCGCCGCACGCGCGCGCACCTTGCCGACCTCCTGCTCGCGGGTCATTTTGACCGCCACATCGGCCAGATCCTTGACGATGGATTCCACGTCGCGCCCGACGTAGCCGACTTCGGTGAACTTGGTGGCCTCGACCTTCACGAACGGCGCATTCACCAGTTTCGCCAGCCGCCGCGCGATCTCGGTCTTGCCGACCCCGGTGGGTCCGATCATCAGGATGTTCTTCGGTGTGATCTCCTGGCGCATGGGCTCGGGAATCTGCATCCGGCGCCAGCGATTGCGCAGGGCGATGGCCACCGCCCGCTTGGCGGCCTGCTGACCGACAATGTGCTTGTCCAGTTCGCGCACGATCTCCTGGGGCGTCATGGCCTGCGCGATCGCCGTCGCCGTCGCCGACGCTTCCGGCGCCGCGCTGTCGATAGAAAGATTCTCCATTTACCGGATCTCGTCGATGAGCAGGGTGCGGTTGGTGTAGATGCAGATGTCGGCGGCAATGTTGAGCGAGCGCTCGACGATGCTGCGCGCATCCAGATCCGAGGAATCCATCAGGGCGCGCGCCGCCGCCAGCGCGTAGGAACCGCCCGAGCCGATGGCGGCCACATCGAACTCGGGCTCGATCACATCGCCATTGCCGGAGATCACGAAGATCTTTTCCTTGTCGCCCACCAGCAGCAGTGCTTCCAGGCGCCGCAGGTAGCGGTCGGAGCGCCAGTCCTTGGCGAGCTCGATGGCGGCGCGGGTGAGATTGCCGTGCTTCTCGAGCTTGCCCTCGAAGCGCTCAAACAGCGTGAAGGCATCGGCGGTGCCGCCGGCGAAACCGGCGAGCACCTTGTCGCCGTAGAGGCGGCGCACCTTTCGGGCGTTGCCCTTCATGACGGTGTTGCCGAGGGTGACCTGGCCATCGCCCCCGATGGCGACAGCGCCATTGCGGCGGACGGCGAGGATTGTGGTGCCGTGGGGATCGAAGGTGTT
>Ga0210400_10002546_pt1 | contig 16787 bp, 17 predicted proteins | sample IncBWH26MmetaG_FD_155456 | JGI IMG/M metagenome (GOLD analysis project Ga0210400, IMG submission 155456) | Forest soil microbial communities from Barre Woods Harvard Forest LTER site, Petersham, Massachusetts, United States - Inc-BW-H-26-M | ecosystem: Environmental > Terrestrial > Soil >... | reverse complement strand
GCGGTGAGTTCTAGCATTTCGGGAACGTCCGTCGTCCCGAGTGGAAGCAGCACCACAGGCGGTGGCGCTAGTGAAGCCTCACAGATCATCTGGTCGATCCACCGAGAGCGGTCGACTTGCCAGTCGCCAGGCACGTCGAGGGGACTGGCGGTAAATAGCGCGACGTGCTCGCCGGGACTCACCAGCCGTTGTAAATCGGCGAATGCGTCATTCGTGGGATGAAGCAAAGCTGCCAGCGGTGAAACATCCGGCGGATATCGCCGCGCGAGGCCGTGTGAGCGGGCGAGGAGCCGGTGTTCTGTTATCAGCGCAAACCAGATCGGGTTGTCGAGAGACTCTAACATCCGTTGCCCGTGATCGTCTTTCGCAGGGTCGCTTTCATGGCTGCTCTCCTTGCGTCAGGGGCGCCCCGTAACGTGCAGGTGGGGTCTGGCGCCGTTTATAGTTGCAATATTCATGATGCCGACCTTTTTCTCGCTTCAGCCCAGCCACTCGATGAGGAGTCGGTTCAGCCGGTCGGGCGCGTCCAACGGAATCCAGTGGCTGGCGTCATCAATCTGCTCGTAGCGCCACCGTGCTTTCACGAATTGTCCCGACATCTTCATGCGTTCACCGTCGAGGTAGTGATCGTTTGAGGACCAGATCCCGAGAGTTGGAGCTTCCACGGGCGGCAGTTTGCGTGGCGACTCCGGAAGATGCGGCGCGACGTTCGCCCGGTACCAGTTGAGCGATGCCTTTAGAGCATCTGGTCGGGACAGATCCGAGATGTAACGATCGATATCACCATTGCCTCGGAGCATTTCCCGGAACAGCACCCAGCCGTCGCGCTGCAGCCACGCCTCCGCAATTCCTTCGAATTGGAAAAACAGCATGTACCAGGCCATCTCCCGCTGCCGCAACGTAAATGGGGCAAGTGGATGTGGCACCGAAAGAACGACAAGCCTGCGAACGCGATTCGGGTGGGCGACAGCCGTGAGCCAGGCCACAGCGGCTCCCCAGTCATGAGCAACAATGTCCGCTTTGTCGATACCTTGCGCGTCGAGAATACCGACCAAATCGGCGACCGCGTTCTGCAGGGAATATGCGGCCACTCCTCCTGGCCGATCGGAGCGCCCGAAGCCACGCTGGTCCGGTGCGATGGCGCGGAAGCCATTCGCGACAAGGAATGGAATCTGATTGCGCCAAAGATACGAAGAGTCCGGCCACCCATGTAGCAAGAGCACCGGCTTGCCGCTGCCCTGGTCTTCTACATGAAGGGAAACGCCGTCTCGCGGAATACGATGCTCCGCATACCGAGGCGTCGATGGACTTGCCCGAACCAGCTGACTTTCACGTTCAAGACCTCCGCCAAACGTTGCTTTTGTGAGGGCAGCAGCGGCTGCCAGTATGCCGCCAAACCCGGCAATGAACGAACGACGGGAATTGACGGATTTTTGTTTACTGTGATCGTTCATATGCCCTTCACCATCAAGTGGAAAATACGATCTCTTCGCGATTGCACGCGACTGTCAAAGATTCCCGAATACAACCCCTGGCGATCTTGTTTCAACCACAGTTCATGACCATTGAAGGCGCCGACGTGCTGAATCGTTTATCGATGTCCCATGATGTGCACATGCGCGTACGGCGATCCGGCCCACATGATGTAGGCGCCGGTCGGCCTGTGTGTGGTCGCCAGTCCGGTGGACTTCGGATCAAACGGCCACATGATCATCCAGTGAGGACCTACCTCTATGGGCATGCTCGTCATATCATGGGGATCTGAATCGCTGCGCTGAGTGGCGCCGGCGAGCATGTAGGTTATGCCGTGAACCGTGTTGGTCGGTTTCGGTTTGTGAGCTCTGGCATCAGCAAACCACTGCATGGAAGGGGCATCAACGCACATAGGCGGTTCGCCTACAACTTTAAGGTTCCCCGGCATGCAGGTAAAACCGTTGTTCCCCTCACGGAGCACGATCATCTTGCCTTTCGCGTCGGTGTCGACGATCCTTGGCGCCTTCGCGACCTCTGTTGGCCCGGCAGACATCGCACGGGCTATTTTGACCTGCGTCGAACCGGCGCCGACACTTCGACCGCCCTATCTGTGTTTGTCAGTTGAAGCTCCTTTGCCGCATCTCGACCGATGCGCTGACTCGAACATGGTGACTTTCCTTCTTAACCCGCCTAAGCGCGGCCAAGTACACCGCGTTCGAGTTCTTGTTCCGCCTGGAGCCAATCGTCCACGTCATGGCCTGATTGTTTGCCGCGCTCGAGATAGATTTCGTATGCGCGACGTCTGATCTCCTCTGTGCGCGCCGAGTTCCCTACCGAAACCTCTCCCGTCTCTAGCTGGGACGAGGTTGCTTGGGGTTCTGTATCGCTATTGCTCTTTGGTTTCGATGACACATCCATCTCCCTCTTGCTGGCGATTGGATTGCTGTTGCCAGTCGAAGCTATTCGAGCATTCGCTCTGCCCGAACCATTGCTTTCAGGGCAAAACTCGCTTGTATCTCGTACTGGCCGAATGACAAGTGCATCGCACCCTCACTGCTTATCTGCTGACTGAATCGGTATAACCAAGAACCATTTATCGGCCTGATCGGGGCTGGGCAAATGAATGATGTAGGTGCCGTTCCAACCGCCGCGGGTGAAACCCTGCAGATCTTCTGGATGAGGAGTTACCACCATAATGTGGGGTCCCACGTGAAACTCCTTGCCGGACGCGCCCGGAACCCATTGACCCATATACATGTAGGCGATGCCAAGCCTGTCGATGTGCTGCGGTCGTCCGGCAATACCGTCTGTCACCCACTGAAAGAAAACACTATCGAAACATCCCGGGTCGTCATGCTTGGAGCCGGGTGGCGGACCCGGTAGGCAGGTCCATTCACTCGTGCCCTTACGGAGAACTCGAAATTCGCCGCCCTTGCCGGCCGGATAATCCACGATAGTTGCGCCGTCGGTTATGAACTTTGGTGCGGCCCTCAGTGCGTCCGCAATTTTCTCAGGGTCCGTTACGGGCAAGTGTTCAGCGGTGGTCTGGGCGCGCGCTGTCAGCGCAGCGAAAAGACAAAGTACAATTAACCTCATTTCACACCTCAGGAAGAATTCTCTTGCCATACAGCTTGCCGTCCAACGTTCCCAATTTTTTAAGCACCTTCGCCTGGCGTGGCGCCAGTCGCCGTGATCTTAACCGCGGAAAAGGGGCTTTACATCGGGTCATGCGAGCGTAAACATCAGCAGGCTGACCGAAAACACACACACAGCGTCGCGCCGGGCGGCAGTGTGGCTCTCCCACGTGCTTAAGGGCATCCGGGACCTCAATAAAGCTCAGCCACAAGCCGCAGACGCAATCTCATCGTGCTGTCCTATGCAGCGGCATCCTCGAAGAGCTTTATCAACGTCTCGTCGAGCAGAGCGGGTACAGTCGATGGCTCTGTCTCTGGGAATTTGCTGAAGAATGCCGACGGTAGGTCCATATCGATCCGTGTTTCCTCGCCATCCCGCTGGGACACGCAGATACGCACGGGAGCGCCCAAGCCGGCGGCACCGGTGTATTGGAACAAACCACGCGCAATGACAGCATTCCCGACAAGGTAGAATTTCGACTCGATGGGAATTCCCGCCAGGCGCATCGTGGAGCCCTGCTCGAAGTCCCAGAAGATTGCCATTGGCTTGGAAGTCGAGTCGACGTAAGCTTCGACACCCGCGCGGTTGCCGTGCGTCACATATTCCATCAGTTTGGGAGTGTGGAAGCGCTGCATGCTGCTCTCGATCGCTTGAGTAACCTCGAAGAAGGACTTGCGCGACCGTATGGTGAGCAGGACCGCATCGTACTTGGTCCTCGTCGTCTGTGGGGAGACCGCGACTGCTTTGTCTGTGGTTTTCATATGTGCGTACCTCTCCTTTGAGTTTCAATTTGCCTTTCGTATTGCATTTCGGCATGCGACGACGAACCTCGCGTACTTCGAGCTCATTGCGATCGCAATGACACACTATTTACGGGCTTGTCGACCCGCCATCGCTGAGAAGTAGATGAAGTGGGGTCAGCGGACCAAGCTCGATGAACTCGTGCTTCATAAGGCCCGCTTGGCCTAGCGGCAACTTTTCCATCAGGGCACGCGCCTCTTCGAGCGAGGTCACATTCAAGAGGAAAACAGGGCCTGTCTGCGTCTGGCGAATCCACCATTGGTCGATCTTGCCAGCCAGATACAGTCGAAGCGTAGCCGGCACTTCCTTCGGAAAGATCTCCTTTATTTGCCCTGGTGTTGGAGGCTTCGTGAATTGTCCGATAGCCAGAATTTTTGTTGTCGGGACTACTGGGAAATTGGGCTTAGGCACTTCCTTGGTCTTGGCCGCCTTGTCTTGAACGTCATCCATATCCAGCTCCTATCTTCATTACGTGTCTGTGCCTTTCATTTGTATGTAGCTCTCATCTGTTTCTTAGTCAGGCTAAACGACAAGCGCGTCACTACCTCGTCGCAACCACTCAATCCTTTTCTCTTTCCATCCATTCGCGGATGTAGGGCGCGCAATTCTCAAGCTTCACGCCATCAGCTTCACAACTCATTAAAAAGTGCATCACCTCGCGATCGACCAGGCTGACGTCTTTCAGATCCAAAACGATGTTTCGGTATTCAGTTGGAAGTTCTAAAAGTCTCCTCAACTCGGCTATCGCCGGACCTTCGACCCGGCCACTTAGGAGAAATACCGTGCATTTCCCTCGCCCCGCAGTCTCAATCCGAAAAGTCATCGATCAGACCATTTGACCGACATCGCAGTCGCCGCTATGGTGCAATCTGTTCCGTCCATCCGAGCACCGATAACGAGTGGTGCAACCGAGTGCCCAATTGGATCTCCCTCGAAACAGGGCCTGAAAAAGAAATTGGAGTGACGGAATTACGGGAAGTCCCGGATTTCGGGGAGTTGAAAGACAGGCGTACTAAGTTTCAGAAATGAATTTGTATTTCTTTATCTTGAGCTGCTTAATTTTCCCGTCGAGCGTCGAACGCGGAATTCCGAGCTTGACGGCCGCGCCATCTGGCCCCGCCACTTTTCCTTTGCTCTCGGCCAAAGCGGCTTCGATCATTTCCTTTTCCTGATCCCGGAGGGTCTCTGTCAATGGCCCCGACAATTCCGGCTGAAGCGGCTCTTGACTTGAAAGCCACGCGGGATCGACCCAAAGAGTCTCCCCACTACAGAGGATCACGGATCTCTCGACGATATTTTGCAGCTCACGAATATTGCCTGGCCAAGGATAGGACTGACAGAGCTTGAGAGCATTTTTGTCGATTTTGCTGATTTGCTTTCGCGTCTTCTCCGCGTAGCGGTTCACGAAGTATTCGACTAGCATCGGAATGTCTTCTTTTCGTTGCCTGAGAGGTGGCACATGGATCGGAAAAACATTCAGGCGGTAAAAGAGGTCGGCGCGAAATGTTCCGGAAGCAATGGCAGCTGCCAAATCGCGGTTGCTAGCGGCAATGATTCGAACGTCAGTGGGAATGACGCTTGTACCCCCCACTCGTTCAAATTGGCGCTCCTGGAGCACTCGAAGCAATGCAATCTGAGTTTCCGCGGGAAGCTCGCCGATTTCATCGAGAAAAATCGTGCCGCAGTGCGCCAGTTCAAAACGCCCTTGTCGGCGCCGCAAGGCACCGGTAAATGCCCCCTTCTCGTGGCCAAACAATTCTGAGGCGATGAGCGAAGAAGGAATCGCGGCGCAATTCACGCTAATAAAAGCCCGGCCAGCACGTTGCGAACCTTTATGTATGGCACGGGCAATTAGTTCCTTCCCGGTTCCCGTTTCGCCCGTAATCAGCACCGTAGAGTCGGTAGGCGCGACTTTCACGATGCTGGAGAGGACGGCTTTTAGCGCGGGTGAAGAGCCCACGATCTCATCAAACATCAAGACCTGATCGATTTGCTCTCGCAACGCAACATTCTCTTGCCGCGTTCTCTCCTCCGCCTGTTTGCGATCGTCTATGTCAGTACCGGTTGCATACCAGCGGATGACCTCTCCTCGTTCGTCCCGCAGCGGGTTGTATTGGACAAGGAACCAGCGATCGTGACCATCCTTGCGGCGCACTCGTCGTTCGTAATGGAATGGAACCCCTCGCGAGATCGCGGCAGCACGTTCGTCGCGCAATCTCTCGGAATCCTCCGGATGAAATACGGCACGAACTTTTTCGGATCCCAGTTCATCTCTTGTCAGGCCGGTGTATGCCAGTAGCGCCCGATTCGCGGACAGAAAGCTTCCATCGGCCCCAAGCGCGACGATGACCTGAGGTATTGCATCGATGATTGTTCGAAGTTCAGCTTCGGATTTGGCTATCTCTTCGAAAGCCTTCCCTAATTCATCCTCAGCACGTTTCCGATCTTCAAGATCTGTATTCGTTCCATACCATTTCACAACCTTTCCTGAATCGTTGCGCAAGGGACTGGCACGGAAGAGGAACCACCGAAATTCACCGTCGAAATGGCGTAGGCGCGCCTCAATTTCACCGGTCTCCCCAGAAGCCAGTACGTGGTGCCAATAATCCATGAGTCTAGCCCGGTCTTCTGGGTGAAGAGCAACAGTCCAACCCCAATCCGCCGCCTCTTCCGCAGAAAGGCCGGCATAATCGAGCCAGCGCCGGTTGAAGAAGTCGGCCGAGCCGTCGGGACGGGCAGACCAAGCCAGCGCCGGAATTGTGTCGATGATGGTTCGCAGTTTGTTTTCTGAGTTCTTAATTTCGACGAGAGCCTCTTCGAGGGCTCGGTGTGATCGTTGGCGTTCAATCGCGATCAGTGCAATGTGCCCTGCGCCCTCGATGAGTTCGATTTCGGCGTCGGTGGGTATCCGCGGCTCGGAGGAATATAGGGCAAAGGTGCCAAGCACCTCGCCATCCTTCGTCAAAATCGGCTCGGACCACGCCGCGCGAATCCCGTTCTTGATGGCGAGGTCTCGATACTCATCAAGCCAATTTATGTCGGTTGCAACGTCAGCGACGATGACTCGCTCTTTCAAAAGCGCGGCGGCGCCGCAGCAACCTGCGTGCGGAGAGATGGGCAGCGGGCTGATTACTGGGAGCCAATCGCGTGGGACAAGGCTGCCGGCGGTATGCCAAAGGCGTTCCCCGTCTGGATCCATCAACAAGACTGTTGATATCACCGACGAAGCCTCAACGTCGATGGAACAGCACAGATTGTTCAGTACGTCCTTCAGGCTCGCGCCATCGGCGATCATCTCCAGGGTTCGCTTCTCGGCAGCTAATAGGGATTCCGCCTGTGCTGCGGTTCTTGTATTCGGCCCTTGTTTGGATTCAGAGCCGACCGGCTGCACCACGCCCGCAGTGTGACTGAGTTCTATTTTGTGGTTTGGCTTGAGTCGCGATTCCGCGGAGCTCATGACGTTCACCATCCTGGGTCCCGGTTTATGACCCTTCCACGATAAGGACACGCGTCGAAACGGCGCATGCCATGCTACGCACAACCTCATTCGATGATCAACCTGGGATTCTAGATTCGCACCAGTATCCAAGACGCGAGCAGCGCCAAGTTGCTGGATTACTGGCAAGCCGGAGTTCGTCGGTTCGTCCCGTCGGATTAGTACTGCTAAACGCCCCAGAGTTCAGGAAAATCTCATTCTGGATTGCTTCCGGAAAACTGGTGCCATGCCGACTTACCTGGACTTATCCAGAAACTCATAATTCCGACAGATCAACGCCGCTCTAAGCCACTGCAAATGACAGGGTTGAGTTTGGACTTTCGGTTGCAGCATGTCTCAGCAGCAGTGGAGATCCTCCCGCGTCCGCATGGTCTAGCTGCCAGACTTCGGAATGTACACTGGAACCAAATTTTCGACTGCGGTTCCCAGCTCGAACGGGGCGAACTACGATCCGCGTGGCAGCGGCATCGGCACGTCCACATGGTCTGAACCGGGATCGGCAGCCATGGGCGAGCTAAGCGTCGGGCCTTGAGTAGTTGCGGACACATCTTCGCAGAAAGGAACGAAAACGAGCATGATGCGATTTGCAAAGATCGAAAAAATTGCAGCCAGAGTTGCAGTGAGAGCGCTTGCCCTCGTGAGTTTGCTGAGCATGGCTGCGAGCACACGGGCACAGGATGCAGAGAGGCCCTATCCGACGATGCTCCCACTTTCGCAGTATTTAATGGACCGGGGTGCGGCAATCGCGCTGGCGCGAAGCGCCGCTCCGGAGGGCATTTCAAAGGATGCGTCTGTTTTGGTGCTGACGCCCAAAGGCTGGGAAACGGCGGTCCAAGGTACGAACGGTTTTGTGTGCATGGCGGGGCCGTCATGGACGGGCAGCATTGACTTTTATGACGTCTGGAGTCCGAAGCAGAGAGGGGCGATTTGCCTCAATCCAGCGGCCGTGCGGTCGATCCTGCCGATTTTTCGCAAGCTGACGCAAATGACGCTGGCTGGAGTAACCTCTGCAAAAGAGCGCATCGCGGGTATTCAAGAGGCGTATGCGAAGAAGGAGATTCCGGCGGTGGAGCCGGGGGCAATGAGCTATATGATGTCGAAGGATGCATACCTTACCCATTTGGGCCATTCACACAATTTATGCCACGTGATGTTTTTCTTGCCGATAAAAGATCCTGCTGAATTGAACGCCAATGATCCGGACTCACCCATTTCTTCTACGTCTATGTGGTTCCCGGACCCTGACAAACCGGATAGTCCACTGAACAAAGAGCTGCCGCCGCTGCGGACCGTCCCAATCGAAGTGCCGTATTGGTCCGATGGCACTCTGGCGTTCCATTAAATAAAGACGTATGGCAATAGCATCGATCCAGGAACGACCTCAGGTCCTGGTAAACGGGCTTTGCGCCAGCAACCCCGAATTAGCGGCATCCGTACATTGCGAATCGTGGGATTGCGCATTTGAAAGTGGCACCCGACGCGTCAAGCCTTACGTCGTGTTGATCGTATCGGGTGCCACGGTGTCGAAAACCTTTTCAGCGAGTTCTCGGTCAGGAAGCTCTTAGACGGCACCGCACGAAATGTGGGGGTCGAATTGAACCTCTTCCTCGGGAGCGATAGCTTCCCCTATCGAACCGTCTTCGATCTCAATGAATCGTATTTACCTCTAGCCGGCAAGATTCGCTTCCCTCTGACCTCCAACTTGCTGCGTTCCATTCGAGAAAGCGTCAACAGCGTCATCTCAATCAAGTTGACGTGGAGCAATCGGACCTGCTACCTCGATACTCAACCGGTAAAACTGCTGGCTATCGACGAATGGGTGGACACGCCGGAGGTTGACGCATACCTGCCCTCTTTTGTATTTCCGCGGGATAAGGCTGTAGCGAGGGTCATTGATAGTGCGCAGCGTTACCTGATGGCCTTGAATGACGACAGCACTGCTGGTTTTGACGGTTATCAGGGAGTGGACCCGAAGTCAAAAGATCCATTCGCCACCGTGGACTTGCAAGCGCGCGCGATCTGGTCGGCCCTCAGTTATGACCATCCCCTGAGTTATATTAATCCACCTCCTTCCTTCACAGCATCTTCACAGCGGCTCCGTACCCCGTCTGACGTCATCGACGGAAAGCGGGGAACCTGTATCGATTTGGCGCTGCTGCTTGCGGCCTGCTTGGAGTACGCAGGTATCTATCCGGTCATCTTCTTGCTCACTGATCACGCATTTCCGGGTTACTGGCGCAGCGAAGAAGCGCGACAGGACTTCATCACTTTGCGTAGCAAGTCCACGATCCCCGCCCCGGACGGCGGAGTTACGAAGATAGATACCATCAGTCCGACTCCGATGAAGCCCTGGGTGTTCACAAACTATGCGGAACTGGTGCAACTCGCGCGAGAGGGCGATATTGTTCCGATCGAAACCGTGTGGCTCACCCAGCATGAGGGATTCTGGGATGCGGTCGATGAAGGGATGACAGACTTGCGTAGTAAGCGCGAGTTTTCGAGCATGATCGACATCCAGGGAGCGCGTTCCTACACGACACCTGTGACTCCGCTTCCGATATTGGGGGCGCAATCATGAGCCCGCTTACAAATCCGCTCGATCCCAACGAGGGTCTCCGCAGCCTGATCTACAAGAGCGGCAGCTACGTCGGAGTCTTTTCCCCGGAGGACTATCCGGAAACAAGCGAAAACGAGATTCCCATCCGAAAGAAACGCCGCCTCCGGGGAGACGCAGCTTTCGAAGACCGTAGACTCGCCATGACTCTCACTGAAGTGGATGGCGTGCTTCGCTGGCACGACGGCTACGGGTACCGACGTGGTACCGGTTTGCGCCGATCGCGCATGTCACTCGGAGTGGAGGGGGACATCATCGCGCCGATCAACTTCGAGAAGCTTGAACCATCAAAGATCGGCCAGTATCTGAAGACGCTCGATACCAAGCTTACTCCATGCTGTAATTTCGAAAAACCGGAAGAGGGTGTGCGCCAGTTGGTCGAAGGCAGGTGGCAAAATCCGGGAAGCAAGCCAGTGAAGGAAGGTCGAATTCTTCTCTTCATTCATGGGACGTTCAGCAAAAGCGACATGTACCTCGAGGAGTTGCCCCAGACTCGCGAAGGGAAAGAACTTCTCACGAAAATCCAGAACAAGAAAAACTACAATCAAGTACTCGCATTTGATCACGCAACTCTGTCTCTCAGTCCCGTTCTGAACGCCATGGACCTAGGGCGAATCTTCTTGGACTGCAACGCTGATATCGACATCGTTAGTCACAGCCGCGGCGGACTCGTGACCCGATGGTGGCTGGAGCGCTATGACGGGCGTGCCCGTGGGTCTGCGCGAGCGGTACTCGTGGGGTCTCCCCTGGCCGGTACGAGCCTGGCAGCCGCCCCTCGTTTGCGCGCCGCCATCAATCTGCTGACCAACGTGGCTCGGGTTTTGGAGAAGGGCGGGGGATTGGCAGCGACAGCGTTTCCCATCTTCACGGTGGTCACTGGGCTCTTACGCGTCATTGCATCGGCGGGAACGGTTGCTTCCAAAACTCCAGTCTTCGACGCTGCCGTTGCACTTATTCCCGGGCTTTTGGGACAGGCGATGGTCAGTAATAATGAGGAACTGAATCGTCTAAACCGCGACTCTTCCGCCTCGCCTCGCTATTTCGCCGTCCGCAGCGATTTCAAGCCCGCGGCTCCCGGCTGGGAGTTCTGGAAGTATTTCGTAAATATTGGCGATCGAGCAAAGGACTGGGCCGCAGACCTGGTGTTTGAGAATGCTAATGATTTGGTAGTCGACACGGCTTCCATGACGGTTCTCACCAAACCCCCAAATCAGGTCTCGATCCAAAAGCTCCATGACTTTGGCCAAAGTAGCAAAGTGCACCACACCGTCTACTTTCGACAGCCCGAAACAGCTGACTTTATAGCGCAATGTTTCAATCTTAAATGAAACCTCACAAAAAGCTCGGTATTAGATTGTCAGTCATTCCATTCTGGTTGACCTACACCACAGCATGAAATGGATTTATGGATCGGAGAGTATTCAGTATGCCGAGGCCTCATGGCATTCCTCCTAATCGAACTTGGTGAAATCTGCTGTAACACTTGGGAAATCGGGCCATCAGCGGCAGGGACGCTGCTACAATTTCTGCCCAAGGAGACTCGTGCCGTAAGCTGACTTGCGTGATCCGGCAATTGAAGAAGGAAAGAGAGAGCCTGCAAGCAAAAGCGGAGCAACTGGGTACCGCTTTGAAGGCCCTTGGCAGTCTGTGGAGTTTGAGCGGAGGATCTAGACGTGTTCAGGAGGAGGTCAAAATCGGCGGACCATGCCAGCAGCTGCGCGTAAGCGCGTGCGCGTTGGGCCAAACGGAGGGCCGCTGGGCTTAAGAAGTACACGGAATTAGCCGTCGCTCTGGCTTTCCGACTATCGGAGACAGCAATGCGTTATCTGAGCTCGGTGACAACTCTTGTCCTCGCCGCTGGCTTAGGTGCGGGCCATACCGCCGCCACACCCGGAACGGACTTCCAGTCCGCCTCCCATCTCTTCGACTACGACGCGAAACAACCGCTAAACATTCACGACGAGGTCATCGAAGAGTTCGATGGCGGCACCCTTCACGACATTACCTACGCGAGTCCCAAGGGCGGTCCCGTGGGTGCGTACCTGGTTGTTCCGAATGGAAAAGGCCCGTTTGCCGCGGTGCTCTTCGGTCATTGGGGAAACGGCACCCGGGCGGAATTCATTCCCGAAGCCAAACTTTACGCGAGAGCGGGCGCGGTTTCGCTGATCCCGGACTACCCTTGGGATCGGCCACAACCGTGGCATAAGACGCCGGACCATTTCGACAAACCGGAGATGGACCGCGAAATCGAAATTCAGGCGGTGGTGGATCTTCGCCGCGGAATCGACTTGCTGTTGGCACGTCCTGATGCCGACCCGCAGCGGCTCGCCTATGTCGGGCACAGCTATGGCGCGCAGTGGGGATCGATTCTCTCCGCAGTCGACCGGCGTATGAAAACGTTGGTATTGATGGCCGGAGTGGCCGAGATGGCTGACATCCTGTTGCGCAGTAACGATCCGGGCATGGTTGATTTCCGCAAGGGCCAGCCCGCAGGCCAGTTGGAAAAGTATGCCCAGGTCACAGGCGACATTGACGCTATCCATTTCGTCGGGCATGCGGCGCCCATTCCGCTGCTGCTCCAGTTCGCAAACTTCGAACAGTACTTCGACAAGACTTCGATGGAACATTACGTTGCTGCGGCGAGCGACCCCAAGAAGGTGCTGTACTACGACACCGGGCACGATCTTAACGATCCTAAGGCATTGGAAGACCGATACGACTGGCTCGTGAAGAACATCAGTCTGCGCCGGGAATCGGTTCTCACACGCTGACCGGCCGGCGCTCGTTGGCCACCGACTCAGAACCGGGAGGAGGCTCCCCGAGAGGATCCTGGTGTGTCACCGGGCTAGCTAATGGGAGACTTTTCTCCGGACTCTATGCGCCTTTGGAAAGCTCAGCACTCGTTCTGTGTTCCCGGGCTCGAGCATCTCGGGTCGAATCAGGATTGCCCGCTCCCTGGGAAGCGCACCGCCCAGCATGCGAGAGATGTTGAATAGTGAGCGACTCCCGCAAACCAGACATCGGTCGTGTGGACTGTCACTTACCACGTCACATTCAGCACACAAGACCGCGTTTTGCAGGGCAACTGCGTTTAGACAACGGGCCACTTCACAAGGGCCATCCACATACGAATCCTTCATCACAGAACCTCGAAAGACTGCTTGGATTTATTTAACTCTTGTCGGACCGAATTGTTTACCCCACGATTGGGCCATCGTGACCTAGCCCTAAACTACAGTGGCTCTCCAAAGCGCCCACCTTTTTGCTGTCGGCCTCGTCCTTTCATTCACCGCGACTGCCGCGTCCATAAAACTGCACTTTCGCATCTACGACGTTGGCGATGTATCGCCGATCCATCAGGAGCTGCATGACTCTCTTTCCTTCCCGAGCGAGTTGTGCCCAGCGAGAATTCGTCTTCGGGTTTTGCTCCAGCCCTCGCAACATCTGGTCTTCGAACCAGAAATCGACGTCACGCAATTTGGATCGGCTGGTTCGTCGCACAGGATAGCTTCCGCTTTCGAGTGCGACTGTTTTGGCATCCTCAACGAGCACTTGTCGCCACATGGAAATTAGCGTCTTTTCCAAACTCGCGGTCATCGCTTTCCTTCGCCAGACGAATTGCCGAATAGGCCATCAATCCTTCTCATGATCCGATCCGCCCACTGGACGGCGGATGAGACCAGATTCTCCGTTCGCGGACTAGGACGACTGTCGCCCAGATCGTCCGGGGTCTTGAGATGCCGCGCGACCAGGATCCCGGCCACAATGGCCAGCACGCGTTTGCGTCCCTCATCCATTCTGTAGTGTTCACCCCTCTGGTTCTGCGCCGCTGCCATCGACCCAGAACGAACTAGTCCCCGGCTTAGCGTCATGCGTGTCGAGCAGTGCCTGTCCGGCCTTGCGTTCGATCTGCGATACGCCCGGCGCTCCGAAGTTGTTTCGCCTTTTGTTCGCTCCACAGCCTAGCACCTTATCCGTGCCCCTTGCAACATCTGAAACGACACGAGTCGGCCTTCGACAGGTCGAAGCTTAGGTGGGGGCAACGAGCGGAGAAGGGGCGAGTGCTCGGCGCGGCTGGTCGCCAAGCCGGCCGCTTGTATTGAAGAACAAAATGAAGGGGAACCGAAGAACGAACACCCAACAGCGGGGTTTGAAGCAAGTCGCCCACGGGGGCTTGGTCGCGGACGGCTCGCCAGAGCACATGCCTGCGGACGGGCCTCCACGAGCGGCTGCGGCGCCGATGGTAGCATGGTGATCCACGCAGGGGAAGCCGATCTCCCGCGTGTTTGACCCAGATGAGGGAGCGGCGTAGCATCTGCCGCAAGCTAAGCCGGACAGACTTATACTTGCAGTTTGGCCCTCACTGGGCCCGGCTGTCTTTGCGCCTGGAACCGCTCCCGACGGCATCGCGATGGAGCAACTTGACCCACCCCGTGCAGAACACCCTTCGAGGCAAGTGACCGAATCCCGCCGGTGGGCTTTCTCGATAGTTCTCCCTGCAGTCGCCGCGTTCCTCCTTCTTATTGTGGTTCGCGCCAAACTCAGAGGTGAAGACCTTCCTACTGTCCTGATGGCGGCGGTGGCGACAGGTTTCGTCGCCGTAATGTTGCTTGGGACACGGTTCTTGATTCGAGCACTACGTGAGCACCGCGAAATCGAAGCGCGGTTCCAGCAGATGGCGTCGAATATCCGCGAGATCTTCTGGATGATTGACGCAGGAACCCGGCACGCTCTGTATGTAAACGAAGCCTACGAGACCATCACCGGACGATCATGTCAGTCGCTAATCGACAATCCAACTTCTTACGAGGAAATCATTCACGCGGAAGATCGCGCCCGCGTCCTGGCGAAGCTTGATGAAGCATCCCGGACCGGACAATTCAACGAAAGATTCCGGATTGTCAGTACCCACGGTGAAGAGCGTTGGGTCACGGTGCACGGGTTTCCCGTGCGGGACGCCGCAGGCAAGATTTGGCGGCTGGTTGGGACCGCGCAGGAGATTACCGAACAGAAAAAAGCAGAGGACCAAGTCGTCAAAAACCTGACGATCGCCGAAGCAGCCCGGGCGGAAGCAGAGGCGTTGCGTAAGGCGACCTTGGCGCTCACCGAAGACCTGCGCATGGATTTCGTTATGGACACGCTACTCCGCTCTCTCGAGGAGTTGATTCCCTACACGTGCGCGCGGGTGCTGGTCCCTGAAGGCGGTCCGCACGTGCTTGCGCTGGGTGAAAGAGTGTGCCCGGAAAAACTGAAACCTTCTCCACGCGCTCCTCTGACTTTCACAACTGACGAGGCTCCCTTCATGAGGAGCATTCTGGACGATCAGAAGAGCGTGTTGATCCCTGACACGAAGCAGGAAAAAGATTGGCGGACCTTCAAAGGTCACAGCCACTTACGTTCGTGGCTCTCCGTTCCTCTGATCGCTTCCGACCAGTACCTTGGGTGCTTATCGGTGGGTCGCATTGATACGCACATGTATACGAGAGAGCATTTGCGTCGAGCCGAATTGTTAGCAATTCCGGCTGCCGCCGCGATCCAAAACGCTCGTCTTTTTTCTCGGGCGGAGATCTACGCATCCGAACTCGAAAAGCGGCTAGACGACCTGCGCCTGGCAGAAGCCGCTCTGGCCCAGGCACAGGGAGACCGACGAATCTCCGACGAAAAATTTCAGAAGGTGTTCCGTTCTAGCCCGATTCCTTTTTCGATTACAACGGTCGCAGAGGGACGGTTTCTCGACGTGAACACCGCTTTTGAGCTCCGGTATGGCTACTCGCGAAAGGAAATACTTGGCCGAACGGTTCATGAACTCAAGATGTGGGAAGATCCAGCCGATCGTGTGCTCATGATTCAGCAGCTCAGCCGCGGGGGCCCCATTCGAAACGTTATCACGCGGCTTCGCACCAAGTCCGGCGAAGTCAAACTTACGGCGTACTCTGCTGACAGGATCCAGTTCGACGGCCAATCGTGCATTCTTGCTGTCTCAGAGGACTTGCCCGAATACGACAAAGGGAAAGTGAATTAAAGCACCTCTTGAGAAACTACTCCTCAGCATCTGGCGAGTGGTCGGGCCCGGCTGCTAAAGTGATTGCAGTGATTGGGCCCATGATCGGCACCTCCCAACCAAAAAGACTTCTCGTGTTGTGCACGACCACGGGATACCAGACGGGCGCCTTTATCGAGGTCGCACAGAAGTTGGGGCTGTCCATCACCTTCGGAACGGACCGCTGCCACGTGCTCGATGACCCGTGGCAGGATGGTGCTCTTCCGCTGCGCTTTGAAGATCCAGAAGGCTCGGCGGAGAAGATCTGCGATTTCGCAGCGTCCAATCCTCTCGACGCGATCGTCTCCATCGGCGATCGGCCAACGTCAACCGGCGCTCGCGCCTGCCATAAACTCGGCTTGCGGGGACATCCTCCCGAAGCGACCGACATCTGCCGCGACAAATACCGCTCGCGCGAGCGGTTGCGGGATGCCGGGCTGAATGTTCCGAGCTTCAAGAGATTTCCCTTGTACTCGAATCCGCGCCCGGTTGTTGCCTCTGCGGAAATCACCTTTCCCAGCGTGCTCAAACCATTGGCGCTCTCCGGCAGCCGTGGTGTGATTCGCGCCGATACCCCCGAGGAATTTGTGCAGGCGTTCGAACGTATTCGAAAGCTTTTGCGCAGCCCGGAGGTCGGTATTTTGCGTGAGGAGACGAGCGAGTTCATCCAGGTGGAGAACTACATCGACGGGCTGGAGATCGCGGTCGAAGGCCTTGTCGACCGAGGC
>Ga0210400_10002544_pt1 | contig 16803 bp, 12 predicted proteins | sample IncBWH26MmetaG_FD_155456 | JGI IMG/M metagenome (GOLD analysis project Ga0210400, IMG submission 155456) | Forest soil microbial communities from Barre Woods Harvard Forest LTER site, Petersham, Massachusetts, United States - Inc-BW-H-26-M | ecosystem: Environmental > Terrestrial > Soil >... | reverse complement strand
GGTTGCGCGCGGCGACCTGTCGCGCAAGATCACGGTGGACGTGAAGGGCGAAATCCTCGAGCTCAAGAACACCATCAATACCATGGTCGACCAGCTCAACGGCTTTGCCGGCGAGGTGACGCGCGTGGCGCGCGAGGTCGGCACCGAAGGGCGCTTGGGCGGGCAGGCGCAGGTGCCGGGCGTTGCGGGAACCTGGAAGGATCTCACCGACACCGTGAATGTCATGGCGGCCAACTTGACCGAGCAGGTCCGCGGCATCGTCAAGGTCGTGACCGCGGTCGCGGACGGCGATCTGAAACAAAACCTCACCGTCGCCTCCAAGGGCGAGGTCGCCGCATTGGCGGAAACCATCAACAACATGACGGAAACTTTGGCGACGTTCGCCGATCAGGTGACGACGGTGGCGCGCGAGGTGGGCGTGGAAGGCCGGCTCGGCGGACAGGCCAACGTGCCGGGCGCGGCGGGCACTTGGAAGGACTTGACCGGCAACGTGAACTTGCTGGCGGCGAATCTGACCACTCAGGTGCGCGCCATCGCCGAGGTCGCCACCGCCGTCACCAAGGGCGACTTGACGCGCTCGGTGCAGGTGGAGGCACGCGGCGAAGTCGCCGAGCTCAAAGACAACATCAATACCATGATCGGCAATTTGCGCCTCACCACGGATCGCAACACCGAACAGGACTGGCTGAAGACCAATCTCGCGCGCTTCACCAACATGCTGCAGGGACAGCGCGACTTGGCAACGGTGGGACGCATGATGCTCTCCGAACTCGCGCCCTTGGTCGAAGCGCAGCATGGCGTCATCTACCAGGTCGAGACCGAGGGCGCCGAACAGGGTCTGAAGCTGCTGGCGGCCTATGCGGGCGATGCGGTCGACGGCTATGCCGAGCGGCTGCAGTTGGGGCAGGGCCTCATCGGCCAGTGCGCGCGCGACGCGCGCCGCATGTTCATCACCGAAATTCCGAGCTCCGTGGTGCCGATCCGTTCCGGCTTGTTCAAAGCAAGCCCGCGCCACGTGATCGTGCTGCCGGTTTTGTTCGAGGGCCAGGTCAAGGCGGTCATCGAGCTCGCCTCGCTCGGTTCATTCACCGCGCTGCAGCTGTCGTTTCTCGAACAATTGACCATGTCCATCGGCATTGTGCTCAATTCCATCGAAGCGACCATGCAGACCGAAGGCCTGCTCAAGCAGTCGCAGCAGCTGGCCACCGAGCTGCAGACCCAGCAGCGCGAGCTGCAGCAGACCAACGAGCAGCTGGAACAAAAGGCGCAGCAGCTGGCCGACCGCAACGTCGAGGTGGAGGCCAAGAATCAGGAAATCGAGCAGGCGCGCCGCGCGGTCGAGGAGAAGGCGACCGAGCTCGCGCTCACCTCGAAGTACAAATCCGAATTCCTCGCCAACATGTCCCACGAGCTGCGCACGCCGCTCAACAGCATTCTCATCCTGGGCCAGCAGCTGACCGAGAATCCGGACGGCAATTTGAGCAACAAGCAGGTGGAGTTCGCGCGCACCATTCATGGCGCCGGCACCGATCTACTGAACCTCATCAGCGACATTTTGGACCTGTCGAAGATCGAGTCCGGCACCGTGTCGGTGGACGCCGAGGAAGTGTATTTCAGCAATTTGCTGGAGATGATCGCGCGGCCGTTCCGGCACGAGGCGGAGAACCGGCGTCTGCAATTCGAGGTGGTCATAGCCCCGAATTTGGAGCGCAGCATCATCACCGATTCGAAGCGCCTGCAGCAAGTATTGAAGAACTTGCTGTCGAACGCCTTCAAGTTCACCGCCGACGGCGGAGTCCGTCTCACCGTCGCGCCCGCGGCGAGCGGTTGGAACGCCGATCATCCGACGCTGCGGCATGCCCCAACGGTGGTGTCATTCGAGGTGTCGGACACGGGAATCGGCATCCCTCCGGAGAAGCAGCGCATCATCTTCGAGGCGTTTCAGCAGGCGGACGCGGGCACCAGCCGCAAGTACGGCGGCACCGGGTTGGGACTCGCGATCAGCCGCGAACTGGCCGGTCTACTCGGCGGAGAGATCCAGCTGCGCAGCACGCCGGGCAGGGGCAGCGTGTTCACGCTGTACCTGCCGCTCACCTATCTGGGCAGCACCAAGCCCGCAGCCGGCGGAGCCGCGGAAGCAACGCCGCCCGGCTTCACGGCGCATACGCTGCGCGCGCCGGAACGCCAGATAGAGCAGATCATCGACGATCGCGCCACGCTCGAGCCCGGCGACAGCGTGGTGCTCATCGTCGAGGACGATGCGCACTATGCGCGCCTCATGATGGCCGCGGCGAAGGAACAGGGATTCAAGGTGCTGATCGCGCAACGCGGCACCGACGCGCTCACTCTTGCGCGCACGCACGTACCGACCGCCATTTCACTGGACATTTTTCTGCCCGACATGCTCGGATGGACGGTGCTGAGTCAGCTGAAGCAGGATCCCGCGACCCGGCACATCCCGGTGCAAATCGTGACGCTGGACGAGGACCGTCATCATGGGCTCGCGCGCGGTGCGTTCGCATACGTGCAAAAGCCCGCGACGACGGAGGGGCTGGAAGGCGCGTTCGGGCGCATCAAGGACTATGCCGCGCCGCGCCGCAAACGTTTGTTGCTGATCGAGGACGACGAGGCCGAACGCAAGGGCGTTGCCGAGCTGCTCAGCCATTCGGACATCGAAATCATCGGTGCCGCAACCGGCGCAGCGGCGATTGCGCAATTGCAGGAAGAACCGGCCGATTGCATCGTGCTGGACTTGAAGCTGCCGGACATGTCCGGTTTCGAAGTGCTCGAGAGGATCCGCGATGACGCGGCATTGTGCGACGTGCCGGTGGTCGTGTTCACCGGCCGCGAACTGTCCGCCGACGAGGATGCCAAGCTGCACACCATGGCGCGCAGCGTGGTCGTCAAGGGCGTCGAATCGCCGGAGCGCTTGCTGGATGAAACATCGCTGTTCCTGCACCGGGTCGTCGCCGATCTGCCGCCGGCCAAACAGCGCATGCTGCAGCGCCTGCACAGCTCGGATGAGGATCTGCAGAAGCGCACGGTGCTGCTGGTCGATGACGATACGCGTAATATTTTCGCGCTGAGCAGCGTGCTCGAGCGACGCGGCATGGAAGTGTTGACCGCGACCACGGGGAGCGAGGCGCTCGCGGTGCTGACTTCGCGCGCGGATGTGGCCATCGTGCTCATGGATATCATGATGCCCGGCATGGACGGCTACGAAACCATTCAGGCGATTCGCACCCAATCCGAATATCGGCGGCTGCCCATTCTGGCGTTGACGGCCAAAGCGATGAAAGGAGACCGCGAGAAATGCCTGGAGGCCGGCGCGTCCGATTATCTCGCGAAGCCGGTGAACATCGAGCAATTGTTGTCCGCGCTGCGCATGTGGCTGCACCGGTAACGGCCAAGGAAACGCATCTACATGAACGAGTCCGATCAAGTCAACATTTTGCTGGTCGATGACCAGCAGGCCAAATTGCTGAGTCACGAAGCGATTCTGGAGGAAATCGGCGAGAACCTGCTGAAAGCTTCCTCGGCGCGCCAGGCGTTCGAATACCTGCTCAAACACGAAATCGCCGTCGTACTGATCGACGTGTGCATGCCGGATCTGAATGGCTTCGAGCTGGCGGGGATGATCCGCGAGCACCCGCGATTCCGCACCACGGCCATCATTTTCGTGTCCGCCATCATGATGACCTACCCCGATCAGCTGCGCGGCTATCAAATGGGCGGCGTCGACTATGTGTCGGTACCGGTGGTGCCCGAATTACTGCGGGCCAAGGTCAAGGTGTTCGTCGATCTGTACCGCAAGACCCGCGAGCTCGAACGGTTCAATGCGGAACTCGAGAAGCGTGTTGCGGAACGCACCTCCGAGCTGCAGCGTTTCAACGAGCAGCTGGAACTGCGCATCAAGGAACGGACCGTGGAGCGGGAAACGGCGCTCGCGCAGCTGTTCGAAGCGCAGAAGATGGATACCATCGGGCAATTGACCGGCGGCGTAGCGCACGATTTCAACAACCTGTTGATGGCGGTGCTCGGGAGCCTGAGCCTGCTGGAGAAACGGTTGCCGGACGACCCTCGCAGCCATCGCCTGCTGCAGAACGCCGTGCAAGGAGCGCAACGCGGCGCGGCCTTGACGCAGCGGCTGCTGGCATTCTCTCGTCGGCAGGAGCTCAAACCCAAGGCAGTCGATTTTCCGCAGCTGGTCGGCGGCATGCGGGAATTGCTGGAGCGCGCCCTCGGACCCGGCGTCGAATTGCGGACGAAGTTCCAAGAGGGGTTGCCGGCCGCGCTGGTGGACGCCAATCAACTGGAACTCGCGCTGCTCAATGTCGCGCTGAACGCGCGCGACGCCATGCCGAACGGCGGCACGCTCGCCATTTCGGCGACGCACGACACCCAACGGGGCGGTGCCGCCGCAGCGTTGCAGCAGGGCGACTATGTGCGGATCATCATCACCGATGACGGCGTCGGCATGGATGAGGCGACCCTCGCCAAGGCGACCGAGCCTTTTTTCACAACCAAGGGTCCCGGCAAGGGCACGGGTCTCGGATTGTCGATGGTTCATGGGCTCGCCGCGCAGTCGGGCGGGTTGTTGCGCATCGACAGCCTGCCGAACCAAGGCACCACGCTCGAGTTGTGGCTGCCGATGGCGACCGCTGCCGTGCCTGCGGCCGCCGATGCTCCGTCCGCCGCTCCGGCGCCCCCCATCGGCGAATGCCGGGTGCTCATTGTCGACGACGACTTGTTGGTGATGACCGGGATCTCGGCGATGATCGAGGACCTGGGGCATACACCGATCGAGGCGCATTCGGGCGCGGATGCGCTCGGCAAACTCGAGTCGGGGATCGACGTCGACGTCGTGATCACCGACCATGCCATGCCCGGCATGACCGGCATGCAGCTCGCGCGCTCCATTCAGGAAAAATATGACGGACTGCCCGTGATCTTGGCAACCGGCTACGCGGAACTTCCGGTGGATCCCGCTTCGTTCGGCATTCTGCGCCTGGCCAAGCCGTGCAACCAATACGACGTCGCGATGGCAATCCAGTCCGCGGTGGGGGCGCGGCCCCGGGTGCGCCGCTTGCGGGTGGCGGCCAGCGACTAGATCAGCGGCTGCAGCGCGGGCGCCGGCGGATCCGGTAAGCTTGCAAGCATGCTCAGAACCGTCACGGCCCGCCGTTATGTGACTCCGTTGCGGGAGGGCGGATCGCTGCCCGCCATCGTCGAAGCAGATGACGAGGGCTTGTATGTGCTCAAGTTCCGCGGCGCGGGGCAGGGGCCCAAAGCCCTGATCGCGGAACTGCTGGCCGGCGAAATCGGCCGTCTGGCAGGCCTGCCGGTGCCGGAAATCGTGTTGGCAGTGCTGCCTGCCGAACTGGCGCGCACGGAACCCGACCCCGAGATACAACATTTGATCGAGGCGAGCGCCGGCTTGAATCTCGCCCTGGACTATCTGCCGGGCTCGGTCAGCTTCGATCCGCTGGTCTTGGTACCCGATGCACTGCTGGCGTCGGGGGTGGTCTGGTTCGATGCGTTCGTGTGCAACGTCGACCGAACCGTGCGCAACGTCAATATGCTGATCTGGCACCGCCGGCTCTGGCTCATCGATCATGGCGCGTCTCTGTACTTTCATCACGCCTGGCACAGCCGCGATCAGCATGCGACGACCCCATTTCCCTTGATCAGGGATCACGTATTGCTCAAGTATGCGAGTGACCTCGAGCAGGTCGATGCGCAGATGCCGGCCGTACTGACGGCGGACAAGTTGGCGCAGATCGTGCAGCTGATCCCCGATGAATGGCTGGCGCAGGATTCAGGATTTGCAAGCCAGGCGGCCCAGCGCGAGGCGTATCTGAATTTCTTCACCCTGCGGCTGCAATCCTCGCAGGTTTTCGTGGCGGAGGCGATGCGTGCACGAACTTCGCACCTATGATTATGCGATCGTGCGGGTGGTACCGCGCGTCGAGCGCGGCGAGTTCGTCAATGCCGGCATCATTCTTTCCTGCGATATCGAACGGATTCTGCAGGCGCGCATCGAACTCGACGAGAGCATGCTGCTCGCGCTCGACGCCGCGGTGGATCTCGAGCTCGTGCGCAGCACGCTGGCGAGCATTCCGGCGATCTGCGCGGGCGGGGCGCAGGCGGGAGAGATCGGCAAGCTCACGCCGCGCGAGCGCTTCCATTGGCTGGTCGCTCCCCGTAGCACCATCGTGCAGACTTCGCCCGTGCACACCGGGCAGTGCGGCGACCTCGAGGCCGCGCTCGATCATCTGATGAGGAGAATGATCCGCCGCTGAGCGACCTGTTTTGCGGCGCTCGCGCTATAGGCGAATGCCTACGTGAAGTGTAGGGGATGGCCGCTGCCGCCATAGGCCGGGCCGAGCGACGATATGGTCCCACTTTCGGATGAGAGCTTGCTTTATGAAAATGTTTTCACGCGCTTTAGGCCTGGCACCGGTGCTGCTGCTCATCGCAGGATTGGCTCATGCTGAGCACCACGACGGCAAGTACCCCGCGACGGTCAGCCTGTTCAAGAACGCCGGCCAATGCGCAACGTTTTTCTCCAGAAGCTATGCCTATGCGGTGTTTCCCACGGTGGGCGAGGGTGGTCTCGGCGTCGGCGGCGCCTACGGCAAAGGCCGCGTCTACGTGCACGGGTTGTGGGTAGGCAACACCACCATGGGTCAGGTCAGTGTCGGCTTCCAAGCCGGCGGCAAGGCCTATAGTCAGATCATCTTCTTCGAGGATAAGCGCGCCCTGGATGAATTCGAATCCGGCTCGTTCGAGTTCAGCGCCGGCGCAAGTGCCGTGGCGGTCACGGCCGGCGCGTCCGCGAGTGCGGGCACGAGCGGCGCCTCGGCAGGAGCGAGCGGCGGCATGAAGGATGCGCGCGATACCGGGGCCTACGAGAAGGGCATGGCGGTATTCACCATCGCCAAGGGTGGCCTCATGTATGCGGCGGCCTTGGCCGGCCAGAAGTTCTCTTATGAGCCGCGGGACGCCGGCTAGAGCTGGCTGGGAGAGCCGCGCCGCAATTACCGGCCGGCCATGCGGTTCAGGTGTTCAGGGTAGCGCTCCCCCTGCACGGTGACCCTTGACGCCGCGCTGTCGATCTCGCGAAGGTCGTCCGCAGTCAGCTCGAGATCCGCGGCGCCGATGTTCTCCTCGAGACGTGGGAGCTTCGTGGTGCCCGGGATCGGCACGATCCACGGCTTTTGAGCGAGCAGCCACCCCAGGGCCAGCTGCGCGGGGGTCACGCTCTTGCGTGCCGCGATCGCCGAGAGCGAATCGACCAGTGCCTTGTTGGCTTTACGGGCCTCGGGCGTAAAGCGCGGTACGACATTACGGAAGTCTGCGCTGTCGAATGTCGTGTTTTCGTCGATCTTTCCCGTGAGGAAACCCCTGCCGAGTGGGCTGAACGGAACGAAGCCGATGCCGAGTTCCGCGAGCGCCGGCACTACCTCCGTCGCAGGGCTTCTCCACCAGAGCGAATATTCGCTCTGCAGCGCGGTGACGCGCTGGACCGCATGAGCACGGCGGATCGTCGCCACTGCGGCTTCGGAGAGGCCGAAGTGTTTCACCTTGCCCTCTTGGATGAGGTCCTTCACGGCGCCGGCCACCTCTTCGATCGGCACCTCGGGATCGACGCGGTGCTGATAGAAAAGGTCGATCGCCTCCACTTTGAGGCGCCTCAGCGAAGCTTCCGCAACCTCCTTGATGTGCTGCGGACGGCTGTCCAGGCCTGCCTGTTTACCATCGACGATCTTGAAGCCGAACTTGGTGGCGATCACAACCTGGCCGCGGAACGGTGCAAGCGCCTCGCCGACGAGCTCTTCATTGGTGAACGGGCCGTAGACCTCGGCCGTGTCGAAAAATGTGACCCCGCGCGCGACGGCCGCGCGGATGAGCTCGATCATCTTGTGCTTATCGCCCGGGGGCCCGTAGCCCGAGCTCATGCTCATGCAGCCCAGGCCGAGTGCCGTCACTTCGAGAGTGCTGTTGCCGAGTTTCCGTTTTTGCATGATTGCTCCTGGGCGATTACGGGTTGCGTTGCTATTGTAGCGCTTGCAAGATGCCAGCAATGATGGCACTATGACAGCATGGCGATCCAGATCAATATCCGCGATGTTCCCGAGAGAGTCCGCGACGAGCTGGCTTCCCGTGCGGCGAGGCAAGGTAAGTCAATGCAAGAATTCTTGCGCGCCGAGCTCGAGCGGCTGGCTGCGCGTCCATCAATAGATGCCTGGCTGCAACAGGTGCGCAAGAGAAAGCGCGCCGCACAAACTCGTATCTCGTCCGAGGAGATCCTCGATAACAGAGACGCTGACCGGCGTTGAGTATCGTGGTTGATTCGTCTGTGCTAGTTGCCGCGCTTATCGACAGCGGCCCTCCGGGGGCTTGGGCAGAGAAAACGCTGGCACGAGGTTCGCTATACGCCCCTGGGTTGGCACGTGTCGAAGCGACGAACATATTTCGCCGCCTGGAGCGCGCAAAATCGATCACGAGGGCGGAGGCGAATGCGGCACAAGACGATCTGATGCAGCTCGATATGGAGCTGTTTCCATTCGAACCCTTTGCCGACCGTGTTTGGGAGCTGCGCCACAACGTCACGAGTTACGACGCGTGGTACGTCGCCCTTGCCGAAGCACTCAAGGTGCCCCTTGCAACGTTGGACGAACCCCTCTCAAGATCGAAGAACGTCACTTGCGAGTTCCTAATGCCTTGAGCCCGGCACTCGCGGCCCGACAGATGTATGGAACCTTTCTATGCTATTCGAAACGGTAACTACCGGCGGCTGCAAGTCCTACCTCATCGGTTGCGAGAAGACCTGCGCCGCCGCGCTCGTCGACCCGGAACTGAGCCAGATCGACCGCTACGTGACGCTGGCGGCAAGGGATGGATTGCGCATCCGGTATCTCGTCGATACGCACACGCACGCGGATCATTTCTCGGCAACCCAGCAACTCGCTCGCCAACTCGGAGTGCCGGTGGTCATGCACAGCGCGAGCCCAGCTCCATTCGTCGACCTGCGCCTGCAGGGCGGCGAACTTCTGGCAGTCGGCGCGCTGCGGCTTCAGGCGCTACACACTCCGGGCCACACGGCCGATTCCATGTGCCTGTGCGTCGAAGACCGGGTGTTCACCGGCGATACGCTGCTGATCGGCGGCACCGGGCGGACCGACCTGCCAAGCGGGGACGCAGGAGCACTGTATGAAAGCTTGTTTGAAGGACTGCTGAGGCTCGATCCGTCGCTCAAGATTTTTCCAGCGCACGAATATAAGGGCCGTTCTCACTCGACCATCGGCCGGGAACTGGCCGAGAATCCGCGGCTACAGAGAAACGACCGAAACGCGTTCGTCGAGATGATGCAAAACCTCAATCTCACGATGCCGACGCACGTCACCGAGGCACTACGGACAAATATGACCGGCGGTAAGACGGTGGCACAGATGCTGGCAGAAGCGGCGGCGGTCGTGCCGTTCATGTCGCTCGCAGAACTCAGCGCTCGTCTCGAATCCCGGGGCAGCGATCTGATCGTGCTCGACGTCCGCGAACGCGATGCCTTTGAAGCAGGTCACATCCCCGGCGCACGGCTATTGCCGCGCGGCCAGTTGGAACTGCGGGTCAATCAAGAACTGACCGACCCGACCAAGAGAATGCTTGTTTATTGCGAGTTTGGTCGCATTTCGACCTTGGCGACTGCCACGCTGCGCCAGATGGGATTCCGAGGCGCCGTAGCCTTGGACGGCGGCATGAAGGCATGGCGTGAAGGAGGTTATCCGGTGACCGTGGGGTGACGAACCTACGCTGACGCCCTCGCAGGAAGCAGGCGGTCATACTCCTTTTTTACCACGCCGTAGCACTCGCAGCTGCGCTTTTCCAGGCCCGCCCGATCGAGCACCGTGATGCGGCCACGTGAATACTGAATGAGTTCGGCGTGCTGCAGCTTCAGAGCGCCCTCGGTCACGCCTTCACGGCGGACTCCCAACATGTTGGCAATCAGTTCCTGCGTCATGACCAACTGATTGCTTTCCAGTCGGTCCAAGCTCAGCAGCAGCCAGCGACACAGCTGTTGATCGAGCGAGTGGTGCCGGTTGCAGACCGCGGTTTGCGCCATCTGGGTAATCAGCGCCTGCGTGTAGCGCAGCAGCAGATGCAGCACCGGGCCCGCTCGATTGAATTCGTCCTTCAACAATTGCCCTTTCAATCGCACTCCGACGCCGGCACTTTGCACGACCGCGCGGCTGGTGGTGGACTCTCCTCCCATGAAGAGCGAAATGCCGACGATACCCTCGTTGCCTACTACGGCAATCTCTGCCGCCGCGCCGCTCTCCATGACATACAGCAGGGAAATGATGGCGGTCGTCGGAAAATAAACGTGGCTGAGAGTGCTGCCCGATTCGTAAAGCACGTGTCCCAACGGCAAATCGACGGCCTCCAGGAGGGGAAGCCAGCGTTGCAACTCCTCTTCGGGAAGCGCGGCGAGCAGGTGGTTTTTCAAGAACCCGGACGAGGAAATATCCACAGAACTCCGAGGTGTATGTAAGTGAAAAAAGCTCGCGATTCAACCAGCATAGCAAAAAGGCCGACCTTACGTACGGCAGCGTACAGATGACCGACGTCTAGGCGGGATTCTTAGGTGCGCCGGGCTGATTTGCGAGGTTTCGGCAGCGACACCTGAGTGATCGTGCGAATGGCATCGGCCAGGGAACGCGCAGCGCCGGCATAACCTTCCCAAGGCTTGGACTTGCGCAGAATGGCCGGAGCGTTGCGCACCGTGTACATCTTGGGATCCAGCCCGCGGCGAACTTCCTTCCAATGCACCGGCATCGAGACCGGGGCGCCGTCGCGCGCGCGCGGCGATAGAACCGCCACGGCCGTGGAGGTCCGGTCATTGCGCAAATAGTCCAGGAATATCTTGCCGGTGCGCCGGCTCTTCGACATGGTGTCGAGATATTTCGCGGGGTCATCCTCGACCATCTGCGCGCAGACGACGTGCGCGAAATTCTTGGCCACGGGCCACTGAACTGCGCTCTTGCCGGCGGTGAGGGGTGCGACCACGTGCAGTCCCTTGCCGCCCGTCGTCTTGCAGAACGATTGCAGGCCGGCCGCTTTGAGGCGCTCGCGGATTTCGAGCGCGCCGTCGATCACGGCATCGAAGGCCACATCCGGCGCGGGATCCAAATCGAAAACCAGTCGCCCGGCGACTTCCGGATCGCCCGGTGCACAATTCCAGGGATGAATTTCCAGAGCCCCGATTTGCGCGGCGGCAATCAGGCCCTCGACCCGATCGATCTGCACATAAGGCGCCTTGTCGCCCTTTACCTTCACCGCGGTCAGCAGGTTGGACATGCCGGGCATGGCATGGCGCTGGAAAAACTGCTCACCTCCGACACCGTCGGGTACCCGAACCAAAGAGCAGGGGCGGCCGGCGAGGTGCGGCAGCATCCAATCGCCGACGGATTCGTAATAGTGGGCGAGATCGGCTTTGGTCACCGGTACGCCGTCGCCCGCACTGGGCCAGAGCGCCTTTTCTGGTTTGGAAATCGATACGCCCAGGACGATGAGCGCGCCGGCGCTCCTGCCGGCGGGCGGACGCGAAGGAACCACTGGCTTGCGAGGCGTTGAACGCTGCTTGGTCACGGGGCTCTTCATGGGCTTGGGGGCTCCCTTGGTAAAAGTTTCGCCCGCGCCCGACGCCGGTAGTTCGGCGACCACGTCGCGCGCGGACTTGTCCTGGCGCAGACCCTTGAAGGCCGCTTGGCGCACCATGCCCGTGCCGGTCCAGCCGGCGAACTCAATTTCGGCGACCAGCTTAGGATTGAGCCAGCGCACGTTCTTTTCTGGAGGCGGTGCAGCGGCGCCGGTGAATGGGCTTTGCGCGCGGGTCAGTTGTTTGAGTTTGGGGGTGAGCTCAGCGGCAATCTTGCGGCCGTAGCCTGTGCCGATGCGGCCGACGTAGACCAACTTGTCGTCTCGGTAAACACCCGCAAGCAGGGAACGGACGGTACCTGCCTCGGTGGTCCAACCGCCAATCACCACCTCTTGGCCCGCGCGGCACTTGGCTTTGGTCCAGCTGCCGGTGCGCCCCGCGCGGTAGGGGGCGCTCAGTTGCTTGGACACGATGCCTTCAAAACCCATCTTGCAGGCGGATGCGAACACATCGTTCGCATCGGATTGCAGATGTTTCAGATAGCGCAGCTGGTCTGAATCCTGGCGCTCCATGAGCGCCTCCAGCCGGGCCTTACGCTCCGACAAGGGCAGCGTGCGTAGATCCTCGCGGCCCTCGAACAAGAGATCGAATGCGAAGAAGACGAGATTTTCCGAATTTCCCTCGGACAGTGCGGCTTGCAGCGCGCCGAAGCTCGGCAAGCCCAGCGCATCGAGCGCGACGATTTCCCCGTCGATCAGACAGTCAGGCAGGACCTGTGCGTGCTCCGCGATTGCGCTGAATCGATCCGTCCAATCAAGACCGCTTCGCGTATGGATTGCGACATGGCCGCGGGCCGCCTGCAGCTGTGCGCGATAGCCATCGAGTTTCACCTCGTGCCCCCAGTCAACACCTGCGGGTGGCTGATCGACCAGCTTGGCAAGCTGTGGCTCGACGAACTTCGGCAGCTTCGCCACCCGCACCGGCTTGCGTCGCGGCACGTACTTGGGCGCGGGCGTTGACGCCGGCTTGGAACGCCACACCGCGTCCGCTCGCGCAGTTCTCGCGGCGGCCAGCATGAATGGCTTGGGCGGTTTGCCGGTGCCCCCGGCGATTTGCGCCAGGGTGCGGCCCGACGCGACCGAGCGATCCGGCGCGAGCACCGCATCCGCATCGCCGGGCCTTGCTGCGGTGTCCCGATGCTTGATCAGCAGCCAATTGGTGCGCTTGCCGCCAAACCGATCGGTGCGCATCCGCACCAACACCCAGCTGCCGCGCAGCCGCTCACCCTCCAGGGTGAATTTCAGATCGCCGCTGTCGAACGCGTCCTGAGCTGATTTGCCGCCTTCAGGGTGCCAATAGCCGCGGTCCCACAATTGCACGGTGCCGCCGCCGTACTCGCCTTTGGGAATCGTACCCTCGAAATCTCCGTAATCGAGCGGATGGTCCTCGACTTCAACCGCGAGACGCTTGTCCGCCGGATCGAGGGAAGGGCCGCGTGTCACGGCCCAGGATTTGAATACACCGTTGAATTCCAGTCGCAGGTCATAGTGCAGGCGCCGCGCCGCGTGCTTTTGGATGACGAACCGCAAACGGCCGGAGCCCGCCACCGGAGCCCGGCCCGATGGTTCGCCGGTCTTCGCGAAATCGCGCTTGGCGCGATAGACCGACAACCCGGGCTTGTGCATTCAAGTGCCTTGACGATCGATCATGCGCCGGTAGGCGAGCAGATGACGCAGCGATGCCTTGGGATTTCGCGCCCGGTCGTAGAGCCGAGCCAGGTTGAAATGCGCATCGGCGAGCTGCGGGTCGAGTGCCAGGGCCTCGCGATAAGCAACGATCGCATCCGGCTCGCGCTGCGAATCTTCCAGCAGTACCGCCAGGTTGAACTTGAGCAGCGGCTCGGGCTGATGCGCAGCCCGATAGACCTGCTCGGCTTCCTCGAGCTGGCCTTCCATGTGCAGGAGCCTTCCCAGATTGATTCGTGCCTCGAGATGGTTCGGATCGGCGGCGAGGCACGCCGCATAGGCGCTGCGGGCGCCCGGCGGATCGGTCTCCTCGAGCTCGAAGGCCCTTGCATAGTGCTCATCGGCGGAAGTCTCGCTGGGCGCCGCCGGCGCGCGGCTGATCACGTGCAAGCCGCCTTTTTCTGTGTCCGTATCGAGCGGGAACACGAGTTGACCGGAGTCGGACTCCCAAATCAGCTTGCCCTCGCGGACCGCAATCTGATTGCCCAAGGCGGTGATGGAGAGTCGGTTGGATGCGGCTCCGGCCGGCAGATTGGCACGCAGCGCCTGCAGCGTGCGATTGATGCGCCGCGCCGAAATATTCGCAGAACGCAGCGCCCCGGCCGTGCGCAGCATCAGAAGATCCTGAAAGGAATAGTGCAGCCGGCCGCCGCGCTTAACCGGAGTGACGTGTCCCGCGCGCGTCAGCGCGCGCACCGCGGATGCCGGCAATCCAAAAAGGCGCTGCAAGTCCTTCGTGTTATAGGCATGCATCTCATCGTCGAGCGGTTTTGCGCGAAGGCGGTTGGGCTGGTGCACGTTTGGGTGCCTTGCGTTCCTTGAGATCGGTGGTCTTCGAGCCGCGCGCATCGATGCTCGCCCGCAAGGCCTCCATCAGGTCTATGACATTGCCGCCCTTGTTCGATACCGGTCCTTCGGCAAGCGAGATTTCCTTGCCGTCGACCTTCCTCTGAATCGCAGCCTGGACCCGCGTCTTGTGCTCGTCGGCAAATTCATTGGGGTCGAACCGCTTCGCCCCGAGGTGATCGATGAGTTGCCGCGCGAGTTTCAATTCGGGCTCGGACACCGGCGCCGCCTCGACGCCGAGCTCCTTGAGATTGCGAACCTCCGACTTGAAGTGCAATTGGTGCATGGCGAGACCGTCGTCCAGCGCCCGGATCACGACGATGTGCTCTTTGCCGCGTGAAATCCAGCGCCCGACGGCGCATTGACCTGCCTTACGCAGCGCGGTGGCGAGCAACGTGTACGGCTTGGCGCCGCCCTTATCCGGTGCCAGATAATAAGTGCCGTCGAAATAGAGCGGGTCCACCGACTCGAGCGGTACGAATTGGCTGATATCGATCGAGTGAGTGGTCGCATCCTCGAGTGCCTTCAGTTCTTCGGGACTGAACATGACGTATTGGTCTTTGGCGAACTCATAGCCCTTGACCATTTCAGAGCGTTCGACCGGTTTGCCGTCGTTCACCGCCACGTATTGCTGCTTGACGCGCGAGCCGTCCTTTTGCCGCAGCAGATTGAACGAAATACGCTCGGAGGAAACGGTCGCGGAATAGAGCTTGACCGGAATGGCCACGAGGCCAAATGAAATCGTGAGCGACGCTATCGATCGAGCTTGGGTAGCCATGATCCAACCATCCCTTAGGGCCGTATTGTGAGCAAACTCTAATTCATCTTATGAAAGAAGCGCAAGTTATTATATTGGTGGGATTTAAAGCGCAGAGTAGGAATTTACTCGCGATGCTTGCGGTGAATTACTCACGCCCTGCGGCCCTCACTCGGTCAGCCGCGAGGGTGGCCCTTCCCTCAGCTGGAGCGAGTATAAAGTGCGATTAAACAAAGAGTTGTGACACACTTCCAGCATTTACATCGAAACGGATTAGCGCCCGCCGCAGAGCATGGCTTTGGCGTCGCGCGCCGCTGCTCGCGCTTAGTCTTGGGGATCGACCGTTTGCCGACTGACGGGCATGATGTCGCCCTTGTCCGATCCTCTGAGGCTCACAATGCAAACAACAATTGCCCTTCTCTGCTTGTTGGCAGCGCCCGTCGCACTGAGTTACACGGCTGAGGAGCTGGTTGCGAAGAACATCGCGGCCAAAGGCGGCATCGAGAAGCTGCATGCGATCCAGTCGGTGCGGCTATCCGGCAAACTGGTGGTGAACGGCGGCATGCTGCAGCTCGATTACGTCACCCTGGTCAAGCGCCCGCAGCTGGTCCGATATGACGCAACGTTGCAAGGACTGACCCAGGTGCAGGCCTTCGACGGCTCGCAAGCCTGGCAAATCAATCCGTTCATGGGTCGCAAAGATCCCGAGAAGCTGTCAGCGGATGACGCCAAGGGCATGGGCGAGGACGCCGCCGATATCGTCGGTGCCTTGGTGGACTACAAAGAGAAGGGCTATCAGCTGGAGTACCTCGGCACCGAGGATGTCGATGGAACCGAAGCGCACAAGCTGCGAGTGACCCGCAAGAACGGTGATTCGATTTACGTCTATCTCGATCCAGACTACTTTCTGGAGATCCGCACCTTGAGCCGCCGCATCGAGCACGGCGTGCCGAATGAAACGGTTACCGACTACGGCGATTACGAAAAGGTGGATGGAGTGTTCCTGCCCTTGTCACAGGAATCGGGGCAGAAAGGATCCACCGACCGGCAAAAGGCGCAATACGAATCCGCCGAGATCAACGGCGTGACCGATGACGCCGTATTTCACTTTCCTGCGTTACCCGGCAACACGCCGGTTCACCAGTGACCGCAGGGATGTGCAGCATGAATGGCAAATCAATGATTTTGATCCTGGTCGTATTGGCGGTGACTCACGGCAGCGCACTGGCGGAGCCGCCGACGGTGCCCGCCGTCGATTCAGGCACCATATCCGGACTTGGCGCCCGCAATATCGGCTCCGCGGCCATGAGCGGAAGAATCTCGGCGCTCGCCGGCTACAACGATCCGTCGGGTAAATTGACCTTGTTCGTGGGCGCCGCGAGCGGCGGCTTGTGGAAGTCGATGGACGGCGGCACGACGTTCAAGCCGGTATTCGATGAACAACCGGTGCAGTCGATCGGCGCGATCGCAATCGATCCGGGCAATCCCAAGAACCTCTGGGTTGGCAGCGGCGAATCTTGGACGCGCAACAGCGTCTCCATCGGCGACGGCGTTTACAAATCAGCCGACGGCGGCGAGACCTGGACGCACGCCGGGCTGCCCGATTCGGAGCGCATCAACAAGATCATCGTCGACCCGCGCGCCGCCGACACGGTGTATGTCTGTGTGCCAGGCAAGCTGTGGGGCGATTCCGCGGACCGCGGACTCTACAAGACCACCGATGGCGGCGGCCATTGGACCCTGGTACTCAAGGGCGCCAACCTCTCGACCGGCTGCGGCAGCTTGGCGATGGATCC
>Ga0210400_10002543_pt1 | contig 16803 bp, 13 predicted proteins | sample IncBWH26MmetaG_FD_155456 | JGI IMG/M metagenome (GOLD analysis project Ga0210400, IMG submission 155456) | Forest soil microbial communities from Barre Woods Harvard Forest LTER site, Petersham, Massachusetts, United States - Inc-BW-H-26-M | ecosystem: Environmental > Terrestrial > Soil >... | reverse complement strand
TGGATGAACGTTACCGCTTGCGGAAATTACTACTGGAGCTCGGTGGGCTGCCGATGGCCGCGCAAGTCACCAATCGCACACGGCGCCGCGGGCGCGTGGCAATCTCGAAGAGTTAGATCCGGCGCGATTCGATTTTTCACGACGGGGAGACCCCCTTCCTACCTGTCCTCTCCCTCCGGTCACCCGTCCGTTTGGTCAGGGCCCTGGCTGCCCTCATGGTGGCTTGACCTCCCGGACACATGGGACCGCTGTACCATTGCGGCGGACAGCGCCTGACCCTACGGTACTAGTGAGGAAGTTCTATTGAGGTCCCACGCGGCAAAGGATGAAAACAGACCCCAAAAAAGCGGCCGGACGCGCTTTCGTAAGAAGTCTCAACATCCTCTTGAAGTTTGCCCGACTGTACGGCTACGCGCATGCCCGGACCATCGAACAGCTCCAGACCGCCTTGCAGGAGCTGCGCACCGCGATCCCCATGGGGACGGACTCCGGGCTATTGCTCGGAGCGACAAATTCTCAGCTCCTGCTGGATGGTGTGCCCCTGGAGGGTTCACCCGCTGAAAAACAATTTGCACAGTTGCTTTCGGCGGCGGGTCTGGCCAGCGTACAGTTTTTCGCTTCGGTCACGGAAGATGAGATTGGCCGATTCGTGCGCGCTTTTCCCACCGGCAAAGCCAAACCCGCCGAGCTTGCCCTGCAATTGAAAGCCGCCCTTGCAGGCGCACCGGGAATCCACATCAATGAGATTTACTTCGTAGCCACCGATGCGCGGCTGAAAGACGCGAGCATGGCCGCGCAGATTGCTGCCGCGTCGCTTGGCGGCGACCAAGAAGAATTCAGACAGTGGTTGAACGATCCCCAGAAGCTGCTCGAATTGATCGCTGCGGCGCAGGGTTCGAAAAGCGGTGGAGTTTCTGGGCCGGGCCCGGGGGGACCTGTGCCCGCCGGAGAAGCGCTGGGAGCGGGAGATTTCGGTGCGGCCGGACCCGGGGGTGGTGGGCCAGGTTATGGAGGAGGGGCAGCCGACGGTGGGACGAGCACTGGGATTGGGCCGGGTACAGGTTTTTGGACTGCAGGTGGTAGCGGTGTGGGTCCCGTTTCTGGGCCAGCGTCCAGTGCCGGAGTTGGCTCTTTTGGGGTGATCGGTGGTGGGCTCGGTGCCGGACTTGGTGCTGGGCTAGGGGCTGGCCTAGGTGCAGGAAAAGGAAGCGGAACCGGCGGGCACGGTGAGCCGAGCGAGGATGAGATCTTCGCAATTCTTGGCGCCCTGACTAGTTTTGGGCACGTCGGCACGGGGCAAGGTGGAGTGGCTGCGGCAGGTGTGTTCCAGGAGCAGATGTCGCAATTGCCGGGCCGCGCGCAAGACATGTTGAAGCAAGCGCTCGCGAGCCTGGCGGCGCAAGCGCCGAACGCCAAGCCGGACGAGTCCGTGATCGTGCAGCTCGCCGAACACCTGGCGATCCGTTTCGCGCTGGAGCGGTTCGAACGCGGTGAAGTCAAAGTCAATGCCGTGCGCCAGATGCTCGACCGCATGAACCAGGAAATCGAGAACCTGCGAAAGATTCTCGGCGCTCATGAAGACAAGATGAGCGAAGCCGGGCTGCTCGTCCAATCGCACCGCGAGATTCTCGACCGGCAGTTCTGGGCGGCGGTACCGGAAAGCGGCAAGCGCGCCGTCCTCCTATCCGGAGAGGCTTGGTGTATTCCGCCGCGCAACGTGCAGTCCTATGTGGGCGGACTGATCGAGCAAGGCAACATCGCCGAGGCCATCAGCATTCTTCAGAATTATGCGGCTTGCGCGGACAGCGAAGAGGCCGAGGCGCGGAAGAAAACCGCGGTGGGACTTTCCGAGATGGCCGAACTGTATGCCAAGGCCGATCCGAGGTTGCTCAGCGAAGCCCTGCGGCACTTGGGTTTGCAGCTCAGTGTGGAGCAAGACTCGGAACTGCAAGGGTTGGTGAGCGCGGCCTTCGTGAGGTTGAGCCAGGAAGCGGCCACCAGCCGCTATTTTCCGGCGATGGAGCAGGCACTCGATCTCGTCGCCGGCGTCGAGTCGCAGCGGCCGGGAATCGCGCGCAGCCTGCGATCAAAGATGGGAATTGAGGAGCGCGTGCCGGAGTTTGTCGAGGAAGCCCTGAAGGCGCGCCAGGTGGCTGCGGGGCTGACCAATGTTCTCAAACTGATGCCGCAAACGACCATGGAGCAGCTCTCGGCGCGTTTCAATCGTTGCAGTCTGCGTGAGGATTCCGAACATGTGGCGAATTTGGCGGGCGATCTGGGCGAAGAGGCCGTTCAGTATCTCCGGAGCACCGTGCGCAGCGGGCCGGTGGCCGAGGCCGTGGAGATGGCCGGGCTGCTGAGCAGGCTCGATCCGGAATCGGTCATGGTATATCTGCCGGGCCGGATGAAAGAATTTCCGCGGACATCGCAAGACCGCATTGTGCGGCAGATTTCCGCCAGTGGAGCGGCCAGAAGGTGCCACATCCTGCTCGAGTTGATCGATCATGTGGATCCGCTGGTGACGCCGCTGGTGATCGACGAGATCGGCGTCACCTTGGATCGCGAGGCGCTCGGCAAACTGCTGACCCTCGCTGACGGCGACTTGCCCCCCGGGGGCGGGCCGTATCTGCGCGTCAAAGCCATCGAAGCGCTGGGGAGGATTCAGGCGCCCGAATCGGCCAGCACCTTAAAGCGCCTCCTCGAGGCGAAAAAAGTGTTTGGCTGGGCACAGCCGCAGGAACTGCGCATCGCAGCGCTGCAGGCGCTCGAGAAACTCGATCCGGAGTGGGTTCGCGACTATCTTCCCAAGAGCGGAATCGACAAGGAGGACCTCACGCTCGCGCCGTTGGAGATTCCAGTCACGTCGAAATTTATGCGGCACCGGCGGCACACGCGCGTGCGGCTGCGGAAGTCGGTCAGGGCGGTGTGCACGAACCTCAAAGAGAGTTGTTCCATGGAAATCAAAACCGCCAGCCTGACGGGCGGCGTTGCCACCCTTAGCCGGCACCTGACGCCCGGGACGCAGGTACAACTAAGGCTGCAGATTGGCATGAGGAATTTGCAGGCTACGGCGCTCATGCGCGATTCCCGCGCTCAAGACATGGCCTTCGAAATCGTAGACATGAACCTCGACGAGCGCAGCAAGTACCGCCGCATGTTGGCTGGGAACCTATCTCCGAATTCCATCTCCCAGGATCCTGTCGACGCTGAACTCATCGCCCCTGCCCGCGTCGCCAACTCCCGTTAGCTTCTCTTGTGGGGCCGCTCTCTGAAGCGGGCCTTCTGCGGTTTTGGAGTTCGGCGGCTCGCCGCCGCTTTCTCCGCGTTTTGGGGCGGGCTTTAGCCCCTTCTTCGTCTTTTTCTCGCCACTCACCACGCGCCACTTCTTCTTGCCACTCGCCGCTGGGCGGGCTTCGGCGTTATTGCGAGCCTTGCAGGTTGGCTTCTCTTCTAACTTCCGAGTTGCGCGTCGTCCACCCTGAATCGATGGAAAGCGAAAAGGATCAAACTTTCTAGAAGCTGGCCATTGTTGCTGCTCGCTTCAAGAGTTCTTCAGATCGCAGTCGTGCGGTTGAGGTTAGTCCTGCCAGGCAAACGGACCGGGGCACGCGACGGGTACAGGATTTGCGGCTGATGTTCCAGGCGCGCACCTGTCACTTTAAGCATTTCCCCAAATTTGCTAGCCAACTTACCATTGACCCGCGAATCTCCCAGCGGCTAAGTTGGCCTCTCTCGAGTTGGGTGTGGTTTTTGTTGTGGGCCAGTGTCTCTTTGCCTCCGCTGCCTCTCACCTCATCGCGAGCCTGTGGCGCTATTTCAACTGACAAAGGTGACTGATGAACTGCAGAAAGAATGTTCTGGCAGCGTTGACGGTGATTCTTGGGCTAGGGATGGTCATTTCGGGCTGCGGGAGCGGCAATCCGGCTATCGCGATCGCTCTTGGCCCGAGCGGGACGCAGAACGCGGTCGCGGGTCAGGCCGTGAGCGTCACGGCCACGGTCTCCAATGATTCCAAAGCGGCCGGTGTCACCTGGAGTCTAACTGGGCCCGGGGCCCTGAGCGGACAGACAACCATGTCCGTCACTTACACCGCGCCCTCGCCGATCTCGGCGAACGCCACAGCGACGATTACGGCGACCTCTGTTACCGACACGACGAGGACCGCCGTGTTGACGATCAGCCTAAAAGCCGTTTCGATAGCCCTCACGCCGAGCGCCGCGCAGACAGACGAACAGGGACAAACCACGAGCGTGACCGCCACGGTCTCAAATGATCCCATGACCAAGGGCGTGACCTGGAGCCTCACTGGGGCGGGCGCGTTGAGCGGGCAGACGGCGACTGCGGTCACCTACACTGCGCCAGCGAGTATAACAACCGCTTCGACTGCGACCATCACCGCAACGTCTGTGTTCGATACCACGAAGACTACAATGTTGACCGTCAACCTTGTTGCTCCGCCCTCCGTTACGACCGCTTCGCTCGCGGCGGGCACTGTCGGGACCGCCTACTCCGCTACCCTCGCGGCAACCAACGGCGCTACACCCTACACTTGGAGTGTGACGGTCGGAACGCTTCCGACAGGACTAACCCTCGCCGCCGGCACTGGCGCCATTACCGGTACTCCCACGGCGTACGGCACGTCCAGCTTCACGGTTCAAGTGAAGGACGCGAACAATTTCACGGCTACAGCAGCGCTGAGCATCAAAATTAGTCCCGCACCGGTAGTGATCACCACGACTTCCTTGCCGAACGGCATCGTCAACAGCCCGGGCTACAGCGCGACTCTGCAATCCACTGGCGGAGCGACGCCTATCACTTGGGCAGTGACCACCGGTGTGCTTCCTACGGGTCTGACGCTGGCCGCGAATGGCGCAATCACCGGCACGCCCACGACCGCAGGCACTTCCAATTTCTCCGTTACAGCTACGGATTCGAGCACGCCCGCCCTTACGGCCACGAAGGCATTGAGCATCACCATTGTTCCGGTACTGTCGATTACCACCAGTTCGCTTCCCAACGGGGTTACCAGCACGGCTTATAGCGCCACGCTGCATTCCACTGGCGGAGTAGCACCTATTACTTGGACTGTTTCTATCGGCTCGCTTCCCGCCGGACTATCTCTCAATGCTTCCACCGGTGCGATCACGGGCTCGCCGACAACAGCGGGCACGACCAATTTCACTGTCCAGGCAGCCGATTCCGGCGCGCCTCAACAGAAGGTGACGAAAGCTCTGAGTATCACCATCGTCCAGCAATTGGTTATCACCAATGCTTCGCTCCCGACGGGCGCTGTGAATTCTGTTTACAGTTCGACGCTGCAATCAAGCGGCGGTACGCCGACAGTAAGCTGGGCGATTACGGTGGGCACATTGCCTGCGGGGCTGACTTTGAATGCAGCCACGGGGGCAATCGCCGGCACACCGACAACCGCCGGCATGTCCGGTTTCACGGTGCAGGCAACGGATTCCGGCACGCCACAGCAAATTGCGACAAAGCAGTTCAACATCATCATCAATCCAGTGCTGGCGATCACTACTACATCCCTGGCGAGCGGCTCGGCCGGGACAGCCTACAGCCAGCCCGTGAGCACCAATGGCGGCGGCATCCCGCCGATCGCCTGGAGCATTACTCTCGGCTCACTTCCTCCTGGGCTGACCTTGAATGCCGGCACAGGCGTCATCAGCGGTACGCCGACAACGGCGACGGGAAGTCCGTTCAATTTCACGGTTCAGGCTGCCGATTCCGGCACGCCTCAGCAAACCTCTTCGAAGGCGTTGAGTATTTCGATTGCAACAGCGCCGCTGTCGGTCGCGACGACCGGTTTGCCAGACGGAGTCGTCGGCCACAGCTACAACAACGCTATGCTCCAGAGCGCCGGCGGAAATCCTCCGGTCACTTGGTCCATCTCCGTTGGAGCGCTGCCGGCGGGGTTGACGTTGAACGCCAGTACGGGTGCCATCACGGGGAGTCCCACGACCGCGGGCACAACCACTTTCACGGTCATGGCGACAGACTCGACAACGCCTACAGCACAAACAGCGACGAAGCAGCTCAGCATTCGCGTGAATAGCGTTTTGACAGTCACCACGACAACTCTGCCAGGTGGCACGGTTAATAGTTCTTACTCCGCCACGCTGCAATCGAGCGGCGGCGCCACCCCAATCACGTGGAGTATCACCGCCGGTTCGCTGCCACCTGGGCTAACCCTGGTTCCGAGCACAGGCGTCATTTCCGGGACGCCCAACACCAGCACAGGCAGCCCATTCAATTTCACGGTGCAGGCGGCCGATTCGACCTCCCCGACGGCGCAGACGGCCACTGCCAACCTGAGCATCACCGTCACCGTGGCAACGCTGACGATCACGACGACGAGCCTGCAGAACGGCGTCATCAGCGCAAACTATAATCAGACACTGACGTTTACCGTCGGCACAAATCCTGTGAGCTGGGCCGTTACCACCGGCACACTCCCGGCCGGTCTGGTGCTAGGCCCCACTACCGGCACTATCAGCGGCACTCCTACGGCCGCCGGCACCAGCAACTTCACGGTGACGGCTACCGACTCGACCACCCCGACCCCGCAGACGGCCATGGCGAATCTCAGCATTACCGTCAACCCGGCGCCAACCTGTACCACCGGAGGCAACGAATCGATGTTGAATGGGCAATACGCCTTCGTGCTCAAGGGCTTTGACAATGGAACCGGGACCTTGGAAACCAGCCCGGAGCCGGTACTCATCGGCGGCGTGCTCACCTTCGACGGCACGGGCGGGATCACCGCGGGCGCCATCGACATGAACCTTAACGCAGGCGTGCAGACCAACCTGTCTGTAACCTCAGGTTCGTCCTCCTATCACGTCACTTCCGATCAGCGCGGCTGCATGGTGGTTACCACCTCGGCGGGCACACAGAACTACCGCTTCTCGCTTGGAAACATCACCAGCGGCGTGGCCTCCACGGGACACGTGATTGGCTTTGACACCACCGGACCGTTCACGTCGGGCATAATGCGCAAGCAGACCTCCTCGGCCTTCAGCACCTCACAGGTCACCGGCAACTTCGCCTTTGGCGTCTCGTCGGCACAAAACACTCACTCGTGCAATGGTGGCACAACCTGCGGTGGCGCGTTCGGGGCGGTCGGCGTATTCAACTTCTCCTCCGGTTCGGTCACCGGCGGCGAAGTGGACTTCAACAGCAACGCCCAGCTGGATGCCAGCTCGGCAAATACCACCTGGCCAGCCAGCCCCGTCAGCATCAACAGCGGCGGAACTTACACTATAAACACAAATGGCCGCGGCACCCTTTCGTTTACACCTAATGCGCCAGGCGCAACCACAGTGAACACCGTAATTTATGTGGTTTCCTCAACGGAAGTGCTCGTTTTGAGCAGTGACCCTCAAGCCAGCAACAGCGCCTTTGCGGGCGAGCTGTTGAAACAGTCCGGCACGCTCTCCGGCACACCCCTGTCCGGCAATTACGTTGGGTATCAGTCCGGGCTGTCAAGCACGGCAGGAGCAAGTCGCACCACTCTTCTCCTCCTCACCGCCTCGGGCAACAGCATCACCGGGAACCAATTGAGGAACGACGCCGGCAGCTTCCAGTCGAAGGCCATTGGGTCGGGCATCACGTATTCCGCTACCGCGCAAGGAAGGGTGATAATTCCATCCAGCCCCGGCAACAATCCTCCGATGTTTTACCTTGTGAACGCGAATCAGGCGTTTTTCCTGAACCAGGGCACCAGTGTTGAGACGGGCTTCTTCCAGTCCCAGACCGGCGGCCCGTTCGGGAATACGTCCGCAACCGGGACCTACGCCTTTGGAGAGATTGATCCCCAAGTCGCAAACTCCAGCGACGACTTGGGCGTGGCGACGTTCACCCCCGCTACGACGACCATCAGCGTAATCGACGATCACAACGGCAGCGGTGGTCAGAACCTGGGTCAGCCACAGAGTTTCACCTACTCTATTGACTCGACAGGCTTGGGCATGATCCCGTCGAGTGGGTCGAGTTGCACAATTTCAGCAACTTCCACAACTTGCCAGACCGTCATCTACATCATTTCGCCCACAAAGGCGGTCATCATGGATACTCAGTCATCGAACCCGAAAATCCAGCTCGGGGACAAGTAAAAATGGAGAACTGTTCAACCATGCCAAGCTTAATTACAATTGCCCGCGTCCGGTAAGAAAGGCAATTCAACCCTAGACCGTTACAAGACGCACGAAACAAACTCGATAAAAGCGACGCTCCAGATTCCGGAGCGTCGCTTTTTTGTATGTGCCGAGCCTCCCACTCGCTTCATGGATTCGGTCGGCTACTCGGAACTCCGGATTCCCCCGCCGTTTCTCATATCGGGCTCACCAATTGGGATTAGTTCCGGTTGATTACCTCGCCGTGATTTGTCCGTCACAGTGTCTATAGAGTGGTAGGATGGCTCCCACCCTATCCGGGCAAGTCGAAGGCCGACGGAGGCCAAAATGGCGACACTGGGGTCCGCACAGCTGCCGGCGGAGACTCGCATTCCGAGCACCGTTTCAACCGCCCCCGTCACAAAGCTTGCCCCGAGGCACTCTGCCCTCGTCCGCGTCACTCACTGGATCACCACTATCTGTTTTTTTGCCCTGCTCCTCACCGGTATTGAAATTGTGATTTCTCACCCCCGCTTTTACTGGGGCGAAACCGGCACCGTCTTGACGACTCCCTTGTTTCAACTGCCTATTCCTTCCTCGAGAAGATCGGTGCCCACGGGCTACGGCTACGTGCTGCCCGACCAGAACGGCTGGAGCCGCGCGCTGCACTTTGAAGCTGCCTGGATCGCGGTGCTGACAGGCTTGCTGTATGTAATTTCCGGTCTGCTTACACGGCATTTCCGAAAAGACTTGGTCCCCAGCAAGGCCGATCTCTCATGGCGGGCGCTCTTGACCTCCTTTGCAAAGCCGTTGCGCTTTGAACGACCGAGTGCGATAGAGGCTTCTTCCTACAATGGGCTCCAGCGCCTCACGTACCTATTTGTGATCTTTGTTCTATTCCCCTTGGTCATCTGGAGCGGCTTGGCGATGTCCCTCGCCTTTGCCTCCGCCTTTCCTTGGTCCGTTACTCTGCTCGGTGGCCGTCAATCCGCTCGCACCATTCACTTCTTTGTCTCGCTGGGCCTGGTGCTGTTCCTGTTCGTCCACGTCGCGATGGTTTGCCTTGCGGGTTTCTGGCACCGCACAGGAGCGATGATTACCGGCCGCACCGCTACACGCAAGGAGCACGCATGATCAACCTTTCACGCCGAAGACTAATCGTATCCGGGCTCGCAGCAACGGCGGGGGCATCGGGCTTAGCGATGGCCGCGCGCCTTGCGCAGAAGTATGGCTTGGTTCCGCCCGATCACGGCGGAATTTACGGCCTGGGTGAAACGCTAACCTACGCGTCACAGCGGCTGCTGACACGGCATTCCTTGGCGCGCGAATTCCCTCGAAACCGAATTTCGCCGCGTCCATTCCCGAACTACCTCGATCCCTTCACGGAAGACTTTAAGCGTCTTCGGGCGGGCGGATTTGCGGACTATCGGCTCTCCATAGATGGCATGGTCCATCAACCTGCGTCGTTCTCGATTGCTGACCTCAAGAGCTGTCCGTCTCGCAGCCACATCACCGAACTCGCGTGTGAAGAGGGCTGGTCCTACATCGCCGAGTGGATTGGCGTGCCTCTTTCCCACGTCTTGCATCTCGTCGGGGTCCACCCACAAGCCCGATACGTAGTCTACGTCTCGATGGAACCCGACACCTGGGACAGCATCGATATGGCCGATGCCCTGCATCCTCAGACTTTTCTCTGCTACGGCATGAATGGCAACGACCTTCCAGTGGCCCACGGTGGCCCGCTTCGCATGCGGCTCCCCCGGCAGATCGGCTACAAGAACATAAAATTCATCACGCACCTGACGGTCACAGACAATCTGAAAAGGTTTGGCAAAGGCCTCGGCTCCGCCGCTGCCGAGGCAGGCTACGCCTGGTACACCGGCATCTGACACGCCCTGGTCTGTCGAGGTTCGAGCGGGTGCCCCAGGTTGCGCTTTTCTACTTCGGGCTTTTGGTTTTCTCCCAGTGTCGCGCACTGCTAACAGGGGGACTGTTTCCCTTTTCTATTTCTATTTTCTGGTTTCAATTTGACGGTGCCGGGGGACAGACGGGAAGTTTCCCCTACTCTGAAAGTCTCCACTCATTACGAGCCAAACGTTCGATATCACACGAACATCCGAAATCCTCCAGTCTGTCCCCGATTTCCCGACGATGTGCGATCGAGGTTATCACTCAGCTTAGTGTGTCTCGTATTGAACACTCAGAATCTCTTACGGAAGCGTACGCTTCCCAGGTAGCACCCCGGGAAGCCGTCCAGCCCGGTGGAGACCAATGGTTTCAGGGTTCGATATTTTCCGCGCCGAAGCTGACCAATTCAGGTGGCAAGAATCCTCAACAAGCTTGTGGTGACTTACCTATGTGTCCTCCTACTTCCCTCCGCACGAGCCTCATGGGCGTGACTGAGCCTCGCGCTGTGGCTTTCTCTCTGCCTTGGAAGCGCGCTTTGAGAAAGGCCGCGCGCCCCTGCCTCCATACTGTGTTCGCAAGCGCGTCACTCCTGCTGTGCATGATTCCTGGGAGCGCACTCGCTCAGCAACAAAGTGCCGGGCGCGGGATTATTAGCCGCTCGCTCCCGGATGCACCTCTACCTCATTCCAACCCGCAGAATTCGGCTCAGCAGACACGCCCTGCGGAGGGGTCATCCAGCGTCACAGGCACCGTGCTGGATGTAAGCGGAGCCAGCGTTTCCGGCGCAGACGTCAGCTTGATCCACGGGGACGGAACACAATTGCTTACCATGGTGTCCGAGGCAAACGGCGAATTCAATTTTACAAAGATTCCTGCCGGTTCCTACCTCCTGCTCGTCAACGCTAAAGGTTTTTCGCCCTTTACATCTGCAGAGTTCGCCGTCGCGGTGGAGCAGGCCTATGAGGTTCCTGACGTCTCATTATCTGTTGCCACGGCAAACATAGAGGTGACGGTCCGTCCCACCGAGTTGATCGCCGCTGAGCAGATAAGGACTGAAGAGAAGCAGCGTCTGGTCGGCGTCATCCCAAACTTCTTTACAAGCTACATTCATGACGCCGCCCCGCTCAATTGGAAACAGAAATTCTCGCTCGCTGCACGGAACGGTGCCGATCCCGTTGCCTTCATCGGCATCGGCCTCGGTGCCGGCATCGCGCAGGCCACCAACGCCTATGCCGGGTACGGGCAAGGTGCCGCGGGATATGGCAAACGTTACGCTGCAAGGTTTGCCGACGGACGCAGCAGTGACTTCCTGACTCATGCGGTCTTCCCCGCGCTCCTTCACCAGGATCCGCGCTACTTCTATCAGGGCTCCGGCTCCTTTAAGTCTCGCCTCATGCATGCGCTTAGCTCTCCATTTGTCACACGCAGCGATAGTGGGCGAACTGTGCCTAACTATTCTTTTTTGCTAGGCGACCTGTCCGCCGCTGCGCTGTCCAATCTGTACTATCCCAAAGCGGATCGAGGAGCGAACCTGGTCTTCACCAATGCCGCCGTTGGGCTCGCCGGGCGAGTGGGTACGAATTTAATCCGTGAATTCCTCTCCAAGCGCTTGACGAAGAGCGTACCGAGCAATGGAAAACTTTGAACGCAGTTCTCCCTTTTCTAATTTCCATTTTCTATTTTCTGGTTTCACGTGCCGGGGGACAGACGGGAAGTTTCCCTACTCTGATTCCCACCTCGGATACCGAGCTCGCAGAAGAGCCTTTCCACTGATGGCGTAACGCTATGTATTTGAAGTACTTATCATTTTCATAAAAATTTCATTGACAAGCTATTATTCTTGTGATTAACTTTTGACTGTAGAAAAGTGCGCCGCGACGATCGTCGGGGCGTTTTTACTTTAGGCCCCAATTGCTTCCTCTGGTTTTGTGTTTCCTTTGACTCTCAACTTTCGACTGTCAACTCTCTTCTCAGGATCCGCCATGAAACGCAAAAAACTGAATCTCAAGCATCTTTGGATACAATTCGCAAACTTTCTCTTCCCGCGGCTGCGCCTGTCCATCACCGACCGCGCCGTCTATTCACATCTCATCCGCCACAGCCGTCTTGAAGGCCAGCTCCAGCTCCGCTTCTCCATGCCCTGGCTCGCCCGCGGCAGCCGCCCACCTGGCTCGCGAAGCGGCCTGTAGACATCCTATATTTACGTCGTGCCTGTCATCCCGAATCCCCGCGCTTTTAGCACGGTGAGGGATCTGCTTTTTGTTTGGCCGTGGCCGCCAATCGCCGCTGGGTGGGCTTCGGCGTTATATTGCGAGCCTCGCAGGGTTGGCTGTAATATGCTGCTCGGCCTACTACTAGCTCGGCGGATCAGGAACCAGCATGACCAAGACAGCCGTCACAGAGCAAATCACTCACCGCTGGTACACGCGTCCCGTGCTCTTCGTTGCTGACGTGAACCGCGCACTTCGGTTCTACATCGACATGCTTGGCTTCGAGAAGGATTGGCATGAGGGCGACGGCGCGGGCGGGGTCTGCCAAGTCCATCGCGCGGGAACCGAGATCATCCTTTGCGAGGATGCCACGCGAAGAGACAAGGCGCGCTTGTTCGTGGCACTGAACGTCGATGGACTCACCGCGTTTCGGCGTGAAATCGTCGAGCGCTCGGTTCCGACCGAGAAGTCCTGGTGGGGTTACGACGTGATCAAGATCGTCGATCCCGACGGAAATGAGCTGTTGTTTCCCGCGGCCGAGTAACGTAGCGGCGCTCTTTAGGGCGGGTATCTGGCCTTTTGTTTTTGGACCCCGCCACGCCTCCGCGCTTTGTAAGCTACCGCCGCTTATTTGCCCTGTCGTTTGCGCTGCGCGAACCCAATTTTGCCCTCATTGGCAATGCGCCAATCGGGCGATTGGCTCATTTGCTCAAGCACGTTGATGGGTGTGTGTGGATTGGCTGCCAATCCTATGGCAGCCCCGGGTTTCGTCGATAAACATTCCAGGACTTCCACCGGTGTATCTGCGTCCTCGGCGACTGCAATCATTTCGGCCCCATCTGTTAATGTACAGCCTCTCTCCAGATATTCCATCTTCTGTTTCGACGGCAGATTGCGACTGCGTAGCGCGGCGGCGCGCTGGGCAGGACTCCCACTGCGGAGCATTTTTAGTAGTAACTCCGGGCTGGCATTTGGATTCGCCGCAATCGTCAAATAAAGCTGCCGCGCGGCTAGCGCCTCGGAACCACTCGCATAGAGCTGCTGGGCGGTTACCGCCTCGGAACGATTTGCTTCCTGTTTCACGCTCGTGTGCCGGTAAAGAATCTCCAGCGCCTCCACCGGACAGTCTGGTTTCTGCGCCAATGCGATCATGATTTTCGGGTTCTTATAGTGTTCGCTGGCTTCGGTTAGCTCTGCGGGCGTAAATTTGTGCGCACTGAGAATGTAGTATTCAAGATACCATTCTTCGGTGTCGTTTATTGGCTCGGTAAATGCCATTAAACCATGCTGCGCGATTGCGTTCAGGACGACGGCGTTCTGCGCATCTCGTTGTTGCTGCAAGCCGGCTTGCTTCACAGCTTGTTCGCGTTCCTGCTCGGCGCGGTGTTGGCGCCCTTGTAGAACCGGGGACCAGATCAATAGTCCGTAGAACAACCCGACTGCCAAAATGATGTTCGGCAGCAAGGCCATTGTCTTGCCCCAAACGCTCCAGGAGAACCATGCCGATGCTCCAATAATGGCTAGGGCCCACAGCGCAAAGCCGACCTCAAAAGCGCGTATGGTGGCCAGATCCAAGGACTCCGGGATGAACAGCAGCCCTACTGGAACGAAAGCTGCGATCGTGAATGCGACTGCGAAAATGCGTCCCTTCGTCTTCCTGAGCCACTTGATCCGGAACGGTGCCCATAGCATGAAGAAATTCACGAACACCGACCAAACATGCGGATCGAAACCGAACCACGCTCCTTTTACGGGTACAAAGAAGAAAATCAGCGCAGTGCATGCGGCTTCCCACCCAAACATGGTCTTCTCCTGGCCCCAGTCTTGATAGCGGGCTGCAGGCAGAAGGAAAGAAATCGCCCAGAGCACTAAGCAGATCCAGAAGAGATTTGCGGAAGACTTGTTCTCGGGCCTCAGTAACGGAGCGATACCCCCGCCAGACGGCTGATTTCGTGTGGGCTGCATTGAAACCCCCGCCGGCGCCTATGTAGCTCTAGGTGAATCGGCAGAAAGCATCAGTATGAGGGCAGCCATGCATCAGCGAACAAGCCGCACGTCTCATGGTAGCTAATGTAGAAACGCTGACTCGCCTCGCTCTGGCGTTAGGTGACTCTTCGCCCTGGGGTGCCGGACAGACGGGAAGTTCCCCTGCTCTGAGAGTCTCCAATCACTACAAGCCAAACGAGTCATTCAAACAAATATCAGAAACGTCCCGTCTGTCCCCGAGTTCCTGACTTGCTCATCTTGGAGTACCCCTTTAGCTTGTGCCCGTTCTATCATCAAAAAAAGGCGGGGGACAGAACGAAATGAGGCATCCCGCGTCGCAATCCGCACTTTTACTTTTCGGCCACGCGTTTCAGGGAGATTTTCCCCGACCCGCTCACACCCGGTCCGCTCCATGTGGCTCGCCCTGTCATCTGATCTCCTTTCACCTGCATTTCGACGTGAATTGAGCCTTCACCATTTGGGCCCTGTGGAACGTCAAACGTTAGTTTGTCACCATCCACTTTCCCGCCTTCAAACGAGTCTTGCTCGCTCTCGTTGGGTCCAACGCTTCCTGACAACTTGTTTCCGTCTTGATTCAGGATGGAGTAAGCAGGCTTGGCGTCCTTTTCCCCTTCCATTTGCAACGTTCCCGACCACTTGCCAGTGACATTAGGCGTGCAGAGGGCCACAGCCGAAAGCATTGCGCCCAGCAGAAGGCCCGCAAACAGGTACGACTTTTTCATGGCCGTTCTCCTCGGAATGAAATTGCGAGCTGTAATTGATCCCCAAATTCGCTCTGGCAGACCAGAAATACAGGCGCTCTGAAAAAAGCGGATCTGGTCGAAATTGCTCCCTGCATTTTTTCTGGCTGGGGCAGCGAATAGCTAAGATTCATGGTCATTTCTCGGTCGAACGCTGCGGTCTATCAGAAGCAAAAACAAACATCCGGTTTGACCGGCGATTGTTTAACTATTTGCCGTCGCACACATCCGACATTGCGTAAAATATCGCCACAAATAAGGCGAACGACGAAACCAACGATAGCGAGATTGCTACCACAATTGAATTTTGCAATTGAAGCGGCACAGCAGCAGAAAACACTTCTCCGAGCGCGGACCGCCACACCCGAGCGACTCCCAGCAGACCCTTGTGTTCCCACTCTTCGCAGATCAGATCAGAAAACGTGGTTACCATCTCGGTCCCGAAGCGCTGGCGAAAGTCGGCGGGATATGCGAGCAACAGCATTTTGTAAAGGCCACGGCTCGCTCGAACAGCGCTAGTCATAACATTACTCCGATGTTTTCGGCACTAGCTTCTTGTCACGTGCCAAGCGCACGACAGATTCCATCCGGCTGAGGTCGGCGGCGAGGACTGCCTTTCCCGTGTGGGTCAGCTTGTAGTACCTCCTCCGGTTTTCGTGGTCGGATTGACCGGTGCTCTCCGTTTCTTCAATCAAGGTCAGACCCAATAGCCGATGGATCGTCGTATAGAGCGTGCCAGGGCCCATACGGAATTGGTTGCCGGAAATTCGCGAGACCGTCTGCATAATGGCGTAGCCGTGTTTCTCCCCTTCGGCCAACGCGAAAAGAATAAAAAAGACCGCGGGAGTCAGGGGGAGAAGGCGCTGCAGATCATCTGGAACGCGATGGGCGGTAGGCATGGTATGTCCACCACTGATATATCAATAGCGGATATACCGTGTCAAGAAATTTTTCACGCCGGGCGCCCAGGTTGCGCTTTTCTACCTGGGGCTTTTGGTTTTCTCCCAAAGCCGCGCACCGCTTACTGTGGGGACTCTTGTCCAATTTCTCCCCAGAAACTAGTTTCTAGTTTGCTGCCGGGGTGCCAGGGGACAGCCTGACGGCTTTTCATCCGCCTTCGATTTACGTGTATGCTGCGAAGGCGGGCGCGACGTGTTCTTTGCTCGCCGTGATTGTTGCTAGCTTTTTCTTGGTCATTCCCGATTTTTCAGGCCTTTCCCCGGTTACACGGCAGCGCTCCGATTTGCTTCTCATACTGCTGGTCAATACCGGTCTTGCGATTGCGAGCGCCGTAGCCTTAAATTCAAATTCGTCCCGGCAAAAAATCCCTCGTTAGTGTTGTTAGCTACTCTGTTGGTGCTGAGTGTGCCGGGGGACAGACGCGAAGTTTCTCTTACTCTGAAAGTCTCCAATCATTATGCGGATTTTGATTTTCTCATGGCTCGACTTTTGCTTTTCGATCCCTCGCCGCTGTTTCTTGGCGCTGCGGCGGCTCTTCCCCCGCTCTTTTGTAGTGGCCGGGCTTCAGTCCGGCTCTTTTTCACGCCACTCGTCACTCGCCACTTCCTTGGCTCTTCCGCACCCCACCAGTTACAATAGATTGTTTGCATCTGCGGTAAGAAAGCAGTCCGTGCGAACGTAGTTCTAGTGACTATCAGGAGAGCGTCAGCCATCCATGGATGTAGATTTATGATCGGGAAATTTGCGCTGAGAATCTCCCGTTTGGCGTTCGCGGCAACAGCGTTGTTCGTCTTGAGCAACGCAGCATCCGCGGCAACCTGCGACCGTGCCTGCCTTCTTGAGCAGGCG
>Ga0210400_10002541_pt1 | contig 16811 bp, 13 predicted proteins | sample IncBWH26MmetaG_FD_155456 | JGI IMG/M metagenome (GOLD analysis project Ga0210400, IMG submission 155456) | Forest soil microbial communities from Barre Woods Harvard Forest LTER site, Petersham, Massachusetts, United States - Inc-BW-H-26-M | ecosystem: Environmental > Terrestrial > Soil >... | reverse complement strand
CGGGATCGCGCGGCCGACCCGCGAGGTGCTGTTCACGGTCGTACCGCGCGAGGACCGCTACAAGGCGAAGAGCTTTATCGACACGTTCGTCTACCGGCTCGGCGACCAGCTCGGCGCCTGGGGCGTCGCAGGGTTGCGCGGGCTCGGCGCGACCGCGGCCGAACTGGCCCTGGTGGCAATCCCGATCGCGGCATTGTGGCTGCTCAACGCGCTGTGGCTCGGGCGCCGGCAGGAGAAAATGGCGGCGCCGGCCCCCGAGGCGCTTCGCCGATAATCTTGCTCGGCGGCTCCGATTGGAACGCTACCGGCGTTCGCCCGGCGCCTTCCCAGAGGCGATGATGTGGAAGATGTGCCAATGCTTTGGCTCGCCAAGCTTTGTGGTGCCCGGGTGATCTTCTTCCTCAAGGTGAATAAGTTCAAAGTCGCTGAAAAACGCCTCGACTTGCGGGCGGGTGTGAAAGGTCATCCCGCTATTTTCGACATTCCAGCTATCGTTCGTGCCGAATAATTGTCCGGTGAATATCCCGCCGCCTCGGACGGAGTTCAGCAGCCTAGTAAACACCGCTGCGAAATTCCCGCGATTCACGAAGGGCAGCGAGAACTCCGCATTGGCCAGATCAAAGGAGTTTGCAGGGAACGCGAAATCTTCAAATCGCGAGAGGACAAACGTCACCTGCTCCCGAGAAAATGCTTCGGCTGCCTTCTGGGCGTGCGTTGATGCGTCGAGGGCTGTGACATGATTGAACCCGGCGGACAGCAAATATTTGGTCGCACTCAGCGCCCCTGCCCCGACATCGAGGGCGTGCTCTCTTCGCTCAACGAGCGCTGCGGCTTTCAGCAGGAGCGGGCGTGGCGGATCGAACCGACGCGCCTCAATATACGCAGCGAAACGCGCCGTACGGTCAGCTTCGGTTTGGGGCGGATCCATTGAAATTCAGGCCGCTTCGTCGAGGGTCGAGCCGATGTCTAGCGTGGTGGCGCGGCGCAAGTCGCGGGGCTGATCTTCGTGGTGCGGGCGGCCGCGATGCATCGTGTCGCGGTTGTCCCAGATCACCAGATCGCCGACCCGCCATTTGTGACTGTAGACGAATTGCGGCTGGGTCGCGAAATCGCTGAGGTCGTGCAGCAACAGCCGGCCTTCCGGCACCGGCCAGCCGACAATGTGCGAGGCGTGTGCCGACAGGTACAGGCATTTGCGGCCGGAGCCGGGGTGGCGGCGCACCAGTCGCTGGCACGATGGCGGATACTTCTCGCGCTCGCCCGGCGGGAATTCGGTGAAGCCGATCTGGGCGCGCGACCAGAACACGTCGTGCTCGGCGACCAGCGGATCGACCACGCCCCGCTGTTCGTCGCTCAGCGCGTCATAGGCGGCGCGCATATCGGCGAATTCGGTCTCACCGGCGCCGAACGGCGAGGATGGCGGCACCGCGACCGCGAACAGCATGCCGAGCACGACCGGCACCGGCATGTAGGACGCATCGGTGTGCCACAGCCGGTTGCCGAGGCTGTCGAGGCGGCGCTGGTCGTCGCGGGCGCGCAGCCGGTTGTCCTCGTCGAGGTTCGAGATGTCGCCGATCTCGGGGAATTGCAGGCGACGCCGGCCACCGCGCGCCGCCGAGCGGCCGATCTCGAGCTCGCCAAACCGGGCCGCGAACGAGCGCAGCTGTTCGTCGGTGATCTGCTGGTCGCGAAACACTACGACCGCATGATCATCGATCGATCGCCACAGCGCGGCGACCGTGGCGTCATCGATCGGCCGGCTGACATCGAGGCCGCCGATCTCGGCGCCGATATATGGATGCAGCGGCGTGATCGCGAGGGCCATTTTCATCCTCCCGGCGGCAAATGCTTCGGCCGGGAAGGATCGATCCGCCGCCCGGGACCTGTCAATCGGCGGAATGCGCTTCGCTTTTCCGCCCTACAGCGAATACAAACCCCGAGCTTTCGCGCGCAGCCGCAGGAGGTCCTCATGGCGCTCACGACCGATCAGCCGTTCACGCCGCCGACCGTGGAGCGACTGTCGGTGCGGCTGATCGTCGATTCGTATTTCGACCTGTTCATGCCGAAGGCGACACACCCGCATGTCAGGATCGAGCACGTCTCCCGCATTCCCGGCCGCGAGACCTCGACGCTGGCCGGTGAGTGGGGCCTGTCGCTTCATTTGGAATCCGAGACAGCGGGAGACAAGCATCAGTACCTGCTGGATTTCGGCTTCACCCCCGAGATCCTGCTGCGCAATTTCGATCTGCTCGGCATCGAGACGGAGAAACTCGACGGGCTGATCCTGAGCCATTCGCACCGCGATCATTATGGCGGGCTGGTCGGCTTCGTCGGCGCGCAGCGGCCGCGATTGCGGGAGGATGTAAAGCTCTACACCGGCGGCAATCTGACATTCCGCGAGAAATGGTCGGGCTCGCGCGACGGCGAGCCGGTATCGATGGGCACACTCGACGAGCCGGCGCTGGCCGCGGCGCATGTCGAGGCAGTGTGCTGCGATCATGCGCACGCGCTGGCGGGGCCGTTCACCAGCGGCGCGATCACGCGGCAATCCTTCGAACGAGTGTTGCCGAACACGCTGATCGAGCCGACCCCGGCGGATCATTTCACCGAGGACGAACGGCGCGGCCGGCTGGTGCCCGACAAGCACCCCGATGAGCACGCCACTTGCTATGTCGTGCAGGGCCGCGGCCTGGTGGTTATCTCGTCCTGCGGCCATGCCGGGCTGATCAACACAATCAAGACGGCACAGGCGGTCTCCGGTGTCGAAAAGCTGCACGCGGTGCTCGGCGGCTTTCATCTCGGGGCGGCACCGCCGGATTATGTCGAGCACACCGTCGCCGAACTGAAGGCGTTGGCTCCCGATGTGGTGGTGCCGATGCATTGCACCGGGCGTGGCTTTATCGCCGCGGCGCTGCGCGAGATGCCCTCACAGGTTGTGCTGTCGAACACCGGCAGCCGTTTCACGTTCGGAGTTTGACGCGCGGATCGCGGTCAGCAGACCTACTCAGCGCCTGACCGGGATCGCATGATCCGACGCCGCGGCAACGCCGGCCGGAGTGGTGGAATTGGCGGCACGGTGGCGATGGTCGCGCTAACCGGGGCCGCCGCGCTGGCGTGGTACGAGGCGCCGTCAGGGGCGCCGCCGCGCGCCGCGATCTTCGAGATCTTCGCGGTCACCTACATCGCCATCGCGATCGGGCGGCTGCCCGGGTTCCGGCTCGACCGCGCCGGCGCGGCGCTGGTCGGCGCCAGCCTGATGGTGGCAGTCGGCGCGGTCGGGATCGACGAGGTATCGCGAATCATCGATTTCGACACGATCGCGCTGCTGCTCGGCATGATGATCGTGGTCGGCAATTTGCGGCTCTCGGGGTTTTTTCGGCTGATCACCGGCTGGGCCGTCACGCGCGCCCGCCATCCGTTGCAGCTGCTCGCGGCCGTGACGCTGACCTCCGGGATCTTCTCGGCCTTTCTGTTGAACGACGCGATCTGCCTTGTGATGACGCCGCTCGTCGTCGATGTCGTTCGGCGGCTCGAGCGCAACCCGGTGCCCTATCTGCTGGCGGTCGCGATGGCGGCCAACATCGGCAGCGCCGCGACGATCACCGGCAATCCGCAGAACATCCTGATCGGCGGCTTCTCGCACATCGCCTACGGCGCGTTCGCCGCGGCGTTGGCGCCGGTCGCCGCCGCGGGCTTGGTGGTCACGATGGGTCTGATCGCGCTGTGCTATCCGAGCGAGTTTCGCGTCCGCGCGGCATTGCCGCTGGTCTCGGCCCGCCCGCCTCATGTGCACCGGCCGCTCGCGATAAAATCGGTGCTTGTCGTCGGGCTGATGATGGCAGCGTTCTTCGCCGGGCAGCCGCCCGCCAAAGTCGCGCTGATCGCCGGCGGCTTCATGCTGCTGACCCGGATTGTCCGCAGCGAGCGCATCTACCGCGAGATCGACTGGCCGTTGCTGTTGATGTTCGCCGGGCTGTTCGTCGTCGTCGCGGGGTTCGAGAAAGCATTGTTGACGCCGGAGCTGGTCGCGGCGATCGGGCGCGTCGGCGTCGCTGACCCACCCGTGCTGAGCACTATTACGGCGGTGCTGTCCAACCTCGTCAGCAACGTGCCGGCGGTGCTGGTGCTGCGACCATTCGTCGGTCAGAGCGGCGATCCGCAACACGCTTGGCTCGTCGTCGCGATGGCGTCGACGCTGGCGGGCAATTTGACCGTGCTCGGCTCGGTCGCCAATCTGATCGTCGTGCAGCTCGCGCGTGCCGACGGCGTGACGATCGGCTTCTGGGAATATTTCCGGGTCGGCGCGCCGCTGACATTGTTGACGATCCTCATTGGCCTGTGGTGGCTTTGACCGGGGGACGCCATGAGCGACAGCAACACGCAGCGCAATCATCTCGGCCAGCCGGTCGGATTCCCGATGCCGGGCTGGACACCGCGCCCGATGCCGCCGCGCACCGCGATGGCGGGCCGGCTCGCGCGGGTCGAGCCGCTCGACCCCGATCGCCATGCCGCCGAGCTTTTCGAGGCCAATGCCGAAGACCGCGAGGGGCGCAACTGGACCTATTACAATTACGGCCCGTTCGCGAGGCTCGCCGATTACCGCAAATGGGTCGAGGGTTCCTGCGCCGACGCGACACGGCTGTTCCATGCGATCATCGATCAGGCGAGCGGCAAGGCGGTCGGGGTCGCCGCCTATGCGAACATGCAGCCGGTACACGGCACGATCGAGGTGGGCGCCCTCAATTTCAGCCCGCGCCTGCAGCACCGGCCGGCGGCGACCGAGGCGATGTATCTGATGATGCGCCGCGTCTTCGACGAGCTCGGCTATCGCCGCTACGAGTGGAAATGTGATTCGCTGAACCTGCCGAGCCGCGCTGCCGCCGTGCGGCTCGGCTTCACCTATGAGGCATTGTTCCGGCAGGCTATGGTCACGCGCGGCAACAACCGCGACACCGCGTGGTTTTCGATCATCGACCGCGAATGGCCGGCAGTGCGCGCCGCCTTCGAGGCGTGGCTCGATCCCGGTAATTTCGACAGCGACGGCCGGCAGCGCCGCAGCCTCGCCAGTTTCCGCGCCGCTCCCGAATGAAGATCCGGCTCCCGCCGTCGCTGCAGAGAACGCAGCAACGAAGCAATCTCGCCGAGAGCGCATGATCGGCACGAGATTGCTTCGCTACGCTCGCAATGACAGCCGGGATGCACCGTCACTGGTGCTGCTTTCGGCCGTCACGGCGCTGGCCTTTTGCGCCTTGCACATGGTCGTGCCGGCCTTGCCGTTGCTCGTGCCGGCGTTCGACGACAGTCCGGCGCGGGTGCAGCTTGTCCTGACGCTTTATCTCGCCGGCATCGCCGCCGGGCAGCTGGTGTATGGGCCGGTGTCGGACCGGTTCGGCCGGCGGCCGGTGCTGATCGCCGGGCTGGCGCTGTTCCTGATCGGCACGCTGCTGTGCGCGCTTGCCTGGTCGCTCGCAGTGTTGATCATCGGCCGGCTGCTGCAGGCCCTCGGCGCCTGCGCTGGCATTGTGCTGGCGCGAGCGATCATCCGCGATGTCTACGACCGCGAGGCGGCGGCGCGCGGCCTGGCGCTGGTCATGATGGCGATGAGCCTGGCGCCGGCGGTATCGCCGGCCTTCGGAGCGTATCTCGCCGAATGGTTCGATTGGCGCGCGATCTTCATTCTGCTCGGCGGACTCGGCGCGATCGTGTTTGCCGCGACCGTGACCCGCCTGCCGGAGACCCATTTCCATCGCCTGCCGCTCGATGCGGCCGGGATGGGGCGGACCGCGATCCTGCTGTTCCGGTCGCCGGCCTTTCTCGGCTTTGCGCTGTGCAGCGCCTGCGCCAGCGCGTCGTGGTTCACCTTCATCGCCGCCGCGCCGCAACTGCTGGCGCATGCCCTGGGCGAACCGCCGAGCACCTATGGGTTGATGATCCTGCTGCCGATGGCGGCGTATATGCTCGGCAACGCCGCGGCGGCGCGTTTCGCAATGCGGTTCGGCAGCCTCCGGCTGGTGATCTGCGGCCGCGCGCTGGCCTTTGTCGGCGCGATTGTCATGGGGTTGTGGTGGCTCGTGGCGGGGCTCGACGTCTGGGTCCTGTTCGTGCCGATCGCGCTGAGCTCGATCGGCGACGGGCTGAGCCAGCCCTCGGCGATGGCCGCCGGCCTCAGCATCTATCCGCGCTTCGCCGGCACCGCGTCGGGGCTGATGGGCTTCACGCAGATGATTGTCGCCGCGCTCGGCACCTATCTGGTCGCGCTGCTCCCGTATGACAGCGCCTTCGGCACGATCGTCGTGGTCGGCGGATTCATTGCGCTGGGGCTCGGCTTCGGGATTTTCGCGGTAAACCAGCCGGGAAGCGGTTCGCTGCCGCTGCTCGGCGGGATCGCGCCGCAGCCCGTCCGAGCGCCGGTCGAGGGCAGCTAGGCCGTATCGGGATTGAACAGGAAGGAATGAGCCATGACTGACGAAACGCATAATCAGGCCCGGCAAAGCTGGGTCGCTTCGGCGAACGGCCATGCGGAATTCCCACTACAGAACCTGCCCTTCGGCGTGTTCAGCCCGCCTGGCCGGACCGCGCCCGATGCCGCGCCGCGCGGCGGCGTGGCGATCGGCGACATGATCCTAGATCTGCGCACCGCGCTGGATGCCGGGCTGTTTTCGGGCGAGGCCGCGACCGCCGCGCAAGCCGCGGCGGGCACGACGTTGAACCCGCTGATGGCGCTCGGCTCAGGTCCGCGACGGGCGTTGCGGCAGCAGCTCTTCGCATTGCTGGCGGCAGATGGCGCAGGCCGCGCCAAGACCGAGCCGCTCGCCGACAAGCTGCTGCATCATGCCAGCGATTGCTGGCTGCACCTGCCGGCCGCGATCGGCAATTTCACCGATTTCTTCGCGGGCATTCACCATGCCGCCAATGGCGGCCGTCGACGCGATCCCAACAACCCGCTCAACCCGAATTACAAATACATACCGGTGGCGTATCACAGCCGCGCCTCGTCGGTGCGCGAGTCCAATGTGGCAGTGCGCCGGCCATCGGGGCAGCGCAAGGACCCCAACGAGGCGGCGCCGAGTTATGGGCCCTGCCGCAATCTCGATTACGAGCTCGAACTGGCGGTGTGGATCGGGCCCGGCAACCGTCAGGGCGAGCCGATCCCGGTCGGCCAAGCCGGCGAACACATCTTCGGGCTCGGCCTGGTCAACGACTGGTCGGCGCGCGATATCCAGTACTGGGAGATGCCGCCCTTGGGGCCGTTTCTCGGCAAAAATTTCGGCAGCACGATCTCGCCCTGGATCGTCACCGCCGAGGCGCTCGAACCGTTCCGCGTCGCGCAGCCTGACCGGCCGGACGGCGACCCGCGCCCCCTGCCCTATCTGTGGGACGACCGTGACCAGCAGAGCGGCGCCTTCGACGTCGGGCTCGAAGCGCTGCTGCTGACCGCACAGATGCGCGAGAACGGCCTCGCACCGCACCGCATGTCGCGCAGCAACACGCTGGACCTTTATTGGACCGTGGCGCAGCTCGTGGCGCATCATACCTGCGGCGGCTGCAACCTGCTACCCGGCGACATTTTCGGCAGCGGCACGATCTCGGGACCGACCGCCGAGGGCTATGGCAGCCTGAGCGAGCTGAGCAACGCCGGCCAGCGCACGATCACCCTACACAACGGCGAGACCCGAACCTTTCTCGAGGACGGCGACGAGGTGATTTTCCGCGCCCATTGCCGGCGCGACGGCTACGCGCCGATCGGCTTCGGCGAGTGCCGTGCCCGGGTCATCGGCTGACCCGCCATTTGCAAAGGTGCTTCGGTGCGACGCGCGGTAAAAACAGGGAAAGGAAAATTCAAATTCTGGATTGAGCCAAATTTTGCATGATTTCGATCTTGATCGGCATTGCGCTGGCTAGATCGAAAACTTCTTGAGGTGTGAACTGCATTACATATCTTCCGCAGTTACCTGAGCTACTCTCTTCCCGCATGGCAGAGTGAGCGGCCAGACTAGTTCTCACCGCAGGATGGCTCTGCCTTGCAGAGGCTGCAATCCGCAGACTCACGTCGAAGGGAGGCTAAACATGGCTGACGAAAAAAGGCGCGTCATCGCATTCGATACGGTCGATCTCGATGACGGCGATTGGGACGGCCCGACTCCTCACGGTGATTTCCTGACCTACACCTCGAAACACGCCGCCGCTTCCATCAGGGTGACCAAAGGCGGGAAGGTGGTCGTGGACGGGGACTACGGCGCGAGGAAGACGGTGCTGATCGACGATGACGTGATCCACCTCCCGGAGGGAATGGGAAGGGAGATCTGACGCATCCGACAGACGAACTTTTCCCGGGGAAACGGCTCGATAATCGATAGCCGTTGATAACTGGAGGCCGCTTGGCGCGCGCTCGGCGGCCTCCTTTTTGGCAGAGCTGAGGACCCGCGCAGGTGCGCTTGTTGCCTAGTCGTAGCTTGGCCTCGGCACACGGTCTCGAAGGCAAGCAACCATTAATTCTTTGTCAACCAAGTAAGCGCTCCAGTTAACCCTGGTATCGAGGGGTATGGAGCGGCAAGCATGGCTTCCGTTCTGGCGAAGAAAGAAGTATGGCCGGTCCGCAAGCGCGGATTGCTGCCTAGCGTACGGCCGGTAACAACGCTGTTGGCAACGGGCATCTGCTGGATTACCGGGCTGCTAGTCGCCTGTAGCCTCGCCGCCGGTTATCTGCGGCAGCAGGTGCTGAACACGACCGCAGATGAGCTGTCGCGGCTCGACACCGTGATCGCCGAAACGGTAACCCGCTCGTTCCAGGGCATCGATCCAACGCTGGGAAGCCTTGCCGACCGCCTGCGCCGGCGCGGCGACGGCACCGCGGCGGGGTTCCGCATCGATGCGGCCGCGCCCGAGATCGCAGCCCTCTTGCAGCAGACAATCGATCAGTCTCAGCAATTCGACGCGATTGCGCTGATCGGGGCCGATGGCAAAGCGCTCCGCACGATCGGCCGGTGGCCGACGGATTTGGTCGACATTGCAGACAATAAATTTTTCGCCGGCCCCACCGGATCGGCGCGGCTCGTCGGCACGCCGATCGAGGATGTCAGAGGCGGCACCGTCCGTCTACCGACAGCGCTGCGGATCACCGGCGAGCAGGGCGCCCCGATCGGCGCCATCGTCGGTCTAGTCCCGCTGACCACTCTCACCAGGATATTCGAAACGGTACCGCTCGCCGAGAACACGGCGATCGCGCTGATCGGCGCTGACGGACGGGTGCTGGCGCGTTATCCGCAACAACCTGGCCGGACCGAAAGCGGCATCACGGAAACGGATCTTCGAGCCGTTTTCGCCGACAGCGGCGCCACGACGCTTCGTCCGACCGGCTCGGATCAGCAGGAGTGGCGGATTGAGGCAATCCGGCCGCTCGCCGGCTATCCGCTCGCCGTCTCAATCAACCGCGGTGCGGCGACAGCGCTCGCCGACTGGACGCGGCAGGTGTTCGTGGTCGGGTTCTTCGCGATCGGCGGCGCGCTGGCGATCGCGGTGATGATGTATCTGATCGCCCGGCAAATCCGCACCCTTGACGAGCTTGCCAGCGTCCGGGCCGAGAAGCTCGAAGCGGAGCGCGCCCGCCTCGAAGCGGAAACGAAGCTGTTGAAGGTCGAGCGGCTTGCCGTGCTCGGCCAAGTGACCGGGGCGGTAGCGCACGAGTTGCACACCCCGCTTAAGGCGCTGCGCGAGACGCTGGCGGCCTTGAAGGAGATGATCGCCGACAGCGGCAGCGAGCTCGATCGGCCGGTCGCGCGCATGGAACGCAGCATCGAGCGGTGCGACCGCATGAGTGCCGATCTGCTCGAATATACCCGCACGCGGGATATTCAGCCCACGACCGTCGGATTCGACCAATGGCTCGGCGACGTGATCGCCGAGCAAAAAGGCTGGGTGCCGTTCAAATTGAGCGCCGAGCTGCGCGCCGGCAACGCCATGGCCTCATTCGACCCCGATCGCATTCGCCGTCTGCTCTTGGATTTGATCGAAAATGCCTGCCAGGCGATGGACGACCTCCCGCCAAATTACGAAAAGCGGATCACGGTTCGCACCGGCGTCGCCCCCGGCATGGTGGTGCTCACCGTCATCGATACCGGGCCCGGCATTCCGCCGGACGACCATGCCCATATTTTCGAGCCGCTGTTCAGCACCAAGAGCTACGGCACCGGACTTGGCCTGTCGATCGTTAAGCAGATCGTCGATCAGCACGACGGGATAATCCGCATCGACAGCGAAGTCGGGCACGGGACGCGCGTCCGAGTATGCCTGCCGCTCGCGGCGGAGGTGATTCCTCCCGAACTAAGAGTTGCGGCATAGCCGCGGCTGCGACTCACGGTCCCAATCACTTCCAGCGCTGGCGCCAGTTCGCGAAGCTTCCAAGCGGCTCCGCCTCAGTCACGGCCCGCATGATCGCGCGGGCAAGGCAGGAGGCCGCGGCGCTGCCGAGCCGAGCCAGCTGATCAGAGCCGGCCACCGCACCGGTTCCGGTCGACAAGGCAAACACGGTATCGCCGTCGAACGGCGTGTGAGCCGGGCGGATCGCCTGCGCCAGCCCGTCCTGCGCCATGATCGCAAAACGCCGGCAACCGGATTTGTCGAGCGGCATGTCGGTCGCGACGATGGCGATCGTCGTATTGGCGCCCGGCAAAGACGGGGCGCAGGCGGAGAAATCCTCCGGGTCGAGCGATGTCGCCGGGAACGGCGGCTGAGGGTCGATCTCGCCGGGCAAGGCCAGCTCGGCCGCCCAGAGCCGGCCGCAATCCGGCCGCACGACGCTGCCCCAGCTATTGACCGCGACGAGCGCGCCGACCGTGGCGCCGTTCGCAATCCGCCATGACGCGCTGCCGACGCCGCCCTTGAGCTGGCCCGCCTTGGCGCCACGCCCGGCTCCGAAATTGCCGAGAGCGAAGTCGGACGCCGCGCGTTCCAATGCCAGCCGGCCCAGCGCACGGTAGGGCGGCTCGCCGGCCCAGGGCTGCCGCCCGGGAAACGCCAGATCGAACAGGATCGCGGCCGGGACGATCGGTACCCGCACATCGCGCACCGCAAAGCCTCGCCCGATCGCGGCGAGGCCAGCCATGACGCCGGCGGCGGCGTCGAGACCGAACGCCGAGCCGCCCGACAGCACGATCGCGTCGATCCGCTCGACGAGCGCCGCCGGATCGAGCAGTTCGGTCTCGCGGCTGCCCGGGGCACCGCCACGGACATCGACGGACGCCACCGCAGGTTTCTCGCATAGCATGACGGTCGTGCCGGTGATCCCGGGCATGTCCTCGGCCTGGCCGACCAGCAGCCCGGGCACGTCGGTGATCAGATTGCGCGGACCGGGCCCGGCCATCAGCGGTCTCCGTAAGTCCCAGGAGATTGCTTCGTCGCTGCGCTCCCCGCAATGACAGCCCTTCATTGTCATTGCGAGCGAAGCGAAGCAATCTCGATGGCAAAAGGGCCGCAGGAGACGAAGCGATGTCCACCACCTTGATCAAGAATGCCGCCTGGGTAATCGCCTGGGACGAGAGCCTGGGCCGGCAGGTTTACCGCCGCGGCGTGGATGTCGCGTTCACCGACGACCGGATCAGCTTTGTCGGGCGCGGTTTCGCCGGGGCCACGGATAAGACCATCGACGGCGCCGATCGGCTCGTCATGCCCGGGCTGATCGACATCCACTCGCACCCGCATCACGAGCCGCTCTACCGCGGCATCCGCGAAGAGCACGGACTGCCCGGGATGCACATGACCGGGCTCTACGAGCGCTCGCAGGCCTTGCAGGCACCCGATGTCGATGCTCGCGCCGACAGCGCCGAGTTCGCCTATTGCGAGCTATTGCTGTCCGGGGTGACCTCGCTGGTGGACATCTCCGCGCCATGGGATGGGTGGATCGACCTGTTCGCCAAAAGCGGCATGCGCGGCTTCCTGGCCCCCGGCTACGCCTCGGCGCGCTGGTCCATGGAGGACGCCCACGAACTGCATTATGCCTGGGACCCGGATCGCGGCCGGGCTGGTTTCGCGGCCGCGCTGGAGGTCATCGAGGCGGCTCGGGCGCATTCGTGCGGCCGGCTGTCGGGCGTGATCTCGCCGATGCAGATCGACACCTGCGAGGCCGATCTACTGCGCGACAGCCGTGCCGTGGCGACGGAGCGTGGACTGCCCTTTACCCTGCACGTGTCACAGAGCGTCACCGAAGTGCGTGAGATGATCCGCCGGCACGGCAAGACGCCGGTGCAATGGGCATATGATCTCGGCCTGCTCGGCCCCGGCACGATCCTCGGCCATGCGATGTTTCTCGACACCCACTCATGGGTGCGGTGGCACACCAAATCCGACCTAAAGCTGCTGGGCGACAGCGCCACCGCGGTGGCGCATTGCCCGACACCATTCGCGCGCTACGGCCATGTCATGGAGAATTTCGGCGACTATCGGCGGGCGGGGGTGACGATGGGGCTCGGTACCGATTGCAGCCCGCACAATCTGATCGAGGAGATGCGCAAGGCGACGGTTCTGGCTCATATCGCCGCGCGCGACATCACCAGCGTGACGGCGGCCGATTTGTTCCATGCCGCAACGGTCGGCGGCGCTACCGCGTTGGTGCGTGATGACGTCGGCCGCCTCGCGGCGGGCAAGAAGGCCGATATCGTGCTGGTCGATCTCGCCTGCCCGCAGATGCAGCCCGACCGCGACCCGCTCAAATCGCTGATCTATCACGCCGCCGACCGCGCGGTGCGCGACGTCTTCGTCGATGGAAGGCAGGTTGTCGCCGAGGGCCGAGTGCTAACTCTGGACCAGCGTGCCGCGGGTGGACGGCTGCGGGCGGCGCAGGAACGCATGGAGGCGCTGGCGCCGAGCCGCGACTATCGCCGCCGCAGCGCCGCCGAGATCACACCGCTGAGTCTGCCGGTGGTGGAGTGATGACGGTCAGTACCGGCCGCCGAGCTTGGTGTGGTCCCAGCTGACGGTTTTCCGCGGCACGATTTTGAGGACGACGCGTTTCGGCGCGCTGCTCGACGCGCCGGCCGGTCGGCTGTAGGTCTCGCCGCGCGCTTCGGCGGACCAGGCCCACACCTGGTGCACCGCGTCCTCGCCCTCGATGATCTCGCACAGTCCGCGCACCATGACGCCCTTCAGCTCGGCATAGGCCGAGCCTGTCTCGACCATCATCGCGACTTTCGGGTCGCGGCGGATGTTCACGACCTTTTGCGCCTTGCCGTAGGAGGTCATGTAAAAAGCGCCGTCGCGCATCACGAAATTCATCGCCGTTAGATGCGGAAAGCCGTCCTTGTCGAGGGTGGCGAGCGCGCATTTGCGGTTGGTGCGCAGATACGCCGCCTGTTCGTCGGCGGTCAGGCGGATGTCGGGACGCTCGGGCATGTGGGTTCGCCTTTCTAAAGCAGCGCCAGCATAGCGCGGATCTCGGCGAGGACATCGCCCCGGCCGAACGCGCGCAGCAAGCCGAACAGCGCGTCGGTGCGCGCTCCGAGACGGGGCGTCACAAGCGCATCGAACTTGCCGCGCATGTCGTCCCAGTCCATCGGGTTGCCGGGATGGCCCTTGGCGACCGGAACATGCGCCGCCTCATGCCGCCCGTCGGCGAAGTCGACGGTCAGCCGCGCCGCAGCGAACCCCATGTCGCGGCTGACGACGCTCGCGACCTTGCCAGCGGTGGCGCAAACCGCGGGGTCGGGATGCCAGGGCTCGCGAAAATCGGCGGCGGAGAGCGCGTGGCCGTGGAGGCCGAGGGCGACGCAGTATTTGAGGTCGAATTTGCCTTCGAGGGGGCTCACCGGCGTGCCGCTCTTGCCGCCGGTGATCTGTTCGGCGAGCGCGCCGATCTCGGCCCGCACCGACGCGATTGCGCCTCGTTCGTTGGCGGACAGGGCGAGCGCGCGGGCGGCGTCGACCGCCGGATGCGTTAGATGGCAGGCGGCGTAGGGTTTGAAGCTGTTCTCCAGAATACGCCAGCCGGCGAACTCGGCCGGTGCGATCGTGACGGTCCGATCTTGCACCAAAGCCGTGTCGAGGCCGCCGCCGGGTTCGAACAGGCCAGAGGCGGCGGTAAAGCCGCTCGCGGCGAGCTGCGCCGCGACGATGCCGTCCATCGCCGCCCGGCCGGCATGGAATGGCTTCGCCATCGTGCCGAACGAGGCCGTCAGCCCGCCGGTCTGGGTCGCCGCCACGCCGAGCGCGTGCAACGCCTGACCTGGATCCAGACGCAGCAGCACCGACGCCGCTGCGGCGGCGCCGAGCCTGCCGAACACACCGGTGCCGTGCCAACCGCGTGCGGTCACCGCCTCGCCGAGGCCGCTACCGATCCGGGCGGCGGTCTCAAAGCCGCTTACGAAGGCGGACAGCATCGCGGCCTCGTCCGCCCCAATCTCCTCGCCGAGCGCGAGGGTCGCGGCCCAAACCGGCGCGCTGGTGTGGGTGATCGCCCTGACGTAGGTGTCGTCGAAATCAAGGCAATGCGCCAAGGTGCCGTTGGCGAGGGCCGCGAACGGCGCGGCAGCGGTGCTCCCGAATAATACGGTCGCCCTGCCCTCGCTGCGCCAGCTCGCCGCGACCTCGCGGACGATACGGCCGGCGGGCTCCTCGCCGGCGCCGATCGCCACGCCGAGCCAATCGGCCAGGCAGAGGCGCGCCATGTCGGCGACCTCCGAGGGCGGAACGCGCTGTGGCGCGCCGGCGATATAGGCGGCGATGGCCGGACCATTCCCACGGGACGTATTTGCCATGATGAGCATCTCCTTCACCGTTTACGGCTCCCCGCTGCTGAGCGCGACGCCAAGCTCCTGAAAGCGCTTTTGCAGGCGGCGGTTGAACTCGCGCTGCACCGTCCAGCGCCCGGAAGAGGTGCAGGGGATCTCACCGGCGATCGTGACTCCTGTCGCCTTGACCGAATCCACCCCGAGCAGCTTCAGATCGCCGAGCATCAACGGCGTGAAATCGCGGTCTTGCCGCATCTCGGCGGCGATCTCGCGCAGCACCCCTGCGATGCGGTCGCTGTCTTCCTGAAACGCGACCGTCACCGAAACCGAGGCATTGCCGAGGCCGCGGCTGGAATTGCTGATCGTGGTCACCGCGTTGAACGGAATCACATGCATCGTGCCGTCGCCGCCCCGCAGCCAGATCGTGCGGACCGACAGCTGCTCGACCGTCCCGGTCAGCGCGGCGACGGTCACGACATCGCCGACCTGGATCGCATTCTCGAACAGGACGAACATGCCGGTGATCACGTCCTGTACCAGCTTTTGCGCGCCGAACCCGACCGCGACCCCGACGACACCGGCGCCGGCGAGCAATGGCGCGATGTTGACGCCGATCTGGCTCAGCGCGGTCAGTCCGACGACCACGAGGATCGTCGCGAGCAGCATCGCGCGCAGCATCGGCAGCAGGGTGCGCAACCGTGCCGCATGCGCCGCCGGACCCGCCTCGCCGAGCCGGGCGAGGCGGTGCTCGAGGGCAGCGTTCGCCCCCTCCCAGACAATGATCGCCGCCACGACCGCGATCGCGATCGTCACCAGGGCGGAGACCAAGTGCCCGCCTACCCGGCCCGGTGCGAACCAGAAAAACGCGTTGATGCCCCAGATCTCCAGCAGGACGATCAAGGTCGCCAGGTCGATCAACAACAGCACCACGGCGCGCATCGGGGCCTGATAGCGAACCGCCCGCGCTTCCAGACCCGGATGGCGCCGGCGGGCCTGCCCGAGACCGAATTGGGCCCCGCGATCGAGCAGCCCGAGCAGCAGGATTGTGACCAGTCGTGCCAGGACCAGCACGGCTACGGTTTCGATCAGCAGCCGCAATCCGCCGAAGCCGTCGCGCTCGCCGGCGGCCCATGAAAGCCAGCCGGCGGCGATGACGAAAAGCGCGAAATAATGCCATGCCCCGGCGAACCATTGCCGCCAGCGGTGGACATTGTCTCGGGTCGGGCCGGTTTGCGCCCTGCCGCCGCGAAGATAGGAAGCGACGGTATGCCGGCTGCGCAGCACGAAAACCCCCAGCAATCCGGCGACGATCAGCCCGACAAGCCGGAGCAAGGTGCGGTAACTGCCGGCATCGAGGCCGAGCAGCAGGCCGATCTCGGCAGCGGCGCTGCCGAACACCGCGACGACGGCGACCTGACGCAGCCAACGGATGGCGCGGTTGGCGTGGCTGTCGTCGATGTAGAGCAGCCGTAGTCGGCCGAGCCGGGGCGAAATCAGCATCCGACCGATCGCCAGGATTACGCGATACGCGACATAGGCGTTGATCAGCACCAGGATCGCGAGGCGGGTCGTCCCGTCCGCCACGATCGCGGCGAACAGATTGCCGATCCCGGCGAATACCGCGACCGGGGTGAGCTCCAGCAACAGCCGGGCCAAGGCAAAGGGCAGGCGGCGCAACAGGCGCCAAGCGCCGGCGGAACGTGACATCCGGTTTGCAGCAACGCCGTCATTGCCCGGGCCGGCTCCGTTTTCCGGGGCAAAGGCCGCGAGCCCGGCGAGGGGTCGACGCAGCGCCAACCCGGCGACCCATTCCAGCAGCAGGGCAGATCCGATCACCACCCCCATCTGCCAGACGAAAGCCAGAAACGCCTTCTGAATTGCGGGATTGGTTATCGTTCGGGCGAACCGGCGCCATAGCAATGGCAGGTCCGAAAGAGCGTCCGCAGCCGCAGTCGTCTCGGCCGCCAACCGATCGCTCCAACCGGACAGCTGCGACAACAGTTGCGCACCGAGACTGTTGGGCTCTAGCGCGGGGGGCGGCTGGGCCGCGGCTGCCGGCGCGGGCGGCACTGCTTGGCCAACCGACGGAGCCTG
>Ga0210400_10002540_pt1 | contig 16811 bp, 20 predicted proteins | sample IncBWH26MmetaG_FD_155456 | JGI IMG/M metagenome (GOLD analysis project Ga0210400, IMG submission 155456) | Forest soil microbial communities from Barre Woods Harvard Forest LTER site, Petersham, Massachusetts, United States - Inc-BW-H-26-M | ecosystem: Environmental > Terrestrial > Soil >... | reverse complement strand
TCTCCACTCATAAGGTCATGATGGTCATTATAGTCATTTGGTGGTGGCGGAGCAACCGGGGCAGCGGAGCAGTGCGCGCTCGATCGGGCAGCGACTACGGGTCGATGTGTTTGTCTTTCATTAGTTGCTCATACCGCTCGCTATGAAGTTCCTTAGCAACGAAGGTCGGCATAAGGGCATTCCACATTTTGTGAATTCTTTCGTTGATATTGGCCCCTTCAAAGTGAAAGTATGCTTGCAGTTCGGTTACGATGAACAGCAAAATGGCTGCCGCCTGCGCGAGGTGCGTACTCAGCCGCAGATGCCCATCGTCCAGCTTGGGCCTCTCGTCGTGCGGCAGTGAATCGGTGATATAGAAGAGGGCAGTGCGCAAGAGTCCTTCAAAGGCCCCGTGGGCCATTGCGGAGTGCTCACGCCACGGCCCGTAGACCAGTGTCCTGAGGAATTCCTGATGGGAGTGAATGTTCCGCCCGGTTGCTGGGTGTTTATGTATTTGCCGAGCGTGGGCCATTCTTTCTCCGCTAGAACCTCGGATGAGGTCAGGCCGTTATTGCGCAGATCCCAATCGATTTCTCCCCGGCCTCTTGCGATCCACTCATCCCATTCCGGCTTGCCTCCATATCGCTCCTCGTCCGCGTCTAGCCCCATCAGAAGCTTCTTGTAGCCGTATTTCCGAAACCTAGGACCGTTATGGCCAGGATCTTGCAGAATCGCAGTGATGTTGTAAGGCAATCGATCATGTTGCGGATCAGCGGGAGCGTAACGACCGTAGGCCTCCAATAACAATCGCCCTCGCGGCGTTCATCGGCCTTGATGTAGAAAAGCAGGTCGTACGTGTACTGGGCTTGTCTGATCAGAACATGAAGGTGGAAGGCGACGAATCCAAGAGCCGCGAGAAGCTTTGGGGCCTCCCTCTTAACCTTTTGAGACAACACTTCAGCCTGGTGCCCGAGCGGTTTTTGAAACCTGCTGGCGTCAATATCGATTTCACGCACGCGTCATTCGCACTGCGCCGCTGCAGGTTTCCTCAGCGGCTGAAGCCGTCCATGACAGCCCGCTTATGGCACGACTGAAGTCGTGCCCTTCCCGGAATTCGCGCTGTCGAATCGAATGCTAGGCTGCGGGCACAGTCAAAAGCGGCGGACAAGAGTGTCTGCCCTACGCCTCACCAGCCCCTTGTTTGCAACATGTGCGCTTCGTCCAGTGCGGCTACGGCGAGGCCTTTCATGGCGCCTACCAGATCCTCGCTGACTTCAAGTAATACTTTAGGGTCGTTATAGTGCGTCGCGGCCTGCACGATTGCCTTGGCGCGCTTTTCTGCTTCTTGCGGATCGGCGAAGGTGGTCGAGTCTTGCATGAAGATGCCGGAGCCGACGAAGACCGACTCGGCGCCGAGTTGCATGACCAGCGAGGCGTCGGCGGGGGTGGCGATGCCTCCGGCGGAGAAATTGGGGACGGGTAACTTCCCTTCTTTGGCCACTATTCTCACTAACTCATACGGGGCCTGATGTTCCTTGGCTTTGGCGTAAAGTTCTTCTTCGCCGAGTACGGTGAGGATCTTTATCTCTTGCACGATTTGGCGCATGTGTTTCACGGCGTGGACTACGTCGCCGGTACCGGCTTCGCCCTTGGTGCGAATCATGGCGGCGCCCTCAGCGATGCGGCGCAGGGCTTCGCCCAGATTGCGAGCACCGCACACGAATGGAACAGTGAAAGCGTGTTTGTCGACGTGGTGGGCTTCGTCGGCGGGAGTGAGGACTTCGGATTCGTCGATGTAGTCGACGCCCAGTTCTTGCAAGATTTGGGCTTCGGCAAAATGGCCGATGCGGCATTTGGCCATCACCGGGATCGAGACGGCGGCCATGATTTCGCGAATCTTTTTGGGCGAGGCCATGCGGGCTACGCCGCCTTCGGCGCGGATCTGCGCGGGGACGCGCTCGAGGGCCATCACCGCGACGGCGCCCGCCTTCTCGGCAATCACGGCTTGGTCGGCATTGGTGACGTCCATGATGACGCCGCCTTTTAGCATTTCGGCGAGGCCGGTCTTCAGGCGCAGGCTGGTGGATCTTCCGTTGTTATTCGACATGAGTCCTCTTTCGTTGATGGCACCACGATACAAAATTATTGGCTAGTTTGGAATATCCATTTTCGTATATTCTTTACATACCACTTGTCGGGGACAGGAGAAGGGCACTTGGCGGGGAGAATGCCTTGAGGCAACCCAAACGGCAAATGGGATGGTAGGGATCTTTCGACTTCGTAGCTGGCTCGCTTTGCGAACCAGCTACTGCGCTCAAGATGACAGAGTGGTGAGGAGGACATGGCAAAAAAATCGAGCACACTGCCGCTGAACCTGCGAGGTCCCAAGCCACGCATCGCTTTGTATCGGTGGCTTTATGAGGAATTGCGCTCGACGATTCTTGCTGGACGCTTGCATCCCGGTGCTCGGCTGCCAGCTACGCGGGATCTGGCGGGGCAGTATGGAATTTCCCGGCCGACCGTTGTTACCGCTTTCGAGCAGTTGCGATCGGAAGGCTATGTGGAGGGCAGAGTCGGCGCGGGGACTTACGTCAGCAAGACTCTTCCGGACGAGTTATTGCAAGCGCCGAGGACAAAATCCGATTCCACAACGCAAAGGCGCAATATTCCTCTTTCTGCCTATGCGCGCCGCTTGCGACCGTTGCCGCGATCCGAGTTCCGTCCAGCGCGGGCATTTCGCGCCAGCCAGCCTGCGCTCGATGTTTTCCCCGCCGGGCTTTGGGCACAGGTGGCAACGCGGCGTCTGCGGCGGGTTTCGGCGCAACTATTGGCGGGCGGAGAGGCGCTGGGATATCGTCCGTTGCGGGAGGCGGTGGCCGAATATCTGAATACCTCTCGCGGGGTGAAGTGTACGGCGGATCAGGTGCTGATCATCTCGGGCGTGCAGCAAGCGCTGGACCGCGCGGCGCACTTACTGCTGGACGCGGGCGATCCGGTATGGATGGAGGAGCCCGGGTATCCCGGCGCGGCGGTTGTGTTCCAAGCTGTGGGCGCAAAAATCTGCCCTGTGCCCGTCGATTCTGAAGGCTTGAACCTTGAGGCGGGGCGGCGACGGTGGCCGCGACAGCGTCCGCGATTGATTTATGTCACCCCGGCACACCAGTTCCCTCTTGGCGTGACGATGAGCCTGCGGCGGCGCTTGTCACTGCTGGAGTGGGCGCGGCGGTCGAAGACAATTATTTTTGAGGACGATTACGACAGTGAATACCGGTACTCGGGGCGGCCGATTCCCGCGCTGCAGGGTTTGGATCGCGCCGCGATGGTGATTTTTGCGGGAAGTTTTACCGACGTGCTCTTCCCTGCTCTGCGGCTTGCGTATCTCGTGGTTCCGTCCGACATGGTGGATATTTTTGCGGCGGCTGAATCGGTGAGTACGCATCATCCGCCTTTGATAGATCAGGCGATTTTGTGCGATTTTATCCGCGAAGGACATTTTGCGCGGCACGTCCGGCGGATGCGCGAGTTGTATGCGGAACGCTTGGCGGTGCTAGTCGAGGCGGTTCGCGAACGGCTGACAGGGTTGCTGGAGATTCCAGAGATCGAAGCGGGTTTGCGGACAGTCGCGTGGCTGCAGGGCGGGATTCTGGCTGAGCGGGCGGCGCAGGCGGCGGCAAAGTACGATGTCGAGGTGGTTCCGCTCAATCGTTATGCTTACGGGCGGGCGAGGCGCGACGGGATCGTGCTTGGGTTTGCGGCGGTGGACGCATCGGAACTTCGACGGGGAGTTGAGGGGTTGGGGAGGGCGCTGGGCAACCTCAAGGCTGGGTTTTGAGCGGCCTGATTTCGACAGTTAACGATTCTGCTGCATAAGTCTAAGCCGGGGAAAAGGTAAGCGATCCAACGTCAGAGACACGGCCCTTGAATAACACTTCAAATTCGACGACGCCGACGCCAATTATGCGGTCACCATCCAAGATGCGGCACTCCAGTTGGAAATGGCCTACTCGATGTGGGTCAACGAACTCACGAGCCCGCCTCAACATCTGCTGGTGACCCTCCTCAGTGATTTGCTCGGGTGTCATCGACTTCTCGATCTTCGCCAGAAACCTGTGAGCCTCGTCATCGCGTTCTGCGGGCTCGAGCGGAATATGGGCGTTGAAGTAAACCGATTCTGTTTCCGTATCGGAACCGGCACCCGTTTGGTTCACTTCTGAAGGTACTGGTTTCTTACTTCCATCCGCGAAGGTCTCGTATGCGACTGTCGCTGCTCTGAGGACGTATCTGGCCTCACCGGCTTTGGGCGGGAACGGCCGCGCCGGGACATGGCATTCAATTTGGATAAGCCCCAAGTTACTGACCTGAGCGAGGCCGGATGAAGAACGGCTCACGACGCTCTTACCCACAAGCTCGCACGAAACAGGTTTATCGCCAGCGAATGCCACGGACGAGAGAAGCATTAGTTGAGTTATCAGCAGGTATCTCAATGACTATCTCCCTACGGCCCGCGACAGGTGCGTGTCAATTCTACCCGCTCGTCCGAAATATGGCGATAAATCGATTACACTCGTTGACCACTTTTCTTGCTTCCGCGATGTCTATCTCTCTACGAACTTGGCGAACATTTTCTCGGGGTCTATGGCGATGAACAGACCCCGGCTTCGGGCCAGCACTTCGCCTTTGGAGTCGAGGATCTCTGCCATGTTGACGTGCCGGCGGCCGCGGACGCGTACCTCGCGGGATTCCACGCGCAGTGGCTTATTCAGGGGCACCGGCTTCAGATAATCCACGGTGATCTGCGAAGTGAGCGCGACCACCTGACGCAGTTTGTTCACCTTGCCCATGGCTTCGTCCAGGATGGTCGCAATAATGCCTCCGTGCGCGTGGCCCGGTGGACCCGTGTAGCGTTTGCCCAGCCGGAAGCGGCAGACAAAGCAATCGCGCTCTTCGTCATAGGCGAACTTGAGGTGCATGCCTTCGGGATTGTCCTTGCCGCAGGCGAAGCAGTAGTTTTTCTGCAGGCGTACCTGGCGGGTGTCGTGGCCGTAGGCGGGGATTTTTTTTGACATAGGTCAAGAGCATTAAACCACGAAGGACACGAAGGTACACGATACGGACTTTGTGGCTGTCGAATTTCAAGAGTGATACGTTCCCGAATCGGTTCCTTCCACAACAAGCGCTTGCGCGCATCACACACGCCTGTGATAAACTTCGGGGCCAACCGCAGCTTCAGGTTTTTTGGAACGAGTTATGACCATGCACAAACCTCGACCTCTGGAGATCTTGTAGATGGGCCTCGCTCTGCTCGCGATTATCTGGCTGATCACTTTTGTTAGCACTTACTTTTTCGCCGCAAAAACCTGGTGGTTGCCCCATGGCGCGTCAACGTCGACGCCTTGGATCGACCATCAGTTCGCCCTAACTTACTTGCTGATGGGAATTGTCTTTGTAGCCGCTCAGGGCGCGCTCGGGCTGTTTGTGTGGCAGTATCGCGACCGCGGAACGGCCACCAAGGTGACGTACTCCCACGGCAACACCACCATGGAAGCGGTTGGACCGCCTTGACTGCCATCCTCTTTATTGGGCTGAACCTCATGGGCAGTCCGATCTGGGCGGCCGAGCGTTTTGCGCCGGCGGATCCAGGATCGGTTCCGGTGGAAGTCACCGGCATGCAGTTTGCCTGGTACTTCCGCTATCCAGGGCTGGACGGAAAATTTGGCCGGACTGACCCCAAGCTCATGGATCCCTCGGCGGGGAACGAAGCGGCGCTCGGGTTGGATACGAGCGATCCCGCAGCCAAAGACGATGTTGTCACCGGCACCATGTATCTTCCGGTGAACCGGCAAGTAAATCTAACGTTGCGGGCGGTGGATGTGATCCACAGCTTCTTTGTTCCTCAGATGCGCTTCAAACAGGATGCCGTCCCAGGACTTGCGATTCATATGCATTTCACACCGACGGAAGTTGGCGAGTACGAAATTGCCTGCGCCGAACTTTGCGGACTCGGGCATTACAAAATGCACGGCATGGTACACGTGGTGAGTCAGGAAGACTTTGATAAATGGCTGGCGACTCGGGAGGCGGAGAAACAGTAATGGCGACTAGCGCTACGGTTCACTCGCACGCTCCTCAGGGATTTATCCGCAAGTATATTTTCAGCCTGGATCACAAGGTGATCGGGCTTCAGTATTACTTCCTCGCGCTGGTGGCAGTGTTTGTCGGCATGTTCCTGTCGATTTTGATGCGAGTTCACATGATCTGGCCGACTGCGGTGTTGCCGCTGGTGGGCGAAATCAAGCCGGAAACGTACTTAAGTCTGCTGACCATGCATGGCACGATTATGGTCTTCTTTGTGTTGACCACGGCGCCGCAGGGTGGGTTCGGGAATTATTTTCTGCCCATCCAGATAGGCGCGCCGGATATGGCGTTTCCGGTCCTGAACATGCTTTCGTTCTGGACGACGTTCGTGGCTTTCGTGGTGATACTAGCGGCGTTCTTCGTTACCGGAGGCGCGCCACTGCATGGCTGGACCGGCTATGCTCCGCTTAGTGCTTTGACGAATTCCGGGCCCGGCGAACAACTGGGCGCGGATTTGTGGATCACAAGCATCGCGATTTTCTGTATTGCCTCGCTGATGGGTGCGCTGAACTTCATCACCACCACCCTGGATCTGCGAGCCAAGGGCATGACGATGATGCGCATGCCGCTGACGGTTTGGGCATGGTTCGTTACGGCGATTCTTGGACTGCTGGCTTTCGGCGTGCTGCTATCCGCGGGCATTCTGTTATTGCTGGATCGCAATCTGGGCACCAGCTTTTATGTTCCACTAGTCGTCGTCAATGGCCAAGTCATGGGGCACAAGGGCGGGTCGCCGCTGCTGTGGCAGCATCTGTTCTGGTTCTTCGGACATCCCGAAGTTTACATCGCCATTCTGCCTGGGATGGGCGTGGCTTCGCAGTTGCTGTCAACCTTTTCACGTAAACCGATCTTCGGATACAAAGCCATGGTGTATGCGATTATGGCTATAGGCTTTTTGGGATTCATGGTGTGGGGCCATCATATGTTTATGAGCGGCATGAGCCCTTACACGGCTTTTGCTTTTTCGCTCATGACAATGGCCATCGGTGTTCCCTCCGCGATTAAAACTTTCAACTGGCTGGGAACCATTCACGGCGGACGGGTGCGCTTTCAGACACCGATGCTGTTCGCCATTGGCTTCGTTTCCCTTTTCGTCTCGGGCGGGTTGAGCGGGCCATTTCTGGCACAGCCGGTGCTCGACATTCCCTTGCATGACACGGCCTTTGTGGTCGGCCACTTCCATCTCATCATGGGTGTGGCGGCGATCTTTGGCATGTTTGCCGGAACTTACTATTGGTTCCCTAAAATGTTCGGGCGCATGATGAACGAGACTTGGGGTCGAGTTCATTTCGTGATTACATTGATCGGGACGTATTGCATCTTCATGCCTATGCATTACCTGGGCATGGCCGGGCAGCCACGACGGTACTCCCAGTTCACTGAGCTGGCGTATTTGCATCCACTGATTCCGCTCAATACCTTCATCACTTACGCTGCGATTATTACGGTTACGGCGCAATTCATCTTTGTGATCAATTTGTTCTGGAGCCTGTTCCAAGGCCCGAAGGCGAGCGACAATCCATGGGAATCGACGACGCTGGAGTGGACCACGGCGACGCCCCCTCCGCACGACAACTTTGGAGGCCACACGCCGGTCGTCCATCACGGGCCTTATGAGTACAGCGTGCCCGGAGCTCCGCGGGATTATGTCATGCAGACCGATCCCGCAACGGTAGCGTCGCATTAGGGACAACTGCAGGTAACAGTGCTCGAGTTTACTGCATCTATCAGTCATGGCAACTTTCAGTTCTCCAGTTTCGCTCGAAGTGCCGAAGACGGGCCAGGGTGGCGGCGGTAGGCGTCCGCCTGCGTACGGCGGTGGCGGGGATGGACCCGGCGACGGTTCGCCCGACTACGGACAGCGTTTGCGTCGGCTTCGCCTGGGACTCGCGATTGGGTTGGCGTCGGTTACGATGATATTCGTTTCGCTGACGAGCGCGTACGTTGTCCGTCGCGGTCTGCCTACTCTCGATGAACGCACCAACACTTATGTTCGCGACTGGATTCCAGTCAACCTGCCGGTCACGCTGCTACTGATAAATACAGCACTGTTGCTGGTAAGCAGCGTCACGGCGGAACTGGCGCGGCGGCAGATTACGCGGCAAGCCGCGTTGGCGCCGGTTCGTTCGATCCCCGGAGTTTCACTGGGAAACGACAACGGATTCCCTTGGCTGGGTATCACGGTTGTGCTCGGCGGCGGATTTTTGACCGGTCAATGGATGGCTTGGCGCGAACTCGCGGACCGCGGTTTTTATCTGGCCACCAGCGCCAGCAGTTCGTTCGTCTATTTGTTGACCGCCGCTCACGCCGTTCACCTTGCGGGAGGCATTTTGGTGTTGCTCTACGCGGCTACAGTTTCTTTGCTGCACAAACCGGTCGAGGCGCGGCGCGTCGTCGTGGACGTCACTGCCTGGTACTGGCATTTCATGTTTTTGTTGTGGCTCTATATTTTCGGGCTGGTATGGTTTATCCGGTAGTGGAAAGACGCGGGCGCCGGCGCCCGCGCCACACGTCTAAAGGAGATCGAAAACATGTCTGAAGTCGCGGTGCAGCACGAGATGGCGGGTGTTTATGAGCCGTCCCTGTTCGGCACCTACTCCAAGAAGATCGGGATGTGGTTGTTCCTGCTCTCCGACACGCTGACGTTCGGAGCGCTGCTCTTCGCCTACAGCTATGGACGCATTTCGAATCCCGACTGGCCCACTCCATTCGGTAAGGAAAGCATCACCCACGCCACGATAATGACGGGGTGCCTGCTTTCGAGTTCGTTGACCATGGTGCTGGCGGTGCTCGCGGCAAGGCGCGGTGATCGCAACTGGACCCGCAACTGGATTCTCTTCACCATGCTCTTCGGTACAGCGTTCATCGTGCTGCACGGCATGGAGTGGACCAAGCTCATCGGCGAAGGCATGACCCCGTTCAAGAATCCATGGTCCGCAAACGTGCCCCAGTTCGGCGGGACGTTCTTCACTCTGACTGGCATGCACATGCTGCATGTGACCATCGGAGTCATTTATTTGGGCGTGGTTTCCCTGCGTAAAACATTTCTCCCTATCCTGCTGGCAATCTGGGCCGTCGCGTGGTGGCAGATTCCGGCAGATAGCGTATTCCATTACGGAGTGCACGCACTGCTGGCGGGTTTAGTGGTTGCAGCCGTGGTCCTATTTCTCAAACCGAAAGATTACGATGCCCACGACGTAGAAATCGCGGGACTGTACTGGCACTTCGTGGACTTAGTGTGGATGTTCATTTTCCCGCTGGTCTACTTGATGTCCACGCGCGTGTGACCTAGAAAGACGCAAAGTCATCCTGAAGGGCTTCCAGTCCTGGAGGATTTCTCGGGCAGCAAAAGGAATTTTGACACGGGAGAAATTTTTAATGCACACCGCCGCCACAACGCACGATGAAAGCAAGAGCCAATACTTCTGGGTCTGGGGAGTCCTGCTGCTGCTCACCGCGGTCGAAGTGGTTCTCGCCTACAAACAGGTCTTCCAGCCGGTACAGATGCTGGAAGCTCTTATGATTCTCTCGATCATCAAGTCCGCGCTGATTATCGGTTACTTCATGCACTTGAAGTATGAGATCGCCGCCATGAAATGGGTAATGATGACGGCCGTGACCGCGTGTCTGTGCCTGATGTGCATTTTCTTTCCCGACGCTTTTCGAATTGTTCATCTGGGAGTCCGATGAAACTGCGCCTTGCCACGCTCGTAGCGTTGATTGTGCTCTGCGCGGTGCCTGCATTCAGCCAGAGCTGCGCCATGTGCTATAGCACGGCGCGCGCCCTCAACAAAGAAGGTCAAAATGCGATCACGCGCGGGGTCGTGGTGTTGCTGCTTCCTCCGGTCGGATTCATGACCATCGGAGTTTGCTTGGCGTTACGCTACGGCAAGAAGCGCGATGAAGAACAGGAATAGGGCTGATCGCACCCAATGCCCGCTGCTCTGAAAGCAATCTTCTTCGACGTTGGCAATACTCTCCTCTTTCCTGACCGGCCGTATATTTTAGGGCCCCTTTACGAGCGGAAGCTGATTCCAACTATCGAGCAATGGCACGCCATCGAGCGAAAGACTAAGAAAGAATTCGACGATATTTTGCAGCACGATGGCAAAGCGGATCATAGCTTCTGGTATCTGTTCTACTCTCACCTGCTTGCGGAACTGGGCGTCCATGACGATGCTTTGCGCGATGTTCTGCTGAATGCCACGCGCGTCTCGGCGAACTGGCGTGATATTCGTTCGGGTACGCGCGAGTCTCTGCAGCGGCTGGGACGACGCTACCCGCTAGCGGTAATCTCGAATGCCGACGGCAAGATTGCCAATGTGCTGGAACGCTGCGGCATCGCGGGTTGTTTCCAGGCGATCACTGATTCGGGCTTGGTCGGATACGAGAAGCCGCATCCGGCCATTTTCGAGGCTGCCCTGCGCGGCATGAAAGTCAGCCCTGAGCAGAGCTTATATGTCGGCGACGTTTACTCAGTTGATTATCAAGGTGCGACCCGCGCTGGCATGCAAGCGATGTTGTTTGACGCATCTGGGGCGTATCGTGAATCGGGCCTGCCGCGCGTGGAATCGCTCGAGGAATTGGAAAAGAAGATCTGAGCACTGCGGCATTCCTCATTCTCCCCGCACCACCAAGTATGCTCGCGCCTACACGGAGACTACTTGATGATCGAGACAGTCCGCGTGGATCGTGTCGTATAGTCCCTGCAAGAGATCTGCTCCATGGCGGGCGATGAAATAGCATCCGCCTATCTGGCGTTCCTGCAGAGTCTTATTCGGATAAAGCAAATTGCACAGCAGGTCGGCGTGTCGGCTCACAATTTCCGTCTGCCGAAGTTCCGCGCGAGCCGCCCGGGAACGCAGTTGCGCAAGCTGGTGCTGCATCTTGGAAGCTGCGTTGGTGGCTGAGTCTACCAGAGTTGTATCCAGCCGTGCCAGGCTTTCCCGAATCGCAGCCATAGATTTTTCCAGCGAAGCCTCTCCCTGGTCAAACGCCGATTGCAACTCTTTCGACAAAGTGCGGGACGCCATCAGTTCGCGGAGTTTCTCCGGCCCGTGGAAAAGATCGGTCAGGCGAAGTCCGTAGCGTTCAAGTAGTCCCTTCGGCTTGGGCTCCACAAGGGTCGCGGATAACCGCGGGATAATTGGCGTGATCCTTCCCAAAAGCGCCTCGTAGACGACGCCCACTTGGGCAAAGTATGCCACTTCAGCGGATCCTCCGACATAGGCAAGAGTCGGCAGCAAGTAATCTTGAATCACTGGCCGCAGTAAAACATTGGCGCTGAAATCCTGCGGCGACGATTCCACGCGACGAAGCAGTTCCGCCTGCGAAATTTGCTCGGCTTCAATCAAGAAATCAGTGCTTCCATGTGCGCTAACGTGTCGATGCACGGGCACGCGGGCGCCATTTTTCAGCGTGAACAGCAGGGTCGACGACGGTGTGACCTTGACCTGCTGATGGTATCCCATAGCTTCCAGCGCCTTGCCGCGTGCCAAAAGGTCTTCATCCAGTTTGGCGGCTCGCTCAATTGCAGATTGGTAGATGGGTTTCGCAACCTGGTGAAGTTCGGGATCAGTTGCATCCAGAACGATCACGCCCCAGTCCGCAAATAACCGCGCGAACAGCCGGGCAAAGGCACTGCCAAAAGTCTCAGCCGGACGGTATGCTTCGCGAAGAAAATCGGAAACGGCAGAAGGCCCTAACAATGCGGTCGCCGCTTCCACTACAGCCTGAATTTCCGAGCCGAAGCGAATCGTGCCAACCGGTGCGTTTACCAATCCATGGATCGGGGCCGTCAACTTTTGTAGAGATCCATCGGCGCCGGGAATTGAGACTTGATTCACTTCCTCTAGATCGTGGTCCTCAGTAGCCAGCCAGAATACCGGCACGCAATCGATGCCGGCCTCAGTCGCCAGTTGGGCCAGTTTGACCGCAGTCAAGGCTTTGAAAATCGTGAACAATGGGCCACCGAAAAGCCCAACTTGTTGGCCGGTTACCAGCGCGGATGCGCCTGCCCGGAGACGACCGATATTCTGCAGAGCTTTTTCGGCGGAGCCCCACGACTGATTCTGGCGTTCGAGGATGGATGAAACACGTTCTCGCCGTTCAGCATCATAGGCCAGACGTGACACCTCGTCAGTGAACCACTGATTGAAGTATGGGGATCGCGGATAAAACGGCTGGACTTTCGAATCACAGGAAAGAAAATCGGTGAAGAGCTGGCTGGTATGCGGGATTTGGCTGAAGGGCAAACACTCCGACTTCACGGACAGTTCTCCTGACAGCGTTGGACGATGCCGCTCATGTTTGGTCAACGCCTTCATTCTACAGGCATGTGTCCTAATGAGATGTGGGCAACAGTCGGAAGATGCAAAAACCAGGGTCGGACTAGTAAAGAAAAATTGGTTCCCGCCGATCTTCTATCAAAGAGGCAGCCCCGTCCATGCAGACTGATCTTGATGCGCAAAACGTGCCCGAGACCCCTCCTGACCGGAGACGGCATCCACGATTCCGGCTCAGCGTGCCCCTCACCATTCGCTGCGCTGACGGCGCGACAATCCAAGCCATCAGCATGGAAGTCAGTGAGAGTGGGCTGTCGGCTATTACCGCCCAGTCGTTGAACATTGGCGACACTGTAGAACTGGAGCCGATTGTTGCCAGCAAGCTTTCAGCCGTAGTGCGTCAAAATGTGGGGAAAGTTCATGGTTTCGAGTTCCTCAATCTAACCTCCGAGCAAGCTTATAGAATTCGGGAGCGGTGCAAGATGCTTCCGAGGTATCGAGGCAAGTTGTTGGGCATCTGAGTTCAATCGTTTCCCGTCCTCTCAAATCGAAACCTCCCAACCTGCGTCCAAAGCCGCTAACATCGGAGGGAAGATGCCGCTATGTGCTCGGTTTGTGTTCCGCCGCAGGCGCATCGTACAATAAGCCTGAAGCAAGGTGGGATTTCGGGGCATCGGACTCTGCCAGCCCAAGGAAAAACGAACCGGTTTAAACCCCCATCGCACTTAATCTAAGAACGCAACGGCGGAAGGTGCCGGTCGAGGAATTGCCAAGCTCATGGTCATATTGATTACGATTGTCCACATTGCGGTTTGTTTGTTTCTCATCATCGTGGTATTGCTGCAGAGCGGCAAGAGCGGCGACATCGCTGCAGCCTTCGGTGGCATGGGCAGCCAGACCGCCTTCGGCCCACGTGGCGCCGCCACAGTTCTATCGCGAGCCACCACATGGTCGGCCATCATTTTCATGGTGACATCGATCACGCTTTCGGTCTACGCTTCGCGGCATAGTGGTACGAACTCCGTGCTGCAAGGAGTCAAAGGATCGCCGGCCAAGTCACAGCCGGTGAAGCCAGCCGCGCCGCAGAAATAGTCGTTGGCCGTTGATCCTTGGTCTTTAGCGACGACCGCGCGCTTACCGACGAACGGCCAACGACGGGGCTTTATGATCCACGAAATTATTCCGGTGGGCCCACTACAGTGCAACTGCTCGATCGTCGGAGACGAGACCACGCACAAGGCCATGGTGATCGATCCTGGCGATGAAATCCAAAGCATACTTGCGCTGGTTCAAAAGCATAACCTGCAGGTAAAACAGATCGTCATCACCCATGCTCACATCGATCACGTAGGCGGCGCGATGAAACTGCGAGCCGCCACGGGCGCACCCATCCTGCTCAACCAGAATGACTACGAATTGCTTAAGATGCTCGATGTCCAAGCCACATGGATCGGCGTACCGCCTCCGGGCAAAGTGGAGATTGATCAGAACATCGGACAAGCCGACACGGTGAAGGCCGGCTCGCTCACCGCGAATATACTTTTCACACCCGGACATACCGAGGGCAGCGTCTGTCTTTATTTTCCCAGCGAGAAGAAACTGATCGCCGGAGACACACTTTTCGCCGGAAGCATTGGCCGTACCGATTTGCCGGGCGGCTCCTTCGAAAAGATCATCGACTCCCTGCATGACAAGCTACTCGCCTTGCCGGATGACACGATTGTTATCCCCGGTCATGGTCCCCAAACCACGATCGGCGAAGAGCGCGAGAACAATCCATTTTTGAGATAGTGCAGGCGCGGGCTTCCTTCCCCGTGCGGCGCCACCGTTTCAGGAAGTTATGCTTTTTTCCGGGCGAGGCGATCAACCAGGACCCTAAGTGTGGTCTGGGCTTCAGCACTCCACCAGGTGGCGCTCACGTGGTCAAGCTCAAGATCGAAAGGTGCTCCAAAAAGTTCGTGCAGGTCAGCGCGAGCCCGCCGCCGGGTTGCTTCCATCGCATCGACGGGCAATGCCAGTAGCGCGCGGCTCCACTCGATTGCTCGGCTCACCACGTGATCGAGCGGAACAACCTCGTCCACCAAACCGACCCGGACAGCTTCGTCAGGTGAGATCAGAAGACCCCCGACGGCCAGCCTCTCGGCTTGATGCGCACCGACTAAGCGCTTCAGTCCGGTGAAAATCACCGGTGGCAACGGCAGTCCAACCTGCACTTCGTTCAGTCCCAACTTCCAATCGCCGCGCGCGGCAACCCTGCAATCGCAAAAAATTGGCAGAACGGTCCCGCCCGCAGTGGCGTGGCCAGCGATTGCCGCGGCAATCGGAACGGGAGAAAGCGCAAGGGCGCGAAGCAGCGCGTAAAACTCGCGCCAAAGAGTGGCGATGGCCGGATGATCAAGTGTCAACAACAGCGGAATATCGAGGCCAGCTGAGAATCTGCCTGCGGTACCGGAAAGCACCAGCGCGCGCGCCCCGTCCTGTGGTGCGGACTCGACCGCTTGCCTAAGGGCGACGATGAGTTCTGGCGACAGCGCATTCGCGGGCGGGCGATTCAGCTGCAATTCGCGGACAGCTCCGTGATTGATGGTGAGGATCATGTCACTCGCATCTTTCCTATCTTTCACTTCGCATTCTACGACCGGTTCTTTTCGGGGCGCGCAGGTTTCAGTTTATCGATTTTGGCCATGTGCGGAGTATAAGTGCATCGGGGTGCGAAGGGAATCCGACTTTTGCACACACCGATTTCTGTGCAACAGCAGAGCAGTGTTTAGTTAACTGATGGCGACTTCAAGAGTATTTCAGCGAGGTTCTCTTCTCCAAACTGACTGGGATGGCGATCCCATCGCTAACAGGCCCAGCGTCGCTGGTTGGGAAGCTGGAAGCATGGCGGTCCCTTGATCGACCGTTCCATCGGCATCACTCTTTGTACGTCCGGCGACGATAGGTTTGTTCGCGATAGTCTCATAGGCATAACCGGTCAGAGTTGCCTTGACGAACGCTCCACCCGAGACGTGAACGCTAAGCCGCGCCCATCCGAAGTGAGTCTTACCGTTGATCTGGAACTTCAACCCGAGGTAGTGGTTGTCGACGTTGAGCCATTTACCGATGGTACCCTGGCCACTTTCGGAACTGGCCATAAATTTCCCTTGGAAGGGTTGCTGCGGACCGATTACGGCCCCACGCGTCAGGGCCGAAGCATAAGGAATACTCAGAAACCCCGGCATCCCCTCAACCCCATTCCCGGCGGCTGGAACTGCGGACAGGGCATCGACGCAGAAGTCCGTATTGCATCCGTGGGTGTTTACCAAAGTAAGATCAGCCACTTTGTCGTGGTTGAGATCGATGCTGTAGCGGCCATTTTTCCCCACGACGTGGTGGACGGGTGTGTAAATGATCCGGGCCTGCGCTGGTTGCGCCAATGCCAGCGCGCCGACTCCGGCTGCGCTGGCGGCGAGGGCGTACATGTTGAGCCGCTGCTGGGTTGACGCGGAAACTGTCGAGGGTGTTTTATCGGACGGCTTCATAGGCTTGGCTCCGAAGGCTGCTGCAATTTGGGACATCGGGATTCTGTTCTTGTCGGGCCAAGGTGTCAATAGGTATAGCAAAAATTGACAATCCTTTTACAAAGGTCAAGTGGAAGTTATGGGCCCAACAGTTCCAGCACTCGCGCAATTCCCTGGCGAAAATTCGGCGGTGGCGTGATCAGACTCACAATCAGGTAGCCATCGCTGGGAAAATCATAAAAATGCCCGGGGTGAACCAGCACGGAAAGCTTTCGCAGTAGTTCAATGGCAAGATCTTCATCCGACTGCGTCACCGGAACTCGAAGAACGGCATACCATCCGCCTTCGACCTGCAAACGGCTGCGGGTTTTCTGCCTGGCTAGGCTCCGATCGAGTTCGCTTAAGTTCGTCCGCACCCGATCCAGGAGCAACGGCTGAATGGAATTACGCTGTTCCAGCAATGCCGGCGCAGCCAATTGAATCGGCGCATTCATGGAGAGATAAGTGTCGGCAATGACCTCCAGGCGCGCCAGCGCCGCGGACACTTGCTCGCCGGGACCGCTGGTGACAATCCAGGCCAACTTCATCTGCGGGAGCCCGGCAATTTTCGACAGGCCACTCAGCGTAAACGTCAGCACGTCCTGGTTGGTAGCGAATGTGGGCCGCGCCGCGCCGTCGTGAGCGTAGTCGAGAAAGACTTCATCGACAATGAGCGCCAGATTGTATTCTCGGCAGAAATTATTGAGCGCCCTCCGCTCCTCGTCAGCGACGAACGATCCCGTGGGGTTATTGGGATGCACCACCACCACGGCCCGGGTACGATGGTTTACTGTTTTGTGCAAAGATGGAAAGTCGATCTGCCATCCGTGATCGTAGAGCAACGGATACGGTACCAGCTTCACATCCTGCA
>Ga0210400_10002539_pt1 | contig 16815 bp, 20 predicted proteins | sample IncBWH26MmetaG_FD_155456 | JGI IMG/M metagenome (GOLD analysis project Ga0210400, IMG submission 155456) | Forest soil microbial communities from Barre Woods Harvard Forest LTER site, Petersham, Massachusetts, United States - Inc-BW-H-26-M | ecosystem: Environmental > Terrestrial > Soil >... | reverse complement strand
TACGTGGATCGCGAGGCTTTCCCCAAGTCCGGTTCAGAGAAGTTTCGTTTCAGCCCGCTCGTTCGATCGATCCTGGTAAACGCCGTTCACCGAACGAACCTGCCTGATGTCGGTCATTATCGGAAGCGATCCCCACTCGGCACTGACGGGCAAGAGTGAACGTGCTTAGCTGCTTTCTCTTCCGGTCGGGTAGAAGCGTGATCTTCGGAAACGGCAGGCCCGGCGGATCGATGTCAGCCACCCGCGTGCATTAATGCTGGTCGCGCCATCACACAGACATTTCAGGAAAGTCCATTTCGCGCAGAATGGCGGCGAAACCTGGATCCGAGTGCAGCGTCCGGTATTGAGGAAAGTGGCGCTAGACAGATTCTCCCGCCTAAACTCTCGGAGGTTAGCGCGCCTTGAAGACTTTTCCGCCCTTCATCACAAACACCACCTTCCTTAGCGCGTTGATATCTTTCAACGGGTCGCCCTCGACGGCGATAAGGTCGGCCTCCATCCCCGGCGCGATGGTCCCGATCTTGTTGCCGAGATTCAGCGATTCGGCCGCGAGCGACGTGGCGGAAATAATAGCCGATTTCGTATCCTGCCCGCCTTCTAGCACACGATACACGAGCCCTTCAATATTCCGTCCATGGGCTCCGGCGACTGCGTCCGTGCCAAACACGATCTTCAGATTCTTCGTCGCGAGCGCGTGCTTAAAGACCACCGCGCCGGCCTTGATATTTTGCTCCATGGACGCGAATCCTTCGGCCGTATAGTTTCCGATACCTTCGTACCGCGCGCGATTCAGTAAATAATTTTGCGTCACTAGCCCGACCGTCGGATCGAAATAGGTGCCATGCTCCGCCATCGTGCGGAGGGCATCGTCGTTGGCGAGCGTTCCATGCTCGACCGTGGTGCAACCCGCTTCGGCCACGTCCCGGATCGTTTCCGAGTCATAGACGTGCACGACGGCGCGCAGGCCCATGGCTTTGGCTTCCCCGCAAGCAGCAAAAATCTGCTCACGGCTGAGGGTGCGTCCACCGCCATCACGCATACTGCGTGACGCGAAAATCTTGATGACATCGGCATGATCGGCCGAAACCTTCCGCACATATTCACGGATCTGATCCGGCGTCAGACGCGCATCACTCAGCGGCCGCAGCGCCGTCAGGATGCGAGGGCCGGGCAGCACGCCGCGATCGATCGCGTCGCGCGCATCGCCTTCGATCGGGCTGCCCAAGCTTTGGACGGTTGTGAATCCGGCCATGAGCGTCACGTACGCATTTTCGAGCGCATAACCGAGGGCGATCACTTGCGAAGGGTCCTGCGGCTGATAGCGGCCATCAGGGCCGAAATGCCATGCGATGTGGACGTGTGTGTCGATCAGGCCCGGCAGCAGGGTCCGATTGCGCAGGTCATAATAGGTTGCCGGTTCTGTCAGCGCTTCGCCGATCTTCTCAATTTTTCCGTTCCGCACGATGATCGACGTGTTCTGCCGCATTCCGCCCTTACCGTCGAGAAGCGCTCCGACTAGCAGCCCGATTGGGCGGTCCTGCGCTACGGCCACAGACGCTAGCCAGAGCACGAGAAAGCAGACCGAAAATTTCATGCTTACCAGCCTACATCACTTCTTCTTCTGCTCTAATCAGCTCTGACGACAAGTGGGGGAACTGTTAAGTCGCATTATCGGCACGGTTCAGGCACGCGGTTCGCGCGCGAAGGAGCGGCTCGGTCGGGACGGAGCCGGGCCCATCTCCAGTTCAGCGATTACGCCCCATGGGTCTGTTACCACGATCTTGAGAATCTCGCGTTCGTCCAGGAGCCGTGATGCTTCGATCCGATCCGTTTTGATAGGCTTCTGCTCATCATTTTCTTCGTTGACGACCCGCACCACCATGATCAGGTAAGACAGCCGGTCTCTGGTCCAACCTCCGAGCCAGGTGACCTCCCAATCGTCGAAGCGCGACCCGAGCGTAACGGGTGTTTTCAGGCGAAGGTACTTGGTTTCGAGCCGTATCATGCTGACCACTGTTCGAGTCAGCACATTCATTGTTCACGCGAAACAGAACGTCAAGTCCGGGAGGTCTCCGCTCCCCTTTCTCGGAGGAATCCCTCCGTCTCTGAGGGTCAACCGATAGAGATGGCTCGCGCTCGCGATATCCATTCCTCCTGTACGCTCCGCACCCGAGTTCGCCTCGCAGGGGAGCCGACGCATGAACAGCCAACTCGACGGCTCTCATCATCGAACGGCGAAGAGCACGAACTTCGCTCGAGGTCCTTCTATTCGATCAAGAAATCGACGCAATACGTCGAAACACGAGACAAAAGGTCCGCATGTAGGATAAACGAAAACGTTCGGCGCAGAAATCGTCCACAGATATGATATGGTATTTGCTGCACTTGTTACCCGCAACCGTGGACTTGCCCTCTACTGCCACGCGAGGATAACAAAAGTTTTCTCGACAGGAACAGTGAAAGGAGGCGGTACCCGAAAGCATTGCGTATTCTCCATATTTCCGACCTCCACTTCGGTGCACACGATCAAAACCTTGTCCAAAACCTCCTGGACAAAGCGGAAGCTATCAAGCCCGATATCATTCTTGCGACAGGTGATCTGGCAGACCAGCCCACGCCCGAAAACTTCCAGGCCGCATTCGCGTTCCTCACAGAACTAGTCGAACGTTGCAACCCACCCAACCCATCCAACGCGCCGCGCCTCATAGTAATCCCAGGTAACCACGATACGAAGTACTACGGAAACATATTATTTTCCCGGAGGCACTACGACGCTGCGACACGAGACTGCATCACGCAGCACTACTTCATCGAGCACAATGTGTGGATTTACGGGATGGACTCATCCAGCGGCCGTGGAATCGGCGCAACCGGCACCATCCGGCCGGAGCAATTCGTTGCCTTCCAACACGCGTACCACGAACTCCACCAACAACATGGTGCGCGTTTCGAGCAAGCATTCAAAATCATCGCGCTGCACCATCATCCCCTTCCCGTAAAGGAGAACGCCAAACTGCAGCGCTGGCTCACCCTCGAAAACGCCGGCACGTTACTCGCACTGGCACTCACACGGCACATCGATCTCATCGTCCACGGCCACGAACACGTACAAGCCCGAGCACGCTTTCGCAGCAGCCTCGGTGGTAGCCATCCCAGCAGCGGCGAAGTCAACGTCGTCAGCGCCGGCGCCACGCTTAAACAAGGCGAGACGAACTGGGTTAACGTCATAACCGTAGGGCAAGATCACTCTGTCACCCTAGACGCGTACTCATCCCAACCTGCTACGGCGGCCTTCAACGAGCACCCCGAAACGCACCATATACGTCCACACGGCGAAGCTCGCGAAAAGCACTTCGCAACACAAGTCAAACAAAATGGTTACAGCATCCGAGAAGCAATTTTCACGGCAGAACTCAACGCTGACGGCGCAAGCATCAACGCCGTGCAACTCGAAGACCTCCGCATCCAGGATGCCACCGTCGCAACCAGTAAACTCACACATCTCCAACTCCCGAACGCCAAAGGACACATCGACCCGGCGTTCCTCCGCGTACGCGGGCTTCGCGGCGGCGAACTCGGCGGCCTCGAATTTACGAATTTCGCCAACTACACCGCACAACTCGATTTCGGACGAAACCTCTACAAAGAGGACCACCTCAGTATCGAGTACACATGGACGGAACTCGACGCGTTCGCGATGGACGAATTCCAATACGAAAAAAAACACGGCTCGACCGGAAACCACATGGAAGCCGCGCTCTTCCCGATCACGCACCCGATCGAGGACCTCACTCTGATCGTAAAGTTCCCGGATAACTTCCGGCGAGTCCACGATTATTCCCTCAGCACTGCCCTCGCTATCCGCGTCCTCGAGACTGACCCGGCGAACACGCAAACTCCCTACGAACTCCCCGCCCTCGAAGCAGACCTGCGCGAGCATGGCGCCCTCCGATACATCGAGGCACTCAACCTCGCGTCCCTTCGCATCAAACGCCCCCCCATCGGACTCCTATACGGAATTGCGTGGAAAGTCCCGCCGCTACCGCCACCCAAGGTTGGTGTGCTACCAGAAGCAGGGCGAACCCGAATCGAGCGCGTCCTCGCAGGATTTGAGAAAGAGCGCCACAGCGCGACAAAGCCGTGGAAGCGACGACTGACGGCATTGCTCGAAACTCTCGCGAAGCTGTTCTACGAGCGGCTCATCGTCGGAAGCAAAGACCGAAAGTGGACTGGGGACCTTGACCTCAGCATCATGATCTACAACGAAAAATCCGAGCCACCACTGCTTGTCGAAGCGGGGGCCATTAGATACAGCGATTTCGAGCCTGAACGGCCCACAAACCACAACGGCTTCAATCACTTTAACCAACACTTCGCGTACGGTGCCGGGGTCGCCGGGACGGCATACAAGACCAACGAGTACCGTCTTTGGGTCCGCATTCCTGCGAGGCTCCGCACCACCCCTGACTACTACGAAACACGTCTCACGCACCTCCAGCACGCGGTCCTTTTATCCATGCCTCTGCAGAATCCCCACGACGAGCGGTTCCCGTATGGTGTGATCAATTGCGGGTCCACTTCCGACCTATGCCCCCTTCGCGACATCGGACAGTCAGATGACGAAAAGATGGCACTGCGCAATCTCCAAACCAGCATCAACCAAATCTGCCTCGATATTTTCCAACAGGCAGCCGAACAATACGACTTTGAAATATGACCCCTAGTACTTTGCCCAAAATGACAAGGCAAAAAGAAATCGAGAAAAACCTTGACGAATAACCAGAAGCCCCGTATTCTGAACGCAGTGGACGAAGAACCGGCCCGCTCACCCACTCGCCCGGGTAGAGAAGCGCTCGGCGATGGTTTCTTCCGTTTCGATCTCCCCGAGGTCGCCGACCCGGCCGCGGTAGAGATCATCATTCAAGAAGGCCTTGAAACATTCCAGGAACTCACGGCATCAAAGATTCAGGAGAAGCGCCAACACGAGCGGAAGAAAGTAACAACTTAAAGCGCCCGGCCTATTTTGCGGATGCGCACCGTAAAAAATGAGGGTATTCCGAAAAATACCTTTAAAAAAGCAACGGATTTGCCGATAGCTATCTTGGGTGACGCTCGGCGCATGACCTCAGTCCTCCATCACGACGAACACGCCGGCTCAACGATCATCCTGATCGAGTTCGCGACACCTCCCGACGGGAATCCCGACGGTGAGACACACACGCTCAAGCATGTCTATAAACTTGCGCCCACCGGAATCGAACTTCTCGTGACTAGCACGCCATCGCGGGGAGCTCACGGCCGCCACGACACGCGTGATCTGCTCGCACCGCATCTCGCTAGCCTTCACGGGAGAATCGCAGACGAACTCCATCTCAATGAAGCACTCTTACATCCCTCAAACGTCTATGCGCCGCTCGGTCCCTGGGTCCCGTTGCCGTTCGACTACCCGACGGATTCGCACATACGAGCGCTTTGGCACATCCCAGCGCACCTTAGCCAAGATCGCCTTATCAAACTCGCCCTTCACGGCGTACGCGCAATGGGCGATGCGAACATCCTGATCACGACCGGCGCTGATCGAACAATGCACGCGGCCGCTGGGAGAGAGTCGCTCGGCGACGGGTACTACCGCTTCAATCTCCCCTCATCAGCAGATCCAGGCGTTGTCGAGAAAACCGTACGCGAGGGACTCGCGACATATAACGCCCTCGCTCGCGACGCAGCCCACGACGACTACTAGACCCGCATCGCTGCGAGCGTCAGTGGAATGCAAGGGCCGCTATCTATTCGAATACGCACGAGTCAGTGCCCCAAGATGCGGCAGCTTCCCGGAACATCGTTGCCGCCGTCTCCGCTCACCAGTTCTATCGGATCTTCGCGCTCCTGGCGCTCGGGCTGGTGCTGCCGCGCGTTGGCTGTACCTATCAGCGAGCGGCCAATGGCCCCAGCAGCGGAAAAGACGACCAATTGCGCCCGTTCCAAAATTGCCAGTTAATAACCATTATCGGCACTGTCCCTCAGGATGACCCGTCTTCGTCATACGGCGGGATCGAGCCGACCAGTGACCTGGGATCGTGCGAGTACTGAATCACCGCCGCGAGCGTCTGCCAGGGGCTGTTTTGAAGGGCCTCTCGCGGAATCTGGTCCGTCATGTAGAGGTACCATTGCCGGTCCCAGTGCTCCAGCCACTTCTGCGTGTGTGGCACCAGACCGCTCGTGTCGGTCATCTGCGCTTCGAGCTTGAGGATGCGTCTGCGGAAATTGGGCATGCAGCCGATTCACCCGATTGGCTCAAATTGTCAGCCATCATTCTGATCGCCGCGCGGACTGCACAGCTCCGCGCCGTGTTCCCGCAGAAATCGCTCCATCTGCTTCGCATCCAGACCATCGGGAACTTTGCAGAAGTCCACGATACTGAAGCGGAACACAGTGGGTAGAAAACCGCATTCCCCGAGGATTTGCATGGAGGTCTCCCGATCGAGTGGCAATCCCCAACCGGCCTTACACACCACCCATCGAAGGCCCGGATGTTTCCCAGACCCAAATTGCTTTTCCAGCCGGTCAAGCCGCTTGCCGACGTTAGTCATGGCTTGGCGATGAGCTTCATCGTCGCTGGTTCCCCTGCGAGCCGGCTTGTTCGAGCGCCGCTACTCGCGCTTCGATGTCCTCGATCTCGATCGCTTTGGCGGCGTGGCTGAGTACACTATCGGCCGCGCGGAGTCTACAGGATGGCGGTGAGTTCGGGTCAATCATGATCTTCAGGAGGGTAGACGAGGCGGCACTCGCGGCTTGCTGGAGCCGCGCGATCGATTGACCATAAGCGAGCCGGCGGGCCTCCCGGTAGGCCGCATCGAACTCCGGTTCTTTCATCCAGCGCAGGAGCGTTTTGGGATCGACACCGACGGCACGGGCGGCCTCGTCGACGTTGCGGTGCGTGAGAAGCGCTGCAATCGCCTCTTCCTTCTTGCGCCCGAACTTTGCGCCGTGACCGGTCATCTGAGGGTATCTGCGGGCATCTGGGCTCTCACGGTGCGAACCTCATCGCCGTTCCATCGCCTCTGATCTGCCTGATCAGAATTGCCTTGCGTTTCGAGCCGACCAGAGGGATTCATGTCGTGACCGCGGTAATCACCGCCAAAGGAGAAAACATGTTCGCGAATATAGAACAAACCGGAACGGCGCCCGCCAGCATAGCTGCGGAGCCGAAAGCCGCGAATACGGCCCGTGTTGGCAAAAAGGGCGCACACGTTGCGCCCAAGAAGGGCAAGCCGGGAAAGAAGGCCAGCCCCGCCAAGAAAGCGCCCAAAACGCCGAAGGGCGAAAAGAAGGGCGGAGCCGCACGGGATGGCAGTAAGGCCGCCAAAATCCTCGAATTGCTGAAACGGCCGGGTGGCGTGACACCCAAGGAGCTGATGAAAGCCACTGGCTGGCAGGCGCATTCCGTACGCGGGTTCCTGTCGGGGACGATTGGCAAGAAGATGGGCCTGACGGTCACATCCGCTAAAGACGAGAACGGTGAGCGCAGCTACTCGATTAAAGCCTGACATTCCCACTGATTTCCTCCAGCCGCTGGGCCGGGTCCCGGCGGCTTTTCTTCTTTCGATCCTGTTGCAAATCCTAATTCCAGGTGTTCCGTGTTGCGTACTTCAGTACGTCGTATGCGGTGAACTCTTGAGAAGTCGAGTCGATGAAGTCCAGTTCCTGATGCAATCGATTTAGGTCATAAACATGGTTGCCGGTCTTTTTTGGACCGTGAGGCGACTTACGCAAGGCATAGTCCAGTTCCATTAGCGTGTCATGGACATGCTCCGGGTCAGGAGACGCGGCGCTTCGTGCCGCGATACGGCTGATCAACGTGAGGCACTTTCTTGTCAGTTCGAGTTTCTCGTCGATGCCATTCATGCAGGCACCTCACGGCGCTGCTTGGAAATTTCATCGAAAGTCCGAGCTTCGCCATCGAGCGTTGCTTGGTTGCTGGTCAATCCCTGCCAGCGCTGCACGACGACGTCGACGTATTTCGGGTCAAGTTCTATGCCGTAGCAAACGCGCTCGGTCAGTTCCGCGGCCGCAAGTGTGGTGCCGCTACCGAGGAACGGCTCGTACACCAGTTCGCCGCGTCGAAGGTGATTCAGGATTGGACGACGCATCAGCTCGATCGGTTTTTGTGTCGGGTGGTCGTACTTGTCCTCATCAGCGCCGCCCATGATGAACTTCGGTGAGGGTGAATCCCAGATCGTCGAGTTCTCGCCGGCTTTGCCGTACCAAGGCGCATTCTTCTTTCGGACGAACCAGCATGGTTCGTGCTGGAACCAGTACAACGTTCTGGTGAGGACGGTGCGGCCCTTGTTCCAAATTATCTGTTGGTGATGAAGGAATCCGATCTTTAGCAAGCCGTCGAGAACCTCGCGCGTGAACTTCGATGCATGCCACACATACGCCGCCTCGAGACTCGGCACGAGCGCAAATGCGTCGGACCAGTCGGCGCGCGTGTCCCCTGAGATTGTGGTCTCCGTGTGACCCCGTGTGCGCTTCTTCATGTAGCTCGGCTCCGCCGGCCCGCAGCCGTTTAATCCCGCTCGATCGCGCCACTCGCTATCGAGTTCGATTCCGTAGGGTGGGTCGGTTACCATGAGCCGCGGCTTGCGCTCGCCGAGCAACCGGGCGACAGCTTCCGCGCTGGTCGCGTCTCCGCACAGCACGCGGTGCGAGCCGAGTATCCAGAGATCGCCGAGCCGGGAGACTGGAATTTCCGGCACTGGTGGGGCAGCGTTCGCTTTCTCCTCGTCATCGAGTGCCAGGAACACATCGATTTCGTGCGTATCGAAGCCCGTGAGGCTGAGATCGAAGTCCATTTCCTGGATTTCTCGCAGTTCTTGGGCAAGCGCCGTTTCATCCCAGTCAGCCCACTCGACAGAGCGGTTCACCATCAGCCGGAACGCCTTCACTTGAGCCGGGCTCCACTCGTCGCACAGGATGACCGGGACCTCCGTGATGCCGAGCTTGCGCGCCGCCTTCAATCGAAGGTGGCCATCGACGATTTCTCCGTCGCCGCGGACCAGGCAGGGAATCTTGAACCCGAACTCGCGGATCGATGCGCACATGCGATCGACAGCAACGTCGTTCTTTCGGGGATTGCGAGGATATTCGCGCAGCCGATCAATCGGCCATATCTCGATGCGCTGACAAGCCGCAGCCGCCGTCATACACCAGTCCTCCAAAGATTTAACGTTTGGGGAATCCTTCGGAAGCTGCGTCCGCGACGCCGGCAGGCGAACTGAATCTCTCATTGGTATTGTAATCCCAATCCAACATTTTCGTTCCAGAATGTTTTGGCCGCCCGTCATCGTTGTGCCTCAGCAAGTCTTTCTCTTTCGCGCCCGCTCCGCCTCTTTGATTTCCCAGTCGCGCCGCTGCTCCGGGGTGGAACATCCAGGGCACGGCTGGATATTGCTCTCCTTGAGGACATATCTCTGCCCCTTGCATACTTCGCATACTTCGATTGCCGCGGATTGAACTGACGTGGATGGCGCAGATTCTACCGCAGCTCGCGACAACTGATGGAACTGGCGCGCTCGATTGATCAGAAACCCGCTTGGATTGAGAATGTTGTTTCGGAAATGCGGCCGCACGTCTGCCACGAACTCTGCGAACGGGACTCTCCGCAATTCCAGCGTCTCGCGAATGATCCGAAGAGTGTTCTCGGCCAAGACCTGCCCTTTGCTCCGGGCAAGCGCAATCAGTTCCGCCTCCGGACAAGAGTACGGCCGTCTTTCATTGAAAACATTGTTTTGATGATGATGATCGAGGTTTGTTCTTCGCGTCTGCATTTTCTTACGCCACTCCTTCTGCTACCGCAACCAGCCCGCCTCCGCTCCGCTCCGGCTGGGCAAAAGCGCTGATGCTTCGGAGGGAGGGAGCCGAGCGCACGGAACCTTTAGCCCTCAGTTCCGCGTCGCAAAATGCCCCATCGGTCGGTCGCTTTCGCGGGCACCTTCGCACTTCGGTGATGCCAACCTGTGCGGATTCTGCTTCACCAGGGTTAGCTGCCGTCGTCGGCAGCCGGCCCTAACGAACCGAAGCAATCCCCAACGCGCGTGGTTTCCGGGTATTCCCTTCAGCAAAGCGTCCTTCCGAACACCGCCATCCCCGCGCATCCCGCCGATGGCCCGCAGCCTCCTCGGCTGCCGTCTCCCTTTCGGACTCAACCACCAGGCGACGCACTGGATCTTTAGATCCGGCCTGCCTCGCGACAGGCAATTCTCCGGTGCCGCCGTTCATCCCGACGACGATCCTCCCAACGCTCCAATGCGATGCTCGTAAACTAGTCTTCGTGGAATGCCCGCACGCACCTCGAGCCTTGAAATCTTGCCGTTCTCGATCTGGTCGAGCAGTGTCAGCAGCCGGATAATTTCTGCGCAAAGGACGAAATCGGCGCTGTTGAACTCATCGCGGGGACGCTCGTCGGAATCGAGCTTTATATCAACCAGGAGGACAGGGCTGGGATCGAGGACCGGTTCCTTATCCTTTATAGATAGATCGGGGATGTATCCGTAATTTGTTGATTGGCAGAGCCGAACTAAAGCTTGGCGCGGTGCCGAGAGCTGGGAGAATCGCGGTCTATCGGGGAGCGGCATATGTCGGCCCAAGAGCTGGGTCCAGACAAATGCCAGTTAGCGGGATAGTCAGGGCGGTGTAATGCTGTGCAATTCCGTCCCTGGCCACCACATTCTAAAACACTTAGTAGTAGCCAAAAACATGGGTTAATAAGCGCGGGAACAATAAGGGAACATTCAAGCAGTTCCCCGAGCTTGCTCCTGCTGTTCTCCTTCCATCAGTCTCCACATCTCGCGTGCCGTGCTGCCCGTCTTTGCTATGTGCTTCTTTGCCAGCTTGGCGTAGCGCTTGGTCATCTTAATGTTGGAGTGGCCTAGGATCTTGGCCAGCTCATACAAATCGCCGCCGTTCATCATGTACCAGCTCGCGAACGTATGCCGGAGATCGTGAAACTGAAAGTCCTCGATCCCCGCAAGTCCCAAGACGGTCGCGAAACTCTTATCGACCCTCTGGCGCTCGCGCGTGGCTCCAGCTGCAGGAGGAAAGATTTGCTCCTCCCCCAAAACAGCCGGATACCGCCGAAACTCCTGAGCCAACTCTGGCGGCATCGGAACATATCGCATCTTGCCGCCTTTCAGCTTGGCCCGAACGGCGATCAACCCCTCCTTGTACAGCAATCACTCCACTTCAACCCGAAGATCTCGGCGATCCTCATGCCCGTTGTTAGCGCCGTCAGAACAATCAACCGCAATCGAAAAAATGTTTGATTGATGCCCTTACCGGCCTTTCGGTACATCTTCTCGTCGAGTCTTACCTTCAGCCGAACGATCTCTGCTGCCTCCAGATATCGGTCCCGCTGATCATCCGGGCGCTTCACCTCCACCAGGTCAGCCGGGTTGCGGTCGAGACCGGTTTCCTTCGACCAGATGCTTGCAGCGCTCGCCATCATGTGGTGCATGACGTTGAAGTGACGTGCGGCGGTACCTTCGGACAACTCCAGCTCAGACATGAGCCCGCGGTACCACCCATCAATTGCGATTCCATCCGCAAGTTCCCGGACGAACAATTTGCCGAGTTTTCTGCGGATGCCGTCTAGGATGCTCTCTTCCCGGTCGCTCGATCTCTTCTTGCTGGCATGTTGCGTCCAGTACCGGTCCACGAGCACCGACACCCGGAAGTTGATTTCCTTTTTGACGTCCAGATGGCGGTTTTCATCCCTGGCGGATAACTTCTTGCGCAGGATCTTTTTGGCGAGTTCGTGAGATCCATGCACACTCAGACTTCTGTTTCTACCTCCCTCTCTCCAGCGGACTTTGTATACTCCCTCTTGCATTTTGTGAATAGACAACGTTGTTGCTCCTTTCAGTCGATGGTCTTGATCGCATGCTGCTCGATGAAGCGCTGAAGCGCCTCAACGTCGAACCGCAACGCGCGACCAACCTTCACCGAAGGAAGCTCCCGGAGCCGTGCCTTCTTGTAAACCGTGTCCACCTTCAGGCCCAAGTACCGGGCAGCCTCCTCGACAGTCAGGAGCCGCTTACCGACCACACCATTAAACACCACCGCAGGTTGCGACGCCATGGATCCACCTTCGCGAACGATCTCGAATTACGTCGCGCCAGTTCCAACGGCACCCCAACGCTTAGGCGCCTCTAGCGCATCCGGTACAGTATATGAAGCGACGGCGAAATCTGGATGGGTTTCAAATCAAATATGGGAGGCTCAAATGCCCACTGCCCCCACTCCTCCCGATGACTGGATTCGCGTCGAGCACCAAGCGGCGAAGGCCGAAGTTCTGGCAGCCGCGGAGGTCAAACCGTTCCTGACCTGGCTGTTCGGTGATGTCGGCACGAAACTTAAGCCCTTGGCTTTGCGTGAAACAGCCTCCGTCGTTCGCTATCTGATGTGGCTCGCGATCGCCGGCGTTCCGAAAGAAATTATCAGCCGCGGCACAGAAGCAGTGGATGGGTACTGCCGCAATTCGAGATCTGACAAACAACAGGTGCAGAAGAGAAACGAAGTGGAAGCATTTGCAAAAATCGTTTGGGAGGATCTTCTCCAGAGCGGACCCTTCAAGGCATCGTCCAATGTAGCAGCCAAGAAGTTCTTCAAAGAGCACTCGGGGCAGTGGCATCATTCCTGGCTGCAGTCGGTTTTGGATCTGCTCGAAAAATTCGAAGTGCCTCGCAACTCTGTGCTGCCATTTGGGCCGAAGGCGATGAGAGCGCGGGGTGTGGCGCATTCAAGGGTAACTCCTACCTCGACGCTGATCTCTCTGAACGGATTGCCGCAGCCGATGTCGTACTGCGAGCCGCAGTCGGGAAGACGTCGAGGCGCCTGATCGCAGCTGCACTCGATGATTCACGCTTGACCGCTCGCGCAACGGGTTTTTGGGAACCAGAGGATGTCCGCGATCGCGTCCGGGCGTATCAACGTCTTAAAACTCGGAGTTCCCCACAGCAGCTGGCAAACACCTGGATCGGCCGGTATCGTTGGTACGTGAGCATAGAGACGTAGACAACAGCTGTTGGGCTAGCGCGAGGTGCAAGCTGATGGATACCGTGATTTGGCAACCGCAGAGATGCAGCCCGCAGGCTGCTTGCGTGCGGCGGCGTCTGTCCGGCCATATCGCTGCAACCGCTGCAGTTTATCGATGCTGCAGCATCTTCACTCTACCCATCGAGTCTTGGCAGGCCGTGTTTTTCTCGTCCCCGCGAAAATCCCGCGTCTCACAAGAAATCAAACAAAAATACCAAGTTACTGAAAAGTATGATTTATTTGGGAGTGTTGTCGACCGCCGCCGTAGACTTACACTCATACTATAGTAAAGACGGCAAACGCATTTTTCGCACATTTGGTTCTCACATGGAAGGATCCATCGGAAGCCAACTCTAATTCGCCAGCGAAGCCAACATGGCGTTGTGCCCGACGTTCATGCTTGGCTGCGGACAGCGGCGAAAGCCTGCCAGCGGAGAACAACCCGGCTATGCACGCTCTCCCATTCTGGTCCGTGGCTGAGCTAAGAACTCGACCGTAGTCGGCGACCCACGGCTTCATCCAAAATCGTGCCAAAATCGCCGGCGAGGAGGCATGCCGTGGATTAGAGAGTTCGAAGATGGCAACGCATCCAATTACGTTTCTTCTGAGAAACCGCAGGATTATTGTTGTTCTGAAAATCCGAAATAAATGCTAAGTTACTGCAAGGTAAGGTTTTTACAGCTTCGTTCCGTGCCCGTGCAACGGATATCTAATACCTAATCGTAATCTAAATTAGGACGGCATTGTTTTTGCAGTCCGAAATGCTTGAACAGCGATCGGTGCGCCACTTACCGTGTCTACCTCCCCGGACTCGGAGTGCATTTTGGGTTACGTTGAACTGCAGAATCCGTCCCAATATTCACGACATGCGTCCCAAAACTCTTGGGCGCCTCGTGGCCGCGGCGTGGGTCCAGACACTGATCGGAAAGCTTGTAGAGCCGCTTTGGCCGTGCGGCCATGTCAGAATGTCGAATAGCTACCGATAGTGGGCATTATCGGCAACTACGTCATGTGGACATTACCTCGGGGAGCGCGAACCCATCAAGGGAAATCTGGCGAGAGACAGGATTGGCAATGCCTTACTCGTGAACGTAATCTCTGATATGGTCAAAGCTGCTTCGACCTTATGTGACACTAGCCAAAGGAGTGCAAAATGCGCATCGCGACACTCATTCTCGCCGGGGTGATGGCGACTTCAGGGGCTTGGGCCGCCGATGGTTTTCTTGGTGACTGGAAATTGAACGCGGCCAAATCCAGCACCGCGGACGGTCGCGCATTGAAGGACGGTCGTGCATTGATCGAGCCCGATAATGCCGGCGGGTACCTTCAGATCAGTGAGACGGTGTTTGATAAGGGTCCAGCGCTGCGGTTCAACACACGAGTGCAATTCGACGGCACAGCGGGAGATGCGACGCTCGAGAACCATCCCGTGCGCTACGTCTCTGAACGAACTGACGCGAACTCATTTGAGATTTCCCTCCGCGACGGTGAAGGTGGACCCGTCAGCCGGGTGATTCACGCGTCTCTGTCGTCCCAGGATCATGCGCTCACGATGGTGTGGTCCGACGGCCACTCGGTTCCGATTCTGAGGCTCGTGTACGAGAAACCGCCGGAGGGGCCCTTACTCGAACTGGGGAAGACCATGGAACACACGTTCGGGCCGGGGACTACTCTCGAATACCGCGTCAATCTGCGGGCGGGCGAGTACTGCCAAGGCAAGGTCGAGCAGAAAGGCGGGTCGATCAACATTGGCACTTACGGCCCGGAAGGCGCGAGAATTCGTTCCTTTGGCGGCCCCCCAGACGGAAAGAATCAATTTGGGATCGAAGCGGCAGCGTCCGGAACGTACCGGATCGTCCTCCGGTCAGCAGTGAAACCGGCGCTGAGCTATTCGATCGTGATCGAAAAAATCGTACCTATAAGCGAGCGTCTCCGGCCCGAACCGGCGAAGGAAAAGTTCACGAGCCCTCGCATCGTGAAACTGCGCAAGGAGGTCGAAGGCGGAAACGCTGGCGCAGTGGCGGCCTTCTGGAGCGAGATCGAGAAGCAAGGTGCTCCCATAATCGAGTCACTCGAAGGTAACCAATCCGACAACCTTGTGACGTTCCTGTGGCGTGCGACGAACGAAACTCACAACGTGTTCGTCGTCTGGTTTCCCTATGCTGCGGCGAGGCCCGAGGATTACGAAATGGTCCGACTCGGCAACACAGATGTCTGGTATCGAACGTTGAAAATTCGGCGCGGTGCGCGGTTCGCTTACCAGTTGTCGCCCAACGATCCCTTGACCTTCGATGAATCCTCTTTTGTGCGCGTAACCACGGCGCAGGCAGATCCGTTGAATCCCCGTCACTGGTTCGAGAATCCAGGAAGCACGAAGTTCGAATATCAGTCCCTGATGGAGATGCCTGACGCCAAACCGCAACCATATATTGCTAAGAGGGCAGGAGTGCCGGCGGGGAATGTCGAGAAGAAGCGCATCAAGAGCGAGTTGCTCAAGAACGAACGAGATCTGTCGATTTATACGCCGCCCGGTTATCGCCGCGACGGGCCGCCGAATGGTCTGCTGGTGGTTTTCGATGAAGGCTCTTATCTGACGCTGGTTCCCACGCCTGCAATTCTGGACAACCTGCTTTGGGAGAAAAGAATCGCGCCGATGGTCGCAGTTTTGATCGCCAATCCCGATCAGGAAACGCGCACACGTGAATTGCCCCCCAATCCGGATTTCGCCGATTTCCTCAATAACGAGCTGATCCCTTGGATCAGAGCGAATTACAACATCACGAAGGACCCGGGGCAGGTGGTGGTTGCCGGGTCGAGCTTTGGCGGAATCGCTTCCGTGTACGCCGGGCTCCGCCATCCGGAGACGTTCGGAAACGTTTTGTGCCAATCCGGTTCGTTCTGGTGGTCGGCGTCCAAACCGGAGCCATATGCAGAGCCGAATTTCCTCGCAAAGGAGTTCGTCAAGAGTCCGAAATTGCCGCTGCGGTTTTATATGGACGCAGGCTCATTCGAAGTGGACCTGAACGGCGGCGGAGGCGCGATCCTGGAGCCAAGCCGTCACATGCGTGACGTGCTGCTTGCTAAAGGGTATGAGGTGCACTATCAGGAAAACGTTGGTGGGCACGACTACCTGAGTTGGCGCGGGAGCCTCGCGGATGGCCTGATTGCGTTAGTCGGGAACTCACGGTAGAGCTCCTTCCGCGCTACTCGATAAGCAGCATTAACGGCACTCTGCAGGTCCCGCGGGCGGACGTCTGACTCGCTCGACTGGCGCAAATCTGCGAGTCTCGCGTTGCTCGTCAAGTTGGCGTGATGCCGCCTTCACGTGAGTGATGCTCAAGAGCGCGCGGCATTCTCCGAGTGGCCGACGATCCGCCCGGACTGTCACATCGGTGGTCCTAGCGTTATACGCCCAAGTGGATCATAGGCTGCTGGACTACTGGCGTGTGATCCGGCCGATTCATGTTAACCTTCTCGCGAGGTACAACATGGCAAATAGCTTCGGCACAGACATTCTGATTCAGGCGCCTGATCCGAAGAAAGCGGCTCAGTTTTACGTCGAGCATCTTGGATTCGAAATTACGGACAACAACCCTAAGATGATCGGCCTACATGGCAGCAACATCAACTTGTTCATCGAGCCTGGACCACCTTTGGGCCCGGTCTTGGAAGTGACGGTCGCGGATGTCGCCGATGCGAAGCAGCGTCTGGTACAGAACGGCT
>Ga0210400_10002538_pt1 | contig 16819 bp, 24 predicted proteins | sample IncBWH26MmetaG_FD_155456 | JGI IMG/M metagenome (GOLD analysis project Ga0210400, IMG submission 155456) | Forest soil microbial communities from Barre Woods Harvard Forest LTER site, Petersham, Massachusetts, United States - Inc-BW-H-26-M | ecosystem: Environmental > Terrestrial > Soil >... | reverse complement strand
TGGCGCGCATACTGGAAAAGGAGGGCATTCCCGTGCTCCTGACGCTTCAAGTGGATAGCGTCTCCAGGCCTGGCGGCGACGACACAACTATCCCCGCTAATGTGGCACAGGCCGCGAACTTCTATCAGTCGCACGGACTTCTTCGCGGGCACCATGACATTCGCGCCGCCAATTCGGCGCGCACGCGGATCATTGGAAATTTCCAATTTGATTACGAAGCAAGCCCTCTCAAATGCAGCGAGTATCCTTGGTATGACCGCATTTTCGTAAAGTCACACACCCAAATTGAATGCGATCCTACCGTTTGGAGTCAGGTGGAATCCTTGATCCGGTCAAATTTGCCGCCCGCAAAACAGGGCCGGACAATGCGATAATCAATTTCGGTACACCAGGCACACAGACCTCCTTCCCAACGTCATCCAAACTGAACCCTTATCGCCAAATTGCGCAACATTGAACAGCCGGATTCAACCTGGGGACCCAGAATCTCAAGCGCTGGAGGATCGCTCCTGTTCTGACAATCTTCGCAAAACGAGCAATAGAGCACAGTATTCGCGTTCGCAAGGCCTAATACTACGGTCTCACCGCTTCTTAAGGAGACTCACCGTGAAAAGTTCCGCAGCGTTTTTAGCAGTCCTCGCAATGTTGGGCGCATCCGCGTTAGCTCAAGCCCAAACCACAGCTTCCGACGAACGCAATCAAGTGCCGACATACAGCGTGAACGTAGTCAGCCGCACGACGCGTGCCGTGAAATACGCGCACCGCAGCGGCTCCACAAAGATAGATTTCCAGGGAACGAGCCTGATGCCGGGTGCGTCCGGCGAAGCGACAGTAGCGAGCAAGCGTGGCGCCATGGCGATCGAAGTGGAATTCAAAGGCCTCGATAAACCCACCTCCTTTGGCACGGAATATCTCACTTACGTTATGTGGGCGATTTCACCGGAAGGACGGTCCGTAAACGTGGGCGAAGTATTGGTCGGCGACAACCATCGCAGCAAGTTGGACGTCACGACAGACCTGCAGGCCTTTGCGCTCATTGTGACCGCAGAACCCTATTATGCGGTGCGCCGTCCCAGCAACGTTGTGATCGCGGAAAATGTGATTCGGCCTGACACGGTTGGAACCAGCGAAGCCGTGGATGCGAAGTATGAACTCATCGATCGGGGCGGCTACATCCCCACCGGCTATCACTTTGATCCGGTTGTGTTGAATTCGAAACTGCCGCTCGAATTCCTCGAAGCGCGCAATGCAGTGCGTATTGCCAAGTCTTCGGGAGCCGAGAACTACGCGGCCTCCAGCTATGAAAAGGCCGTTGGCCAGATGAAGCAAGCCGATGATATGGGAACGAGGAAGCACGTCGACAGGAAAGCGCTCACTTCCCTATCGCGCGAAGTTGTACAGACGGCGGATGACTCCCGGGAAATCGCCGTGAAACGAATCGATGCAGACCGCATGGATGCCGACAAAAACTCAGAGGCAGCAAAACTAGCAAGTGCCCGAGCTAGTTCTAAAAACGAAATGCAGGGCCGGATGAATGCGGAAGGAGCAACCGCCGATGCGAACCGCGGTCGTGCGGATGCCGACAGGGCCGCGGCTGAAGCGCAGCGGCAACAACAGAACGCCCAGGCAGAGTCGGATCGGAATCGCGTCGTCGCCATTGACGCGAATCAAGCCACCGTGGAAGCTCAAAAGGCCCAAAGAGACGCGGAGGCGGAGTCGGACAAAAACAAGCTCGCCGCCGCAAACTCAGATCAGCAACTCAAGCAAGCAGTGCTGGATCGCGAAGAATTGCGCGCCAAGTTGCTGCAACAATTTAACGTCATTTTTGCCACTCGCGACACCGCCCGTGGCCTCATCGTGAACTTGTCGGACGTATTGTTTGACACCGGCAAATCCACACTTCGTCCAGTAGCGCGCGAGAAGCTGGCTAAAATATCGGGAATCGTCCTTGCCTACCCGGATCTTAGACTCGCCATTGAAGGCAACACCGATAGCGTGGGCAGCGATGCCATGAATCAGCAGCTTTCGGAACAACGAGCAGGGTCCGTCCGCGATTACCTCGCAAAAGAAAACATTCCGGCGGCGTCCATGACGTCACAGGGATTTGGCAAGGCGCAACCCGTGGCGTCGAATGACACCGCGGAAGGACGTCAACAAAATCGCCGCGTGGAACTAGTGGTCTCAGGCGAAGTAATAGGAACCACAATCGGGATCGTGTCCCAGAATCTGCCTCTGACTCCCCATCCATAACATGTCCAGCGCAGAAGCGAACAGGCCCCAGCGGTTTAGTGACGGCTGGGGCCTGCACAGACGGAGCCTCTTCTAGAGCAGGTAATACATCTCAGGTTTCGAGCATTTAGCATCTCTCCAAAATCGTTTAAGTGAATCGGAGGGCACTCATGAAGGCACGTTTATGGACGTCGGGTAGCGTTGTACTCCTTTTCGCTCTATCCGGTGGTGCAGTGCAGGCACAGGATCGTGGACGGGACCAGGATCACCACGATCAGGGTCGCCGCGATCAAAATCAATCCACTCAGTATCGTGACGATCGACACGGACAGGTCATGAGTGACTTGCCGGTCGTGGTCATCAAACCTCGAATGATCCCTGGTACAACGAACATCGAGACCATCCACCGGTAGGACTCAGGGACCGCGATCGATTGACTCCGGAATACGAATCCCGGCTTCGCGAGGGCGACGTGCTCGATCGGGACATGCGCAGAATGATTCATCCGATTCCGCCGGATTATTACCGCCGTTTACCTCCTCCGCCTCGAGGCTATCGTTACTTCTTCATCGGCAGGCATGCTTGTTTGATTGATAGCGGCTATCGCGTCCACGATGTCATCCACCTCGAACTGAATTTTTAAAGTCTTATCAAATGGGCTGCCGCCAATCAAGCGAATGTGAGCAAAGGATTTCCCGAACCCTATCCAATAAGACACAAAGATGCCAAATGTTCAGAATGGAACAGTTGTAATTCCCTCTCTGATACACAGTTCCAGGTAGGGGAATCCTCACAAGTTCCATTAACCGGTCCGGGGCATCCCGGACCGGCTCTGGAAAACATGAAAGTGGTTTGCTATGTCATACCCGGCCCAATACGAAACGCCTCGGAATCACCATAATCTCCCTGCCCCACGTATCGCGACTCATCGGCGGCGGATGGTAAGAATACTTTTCGTTGATGATAGGGAGTCCGACGTCGCACTCTGCTTGCATGAACTCAAGCGAATGGATTTTGCAATTTCTTCGGATTGGGTTCAAGTCGCAGGGGAGTTCGAGGAGCGATTACGCACCCAGTCTTATGACGTGATTGTATGTGATTACTCCATGCCGACTTGGACCGGGATGGAGGCTCTCGAACTCGCACATCAAGTGAACCCAGAGATTCCGTTTATTCTGGCCGCCAAAGGCCTGAACGAGTCCGCGACGTTGACGGACGCGTTCATCCGCAAGGGTGCATTCGATTGCTTGGATAAAAATCGTCTAAACCGTTTGTCGCTGGCTGTCGCTATGGCGGCGGAAGAAAAAGCCCGGCGCGAGGAGCGAAATCACGCGGAGAAAGTATTACGCCACTCGGAAGCCCACTATCGCGCTCTGGTGGAGAATCCCACCTATGGCATCTGCCGCTTTGACATGGACGGCCGGTTTCTGGATGTGAATGAAGCACTGGTGACCATGCTGGGTTACGAATCCAAAAAGGAGTTGATGGCTGTGAACCTCGCAACGGAGATCATCCGTGATCCTAATGAGCGTGCGCAACTCTTTGAGTCCTACCGGCGGACGGGCCATGTCGATCTAATCGAAGTCGAATGGAAGCGGAAGGATGGAACGCCGATGAAGATCAGGCTCAGCGGTCGGCAAGTGGAGATTGAGCAAGGACCACCGGATGGATGCCAGGTCATCGCTGAGGACGTCACTGCCCAACGTGCGTCAGACGACCATCTCCGGCATCTTGCAGAAACCGACGCGCTGACCGGATTGGCAAACTACCGCCGGCTTTCCGAAACCCTCGAATCAGAGATTAAACGTTCAGATCGGACCGCTCGGGCCTTTGCGGTGCTCATTTTTGATCTGAACGGAATGAAGCGGATTAACGACAGCCACGGACATCTGGCAGGCAATCGGGCTCTCTGCCGCCTGGCCGATATTTTTCGCTTCTCCTGCCGATCGATTGACACTGCGGCTCGGTACGGTGGTGACGAGTTCGCAATTATTTTGCCGGAGACCCGCACCAAAGAAGCCGACGCAGTCGGGCACCGGATTTGCGAACGGCTCTCCAGCGATCGCGAGGAACCCAAGCTTTCTGTGAGCGTAGGAATTGCAGTTTATCCCGAGGATGGCACAACCATCGAAGCCCTGTTCCATGCAGCGGACCGGGCGCTCTACAAGATGAAACAAAAAGAGAATACAGCCTAATCGAATATATGACGGCGTGTTCAGATTTGAACAGCTTCTCCATTTTGACTGCGTTACAAGTAGCTCGCGCCGCCACTGTGGCGATTCGCACTTAACCAACAATTGAGAGGATGACGAGCATGATCACTGAGGGAATAGATGCTTATCCGCTTATGTATTCTGCCTGGTTCGGTAAACCAGTAGTCCTGCTTGTCGCTATCCGTCAGTGCCGGGTCCCAATGCCTTGCAGCATTGTCGGCGAATCTGTAGGCGGCGTGCGCGTCCGCTTTCATCCTGGATGGGAGATGGATGTCCGGAAAGAATTGATTTTAGCCGTCGAAGAGGACCCCACGGCGGTGAATTTCCGCGCGAATTGACACCCGCGCCGGTGACGACTCTACGAATTGAGAGGAGACTTGGAATGATACTGCTAATTATTCTTCTGGTTCTGTTGTTCGGTGGGGGCGGCGGCTACTATGGATACTCTAAATGGGGGACAGGCGGGGGTCTTGGTATCGTCGGGACGGTCCTGCTTGTTCTGGTGATTGTGTACCTGGTCGGTGGGTTACGCTGATAGAGCCGGCGGCACCACTTCCGCGCTAAAAGACGGGCGACAACCCACCCTCCCGCCGCACAACTAGTCGTGCAGGACAACACTCAGGAGAGAAGCGTTTATTTGCAGCCCGCCGTTGTATTTGATGAATCCCATTTTCTTGAATTTATTCATGAAAAAATTAACACGAGAGCGCGTGGTGCCTACCATTTCCGCCAGCGTCTCTTGAGATATTCTGGGAAGCACCCTTTGGGGCTTATCCTGCTTGCCATAGCGCGCCAGAAGAAGAAGAGCACGTGCCAGCCGTTTCTCGCTGGAGTTGAAAAGCTGATCGATCAAGTCCTCCTCGATCCGGACGTTGCGCTGAAGCATATAAGTGATGAAGCGATCGGAAAACGCACTTTCCGCGTGGAGCACTCGGAACATTTCGCTGTTTTCGATCAACAGCACGTTGACATGGGAAACTGCCGTGGCCGTTGCCATTCGCTTTGGCTGCCCTGCCAATCCTCCCTCACCTATGAAGTCACCTGGACCCATAATCCCCACCACAGCTTCTTTGCCAGATTGGGAGACGACAGAGATCTTCACGGTGCCTTTTTGAATGTACATTATATTCTTGCAGGCATCGCCTTGGGAGAATAGCGCCTCCCTTTTCTCGAACTGCGCCGCAGCTCTCGCCACACCAGTCGAATGGAGAAAGTCTTCGGCGTCGAAAGTGCTGGATTTTCTTTTGCCGTTTGCTTGTTTGCTTGTTTTCATAACTCTCTCCTCATGTCATTGCGTCCACCCCGACCGCCGGGGCTCTTGCCGTATGTTCGATCGCCTGGTCACAGGGGAAATTTGGAATTGTCTCAAGCGCTCTTGGCTCTTGGGTGCTTAGCGCAGACGTGATACGCATACTCTTTGTCGCGTTGGCCTTCGTAGTTATGCTTCATCTCGTCTAGATTGCTGCCGCGCGGCGGATCCGAAGGGTTGAACGTCCAGGTGCATTGAGAGCAACCCCAAGCCTCCATGTCTGCGGTTTTTATCCAAACCATCTGTCTCATGAAAGATCTCTTGGCTTCGTGCTTTCCACTTTTGTTCTGGAATTTCTCTTCGCGATGAAAATCAATTGATCCTCCCAAGACTTAACAGTAAAGGCGCCGGCGCTGACGGCGTCTACGGCCTACTCGTGCCGAGACGGGGTTCCTTAATAACAGGCTCCCATTGGCCATAGTTTTCGCCTGGCTGGTTTGCTGCCGGAGAACCTTCTCAGCGACCTCAATAGGAACTTGGTCGAACCGTGTTTTCTTTTTTTGCATGGCCGTCGCTCCTCTTGCTGCTTGCACCGTAACAGTCCTTAAGTGATATGGGGAGAATCTTTAGTATGTCTTCGCCTAGACGGAGCACGCAGTTTAAGGGAAATTCGAGCGGCGTCTGCGTGACCGCTTTGGTGTCACGTAGACGCCCAGACCCCTTTCGTGTCACGTAGATGGCAACGGCTGGGGGGGGGCACGTCTGCGTCGGCATATTTCTGTTGCACGTTATATTCATCGTATGATATCAATATGGAGCGTTAATTATACGTTTGGAGTGTGGGAGGCTTACCTTGAGTACGAACCGAATAGCGGCGCATTTCAGGACGCTGAACCTAGGGGACGTTCCTCATTCGCGAGCCGGCAAACACAAGTTGATTGTTTCCATGATTCTCAGCGACCTTGACCAATTGAAGGAGGGTGCTGCACTTAGGGTGCCTTTGGCTGATCTGGGAAGTACCAAGGAAAATGTCCGTTCGGCGTTGAACCGCGCTACTCGAAACGCCAAACGCAATGTCGCCACAGCCACGGATGAGAACTACTTGTACGTTTGGAACGAAACCGCACGCTCTTAGACGCTGCAATTCCCCGCGTGGAGTGCATCATTCTGTCGGCTCCGCTTCGAACCCGCGCCCGATTCCATCGGGCTCTCAGCGGAGCGCTACCCGGTCCTGGCAATCCCTGGTAAACTAAATATGTATGTGAGCTATAGGGAACAGACACCTGCGTTTACCGCGAGTAGTATGGGACTAGAGACAGCGTGACGGGATGACAGGGAGTACGGTCGAGGGCTGGGTACGGTGGTTCTCCATTTTTCCCTCAACGATTGAATCTGCTCTCAGAGAACTAGATTTCAGGGCGACATCGGACAAGATAGGGGGATTCATGCGTGAACTTAAAGCAACAGACTACTTCTGTGCACTAGGTGTAATGATTGCCGCACTCGGCCTGTACTCCTATTACGTACGCGAGCTTGTGGCGTCCTTGGCCCTGTTCACAGTGGCTTTTTTCTTCCTTGGGCTGGCGGCACTTGCACTATTCCTTATCTGGTGCGCAGGCGTGGCGGTCGCTACCTGGACCCCACCGGCATCGCGCAACATGATCGCATTCTCGCGCCGTCTTCTTATTGCATACGTAAAGTCTTGAGCCGCCGGATACGGGCTCCACTTGGAGCCCGCCAGAATGACGAGATATCACGCCGGTATCTGGGACTGTGCACTAGTGAACAGACGAGCGCTGTTCTTTCACCTAGGATGCTGTTCTGGGGAAGTAGAAAAGAAGTAGATCGGCCGAAGCCCCTCCCATTCGAGCTCTCCCGGCGAGACCTAGCGAATAAATTGAATCGCTTGCAAAGGAACCACGAATGCTCTGGACAATTTTCGCAATTTTGCTCGTGTTATGGCTCCTTGGGCTCATTACATCCTACACGATGGGCGGATTCATCCATATCCTGTTGGTTTTTGCCATCGTCGTCGTGCTCATTCGCGTTATCCAGGGTCGAAGGCCGATTGCCTAATCGCGGAGTAAACACATGAAATCGATCACCATGCTGGGAATTTTGTTAGTGGTTCTGGGAGGGCTGGCCCTCGTCTACCAAGGATTTAGCTATACCCGCCGGGAAAAGGTTATCGATATAGGTCCAATTCACGCCACGGCGGACACGCAGGAACACGTCCCTATCCCCCCCATCGCCGGAGGGTTGGCTTTGGCGGCAGGGGCTGCCTTGCTCGTTATCGGAGCGAAGCAGAAGGCGTAACAAGCTAGAGTTTGAAAGGTTTTAGTACAGGTCGAAGTTCATCAACTAGCAATCGGATTGTGGAGGTTCACGATGTTTCGTAAATTGACTCTGGGTGTCTGCATCATGTTTGCTGCGAGTTCGCTCTTCGCTGCGAACAAGGAACAACAACGTTTGGAAAATTCCGGGACCGTCATGCAGGAAGTAATGGGCGTACCCGACAACATCCCGCAAGAACTCCTGGAAAAAGCCGAGTGCATTATCGTTTTTCCGTCCGTTCTGAAGGCTGCATTTGTGGTCGGCGGAAGTTACGGCCGCGGAGCGATGGTTTGCCGGACAGGCGAGCACTTTAACGGACCGTGGGGTTCTCCAGCCATGTATGCGCTGGAAGGCGCGAGCGTGGGATTTCAACTCGGCGGGCAAGCGACGGATCTGGTTCTTCTCGTCATGAATGAGAAGGGGGCATCTTCCATCCTCAACAGCAAAGTGAAACTCGGCGTTGATGCATCCGCGGCGGCAGGACCCAAGGGGCGCGACGCCTCAGCAGACACCGATGCCTATATGCGGGCGGAGATTCTGAGCTACTCACGTTCCCGTGGTCTGTTTGCCGGAGTTTCTCTCGAGGGTTCCACGCTTCGCCCCGATGATGACGCGAACGAAGCGATTTATCATCGCAAGAAGATCACAGCCAGGGAAATAGTGATAGGAAACAAGATTGCAGTCCCCGCGTCGGGACGTCACCTCGTTCAGGTGTTGCAGAAAAACGCGCCACACAACCAATCGGAAAAGGCTTCAAACCAGTAGTCGCAGTCGTTCGGGTTTCTTTTCGGACCTAGTGGGGTCAGACCTCGGGCTTATCTCTACGAGGTCTACTCCACGGGACCCACCGATTCAAGCGAATCCTGGCCGACCTGAAGTCCGATAGAGAACGAATCGTCCCTATACGCCCGGCTGTCACAAAAAGCCGCAATCAAACCCTCATGTCTCTGCAGCGCTTCATCGCGGACCTGGCGGATGGACGACGCAGACTCTCTGCGAACTTTATCATCCTCATCATTGAAGAACGATCGTAGCCGAACTTCGCACCATGATCGGAATTCACGACTAGCGACATTCGCTGCAGCAACTTTACCCACAGTGCAAAAATCCGCATTCCAAACCACATCACCAGCGCAAACTTCAGAGATCCAACTAACTTCCACAAGAGACTTCTTTCCAACCCACACTCCAACCCACAGAGTGCGATGTCTTGTAGGACTTCCGCGTATTTTGGCAGTCCCCGCGGTCTTCTAAGTTGTAAAACCTATCCCGGCTCGATTGACACGGTAGAGGTCTGCGGTTCGAGTCCGCACGGGCCTACCATTTCATTGCGATAGGCTTAGCCACGTTTTCGCCACCAGTTTTCGGTGATTGCGTATCGCTCTCCGTACCGCTGAAAGTTTTATTTTGGTGGTCGGTCAGTTACTGACAATCCGAACTTTTCAGGCAGTATTCTAGGGAGCGCCAGCAAATGGTACTCTTCACTCGCCTTGTGGACTGGGCTGGACTCTCACGTCCCCGGAGAAAGTTCAATGGATGCTGCTCCGTTGCTACGAACCACGCCGCTCCTGCTCGCTTTGGGACGCTCAAACGGGTGGGTTCCTGCGGTCGCTCCCAGCGCGGTCAGGCTCTAGGCCGCACTTTTTTATGGACAATGAAGAAAAGCTAGCGCAGCTATGGCGAATGGTCTGGCAGGTTGGTTTCAGCCATGATGGGATATCGCTGGCGTCTGGGACTGGCGGCTATATTCAGGTGTGGGATGTTACAACGGGACGCGAGAAATCGTTCATGAAGGGCGGAGGTAGACCAGGAAGCATCGCGTTCAGCTCAAACGATGTTTCGGTGGCGTGGGGCAATTGGAATAACGAAATCAGACTGTGGCGAGTCGCGTCACAATCACAAGTCGTTATCAAGACTGGCTCAGCTTTCGGCAATATGATTTTTTCCACGGACTTCACTCGGGCTTTTGTGCCGGACGGTAAAATGACAATCAACGTGGTCCAGATCCCCACTGGACGAGTAACCAATTCCATTCGGTGCAATGAGAAGCTTTACTGATACATCGGAATGATATTATGTGCTTATGTGGCGCGGTCAAAAAACGCACAAAAGGCTGTGCTTTTCTGGTGAGGCCGGACAGCAAATGCGACAATGACGGCTCCTGTCCGCATCCTCGCGCAAGTATGTTGAAGAGCCTCGGTTACTGGTTGTTTCCCTCATGAGAGCTTACGAGTTGTCTCGTTAAGCGTCAGGGGCCTAGTGCAAAACCCGAGCCCTGTCGTACGTTCCAAAGAGTTGCAAATGTCGGCTACGGCAGGTACGCTTGGCGGAAAGTGCGCCGCATCTCTCGGAAGACTTGTTCGAACGGCGGCAGAGTCGCCATTTGGCGTGCGAGCCGCGTGTTCCACAACGCGCGCAAGCGAGCCTCTTTTCGCGCGAGTGCGACCTGCAATCCTTCGCAGGGTTTCTGGCGGAATTCCAATTTTTGGCAGATCGCGGGAATGATGTGGTTCAGGTGCACTTCTTCGTTGTCCGTGAGATACCAAAGATCGTAGAGGTCCCGGGGCTCATTTCGGGCGGGGTCGATGCGAGCGAGGGTTTTGTCGACGGCAATTTCATTTAAGGAATAGACAAGAATTGGTCGATTCTCGGGAAGGTCGGCGAACTCTGGATATCCGCGAAGAACCGGTCTGTGTTCGAGGGGAAAAGACAGCACTTCATTTAGGGTCAGATCAACCTTCACATCATTGTTTCCGGGAAGCGGTCCGGTATAGCGGAGATAGAAGGTATAGGTGTTGGCGCGCGAGCGGGGATCCGGTCGGTCGAAGGTGAAGGCGATGGCCGATTGCTCTAGGACCATGGCGTAAATGTGATCGAGGCGCGCGCGGATCTCCTCGAACGGGAGCGCTTCGCGCAGAGTGAAGTCCAGGTCTTCCGAGAAGCGATAGTCGGGAAAATAGCAGCGCTTAAGCGCCGTGCCCCCCTTGAAGGCAAAAACGGTGCGCAGATCCGATTCCGCGAGCGCGGTTAAGAACCAAGCAAGGCAATAGTCCCGTTCGAGGACGTCTTCGCGAATGCGCAGTCCTCCATCTGCTGCGAGACGATTGGAAAGCAGGGAGATATTGCGCTGGGGTATCAATCAAGTGCTCCTAGCGGCCAGCAGTTCTTCGGGTGGGATGTTAAGTCGCAAGCGCCACTTGGCAAAGTGCGAGCCTTCGTTCGGCAAAGAGGGATCGAGCGGGACATAGCTATCCGTCAACATGTTACGAAGTGACTGCAATTCGGTTTCTGTGGCGATGCCAAACAGTTCGAGTAAATACCCCAGGCGACGGTAGATGGAACCGACGTTGAGGCGCTTTGCGTATTCGATGAGTTTTACCACGCGCATATCGGTGTGGCGCATCCAAAGACCCTTGGCGACATCGGTTATGCCGCCGCAGTACTCGGGGTGGCGGAGGTGGTCGTGTCGGCGGGGCTACGTTCAAAGTCCTTCGGTCGATGGCCGGGTCATCGGGGACGGAAACCAATGGTCGCCTGGTGATTGAGGATCCAAGGACTGTGTTCTATTTGGGACAAGATCACAAGATAATTGTGTATTTCGAATGGGAGGGCCCTCCCGGCCCGCACAAATTCGAAGGGATCTGGAAGAATACTGATGGCAAGGTGGCATTGATTTCGGACTTTCAATATGTTGCCCCGGGCAAGCAGTTCTCTGGTTATTGGACCATGCTGCTGAGCGGCTCGGAGGCGCCTGGCCTATGGACTTTGGAAGCCCACATCGATGGAGAGTACGCCGGTGAACTCTCGTTTCAACTCATTGCGGGATCCAGCGCGGCGCTATCGCCTGCGCCGACTCCGCTTCGACAACCACTGGCAAACCGGTAATAATCGACTAATCAGGAGTTGGCGCCCAGTCTGCGGCACGCGGCATCAAACTTTTGAATCCTGGTGCCGGACGCAAAATAGCTGGGAGGTGTAACCATGATGGAACCTTCTGATCTTCGAATGACGAGAATTCCACTCAACCACGGAGCCGGCCATATGCCCGCACTCGGCTTTGGCACCTTAATTCCCGACGCAGCCGTGACGATAACTGCGACCAGAGACGCACTGGAAGCCGGATTTCGACACTTCGATTGCGCGGAACGATACGGGAACGAGCGCGAGGTAGGCAGGGCGTTGCAGGCAGGACTTGCCGCTGGAGGGATCGCGCGTGAAGACATTTTTGTTACCACAAAGCTGTGGAACTCCAATCATCGGCCCGAGCGGGTCGAACCGGCTTTCGAGGCGAGCCTGGACAGACTCGGACTCAAGTATCTGGATCTCTATCTCATTCACACTCCATTTGCATTTCAACCCGGGGACGAGCAGGATCCTCGGGATCAAAACGGCAATGTCCTTTACGACCACGACGTGACTTTGCTCGACACTTGGAAAGCGATGGAAAGTCTCGTGGATCATGGCAAGTGCCGGGCCATCGGACTTTCAGACATCAGTTTAAACGAACTGAAGCCCGTCTATGAATCAGAGAGAATCAAGCCAGCCGTGGTCCAAGTAGAAGCACATCCGTATCTGCCGGAAACGGAGCTATTGGAATTCTGCAAGGAGAGGGGCGTTGTGTTTTTGGCTTTTGCAGCATTAGGTCACGGGATGAGGCCGGGGCCGCTCGAAAATCCAGTCATTTCGGCTATCGCCGCGCGAGTTGGAAAGACGCCGGCACAGGTGCTGCTGGCTTGGGCGGTGCAGCGCGGCACGGCTTTGCTTACCACGCCCAGGACTGCGGCCCGCGCGAGAGAGAATTTCGACATCTCTACCCTTCCGGAAGACGCGCTTGACGAAATCAATCGAATTCAGACCAGACAGAGGCTGAATGAAGTGGTGAAGACCGGCATTCCGGGTTTCATTCCACAAGGTAGATGAACATGAAAGCGAAACCGCAGCTAGAGGAGTCCATGCAAGAGGAACAAATCCGTACGGCCCTGAATACGCACTGGCACGCATCGGCAGTCGGCGATGCAAACGCGGAGCACGATATTTACGATGACGATGCCATTTGTGATTATCCCCAGTCAGGCGAGCGAATCCTCGGGCGAAGTAATTTGCAGGCCTTGCGGAGTCATCATCCCGGCAAGCCTTCCGGCTTCAAGGTCAAGCGGATTCTCGGAAACGGGGATCTCTGGATCACGGAATACACAATCACGTACCAGGGGCGACTGGCATACACGGTGAGTATTATGGAGTTCCGCAACGGCAAGGTCGTCCACGAAACACAGTATTTCGGGGATCCCTTCGAGGCGCCGGCCTGGCGGAGGCAATGGGTTCAGCAGATCGCGTGACGCCGCACTGAGGATGAGGATATTTGCTTGGCGGATAGCCGACCATTGACGCCAGCCAGCAGGAGGAAACGATGAGCGATAAAGAAGTGGTGGCGATTATGGCGGCTATCATATTTTGCGCGAACTCAGATAATCAATCCGCTAACGTCACGGGTGCGGTAGATAAAGCGTTAGAATTATTCCAAGCTGTCGAGGGAAAGTTGCCTCAGAAGCAACGCAAGACCCGCTAGAATGGACGGACCATTTAAGGGTAGATTGCCGCAGCTCGACAGTCGAGATTTCATATGCGGAGGCTCTCATATCTGCACCAAGCCACGCTCCACACTTGACGCCCGTCACTGTACAAGCTCGGATTCCCTCGACCCCTTGAGAGTTTCCCTGTTTGTACCAACGATGTGGACTTCTTTCCCGTGGAGTCCTGCGGACTTTATCGCCATGCCGGGAAGCGCGTACTCGTCTTGTTGCTAGTCTGCGGCAAATGAATCTTGGTGGAAGATTAGTACGTCTTCGTTTTTGCCGCAGGACTGAGCGAACTCGGGCAATAAACGCCGGATCTCAAGCAAGAGAGCCGCCTTTCTCTCTCGTACTTCTTCGTCTGATATGTTGGGCATTTATCTTTTCCTTAAACATTATAGCGAAGGATACGGATCAGGCGTTCTCCTGATGCGTATTTAGAGTTTCTCCCCGCTTCGTTTTACGCAGCTCGCGGCATTGTGTTGCCCGGGGTGTACCTCGGCGCTGTTCAACTCTACCATCGCGCGCGAGTCGACTATTTGAACTCCAACTGGAGGAGCGTAGAACATGCACATGAACGCGAAGAGAAACTCAACGATTGTGATCTGTCTCATGGCAATTTTGGTTTTCAGCCCTGTCGCCAGTTTTGCGCAGGCTACTACCACGTTCACCGGTGAAGCCGTGGCCTTGCGGGCAAATGCGCTGGGGATCTCGCTCACCCTCTCAGATACTGGACCGCTTGCGGCTAGCGGTGGGAATTTGAATACGACGGTAGCGAGCGTCAATGTGGCGGGCTTGGCCTCGGCTGACGCGCTGAAAAGTACCACGTCCGGCAGTGGCACTAGCAGTCAGTCGCAATCGTCGGTCACGAACCTGAGCTTGTTGGGTGGTCTGGTTGCTGCCGAAGTCGTGAAATCGAACTCCAGCGCCACCTGCAGCAATGGGCGGGCCTCCGTCACCGGGAGTGCCGAACTCGTCGGCTTGGTCGCTGCGGGCCAATCAATCCTCGTATCCAACCCAAACCTCGCCATATCCTTGCCAGGCGGCATTAGCCTAATCGTCAACGAGCAGACAAGCTCGCCGAGCGGAAATACCGGCTCCATCACGGTCAATGCGCTGCACGTCAAGGGACCAAGCATCGACATCGTCGTCGCTTCCGCCCAGTCCGGTATCACATGCTCGTCCGGCACTGTCTGAAGACCGGACCCTATACCTGGCAGCCCCACTTTTTCTGCACTTCTCTCGCAGGGTTCTCTTCAGCCCATTTGCCGCACGTCGCACAGGTGGCAACAAATTCATGGTCCACAAGGCATTCTTTCTTCCGGACGTAACTGTCCGTCAGGGCGAGTGCTTTTATATCCCGGCGGCTCTGTATCGTGCAAGTTATAACAGGGGCAATACACAACTTGTTGACAGCGAAATCAATCGTTCGAAATTGCATGAGTCCGTAGTCCAACCTACAGAATAATTACTTCATTGAAGGAAGAGCTAAAGAGTGGAAAAGCTAGGACCTTCTTTCCTACCGGCGCCGGGCAGCAGCAGTGAGATTGCCAGATTCCGATAATCCCCGTTCAGGACCTATCCAGCTTAGATGTTGCAGAGTATCACTTCCGGGTATGCTGTCCTTCGACCGCAACCTCCCGATTCAGGCCTACCCATCGGCAAACACTGGTCGACTCCTGCGGACCCATCCGAGCGGATCATCCGATTCGCGTTGATCCCAAAGCACCGAGCCCGCGCGAAGTATTTGTATGCCCATCCTTTTTCGCATAGAATCAGCGTTACTTTCTGATTATGTATATTCAGTTCGGAGGTAAGCGTGCCGCCTTCTGATCTCCATATCCATGACAATCAACTTGTGCGGACGACGAACATAGACGGTATTCCTATCCGCAATGACGTCCTCTTTACGAATGACAAAGGTGAAGAAGGCGGGCACATTCAAAAGCGCAGTGAGAAAGCGATGCAAAAACTGCTTCCCGCATTGCAGCGCCTCCAGCTGCCGAATGAAGCGGTGTTGTTTGTAACGCCAGCGCGGAGCCCACTGAGCATTCTGGAGCAACTCACAGCAGCTTGGTGGACGTCAATTCTGGCAGCTTCAACGATCCTGGTGACTAATAAGCGCATTTTATTTTTCCCCGTCAAGCGGGATGGAAGCTGGAGAGAAAGTGTCCGCGCCGTGCAATGGGGCGATCTCGAGGAAGTGAAGCCAAACGGCCTGCTTATCAGAAACGTTATTTTCAAATTCAAGGATGGCAGTAAGGTTACCTACACGAATCTTCGCCGCTCTGATGCCAAAAAGATTGCCGCCATCGCGCACATTTTGATTCCTGCCGCGTCGGGAGAACTGAGCCCAACCCAGGGCTTGATTCAACTGTGCCCCGACTGCTGCAATGCCTTGACGCAGGGGCAATATTCCTGTTCGAGCTGTGGCTTGATCTTCAAGAATGAGAAAAGCATGGTCACACGATCAATCCTTCTTCCCGGCGGCGGATATTTCTACACCGGGCATCCCCTTGTCGCGATGATTCCCGCTGTTGTCGAAGGCCTTCTGGTGCTTGAAATTCTGTCGCTCCTGGTCGCTGCGTCAATCTCACCAAAGGCAATGCCGAGCATACGTTCCGGTCTACTGGGTCTCGGACTATTCTGGGCACTTGAGACGGCGGTGACAATTCTTCATTGCCGTCGTTACGTTCGTGATTATATTCCGGAGAAGCGCGACCCTACCCGCGTCGCGTCGAGACCTTCCTGTCAAAATTGACGACTGATTTGTTCGTACTCCGATTAAAGGAAAGGTTTCCAACTGAAAAGGAAGCAGACTACGAATGGTCGCAAAAAGACCCGATGGGTCACGCGGAAGCACACAAACGTGACAAATAAAAACCGCTAGGTAACCGTTAGGCTGTTGGATATCGCGAGATTCTCTTTACTGCCCAATTCAAAGTTTAAAGCCCAAAACAGTGGGCAGTGACCCCCGATTCTGCCCGCTGTGGGCCACATCACGCCCGATGCAAACGGCAAGATCGTGGTGCGTTGATGGACCGCACCTTGAAAGCCAGCCGAGGAAGCCTTCAGAATCTGGTGACCATGACTATCTTTCTAAAGGATCCGCGTTCAGTTCGTTTTTCCCGTGCTTTTCGTTTTGTCGACCACGACGCGACCCGCTTTCATCACCCAACGGACGTTCTCCCTCCGGGAAACTGCGGTGATGTCGGCTAGAGGAT
>Ga0210400_10002537_pt1 | contig 16821 bp, 18 predicted proteins | sample IncBWH26MmetaG_FD_155456 | JGI IMG/M metagenome (GOLD analysis project Ga0210400, IMG submission 155456) | Forest soil microbial communities from Barre Woods Harvard Forest LTER site, Petersham, Massachusetts, United States - Inc-BW-H-26-M | ecosystem: Environmental > Terrestrial > Soil >... | reverse complement strand
CAAAGACGATGCCAAAGAGGTCGAAGACCTCCCGCTCAGCCCAGTCCGCGCTGTGGAAGCGGTCCGTGATGGAGGGCAGGCTTTCGTTCTCCTCCAGGCGCACCTTGAGGCGCAGGCGCGCCTGGGTGGTGAGGTTCAGCAGGTGCAGGACCACATCGAAGCGGACAAGCCTGCCGTCCAGGTCCCGCTCCGGCCAGTCCACGGACGTGAGATCCACCAGCTGCTGGAAGCCTTCCTTGAAGGCGAGGTCCACCGTCTCCAAGTAGCGGTCCTTCGCCACCACCGCCGTCACATCCCCGCGGAAATCGTGGCGATCGGTGATGGCGCCCGGCAGCTGTTCGTCGATGTGCTCGAGGATCATCAGCGGCCTCAGTAGATCGTGGCGAGGTTGTGGTCGGCGGCGTCCAGCACCATTTCGCGCACGGCCTGCTGCTCGGTGAGGCCCTTGTCGCGCTCGATGCCCCGCTGGCGGTCCATGCTTTCGTAGAAGCGGCGGATGTGGTCCTTGCGCATGGAGAGGGATTCCTTCTCGATCTTCTCCTGCAGCTTCATGACGCCGTAGATCATGCTCTCGGGCCGGGGCGGGCAGCCGGGCACATAGACATCCACGGGCACCACGCGATCGATGCCCTGCAGCGTCGCGTAGGTGCGGTACATGCCGCCGGAGGACGCGCAGACACCCACGCTGATGACCCACTTAGGTTCGGCCATCTGGGCGTAGATGGTGCGAAGCACGGGCGCCATCTTGTTGGTGACGGTGCCCAGCACCAGCATCATGTCGCTCTGCCGGGGGCTGAAACGCATGGCCTCGGCGCCGAAACGGCTGAGGTCGTACTTCGACGCCATGACGCTCATGAACTCGATGGCGCAGCAGGCGGTGCCAAAAGGCATGGGCCAAAGGCTGTTCTTGCGGGCCCAGTTCACCACCGCGTCCAGGCGGGTGGTCATCACGGCGTCGTTGAGATCCATCTCAGCCATGGGTCACTTCTCCCACTCGAAGGCGCCCTTGCCCCAGGCGTAGATGAAGCCCACGAGCAGTGTGGCGAAGAAGGCGAGCATGGCGCCGAAGGTGGCGGGGTGCGTCTTGTACTGCACGGCCCAGGGCAGCAGGATGGCCGCTTCCACATCGAAGAGGATGAAGAGCATGGCCGTGAGGTAGAACTTCACCGAGTAGCGGTGCCGGGCGCCCGGCTGGACTTCCGGTACGCCGCACTCGTAGGCGCTGAGCTTCTCGCCACTGGGGTTGTTGGGCTTCAGCTTCGGCAACAGGACGCCGGAGATGACGAGGATGGCCGCGGCCACTCCCACCGCCAGCAGCAGCAGGATGAGGAAGGGCAGGAAGGGCGTGGCGGGGTTCGGCATGGCGCGTCCAGGCCCTCCAGTCTAGCGGGCCCGGGCCCGGCTGGGGATGGACCGTAGGCCCGGGTCTGCCAGGCGGGTAGAATCCTCTTTTCCCCGGGACGGCCCATGGACGATCTGAACCAGCGTGTCAAAGAGATGATCATCCAGCGCCTCAAGCTGGAAGGCATGACGCCGGATCAGATCGACGGCCAGGCCCCCCTCTTCGGTGAAGGGCTGGGACTGGACTCCATCGACGCGCTGGAGCTGGTGCTGGGCATCGAGCAGACCTTCGGGGTGAAGATCGAGGACGAGGCCGCGGGGCTCAAGGCCTTCCGCAGCGTGGACGCCCTCACGGAGTTCATCCGGGAGCATCAGAAGGGCTGAATGACGAGCCCCACGGACCAGCTGCCCCACCGCTACCCGTTCATCCTGGTGGACCGGGTGCTCCTGCGCGAGCCGGGGGTGCGCGTGGTGGCGGAGAAGCTCGTCTCGGCCACGGAGCCCTACTTCTCCGGCCACTTCCCGGAGCGGCCCCTGGTGCCCGGCGTCCTCATGCTGGAGATGCTGGCCCAGGCCGGCGGCTTCCTGGAGGCGGAGCCCCTGGGCGGCCGGGCCATCTTCCTGGCGGGCGTGCAAGACGCGCGCTTCAAGGGCCCGGCCTTCCCCGGCGACCGCCTTACGCTTGAAGTCGCGTTCGAGGCCAGCTTCGCGGGGATGACGCGCATCCAGGGTCGCGTCTCCTGCGAGGGCCGCGAGCTCTGCACGGCCAAGCTGCTGGTGAAGCAGGTGGCGCGTTGAGACGCGTCGTCATCACAGGCCTCGGCGCCGTCACAAGCCTGGGCAGGAGCCGCGAGACCACCTGGTACGCAATGCTGGAAGGCCGCGATGGCCTGGGCCCGCTCACGCGCCTCCACCTTCCTGCCGAACCCGCGCAGCTGGCGGGCCAGATCGCCTGGAGCGAACCGCGCGTCAAGCGCCAGACGCTTTGCGAAACCTGGTCCCGCGTGGCGCTCGCCGAAGCGCTGGACGGATGGAGGCCCGCGTTGGAGGGGCCCCGGATGGGCGTCTTCCAGGGCGCAGGCACCTCCGGGCTGCCCATTCCTGAGGCCTACCTGGCCGCATTGCGGGATGGGCTCCCCGCGCCGCGCATGGCCGAGGCTGCTTACCAATCGCCCTGCACGGTGACGGACGCGCTGGCGGCCGTGGTCGGCGCCGAGGGCCCCCGCTCCACCATCATGAACGCCTGCTCGTCCTCGCTGCTCGCGCTGGGCCAGGCCTGGGAGCGCATCGCCGGGGGCGAGCTGGATCTGGCCATCGCGGGCGGCGCGGAAAGCCTCTGCACCATGACCTGGGGGGGCTTCTCCAGCCTCAAGGCCATGGACCCGTTGCCCAGCCGGCCCTTCTCCCGCGACCGTGCGGGGCTCAACTTGGGCGAAGCCGCCGTGCAGTTCCTCCTGGAACCGCTTGAACAAGCCCAAGCCCGCGGCGCCGTCATCTTCGCCGAAGTGCTGGGCTACGGCGCGAGCCTGGACGCGCACCATCCCACGGCGCCCCATCCCGAAGGCGACGGAGCCCGCCGCGCCATGGCCCAGGCGTTGGAGATGGGAAGGCTCGATGCATCGGAAGTGGACCTCGTGAGCGCCCACGGCACTGCCACGCCCGCCAACGATGGCGCCGAATGCAAGGCCATCCGTGCCGCGCTGGGCGCGGCGGCGGAGGCTGTCTCCGTCACTTCGTCGAAGTCGCAGTTCGGCCACACGCTGGGCGCTGCCGGAGCCGCGGGCGCGATGGTTGCGGCGCTGGCCCTGCGCGACCAGGTGGTGAGCCCCACGCTGCGGCTCGAAGAGCCCGATCCCGACTGCGATCTCGATTGCACGCCCAAGCTGGCTAAGGAGCGCGCGCTACGCGCGGCGCTGGTGAACGCGTTCGCGTTTGGCGGCAACAATGTCTCGCTCGCGTTAAAACGCTGGGAGGGCCGATGACGGAGATCGTCGTCACGGGTCTGGGGCTCGTCCTGCCTTGCGGAGACGGCGTCGAAGCGGCCCGCACCTCGCTGGCATCCGGCGTCGCCCGGTTCACGGAACTTCCGGCGGATCTGGGCGAAGGCCGCGGCGCGGTCTGCTCAGGCTTCAATCCCGCGGGCCATATTCCGCCCATGCAGCTGCGGCGCCTGGACCGCTGCAGCCGCTTCGCGTGGGTGGCGGCGGCCCAGGCCTTCGACGATGCAGGCCTCGATCCGAAGGCCGGAGGCGGTGAGCGCACCGCCATCGCGGCCGCCACCATGACGGGCGGCAGTGATGCCACAGAGGCCTTCCTCCGGCCCTACTTCGAGCGTGGCCCTGCGGGCGCCTCGCCCCTGATCTTCCCCAACTGCGTGGCCAACGCCGCGGCGGGCCATCTGGCCCTGGCCTTCGGTCTCAAGGGCCCCAGCACGACCCAGCTGGAACGCGAGGCGAGCGGCTTCGCCGCCCTGGATCAGGCCGCGCGCTGGCTTCGCACGGGCTTCTGCGATGTGGCGCTGGTGGTGGGTCTGGATGGCCTCTTCCCCATGCTGAGCACGGTCTGCGGCGCGGCGGGGCTGCTGGCGCGGCACGGCGATCCGGAAGCGGATTCAGGCCGCGGTTTCCTTTGCGGCGAAGGCGCGGCCGCGCTGGTCCTGGAGCGGCGCGACGATGCCACCGCCCGCGGCGCGCGCCTGCGCGCGCGGCTGGGCGCCCTCGCGCAGCGCGCGGCGACGCGTCCTTCCGATCGCGCTTCCGCTCTGGCGGACGCCGTGGCGGAGGCTTGCCCGCGCCAACCCCAACGCCGGATCGGCGGCGCCAATGGACATCCCCGGTTGGACCAGCTTGAAACCGCGTTGCACGCGAGCCGAAGCGATTGGCCCGCGCCCCTCCATCCCAAGCTGCTCTGGGGCGAGTTGAGCGGCTCCGGTGCCCAGCTTCTGGCCGCCGGCCTGCTGGAGTCCGCGGATTCCGTCCTCGTGACCGGCCCCTCCAGCTTCGGCGGGCAATGGGCCCTCCGTTGGGATGGTGTGAAGGCCTGATAGCCTCGATCCAGACATGCGCGACCAGACCTTCACCAGCACTCGCCGCCACCTGCTCTGGACCGCCGGAGCGGGCGCGGTGCTGCTGGCCGGCGCCTTCCTCCTGGGCGTGCAGGCGGGTAAGCAGAGCGTGGCGCTGCGCCGCCCCCTGCCTGCGGATTCCGCTGAGCCGCTGGACGAACTGCCCGAGAAACTCATCGACCAGCTCCAGATCTTCGAGACGACCCAGGTCCCCGACAAGCCCGTCCAGCTTCCACCCGCGCCCCCTTCCCCGCCGAAGGATGATGCGCCCAAGACGGACGCGAGCTCCGCAGCCAGGACCGAGGACCGCTGGACGCTCCAACTCGTCTCCACCCCGGACGCTGCCGAAGCGAAGAAGGTCGCAGCCCAGGCCAAGGCCGCGGGCCAACCCGCCGCGATCGTGAAGGACAAAGGCGTCTACAAAGTGCGCCTCGCCAGGACCACCGACCGCGCCACCGCCGATGCCACCGCCGCCAAGCTAAAGAAGGCCGGATTCAAGCCCTTCGCGGTGAAGGCGGACTGAGACCCTTCACACGGCGGTCACATCTCCTGGGCAAGCTGCTGAGGAAGGAGATCCCATGGGGAGGCGCTGGAGCATCCTGGTCCTGGCCATCGTGATGCTGGTGGGCATCCTGGAGATCCGCGCCTGGCGGTACAGCACCACCCAGGCGGGTCCGGAGGACACCACGGATCCGATCCGGTTTCCCACCGATGCCGCCGCGCTCTCCCGGCATCTGGCGGAGGCCATCCGGTTCCCGACCATCACCGGAGATGACGCTGCCGTTGACGCGTTCCGTGCCTACCTGAAGACCACCTTCCCCGAAATCCATGCCCGCCTCGATTGCGAGGTCGTGAACGGTCACAGCCTCCTCTTCACCTGGCGCGGCACGGACCCTTCGCTCCCCCCCGCCGCGCTGCTGGCGCACTTGGATGTCATGCCCGCGGACGCGTCCGCCTGGCGCCAGCCGCCCTTCGAGGGCCGCATCGCCGAAGGCTTCCTCTGGGGCCGCGGAACGCTGGATGACAAGGGCGCCGTCTTGGGCATCCTTGAGGCCGTGACGGGTCTGCTCGACCGCGGCTTCCAACCCCGCCGAACGCTCTACCTGGCCTTCGGCCACGACGAGGAGACCGGTGGCCATGCGGGCGCCGCGGCCATCGCGTCTCTCCTGGCCTCCCGCGGCGTCAAACTGGACTCGGTCCTCGATGAAGGCGAGGTGGTCGGAGAGGGGCTCGTGCCCGGCATCCACCAGCCCATCGCCTTCATCGGCACTGCGGAAAAGGGGTACCTGAGCCTGTCGCTCACCACCCGAGGTCCCGGGGGGCACAGCTCCATGCCCGCTCCGGGTGATCCCATCCTCCGGCTCTCGAAGGCCCTGGCGCGCCTGGAGGCGGACCCTTTCCCCGCGAGGTTCACGGAGCCGGTGGATGGCATGTTCCGCGCTCTCGCCCCGCGAATGGGACACCTGCAACGCCTCGCCCTGGCCAACCGCTGGCTCTTTTCGCCGCTGCTCGGACGGATGCTCTCCTCCTCGGCCGCCACCGAGGCGCTCATCCGCACCACGGCGGCGCCCACGGTGATCGAGGGCGGCAGCGTCGAGAACGCGCTCCCCCGGCGCGCGCGGGCCGTGGTGAACCTGCGGATCCTGCCCGGCGAGACGGTGGAAGGCACGCTCGCCAGGGTCCGTGCCAGCGTCGCCGATCCAGCCGTGGACATCGCCCCGCTGCCCGAATCCGCCCTGGAGCCGTCACCGATCTCCCCCGAGGACGACCCCGCTTACGCCGCGCTCGCGGGGGCCATCCACGAAGCCTTTCCGGATGCCCTGGTCGCGCCATCGCTGGTGTTGGGCGGGACGGACTCAGCGCACTACGCGCCCCTGGCCCGGACCACCTACCGCTTCCTGCCTGCACGGGTGGGGCCCCAGGACCTCGACCGCTTCCACGGCAACGACGAACGCATCACCGTGGATGGCTGCGTCACGGCGGTCCGTTTCTACGCGGCCTACCTCCAGAGGGCGGGACTCCCTACAGCCGCGTCGCCAACCACGCGAAACTGAGCGCGTTGAGCGCGCTGTGCGCCAGCATCACAAGGCCCAGACCGCCACAGCGGCGGGAGACCTTCATGCCCGTCCAGCCCGCGGCGGCAGTGTAGAGGAAGGCCGGGAGCGCGCTGGCCCAGCCGAAGACCAGACCGTTGCCCACGAAGTGATGGAGCCCGAAGGCCGAGCCGTGCTGCCAGTCGTTCCAGTCCGCGTGGCGGCGGGCCAGCGCCCCGCGCCAGAATCCCTCTTCGCAGACGCTGTTCACCGTGAGCGTGTAGGCCACATAGGAGGGGAATCCGCCGGGCCAGTGCGCCAGGAAAGTCTGGGCGCCGGCCATGGGCAGAAGGTGCGCGGGCCGCTGCTGGTGCAGGAGGAGGGGCAGCACCGCGCAGGCGGCGCCCATGCCCAGCAACGCCACCATGGGCATGCGTCCTGTGCGGAAATCGCTCCGCTCCGTGCCCAGCAGGCAGATCGCGTGGTACCCCACCAGCGTCACGAGCGGCATCCCCGGCAGCAACGCCAGGGTCGCGCCGATCCAGAGGACCGGCAGCCAGAAGGGGATGGAGAGAGGTTTCACGGGCGTCACACCTAGGACACACCGAAGTTACTCCGACTCGAGACGGAGGCCACCACTTTTATGGGCCTCAATTCGCCGTTCTTCCCCTCCAGATACCAATGCCCGCCTCTTTAGCCTTCTTCTCTGCCAACCGGCAATGGCATTCCTCGTAGGAACTCATCTCGTAATTGGTGACAGGAGCGAAGCAGGCCATGCCGGCCTCAAGCTGCGCCTTACTCCAAACGGACATCTCCACCATCGCAGTGAGCGACTTCCGATTGAGATTCGAAATGCTTGCCAGATCGACCTCCACCTCCGTTTTGCCTCCGATCAATTCCGTCAAGGCTTTACGCGAGGCCTCGAATCCAGATTCACTCGGACGCGGAGCACGCAGGCATGCGAGATGGACCGTTTTCACTCCATGGCCAGGAAACCGGATCAAAAGGGTGTCACCACTGAGGACTTTCAGCAGGCGGCCCTTTTGACCGATGTATTGCTGGCTTACTTCGAGTGGATTACCGCAAGGGTCGTTCGAGAAGCTCAGGACAACCGCCGGCTGCTGGCCAAATGCGGCCATGGCTACTAGACAAAATAAAAAACATTTCATCGTCATCCCTTCGGATACACCCGCAGGCTCTTCCACTGCTTGAGGATGACCTTGCCGGGGGCGAAGCCTCTCGGCTTGCTGATGTCGGCGATGCGGCACCAATGGACCTCCACCTTGCCCGCGTCCCGCGCCTTGCTGTGGAAGGCGGCCAGCTCGGCGGCCCGCTCCAGCACCGCGCGGGGCGGCTCACTCACCTTGTCGGGGTTGCGGATGACCACATGGCTGCCGGGCATGTTCGCCACATGGAGCCAGAAGTCCACGTTCTCCGCCACCTTGAAGGTGAGCTGGTCGTTCTCCGCGTCGCCCTTGCCGATGAGCAGCTCGAAGCCCTCGATCTGCACCGAGCGGAACGCCGCGCCCTTGCCGTCCTTGCGTTTATCCACTTTGGGGGGCTCCCGTTTCGCCTTCTTCTTCGAGGATGCCGCCTTCGGGGGCGCGGCTTCCAGCCCTTCACCGCGCTCCAGGGCCGCGCGGCGCTCCGTGACTCCGGCCCGCTGGCGGGCAAGCGCCTCTTCCAGCTCCTTCAACCGGGCCAGACCCCGCCCGGCCTTCTTCGCCTCGGCGAACCAGGTCTGAGCGGCGGATTCGGCCGTCTCGCCCTTCGGCACAACGATCAAGGAGCCGTCCGACAGCGCGATCTCGCCCGTGGCCCCCTTGATCCGCCACAGCTCGCCCGCGAGCGCGGCCGCCTGGGGCTTGAGCGCGAGACCCTGCTCGTGGCGGGCGCGGTCCTTGGCGAGCGCCGCCTCCAGCCGCGCCAGCTTCGCGGCTTCCTGATTCAGGACACGCTCGGCGGCCGCGAGGCGCGGGGCCAGCACCAGCGCTCCGGCCTCCGCCATGGACCAGTCCCGGTGCCGCGCCAGCAGCGGGCCTTCGCCCGGCAGCACCTCGTCCATCTCCCCTAAAACCGCAGCCTCGAAACGCTCGCCATGGCGTTCCTTCCACCGCCTCAGGGGTGGCGGATCCTCGCCAGCGACGGGTGCCGCGGCGGGAAACGGGACGCCTAGGCCCAACCGGGGCGTGGCCACATCCACGCCGTCGAGACGGATGCCCGCCCGGCCAGGGATGGCCTGGAAGGTCACGCGCACAGTCTCCAGCCGGCCGGAGATGGCTCGGCGCTGGAAGACGAGACCCAGCCACCGCTCGCCGGGATCGCCCTGGATCTCCAGCAACCGCGCGCCGGAAAGCCAGGCGCCCCAGGCTTGAGCGGAATCCTTCCCCGCTTCCGCCGCCAGCAGTTTCGCAGCCGTGTTCCCCACCGGGAGTCGCCACAGTGCGGGTCTGGGATGGAGCAGCAGGATCCAGACATCGGCGTCGGCCTTGCGGCCCCAGCGCAGACCCAGGGCGCGGTCCGAGGCCCAGACACCCTCCAGGGCCCAGCTCGGGTGCGCGCGGACTTGGGCGCGGGCGAGGGCCAGAAGCAGCGGGGCGTCCATGGGCGCGGGGTCCTTGTGAAAAAGAAATCAGAGGGCTCTCGCGTTCGAAGAGCCCAAGCCGCATAATGCCTCAACTTCAGCCGCCAGACCGGACCCTCATGCCGACGATCCCGACGACTGCCCCGCCCCGCCTCTTCAAGGCGCTGCTGGTAGAAGACAGCTCCACGCAGATGGGGCTGATGCGGGCGCTCTTCCGCAGCCGCGGGCACGAGGTGATCGAAGCCAGGAACGGCGCGGAGGCGCTGCTGGTGCTCAGCGGCGAGATGCCGGATGTGGTGGTGAGCGACTGCTACATGCCGCTCATCGACGGCTACCAGCTCTGCCGCCTCCTCAAGGACGACCGCGCCACGCGGCACCTGCCCGTGCTCCTGCTCACGGCCGAAACCCGAGGTCTGGGCCACTTCTGGGCGAAGACCTGCGGCGCCGACCGTTTCATCATGAAGGATCCCGATCTCGAGGGTGTGCTGGAGGCGGCCGAGGACCTGGCCCGCACAGCGGCGCCTCAGGACCCTAACCATGCCCCGCCCTTCAAGAATCCGGAGGATCTGGGCGTGGAGGCTATCCAGCGCCGTCTCGCCCACGCGCTGGAGCAGCGCCTCCTGGAGACCACGCTCCGCGATTCCATCGCCCGCCTCTACTCGGAAGATCCGGACGCCCAGAGCATCGTCCGAGGCTTCGTGGATCTCCTCCAGACCGCCGTGCTGCCCGGCGCCCTGGCCGTCGTCCACCGCACGGAAGAGGGACTCGTGTCCCGGGGCGCCCACGGACGCTGCGTAAGCGAGGCCGACCGCCAGGAGCTGGGCCGCGCGCTGGAGCGCGCCATGGGCCTGCCGGAGCCGCTGGACCTGGCCTGGGACACGGCCCTGGATCCCGAGGAGCGCCGCCTGGCGCTGCGGGACCCGCTCCAGCTCGTGCTGCCCATCTCCGTGCCCGGCACCCCCATCAGCGCCTTCATGGGCCTGCTCCTGGAGCGGCGCATGTACCAGGAGCATGTGCGGCTGCTGGAGATCGCCGCCGACGAACTGGGCCGCCTCCTGACGCTGGAGGCCAGCCGCCAGCGGCTCTACCACCAGGCCATCCAGGACCCGCTCACGGGCCTCTTCAACCGCCGCCACACGACGGAACTGCTCCAGCACGAGGCCATGCAGAGTTCGCGCTTCGCTCAACCCTTGGCCGTGATGCTCATCGACCTGGACCACTTCAAGCCCATCAACGACCGCTTCGGCCACGCGGCTGGAGACCGGGTCCTCAGCATGGTGGCCCAGCGGCTGGCCTTCGGGCTCCGCAAGGTGGACCGCCTGGGCCGCATGGGCGGCGACGAGTTCCTGGTGCTCTGCCCCCAGACGGACAAGGAAGGCGCTCACCGTCTTGCCCAGCGCCTGCTGGACAGCGTGGCCCAGACCCAGCTGCCCAACCTGCCCGAGGGCCGCAGCCTCTCCCTCAGCGTCGGGGTGGCCTCCTGGCGGGGGGATGGCGACACCGTGGAGGCTCTGGTGGCCCGTGCGGACCAGCGCCTCTACAAAGCCAAGGCCGAAGGCCGCGCCCGCGTGGTATCCGAAGGCTGACCTGGACTCCTCTCGGATCTAGACTGGGAGGATGCCTCCCGAGACCGGTCCCTCCTACGAGTCCTACCTGAAGGTGCCTGATCTGCTGCGGCTCCAGAAGCCGCTGTCGGAGCCGGAGGCCCACGACGAGCTCCAGTTCATCATCATCCACCAGGCCTACGAGCTCTGGTTCAAGCTCATGCTGCACGAGGTGCGCGCCGTCATCGCACATCTCCAGAAGGGCGAGGTGGGCCCCAGCCTCTGGCTCATGCGGCGCTGCCACGAGATCGTCCGCGTCCTCCAGCAGCAGTTCAAGGTCATGGAGACCATGAGCCCCGCGCACTTCCTGGAGTTCCGGGACTGGCTCAAGCCCGCCAGCGGCCTCCAGAGCGCCCAATTCCGCTGCCTGGAGTTCATCTCCGGCCTGAAGGATGAGCGTTACCTCCAGCTCTACCCCGGCTCGCCCGAGGCCCGTGAGCAACTGGAAGCCGCGCTGAAGGAGCCCTCCATGTGGGACGGCTTCCTCGCGGCCCTGCGCTCCCGCGGCTTCGACACCTCGGACAAGGAACCCGTGCTCCAGGCCCTCGTGGCCGTCTACACGGACGACAAGCACCTCGACCTGCACCAGCTGGCGGAAGGGCTCATCGAGTTCGACGAGGCCTTCCGCGTCTGGCGCACCATGCACTACCTCCTCGCCGAACGCATGATCGGCTTCAAGCCAGGCACGGGCGTGGGGCACACGGACGCGATGCAGATGAGCGGAACGGACAAGCCGAAATCGGGCGGTGGCTGCCCCTTCGGCCACGGTTCGCTGCCGCGGGAAGCGAATGAGCCTTCGTTCCAGGATCCCGGCGTGAAGTACCTGGCCAGCCGCGCGGACCTGCGCTACTTCCCCCTCCTCTGGGAAGTGCGCACGCGGCTCGGGGGCGGGTATGGCGCCTGAGCTGGAGGGCCGCCACGCGCTGGTGACGGGCGCCTCCGCGGGCATCGGCCGCGCGGCGGCGCTGGAGCTGGCATCAAGAGGTTGCACCGTCACCGTGCTGGCCCGCTCCGCCTCCAAGCTCGAAGGCCTCGTCGCCGATCTCCGCGCCACGGGCGCGCCGAAGGCCTGGACCCTGGCGGCGGATCTCGAAGACCGTCCCGCGCTCAGTTCCGCAATCAGCGCGCATCTCCAAGCTCACGGCCCCATCCACATCCTCGTGAACAACGCGGGCGGGCCCCCAGGCGGCCCCATCCTCGATGCGGACGAAACTGATTTCCTGAAAGCCTTCGGCCGCCTCCTCATGGCGCCCCACCTGCTCGTGAAGCTGCTGGTGCCCGGCATGAAGGCCGCCGGTTACGGCCGCATCATCAATGTGGTGTCCACGAGCGTGCGCGAACCTCTGCCGAATTTGGGCGTCTCTAACACCGTTCGCGGCGCAACGGCCGCCTGGGCGAAGACGCTGGCGAAGGAGTTGCCCCCCGGAATCACCATCAACAATGTGCTCCCCGGCGCCACGGCCACGGAGCGCCTGGAGAAGCTGGAACTCTCCAACGCCGAGCGCACCGGCCGCACGCTGGAGCAGGTCCGCGCCGACATGGTGAAGATCATCCCCGAAGGCCGCGTGGCGCAAGCCCAGGAGATCGCCGCCCTCATCGCCTTTCTCGCGTCTCCCGCCGCCGCCTACATCCGCGGCCAGAGCATCGCCGCCGACGGCGGGCGCCTGAACGCGATCTAGGGCTTTCGACTTTTGGCTTTAGGCTTTCGCTTGATCCGACCCATTCCAACTCCGAGACCATGAGCCGCGACCATCGCAAACTACAAGTGTTCCAGCTCGCCCGCGAGTTGGCGTTGGCTACATACAAAGCCACTTCGGGCTTCCCTGTTGAGGAGCGATTCGCCCTTCAATCTCAGCTAAGGCGGGGCGCCGTGAGCGTTGCAGCGAACATCGTGGAGGGATGTGCCCGCCGCACCAGCGGCGAATACATCCACTTCTTGAATGTCGCCCTCGGGTCAGCCGCTGAAGTTGATTTTCTCATCGAGCTGGCCACTGATCTTGGATTCATCGGGAAGAAGGAGTCGGCGAGATTAAAAGAAGTGACGAGCCACTTGGTGCCCGCCTTGAAGGGTTTGGTACGAGCATTGGAGTCCGACGAGACCAGCAAGAGCCAAAAGCCGAAAGCCGAGAGCCCCAGATGAAGTTCGACCTCTTCTTCTCCATCTCCCAGACGCCCGTCGACGGCTTCACGCCGGACGAGGCCACGATGTTCCGGAACTTTTTCTCGCAAGTGGAAGCGGCCGACGCGCTGGGCTACGGCACGGCCTGGGTGGCGGAATCCCACTACAGCAGCGAGGTCCAGAAGGCGCACCGCAAACCCGTCGTCCCCCACTGGGAAGGCGAGGTGGGTCTCAACGGCGACATTTGCCAGCTGGCCACGCGGGTCTTCGCGCGGACGAAGCGCATCGAGGTGGGCAGCGCCGTCATGAACATCGTCTGCAACGGCGGGCCCCTGGCACAGGCCGAGCGCGTGGCGACCTTTGCGGCCTATCACGGCCTCGACCCGGAGGAACGCCGCCGTCTCCACCTCGGCTTCTCCGCGGGCCGCTTCGATTTCATGAACCGCGTGACGGGCGTGGACGCCCGCAACACATGGGAAGACGCCGCCTGGCCAGCGGTGAAGGGCCGACTGTTCTGGGAAGCGGCCGAAATCTTCCTCCGCCTGCTGAAGGGCGAGACCCTCTCGTCGAATGACATTCCCGAATACACGATCACCCGCGCCGACTTTCGCAGCGATGAGGAGTGGCACAAGGTCCGCGACCTCGCGGGGGTGAAGGGCGATGCGATCCCGCTGCCCCGCCGCTGGAGCTTCGAGGCCACCAAGGTCATCCCGTGCGATTGGCGCCGTGAGCTGGTGCAGCCCGTCATTGGCAGCCACGACCCGAAGCTCCAGGAACATGTGAACCGTTTCTCGCCCGTGCAGGTCTTCAACCTCAGCATCACCAAACCCGAGATCATCGAGGACACGCACCGCCGCATGGCTGCCGCCTATCACCGCGAGGGCGGTCCCTGGCAGCGCGGCTTCATGCCGCGGACGGTCTTCGTCTTCCTCAACGCGGATCTCTCCAAGTCGCCGGAAGCCCAGCGTGCCGCCGCGCAGGAAGCGGCCCGGGCCGCCCTGGGCGCCTACTGGAAGGCGCTGGATGGCACGCTCGACCCCAAGAAGGTCGAAGGCGCCGCCGACAACGCGCTCATCGGCAACGCCGATGACATCGCGAAACAGATCCGCGAACGCTTCCATCCCGACGACCGCCTCATGCTCTGGTTCGACTTCTTCAACCACGACAACGCCGCCGTCATCCGCAGCATGGAGGCCTTCATGGCGGAAGTCGCTCCACGACTTCCGGGCATCGGGCGTCAGACTTCAGGCGTCGGGTCTCCGGAGCTGGAATGACGAGGAATCCAAGGGATCTTCGCGTCTTTCACATGGCTGATAGCCTCGTGGAATCCGTATACCGGGCTACCTCCGGTTTTCCTCCCGAAGAGCGATTTGGCTTGTGCTCACAGATACGGCGAGCCGCCACATCCGTGCCGGGCAACATTGTCGAGGGATGCGCAAGAAGGACAGAGAAGGACTACATTCACTTCCTCGTCATTGCCCTCGGCTCGGCTTCCGAGCTCCGCTACTTCCTCGACCTGGCAAGAAGATTGGGATTCATCCAGCAAACTCAAGCCGATCCCATTGACGCGAATTGCGACGAACTCCTCCGGGCCCTCCAGAAGCTGGTGAGTAGCCTTGGTGGGTCCACCCGACGCCCGAAGCCCAAAACATGACGAATCTCTACCCCGATTCCCCCCTTGGCAAATCCGTCCCCGGCATCCCCACGGGCCGGGATGTGGAGTGGCAACCGCTGGTGGACTACCGGCGCTTCGATGTGAGCGAGACCACCATCCACGGGGCCGTGGCCTGGTGGAGCGGCGACAGGCTCATCCACAGCTTCGGCGGCAATGTGCTCTGCTATGGCCGCAGCATGATGAAACCCTTGATGGTGAAAGTCTTCGCGAAGGAGCTGGAGGGCTGCACCTGGGAGCAACGGGCCATCGCGGTCGCCAGCCACAACGGCGACACGGAGCATGTGGCGGCAGCCATGTCGCTGCTGCCCGAAGGCGAGCACGGCCTCATGCTCACGCCACTGGATGTGCCCCTCATCCAGTTCGGCCGCCAGGTGCGCCGGCCCCGCCGCTGGTACCACTGCTGCTCGGGCGAGCACGCCGCCATCCTCCGCGGCTGCCGCGCCAAGGGCTGGAACCGCGCCGGCTACATGCTGCCCCAGCATCCGTTCTTCGTGGCCTACCTCGATCAGCTTCGCCGCTTCCTCGGCTCCGACTGGGAGCCTTTGCGCGTCGCCAAGGACGGCTGTGGCCTGCCCACCGTGAGCAACACCGTCACCGAGCTGGCGCGGCTCTACGCAGGGCTCGTGCGGGTGAAGGACGAGGACTGGATCTGGGAAGCCATGGTGCGCCACCCCGACCTTGTGGGCGGTTTCAACCGCCTCGACTCCACGATCCTCAAGGCCTGCGAGGGCCGCGTCATCGCCAAGGAAGGCGCCGACGGCCTGCTGGGCATGGCCATCGAACACCCTGACTACCCGGACGGCCTCGGCGTCGTCGTCAAGATCGCCCACGGGTGGAACGCGCAGGCCACCTGGTACATCGCCCGCGCCATCCTGGGCACGCTGGGCTTCACCCTGCGAAACCCTTACGCCCTCCGCCGCCAGAAGGCCTTCCTCGTCCCTGGCATCGTGCCGCCGGAGCTGCTGCCCAAGCTGGAGCGAATCCCCACCTGGGACGACTGGGATCCTGACCAGGACCGCTGGAACTATGACTGGCACGACTACGCCGACAGCGGGCGAGGGCAGATGGCATGAGCGTTCCGGAACTCCGCAACTTCGTGAACGGCGCCTTCGTCGCGGCGAAGGACGGCGAGCTACTCGACAATCTCGGGCCTGCTACGGGTGAGATCGTCGCGCGCATCCCGCGTTCGACCAAGGCCGATGTGGATGCCGCCGTGGCGGCGGCGAAGGCGGCGCTGCCTGGTTGGGCGAAGACGAGCGTGGCCGAGCGGGCGGCCCTGCTTGATCGCGTGGCGGACCGCATCGAAGCGCGCCTCGACGAACTGGCGGCACTGGAATCGCGGGACACGGGCAAGCCCATCTCGCTGGCGAAGAGCCTCGACATCCCCCGGGCCATCGCGAACTTCCGATTCTTCGCCGACCTCGTGCGCACGCAACCTGGCGAGAGCAGCGCCATGGCGGACGCGCTCAACTACACGCACCGCGCGCCCGCGGGCGTCTGCGCGCTCATCACGCCCTGGAACCTGCCCCTCTACCTGCTGAGCTGGAAGACGGCTCCGGCCCTCGCCATGGGCAACACCATCGTGGCCAAGCCCAGCGAGCTGACACCCATGACGGCCTCCGTGCTCGCGGAGATCCTCATGGAAGCCGGATGCCCGCCCGGCGTCTTCAACTTGATCCATGGCCTTGGCGCGGAGGCGGGCGATGCTCTCGTCTCCCATCCCGATGTGGCTCTGGTCTCCTTCACCGGCGGCACCGCTACGGGCGCCAAGGTCGCCGCGACCGCCGCGCCCCAGTTCAAGAAACTCTCGCTGGAACTGGGTGGCAAGAATCCCAGCCTCGTCTTCGCCGACTGCGATTTCGACAAGACGGTGCAGGGCGTCGTCCGTGCCGCCTTCCTCAACCAAGGTCAGATCTGCCTCTGCGGCTCGCGCGTCCTCGTGGAGCGCCCGCTGCACGATCGTTTCGTGGATGCGCTGCTTAAAGAGCTCAAGGCCTGGCCCGTGGGCGACCCATCCGATCCCACCACGAAGATCGGCGCCACGATTTCTGACGGCCATCGCGACAAGGTGGAAGGCTACCTAAAACTGGCTACCGAAGAAGGCGGCACAGTCCGCTGTGGCGGCAAGCGCCCGAACCTGCCCGCCCCCTTCGACCATGGTTTCTTCCTGGAACCCACGATCATCACAGGCCTCAGCGCCATCTGCCGCACGGCCACGGAAGAGATCTTCGGTCCCGTCGTCACCGTGCATCCCTTCGACACGGAAGAAGAAGCGCTTCAGATGGCCAATGGCACCAAGTACGGCCTCGCCGCCAGCGTGTGGACATCAGATCTGAAGCGCGCCCATCGCGTGTCGCAGGCGCTGGAGAGCGGCATGGTGTGGGTGAACACCTGGCTGCAT
>Ga0210400_10002536_pt1 | contig 16827 bp, 17 predicted proteins | sample IncBWH26MmetaG_FD_155456 | JGI IMG/M metagenome (GOLD analysis project Ga0210400, IMG submission 155456) | Forest soil microbial communities from Barre Woods Harvard Forest LTER site, Petersham, Massachusetts, United States - Inc-BW-H-26-M | ecosystem: Environmental > Terrestrial > Soil >... | reverse complement strand
TCTTGTGTCCGCCCGCAAGGTCGTCACCGAGTCGAATCGCGAACGCAATTCGCGCTCGAGATCTTCTCCCGGATAAGGTTCCGGATCGGCGTAAAACGCAAGCAAGAGCGCCCGCGACGGCTTCGTTCCATCCAGCGGCAATCGGTGAGGAGTATCACGCAGCAGCGTCACGCCACGATCCGAAATTTCCTGCGCTTCTTTCTGCCAAGCAGCGCTGCCGAATTTCTGATTGATCGCATTCACGTCCGCGAGCCGGCTCGCGTTCAGGCCAAGCCGAGCTTTCGCTTGGAGAATCCGCCGCACCGATGCATCCAATCGTTCTTTCGAGATTCGTCCTGACTTCACAGCAGCCTGCAACGCTTCAAACGCTGCATCCGGCACTGGCGGCATCAGCAGCGCGTCCGCCCCCGCCACGACCGCGCGCACCGCCGCTTCTCCCGGCGCGTAGCGCACGGTGATTCCGCCCATGTCCATCGCATCGGTCACGATAAGCCCCTGATACCCAAGCTGATTGCGCAGCAGATCGGTGAGGATGCTGTGCGATAGAGTGGCCGGCGTGTTGGGATCAGGCTCGAGAGCAGGAACGTTCAGATGTCCCGTCATGATGCTGTCAACTTGCATGGTGATAGCAGCGCGGAAGGGAACAAGTTCAAGTTGATCAAGGCGAGCGCGGTCGGCACGAATCACCGGGAGATCAATGTGCGAGTCCGCAGCCGTGTCGCCGTGGCCCGGAAAATGTTTTGCCGTCGCCAGTCCGCCATTTTCCTGCACGCCGCGAACAAACTCAGAAACAAATTCCGCTACGCGCCCAGGGTCTTCTCCAAACGATCGCGTGTTGATGATGGGATTTCCGGGATTATTGTTTACATCCGCGTCCGGTGCGTAGATCCAGTGAACTCCGACGGCGCGCGCTTCGAGCGCCGTGATTTTGCCCATTACGTAGGCGTCCTTCGGATTGCCGCCGGCGGCGAGTGCCATGGCCGTTGGAAAAGACGTGCCTTCGTCCAGCCGCATCGCCGTGCCACGTTCGAAATCCGCGCCGACCAGCAGCGGGAGTTTCGATTTCGTCTGGAGCTGGTTGTTCAGCACTGCCGTGGGATAAGCCTGGCTCTTCACGATTCCCAGCGGCGATCCCTGCGTAATGTTGATGAAACCTCCCACGTGGAGATCGGTTACGTTGTGCATGATCTGCTGGTAGGCCGCCGTATCCGTGGCCGTCAAACTTCCGTGGTAGGTGGTGAAAAGGAGCTGCCCAATCTTTTCGTCGACGCTCATCCTGCGCAGCGTGTTTTCCACCCAGGTGTTCGCGGCGGGCGGCAGTTTTTTCGCCCCGCTCCTTGCGGGAACAGCGCCCTCCTTGCTGACGGTTTTTTTTGCCGAAGTGCTGCGGCTCTGGCTGCGTGCGTTATAGGCCATAAGGAAAACGATCGAGACGGGAATCAGAAGCAAGAAGCGGACGCGGCGTCCTTCCATCGGTCAGAATCCCCCAGCGGCCGCCGACAGTCTGTATTTATACATAGCACACGCACATCGCGCTCTCAACGCAGCTGCGGCCAGCGCGTTCCAGAATATCATTGTATGGTTTCAATGGCGGGGGACCCTTTGACTGGATTCAAGCTCGCGCGTTTTACGTGCATCCATTTCACCATCTTTGCTGCGCTTCTCGCACTGGAGCCCGCGCCGGCGGATTCAGTATCGAAACACTCGCGTCACGCTGCGCGAGTGCAAACCGGCCTCGACGTTCTCGAATCGCAGAAGTTCGCGCCTCTTCGCGGCAAGCACGTGGGCCTCATCACCAACCACACTGGCCTCGATTCGCAAGGGCGCAGTACCGTTGACGTTTTATCCCATGCCGCGGGGGTTCAACTGATTGCTCTGTTCAGTCCGGAGCACGGCCTCGCCGGGCGCAACGATGAAAAGATCACTTCCTCCAAAGATCCCGCCACGGGCCTTCCCGTCCATAGTCTCTATGGCGAAACGCTCCGTCCCACGGATGAAATGCTCAAGGGCATTGACGCACTCGTCTTCGACGTTCAGGACGCCGGCGTCCGGTTTTACACGTACACGGCAACGATGGCTTATTGTATGGAGGAAGCCGCCAAACGCCAGATCGCTTTCTTCGTTCTCGACCGTCCCAATCCGCTCGGCGGCGAAATCGTGGAAGGCCCGATGCTCGACGCCGACAAAACAAATTTCGTCGGATATTTTCCATTGCCGGTGCGGTACGGCCTGACGATCGGCGAGCTCGCCCAGCTTTTCAACGCCGAGAATCACATCGGCGCCGATCTTCACGTCATCGCCATGAAAAACTGGCACCGCAACTATTTCTTTGAGAGCACGGGCATTAAGTGGATTCCGCCCTCGCCGAATCTCCGCACTACGAAGGGTTCCATTCTTTACCCCGGCATTGAAATTCTGCAAAACGCCGGTGTCTCCGTCGGTCGCGGAACGCAAACCCCGTTTGAAGAATTTGGGGCTCCCTGGCTCAACGGCGACGATGTTGCCTCCGCACTGAACGGGCGTCATCTTCCCGGTCTGCATTTCACCGCACAACCCTTTATCCCCATCGTCGGTCTCTATAGCGGCGAACGTTGCGGCGGCGTAGCGGTGCGCATTACCGAGCGCGGCGCGGTGCGCTCGATGCGCATGGGCCTGGAGATTGCCATGATTTTGCACAGACTCTATCCTCAGCAGTTCGATCCCGAGAAACTCCTGTTGCTCATTGGAAACTCCGACACCATCCAGCAATTGCAGTCTGGCGCAGCTCCCGAAAAAATCGTCGCCAGCTGGGCCACTTCTCTATCCACCTTCGACCAAATCCGCCGCAAATATTTCCTCTACAAATAGCCTTCGCCAAAGTTGTGTTAAAGTTGTGGCCATAATGCGGATCGTGTCGTTGCTGCCGTCGGCTACCGAGATTCTTTTTGCGCTCGGATTGGACCTCGAGATTGTGGGCGTCAGCCACGAATGTGACTTCCCGCCGCCCGCCCGCACGAAGCCGGTGGTCATTCATTCGCGCATGCCGCACGGTGCTTCCCCTGCTGAAATTGACGCCCTCGTTCGCGAGTACGTTCACCGCGGCGAAAGTTTGTACGCTGTCGACGCCGAGGTACTGGAGGCATTGTCGCCGGATCTGATCATCACTCAGGATCTGTGCCATGTTTGCGCCGCTTCTCCCGATGATCTCGCTGCCGCGCTTACGCGTTTCGACCGGCGCCCGGAAGTTCTCTGCCTCAATCCTCAGGATTTGGTGGACGTCTGGCGCGACATTCTTTGGGTGGGAGAAGAATCTTGCCGGGGTCCTCAGGCGGAAGCGTTGCTGGAGCAGATCGGCGCGCGTCTCGGTGCGCTCGAGCAGCAGTTGGAAGCGGCAGCGGATCGCCCCCGCGTGGCCTTTCTGGAATGGCTGCAACCGTTCTACGTCGGCGGCCACTGGGTTCCGGAAATGATCCACCTTGCCGGTGGCAAAGATGTTTTCGGCCGCCCCCGCACGCCTTCCTTTCGAATCGCCATCGAAGATGTGATCGATGCCGCGCCGGAAATCCTGCTCATCGCCCCATGCGGCTACACCGCCGAGCGCGCTCGTGACGAATACAAGTCCATGTTATTCCCTGAACCGTGGCACGCCATTCCGGCCGTTCGAAGCGGCCGTGTCTACGCGCTTGAGGCCAGCAGCTACTTTTCGCGCCCCGGCCCGCGCCTAGTGACAGGAGTCGAAGCTCTCGCCAAACTTTTCCAGGCTGCGATCGAAGTTTCCCGCGAGGCCGAAACCGCCACTTTGCCCATCACCACTAGCACAGGCGCTGCCCGCACCGCCTCGGTTTAATTCGTCACCTCGGACTTTTGCCTTTGTACACCTGTTCCAGCGGTCAGTTGACAATTCCCGCTTCATATATAAGACTCTTATATGTAAGGGAAAGCCCTATGATCGGAACAGGAATCAAACGCGGCACCGCGGAACTTGCGGTTCTCAGCGTCCTCGAACACGGTCCTCTCCACGGCTACGAAATGGCGCGCCGCATCGAGCAGCAAACCAAAGGCGCGCTGCGCTTCACGCTCGCGGCCCTGTATCCCATGCTTTACCGCATGGAGCAGCGCGGCTGGATTCGCGGAGCCTGGGAGACCAGCAGCAGTGGCCGCCGGAGGCGCTGTTATCGCATCACGCCTGTGGGAAAGAAAAAGCTGTCGCCGCTCCGCCGGGAATGGGCGGAACTCTTCGGCGCGCTCCGGCGCCTGACGAAGGTGTCCAATGCGTGATTGGGAGGCGCTCGTCGAGCGGCAACTAAATGGTCTTGCGCTGGAGCCAACAGAGAGGGCCGAAGTGATTGCAGAACTCGCGGCGCACCTGGAAGAGGGTTGCGATGAATTGCGCAGGCAGGGGATGCCGGAAGAACGAGCCGTGGGCCAGACCTTATCTGAAGTCGAGGATTGGCAGAATTTGCGCCGAAGGATTCAAACCGCCAGGACAAAGGAGAGCATGATGACGAATCGCGTTAAACAATTATGGGTGCCCAGCCTGTTGACTCTCTTGCTCTCGATGGGGCTTCTCGCGCTGATCCAGATATTTGGTCCGAAGCCTTGGCTGTTCGGCTGGGACGGCAAGAGCCGATGGACTTTCGTCGCTCCTGCGTTAATGGTCTATGTTCCCTGGCTGCTGTCGTTGCCGGTGATCGGTGCAATGGGAGCATTTTTGTCGAGTCGCGCTGGAGGCTCGCGGCGCGCGGTGTTCTCTTCCATCGTGTTTCCCGTGCTGCCCTATTTCGTCTTTTTCTTGGTGGCGCTTCCGGTGACGGCAATCTTCAACGATCGCCTCGCCCACAACATCATGTTCGGTGCCTTGTTCGTTGGCTTATTTGCGTGGGTTCTGGCTCCTGCGGCGGCGCTTCTCGCAGGTGGACTGCTTGCACAGTTCTTTTTTTCACGACGGCTGGATTCCCGGAGAATTGCCGGCAGCTGACAGAGACCGGTTCCAGCGGCGATAGAAGGGAAGTCCCGCGAGAATCAAGAGCAGGCCGATCGAGGAGCGGCCGGGACGTTCGAGCCAGATATTGAACGTGAGCGCCAACGCACCGGCCACGAACAGGCCCGGGACCCAGGGGTAGCCCCAGCAGCGATAGGGGCGCGGCAGATCGGGTTCGGTCTTGCGCATTCGGAAGAGCGCGACAACGGCGGAAGCATAGAAGATCCAGGCGGCGAAAATAAAAAGATTGGTCAGCTCTTCAAACGTGCCGGTTAGCGCCATCAAACTTGCCAGTACGCCCTGAAAAATGAGCGAGCGGCCGGGCGTACGAAACTTCGGGTGTATGCCTTCCACGATTTTGAAAAAGATTCCATCGCGGGCCATCGCGTAACCCACACGCGCGCCGCTCAAGACGGACGAATTCATCGAGCCCAGCGCGGAAATGACCATCGCAAGAGTAATCCAGCCGGCGGCGGTAGCCCCTTTAATGTGGGCTACAACATCGGACGCAATGTGCTGCGAAGCAGCCACGCTTTCAAACGGCAACACTTTCAAGCAAGCCGCGCTGAACAGCAGATAAATTACCGCCACAAATCCGACTCCGCCGACCAGCGCGCGCGGGAAGTTCTTCTGCGGATTCTCCACTTCGGAGCCGACCAGGTTCAGGTCTTCCCACCCGTCGTAGGCCCACAAAGCGGCGGCCAGTGCGGCAAGAAACGCGCTGAAAATAGCGCCGCCGCCCATTCCCGCCGCAGGCCAAAAAGGTTGTATCCCGCTCGACTGCGTGCTCGCAGGCGCAAAGAACGCCACGGCGATCACCACCGCGACAGAAGTTATCTTGATGGTAGTGAGAAAAACCTGGACTGCACCGCCGAGGCGCACGCCGAGATAATTGACGCCGGTCATGATCAGCAGCCACACGACCGCGAGCGGCTGCGCCCAGGTGAAAATAAAATCGTAGGGTTTGATCCAACCGGTGAGGCCAGGAAGGGCGATGTGAACCGTGAAGAGTGGAAGAGCGATTCCTGGGAGGAGAAAGCTGAGGAAGCGCATCATGCCGGCGGCGATAGAGGCCAGGGAACTGGGGCGGCCGACGATGGAATGCATCCAACCAAAGACGAAACCGTAAACCGGTCCGAAGGCGCGGCGCAGATAGGCGTACTCGCCGCCGGCTTCCGGAATCATCGAGCCCAATTCGGCGAAGGAAAACGCGCCGAAGATGGAAAGAATTGCGCCAACGATCCACGCGGCGAATACGATGGAGACGCTCCGCCCTTCGTGGGCCATTTCCGCGGGCTTCAGGAAAATTCCCGTGCCAATCATGGTGCCGACGACTATGGCGGCGGACGCCCATGCGCCGAGTCCGCGCACCAGCTCGAGACGCTTTTCGGTCATGTCACCCTTTGCAAAATTCTTGCGAATCGCATAGTTCTCGGAAACAGGGGCGCAGCATGCTGGGCCCCTACGGCTGCGCGATTCGGCTGGCAAGCCAGCCGACAAGAAATGTGATGATCGCGCCAATCATGAAATACCAGGTATACGCCACACTCGTAAATTGGAATACGCATAAAACCGTGGCGAGTCCCGCGATCATCCCGGCCGATGCGCCGCGCGCGTTGGCGCCGCGGTCGAACGTGCCGAGCAGAAAGAGGCCGAGCAGGCTGCCGAAGGGAAGCGAGGCCACGGTCAGCCCGGTTTCGAGCAGCGGGCCCCACTTCACCAAACCGAAACCCATCAGCACCAGTCCCCACACAAGCGTCATACCGCGAGAGAGGCGGAGGAAGCGGGCGGGATCGGCGCTTTGCCCGCGCAGTTTTGCAAAATCGAGCACGCTCGAAGCGGCCAGAGAATTCAAGGAGCCGCTGGCGTTGGACATGGCCACGGCGACGATGGAAGCGAGCAGCAGGCCGGCCAGTCCCACGGGCATCTCGCGCACCAGAAAGAGCGGCAGGATGCGGTCGGTGCGTTCGCCGGGCGCCAAGAGCGGGGAATGCTGCGCGAACACATAGAGGAGCACGCCAATCAGCAAAAACACGGTGAATTGGACAAGCACAATACCGCCGCTGGCGAGCAGGGCGCGGCCGCTGTCGCGTTCGCTCTTCGCCGCGAGGAGGCGTTGCACGATGATCTGGTCCGTGCCGTGGGTGGCCATGGTGAGAAAGGAGCCGCCGATTAATCCGGACCAGAACGTATATTTCGTCGCAAGATTCCAGGAAAAATCGAGTAGTTGGAGTTTGTGACCAGCCGCGGCCGCGACCTGCGTCACTTCGCTCCAGCCGCCGGGAATGCGGTGCAGTAGAACGATAAACGTGAGCGCGCTTCCGGTCAAATAGAGGATCAGTTGTGCCACGTCCGTCCAAATCACCGCTTTCATTCCACCTTCGAAAGTGTACAAGACCGTGAGCGCGATGACGATGACGACCGCGAGCTTTTCCGAGGTCCCCAGAACCACGCTTACCACCAGGGCGATGGCAGAAACGCGGACGCCTTCGGCAATCGCGCGGGTGATGAGGAATGTGCTGGCGGCAACCGCGCGCATCTTCTGGCCAAAGCGCTTTTCGATCAAGGCGTACGCGGTAAAAAACTCGCCGCGAAAATAGCCGGGCAGCAGCAACAAAACAATGAGCACGCGCCCGATCAGATAGCCGAAGACCAATTGGAGGAACGTCAGGTTTCCGCCGTAGGAAATGGCCGGCGCGCCGATGATCGTCAGCGTGGAGGTTTCGGTCGCCACGATCGAAAAGGCCAGCGCCCACCATGGCGCGGTGCGGCCGCCCAGAAAGTAGTCGGTGGCGTTTTGCTGCCCGCGGCGGAAGCGCATGCCCAACGCGGTGACGCCGAGCAGGTACGCAATGACAATGGCCAGATCGAGCGGATGAATGCGCATCGAGTGTCTTTTCCGCGGCGCTTCGGATGTTGCGGAAAAGTGCGTCGAGGATAGTGGCCTCGCGTCACCTCGTCAAGAAGTCGTTGCGCCTTGCGTCAATACTTTTCGCACGCTCTTTGCGGCGAATCGATTCGGGTCGGCCATTTTTCACGTATGCTCTTTTCATGGATTACGTTCTGGGCTTCGATGGCGGCGGCACCAAGACGGAATGTGTTTTGATGGACGCGGCGGGCAAGATTCTGGCCCGCTGCTTTTCCGGGCCATCGAACCCTTCGCGCGTTGGTGTGGAGTCGGCTACGCGCGAGGTTGAGAAAGCGGCGGATCTTTCCTTGCAAGAAGCTCGGATGGCGCGAAATGCGGTCGCTGCGCTAGGTGCGGGATTGGCGGGCACGGGGAAGCCGGAGATGAAGGAACGGATGCGGGCGTCACTTGCAGGAGCATTTCCGGGCGCTGCAGTCAGCATTTTTACGGATTTGGAAATAGCTCTGGCGGCAGCCGGGGAAGGCCCGGTGATCGTCCTAGTCGCAGGAACCGGATCCGCCGCGATTGGCCGCAATGCGCGGGGAGAGATCTGGCGCACGGGGGGACAAGGCCCGCGGCTCGGTGACGACGGCAGCGCGTTTGACATCGGCAGCCGTGCGGTTGCCAGAGCCATGAAAGAACGAGAGCAGCGGGGAACGGACTCGACTCTGGGAATGAAGATTCTAGAGCAGCTCGGTTGTGCCTCCTGGGCGGAACTGCAACAGCGCGTCGCCCTGCAGCCAGATGACGTTTTTCCGTCCGTATTTCCCATCGTGGCTGTCGCGGCCGATGCCGGAGATCCTGCTGCGCGTGAGATATTGCACCAAGCAGCGGGCGAACTATCCTCTTTAGTGAACACCGTCGCCGAACACTCGAGCCTCGGCCGCGAGAATATTATGATTGTGAAAACAGGAGGAACTGTAGGCCGAAGCGCATTTTTTGATATGCAACTTGACGCGGCATTGATGCGGGCTTTGCCCCAGGCGCAAATCGGCGGGCTTCAAATATCCCCGGCGGAGGCAGCGGCACGCGCCGCGCGATCTTGAAATGTCCGAAGAAGCATCAGTCCGCGAACGCGCGCTCGTCGCCACTGGCGAGGAGCTTGCCGTCCTCTTGCATCATCCTTCGGCGGATGTGCTCCTCGCGTTGCTCGACAATCCGGCCCTCGACGAAACGTATGTCTGTCTGCTGCTGGAAAGAAAAAACCTCCCTGGAGAAATTCTTGAGGAGGTGGCGCGGCGCAAACTTTTGCTCAAGAGCTACCGGGTGAAGCGATCGCTGGCTTTTCATCCCCGCGCCCCGCGCCTGATCAGCCTGCGCCTTCTCAAAGACCTTTACTTGATGGACCTCGTGCAGGTGGCAATTTTGCCCGGTATTTCTGCCGAACTGAAGCGCAGCGCCGAGGATCAATTGCTCGCGCGCCTGCCGCAACTTCCTCTCGGGCAGAAAATCACATTGGCGCGGCGCGGCCCGGCGCGCGTGGCCGGCGCACTGCTCGCCGAAGGCCACGCTCAAGTCATCTCGATCGTGCTCGACAATCCGTACATGACGGAAGCGCAAATCCTAAGGGCGCTCTCCCGCGAAAAGCTTCCGACTTCCGTGATTCCCGCCATCGTTCGCCATCACAAGTGGTCCATCACCTACAACGTCCGCCTCGCACTGGTCCGCAACCCTTCTGCACCGCTCGCCGCGATTCTTTCCTACTTTCCCGAACTCACGGTTTCCGATCTGCGGGAACTAGCCGCCCCCGGCATCGTTCCGGAAAGCCTTCGCAAATATCTGCAGGCCGAAGTGCAGCGCCGCCTGCGCGCCAGCGAAAAAGCAGCAAGTGGAAATACTCCCGCTAAGGACCCTTCCGCGTCCAATCGGGAGTAGGCATCGGCTTTCCATGCGTAAGATTCGTATGTCAGCTGCTTGACTTTCTTGGCATGGAGAATCAGGTTGCCGGGAACAAAACATCCCTCTCCGGCGTCGTATGTGTTGTGGCGGAAGAAGAGGTATGCTTTCCAGAGAGAAGCGGCGATTTCGCCCGAGCGCCGTGGCACGTAATCCCTGGCAGGGGGTTGCACCCGATTCATGGGCAATGGGGATCATCCCGCCCGGCGCCTCGAGCGCCGCTGGGCGCCGCGTTACTCCTTCCGCGCGGACCTCGAGATCGAATGGGGCTCCGCGGTCCTTCGCGGAAGCACGCGCGACATCAGCTCCAACGGAATGTTTATCGAAGCCGTCGATCCGCTCTGGGTGGGAGCCGGCTTCACCGCGCGAATGACCCTCGATCGCCCCGTAAAACTCGACTGTTTCGTGAAACGGATCGAGCCGGGCTGCGGCATGGGCGTGTCCGTGGCCGTTTCCGGGTCCGAGAGCCAGAAACTTTTTCAGGATCTTCTTTCCGTACTCTCCGTCACTGGTTCGTGATCCCGTTTTATACTAAATGCGATGACACGCTGCCTTGATTGCGGCTCCGAGCGGACAGCGGATCAGTGTCCTTCCTGCGGGCTGACTTCCGCTGCCGCTGAGGTCATGTTCCGACGGCGGCTGTTGAAGCGCACGGCGGTATTTCTCGCCGGATCGCTGGCGTTTCCGTACGTCAGCCAGATTTATCCGCCGCTCGATCTGGACCTTATGCTCGTGCTCTTCGGCATCCTCTTTTTTGTCGTGCTGGCCATCGCGGTGATCCTCGACCGTCGCGCGCGAAATCGCCGGGAACTCGAAGCGCTCAAGCGCGTTTACTCGGGATTCATTCCGCTGCCCTGGATTCTAGCCGCCATACTGATAGCGAACGGGAAGTTGGACTCACAAAGAAACGTGGCTTATCACCCCACTACCGTGGACAGCCGCTACAATATGCCGGGAATCGTCCGCGGTACGCGCCGCCTGTTTGTTCATTCCTGGCGCGAAGGGCAGAAAATCGAGCGGTTAGCTGTGGATTTCGATGACTACGATCGCTTTCGCGCTGGTGATTCCGTGGTTGTTGGCGTCGAACCCGGCGCGCTCGGCATTCCGTGGTATTACGGCGTGTATCGCCGATGACGACTGTAGTTCAATACGCTGGTTTGCCGTTGACCAGAAGGGGAAGCTGCATCTCCAGGAAGTGGCCATCCTTGCCGAGCCGAAATTTCACCAATTCCATGGTGCGGAGATCCTTCGTTTTCCAGTCCGGAGTTTCCATCGGCCGCTCTGGCTTGTCGTCCAGCGACCATTCCACATCTTCGCCGTGCGGCTTCACCGTTTGCGGATCGATTTCGTAGGCCTCTTGTTCTTTCATATCAACCAGCAAATACCGTTTCCACAGGTGTACCAGTAGCAGGCCTTTTTTCTCCGTGTGATAGATGTTCCAGGACTTGGGCGCTTCGTCATTGAACTTCACAATGGCGAACTGGACGGATTTCCACACCTGCTTCTGTGGCGTTGCGAATGATATACGAGAAACAAGCAGCAGAATGACCCCCAGGGATATAGCGCGCGGGAGCATCACTCCCCCGCCATCCAAGCGAGCCATAGAAATGTCATCAACGCTGAGACTCCACACGCAGGCCAGCGCAGTTTCCCTTTGCCTACGAGGCCTGCCACGAGGCCTGCAAAGCCAGTCATAAATCCCCATGCGTAGAGACGCATGAGGACAGGATCGTAGAATGGAAACCCGCCGATGGACCGTGCCCCAATTCCCATCACAATCCAGACTAGCACCGATACTCCCGCAAGGCTGGTCGCCGCGAACGCGAGGTAGCTGCGCCAGGCGGGCGACACAATTCGTGGCGCGGTGTGCAACCACCGTCTGACTGACCATGCCAGGAACCCAAGCGGCACAAGCGGCACGATGAACAAAAGGACGCGCAGAATTACGCTAGGCATGGTCGTTCCAGGTAGCGGTACGAACCGGTTGGACGGCACATCGATCTAATTCCTAACCTCGCTGAAGGACTTGTCGAGGAGCTTGATGGCTTCATCGACGTCGGGCTTGGTCGTATTCAGCATGGGCGCAAGGCGGAGCGTGTTGCCGTAGAGGCCGCCCTTGCCAATGAGCAGGCCGTTCTGGCGTGCGCGCTCCATCACCTGCGTGGTGGCTTCGGGAGCGGGCTCTTTCGTCTTGCGGTCTTTCACCAGTTCGAGTGCCTGCATCAGCCCCATGCCTCGCACGTCGCCGATGAGCGAATGCTTCGCCTGCAACTCTTCCAGCTTTCCGCGGAAATATTTGCCCACCACATCCGCGTTCTCCAGCAAGTTCTCTTCCTCGATTAGTTCGATAGTGGCTCGGGCCGCTACGCTCGTTACCGGGTTGCCGCCAAACGTGGCGATGTTCATTCCCTGGAAGCCGCCGGCGATTTCCGGCGTGGTCACCGTCAAGCCAATCGGCACGCCGTTGGCCATGCCTTTCGCGCTGGTGATCATGTCCGGAATGACTTCCCAATTCTCGATGCCAAACCATTTTTTTCCGGTGCGTCCCCACCCGGTTTGCACTTCGTCGGCGATGAACAGCGCGCCGTACTTCTTCACGATCTTGAAGACAATCTTGAAGTACTCCTTCGGCGGCGTGATGAATCCACCGACGCCTTGAATCGGTTCGGCCATGAACGCGGCAATGTTGCCGCTTGTCCCCGTTTGAATGAGGTTTTCCACGTCCCCGGCGCAGGCCACTTCGCAATCGGGATACTTCAAGTGGAGTGGGCAGCGATAGCAGTAGGGATTGACGGCATGCGAAACGCCCACGCTGATGACGCCGCCCTTGCGGTACGGCGCGTGCGCCGTGACGGCTTTGGCAAGCGCGGAGCCGCCGGAATAGGCGTGGCGCAACGCCACAACGTCAAAGCTGCCGGTGGACATGCGCGCGAGCAGAATGGCGGCCTCATTGGCTTCCGTGCCGGAGTTTGTGAAGAAGCTCTGCTGCAGGTTGCCCGGGCTGATTTGAGCGATCTTTTCCGCCAGCGCCACGATGTGTTCCGTGGGATAAAGCGTCGAAGTGTGTTGCAGCCGGTTGACCTGCGCGTTCACTTTTCTGTTGATCTTCGGGTTGCAGTGACCCACGGAGACGGTCAGGATCCCGCCGAAGAAATCGAGGTACTTGTTGCCTTCCACGTCCCACAGGTGTTGCATCTCGCCTCGGTCGGCCACCAGCGGCTGCTGGAAGTAGTTGGTCACCGAGGGCCAAAGATATTTCTTGTGCTTGGCGACGACTTCTTCGCTGCGCGCACTGCGCGCAAGCTGCGATGCAGGAACAAAATGTGCGGGTGTCGTCATGAATGAGTCCTCATTGACTGGTTGGCTTCTAAAAAAGTGTACGCTGCAGGCGGAGCGAAATCTAGCCTGTAGCGCCGGGCAACCCACGAAGACCAAGAACCTTTTCTCTTCGCTGTCCGGCCGCCGGAGTTCGCGGCTTTTCCTCGGCACTCGAGCGAATAGTCGTGATTCAGAGTTCAGTTGAAATAAGCTCCGTCGCTTCTTTCGAGCGGCACACCGGGACAAACTCAAAGTCAACGAGATCCCGCCAGCGATCCGCCCACTGTTCCAGCAAACGCGCATCATCGCACTCCATCAACTGGAAGCAGCGATCGTAGTTGGTCTCCACCCAGCTCTCCACATAGGCGAGGCCGTCCGGCGTCATGCGCCCCTTCTCGCGAAACCGGCGATAAACCGCCTTCGCGTCCCGATTCTTGAATCGCTCGATGACCATGTAGGGCATCAGAGATCACCCGTCTCCCTTTGTGGATGAAGGCGCCCGCGAATCGCCCAACATACCAGCCCATTGTGCTGAACAAGCTGAATTCTGTCGCGCTCCTCTAGCACTCGGCGGTAAAATCCACTTGGTGTCTCCTGCTTTCGCGCGATGATGCAAGCGAACATCCAACTCCGCCTCGCTGTCCCTGAAGATGTTCCTGTTCTGCGCGAACTGATCGACGCCTCGGTGCGCGGATTACAGACGCAGGACTACACCCCGGCGCAGATCGAAGGCGCGCTCAAAACCGTTTTTGGCGTCGATAGCCAGCTCATCGCTGACGGAACGTATATCGTGGCGCAGCCCGAGCCTAACGCAATCGAGCGCACCGGATCAAAGCACGCGCAAACCGAACTGATGATCGTCGGTTGCGGCGGCTGGAGCAAGCGAAAGACGCTCTACGGGAGCGACCATTGGACGGGTCGCGAGGATGCGCTGCTGGACCCTCTTTGCGATGCGGCAAAGATTCGCGCTTTCTTTATCCATCCCGCTTGGGCGCGCCGCGGAGTTGGTGGCATGATCTTGCAGGCTTGCGAAGATGCCGCACGCGCCGCCGGATTTGCTCGCTTTGAGATGGGGGCCACGCTGACGGGGGCAAAGCTCTTCGGCGTGAGGGGCTATGTCGCCGTGAGACCCATCTCGATTCCGCTGGTAAATGGCGAATCACTCCCCGTGATTCACATGGAGAAGCAGGCCTAGCTTTTACTCGATTCGAATCAGCCGCCGGACCCGCAAGGCTTCACACAGGCAAGGGCCGTCGCAGGTATAATCGCCGTCTATGATTTCAGCGGCGGGGCTCCTTCGGCGGGTGTACGGGATGTTTGCGCGCGTATTTCCACGATGTGGCGTCATCTCACAAGCCATTGCCTTCAATCTTTTCCTGGCGTTTTTCCCGACGCTGCTGATTGCCGTGGCGTTGGCAACGAGCCGGATTGGCGGCCGGACGAGTTTGTTTGATCTCATCGAGGACCTCACGCAGTTTTTGCCGCCAGGAAGTCAAACGATCGTTTCGGAATTTTTGGTGAAGCGCGGGCCGGAAGCGTGGAAAATCGCGGCCCTGGGATGGACGGGAACGTTGCTCGCAGGGTCGCAGGTGATGAAGCTGGTGATGCAAGGAATTCACATCATTTATGGGGACACTGAAAAATTCGGGTTTCTGCACCGTCAGGTTCGCGGCCTGCTGTTGCTGCTGGTGACGATGGCGCCGCTGCTGGGGGCCGCCATCCTCGGCGTTCTGGGTAAGCCACTGCGGCGATGGATTGCCCATGAAGTTGGCAAGCACACCATTTTGCAGGGATGGTGGAATTTCTTTTTTCCTGCTGCCGCGATGTTGCTGGCGATGCTGGCGCTGACGGTGATTTATCGCGTGGCGCGGCCCCAGGAGGACAGTATGCGCAACGTCCTGCCCGGAGCGATGCTCGCGACGCTCCTGTGGTGGGTGGTGGACGTGGTGTTTGGAGTTTACGTACGCCGCGTCCCGTACGGCGTCGTGTATGGCGGCCTTGCGGCCGTGATCGGCTTGATCATCTGGATGCAGCTTTCCGCGGTGATTGTTTTCCTGGGAGCCGCCTGGAACGCGGAGCTGGCGGATAGCCGCAGAGGGGCGCGGGCCCATGCGTGAACAAATTGTCCGTGTGGACTGCTATTCCGGATTTAAGGCCGACGAGCGTCCGTTGCGCTTGAAATTACAAGACCGGGCCAGGGAAGTCGTGGCGGTAGAGGATCGCTGGTATTCGCCGGGGGCCACATACTTTCGAGTATTGCTGGACGATGGCGATCGTTATCTGCTTCGCCATGAAGAAGCCCAGGACGTCTGGAGCCTGGCTGGATATCGCGCAGGCGGTAGTCGCTCAGTTTCCGGTTAGCCGGCCACTCGCGAGTTGACGCGATATTCGTAAACACAAGCGCCCTTCAAGGACTAATGTTGAGTCCGGTAAACATTGGTCGCTGAGCGCATTGGCCTTAAGGCAAAAGTTAAGCCAAGGGTTACTTAGCCGGAAATAGGACTATTCGGCCAAGCGACGAGAAGCCCGTTCTAACTAAGCCTCCGCCGCCAGCCTTGGCTGTATCTCGCGCATGACGATCATCAAAACTTCAACTTCTTATTTCGGCTGCGCTAGCTCCGCAACAACCGCGGCAAGTTTATCGAGTATCTGATTCCAGCCCTCTAGTTGCCCGCTGTTTTTTGCGTTCTCCATGGTTTCATTTCCAATGAAGGTGAGTTTCGTCTGGCCGTTTCCAAAATCCTCAAAAATAACCACGTCGTGCGCATCGTCTATGGCCTCATGTTCTATTCCATAGTGCGCAGGCTCAACCTTGTTTCCCTTCGAGTCGGAAAAGTACATGGAGGAAACGATCTTCTCGTGCAGAACAATCTCGTGGTATTCCCCAGCATTCCAGAACTCCTGCCCATCCGGCGTTCTCATGCAGCAGAGAAATTTTCCTCCTACGCGAAAATCCATCTCGCAAAAAGGCGCAGTAAAACCCTTCGGCCCCCACCACTGCATCACATATTTCGGGTTTGTCCACGCCTCCCAAACCAATGCGCGTGGGGCAGCAGCTGCGCATCTTTGCGGTCCGTCTTTTATTTCTTGACGCGCAGTACTGAATTCATTTTCGCCGCTGGCATTCCACGCCGACGCGCCACTTTACATCCCAGGTGCCAAGACTAGGATTCCAGCAGAGCTCGTAACTTGTGAGCATATCTGCGACTCGACGTGACCACCGTTCCTTTTGCCAGTATGATGTCGTATACCCCATCGAACATCGGACGAATCTCGCTAATGCGGGCACTGTTCACGATGGCCGATTTCCGCACTCGGATGAAGTGGTGTGGCGCCAGCTTTTCTTCCAGGTGTGCCAGGGTTTCCCGCAACAGGTGACTGTCGCTGGCGGTGTGTATGCAGGCATAGTTTCCCGTGGCTTCGATCCACAAAACGTGGGAAACGGGAACAAAGAAAATCCGTTTCTTGTCCTTTACCACAAAGCGTTCCAAAGGGCGGAGACTACGGAGGGATTGGAGCAGTGGTTCGAGACCTCGATTTGCTTTCCTGGACTGTTCGAGGACCTGGCGTGCGTGAACCAGGGCCCTGGCAAAGCGCTCCTTATCATACGGTTTCAAGAGATAGTCAACAGCGTGCACTTCGAATGCACGAATGGCGTGCGCATCGTGAGCCGTGACGAAGATATATACGGGAGCGGGGCCGGTCGATGGCTCCACATTTTCGATGACTCCAAAACCATCCAGAT
>Ga0210400_10002535_pt1 | contig 16830 bp, 14 predicted proteins | sample IncBWH26MmetaG_FD_155456 | JGI IMG/M metagenome (GOLD analysis project Ga0210400, IMG submission 155456) | Forest soil microbial communities from Barre Woods Harvard Forest LTER site, Petersham, Massachusetts, United States - Inc-BW-H-26-M | ecosystem: Environmental > Terrestrial > Soil >... | reverse complement strand
GCCCGTCAGCAACTCACCCGACGAGGCCAACCAGTTCTCCGCAAAGGTCGATTGCAGGTTGGATACCGCTTCGCCCTCAATCCGCACTACGGAATCGCGCCAGCGTGGCTGTCGATGTGTCCCGCTGTACCACTGATCTGCAATGCCAGCCCCGCCAATGAACCCGATCCTGCCGTCTACAACCATCAATTCCCGGTGAGTGCGATTATCTAAGTGCATTAGCCGGTACCAGCGCGGCGAGTTGTACCAGTTCACCTTGCCGCCGGCATCGAGCAGTGGTTTGAAGAACGATCTCCCCGTCCCCGCGCTTCCAAAGGCGTCCAGCACAAGGTTTACGCAAACGCCGGCCTTCGCGCGTTCGGTCAGCGCTTCAAGATACTGTCGTGCGATCTCTCCTCTTTGAAAGATGTAAGCCTCTAGATTCACGCTCCGCCGGGCGCCCCGAATTGCATCGATTCCTGCTGCATAAAACGATGGCCCGTTGGTGAGCACTTCCAGATCGCCCGTTCGATTCAACTGCGCATCCGTCAGTGCTTCGACAATCTCGAGAAAGCGGTCCGAATCATTTACTGGCAACTCTTCCGGGTTTGTGAGCTTGTATTGGAGAGTGGGGCCGAGCAGTCCGCCCAACAGGGACGATAAGAAGAAAACCAGCCCAACCAGGGCGAGCAAGGCCACACCGGTCGGCACCGACACAAGCATCACCGACATCAACACAGCAGTCCCCCTTTCCCCGCTGTGTTCCAACGATCCCTCGCGATGTGGAAGACTGAGTTACCGAAGGCGATCACTTGAGCTTAGATGCGCGAGCAAAGCCAACCGTTCGCACCGAACGAAGGGGCGCGTATTAAAGTTAGTTCGAGTGCTAATCCCGTTCCGGCAGGTTCTGCAGATCGATCCCAAGTTGCTGGCATTTCTTATAAAGATGACTGCGCTCAAGGCCAAGCGCTTTGGCTGTTTGCGTGACATGCCGGCCGTGGCGTTCGAGCGCCTCCAGCACCGCCTCTCGCTCGAACGCAAGTACGCGCTCTGCGAGCGGGCCCACCTCTCCATTTTTGTTCGTGCGCCCAGGTTCGTTGGGACGCGTTGCCGGTAATGCCATGCGCACATCCTCTGCATTTACCTCACTACCGGCCAGCAGAAGCAAACGCTCAACCACGTTCCGCAACTCTCGGATGTTTCCCGGCCACGCGTATTCCTTCAATGCTTCAATCGCGGCCGGGTTGAACGGCACCGGCTTCCACCCGTTTTGCGCGCTCACCTGTGGCGCAAAATGTCCGACAAGCGCCGCCAAATCCTCGCACCTCGCGCGTAATGGCGGCAGAGTCAGCGGAAATACGACGACGCGATGATACAGATCGCGCCGAAATCCACCACTCTCCACAAGTTGCTCAAGGTCGCGATGTGTCGCAACAACCACGCGCACATCGACCTTGGTCGGCTTGTCGGAACCGATCCGTTCCACTTCGCCTTCCTCGAGTACCCGAAGCAGCTTGGCCTGCATCGCAACCGGCATATCGCCAATCTCGTCGAGAAACAGCGTTCCCCGATGCGCTTGTTCAAATTTCCCGTTGTGCCGCTGCGCAGCGCCCGTAAATGATCCCTTCTCGTGCCCGAACAACTCGCTCTCAATCAGCTCTGCTGGAACTGCCGCGCAATTCAGTGTTACAAACGGCCCGCTTCTCCGGTGGCTCTTTTCGTGCAACGTCCGTGCAACTAATTCCTTGCCGGTGCCCGTCTCCCCGTAGATGCACACCCGCGATTCACTCGCCGCCACGCGATCAATCTGCGCCATCACCCGCCGCATCGTTTCCCCGCTCCATACCATTGTGTGCTTGCCAACGCGCGTGCGCAGGTCGCGATTCTCCGCCTCGAGGCGCGTCAGCTTCATCGCGTTGTCGACCGTCACCAGCAGTTTCTCGGTTGTCAGTGGCTTCTCCAGAAAATCCAGCGCCCCCAGCCGCGTCGCCCGCACTGCCATCTCGATGTGCGCCTGCCCGCTCATCATCACCACCGGCGCTCCAACCCCGGCGTTTCTCAGGTCTTCGAGCAATAAAAGCCCGTCGCGCTTCGGCATCACTACGTCGCTCAGGATCAAGTCAAACGCCTGCCCCTGCGCCAACTCCAGTGCGCGTGCGGCGTTGTCGCATACCACAGCGTCATGCCCCGCCAGCCGGAAGGCCCGCGATAGCGAAGCCAGCGTGTTAGCCTCATCATCGACAATCAGAATCTTCGCACTCATTCTTCTGCACCCGGTAACGTGATCACAAACGTGGCGCCGTGGCCCGCGAGGCTCTCCACCGTTATGGTACCTGCATGGTCCGCTACCACCGACTGCACAATCGCTAGCCCCAATCCCGTTCCGTGCTGCTTCGTCGTGTAATACGGAGTAAACAGGCGCTCACATTCTTCGGGCGTAAGTCCCAAACCCGTATCCGCGACCCGGAGTTCCACCGCATCACCCTTGGGGTGCGTAGAGATCGTCACTGTGCCGCCTTCCGGCATCGCATCCTTTGCGTTCAGAACAAGATTCGATAGCGCGCGATGCAATAATTCCGGATCCACCATCAGGGGCATCGGCCGATCATCAACGTCAGTTTCAAGATTGATTTTCGGCCCATCTTCGCTGGATATCGCATACAGCGCGCGCACCCGCCCAACAACGTCTCGCGCATCGATTCGCTCTAGTTCCGGTTTTGGCATTTTGCTGAAGTCACTGAACCGTCCGATGATTGTTTTCAAATTGTCAATCTCCATGCTCAGTGTCTGGGTGCATTCGTTGAAGACTTCATCGAACTCCGCCGCAGGCAACTGTCTTGCCCGGACAAGGTTCTCTACTGTCAATTGGAGCGGAAACAGCGGGTTCTTGAGCTCGTGCGCGAGCCTCCGCGCCAGTTCGCGCCAAGCGGCAACACGCTCGCTCTGCACCAACTTTTCGCGCTGATTCGTCAGGTGCCCAGTCATGTGATTGAAGCTGCGCGCCAGCACTGCCACCTCGTCCCGCCCACGTACCGGCACCTGCGTATCCCAGATGCCGCTCGCTACCTCCTCCGCTGCACGCGCCAACTCCTCTACCGGCCGCGAGACGCGCGCCGCGATCCACAAGCTGAAGATGATCGCTAGCAGAATCCCGCCGCCCGCAACGCTGTATGCGATTGCGCGAATCTGCTGCTGCTCAGCCACCAGGCCGCTCCGAGAAATCGCTACTGTGAGAACCGCCATCACTTTGCCGGCGGTGTTCTTCAGTGGAATCGCCGTTGCGTTGATGCTATCCTCGCGCTTCTGGGTGATATAGAGAATGCTGCTTGCCTGCTCGCCGCTGTTGCGAGCCTGACCAATCAGCGATGCATACCGTGCAGCGCCCGGCACATCTCCGCTGGCGCTCACCAGCCGTTTTGGATCGAAGCCCGTCGAGACACCAGGGCTTTGATCCGACCCATCGCTCTGCGTACCGGAGGACACGTCGCTATACAATCCAACCTGCATTCCCGGCGCAACCGGCAGATCCGCAAGAAAGCTCTGATCAAGCCGCCTGCCTCCTATGAGTTTCACTGCCGGCTCGGCGCCGCGAATTGCACGCACCGCAAACAAGCCCAGTACGGAGCTGCCCTCCGGTAATTCTTCGCGTTTCAAAAAGGGAGTTTGCGAACCCTCGTCCGCCGCAGGTTCAGCATACCCAAAGCGCGCCGGCCATTGTGCCGAGCTCACAATGTTTCCATCCGGCCCCACAATCTCCAGAAAATCGAGCTGCGCGTCCTCCGCCAGTATCTGCGCCTCACTGAGATACGGAGCGGCATCGTTCGACTGCACCAACTCGAATGCCATGTTGCGCACGCGCTCCTGGCCTGCGATGCGATCGACTGCCGAAGCCACATCCGTCGACCGATGTTGAAACTCACGCTGAAACTGGCTGACAAAGAGAGTCGTCTCTTCCTGGTCACGCGTTTCAAATACCTGCCTGATCCGCAGCAGCACCGTCCACGCCACCGCAGCCACTGCCGCCGCCACCGTCAGCGAGAAGAGCAGCAGCAGTTTCTGTCTCAGGCTCACTGCGCAGCCTCCAGCGATGCATCTGCCAGGTCCGGGGTTCCATCCGCGCGAAGACGCAAGTCGCGCACCCGTGCACCGATTGCATTGGCACGCGGCAGATCGAGAAGCGGAATCACCTTCTTTTCATCCAGTATTGTCTGCTCGACTCTCAACAGTTCCGCGGGAGTCGTTGCAGTCATCGGAGTCAAATTCCCGGTGCCCCGCATTACCTGTGCGAGCGCTGCAACTGGATCATCGCCCGGCAGTGGAATTTCGCGCAAAACCAAGTCGGCGCGCTGCGTGCCGGCACTCGCCAGCTGAACATTGAATCCCGCCTCGCGCAGATTCAATCCGATTCTTTGTGCCGCAAGTTGTAATGCGCCGTCGCCTTCCGTCGCTAGCGTGAGCGGTCCAGGCGTCAGCCCTGCGCGTAATTCGTGCGCTTTGTTTAGATCCCTATCCGTTGGAAACAAGAAGGAATACCCGGTGAGCCTCTGCGCCAGCAGGCTCGCCGTCACAGCTCCCTGCTTTTGAAAAATCACGTTATAGAGCGCACTGCGATCAATTGCAGCCGCAATCGCGCGGCGCAACTTTACATTTGCCAGCGCGCCGGCCTCGCTCACTTGCAGCGCAAGCATTGTTACGGGCGGCGAGATCAAGACCGTAAGCCGCTGTTGCTGCGCCTGCCGCAGTTCCTCTGCTGGAACCTCAACAACATCCGCACGTCCCACGCTCAGGTCCAGCCACTGCTCGCGTACCGCCCGATGCACCCGAATTTCAATCGCATCCACAAACGGCCGTCCTTGCCAGCAGCTTTCATTCGCGCTCATTGCCAGCACGCCGTTGTTGAATCCCGTCACCTGGAACGGCCCTGTGCCAATTGCGCCCACCGGCGTTTTTCCATCCGCCGTCGTCCTCAGCGTGATGAGAAACTCATCGCCAGCTAACATCGTCGGCAGACTTGGCATTGGCGAATCGCTTGTAAACACCACCAGCGGCCCCACCGCCTTCACGGCAGTCCACGGACAATTCGTGTTGCACGAGGCGCTCAACGACGCCACCACCATACCCGATGTCAGCGTCGACCCATCGTGAAAATGCACCCCCGGTCGCAGCCGAAACTGCCAACGGTGACTGTTGTTATCCGGCTCCCACGTCAGAGCCAATGCCGGCCGCAGCGCACCGCTCGCGTCCAACTGTGTCAGCCCGTCGTACACCAGCCTTCGCGCAATTCCGTCGGGTCGCTCCCACGCATCTCCTGCAGTCTCCACCCGCAGCGTTCCGCCGTAATGTGGACGCGTACGCGCCGTCGCACTGAGCGTCATCGCCGCCAGCAGAGCTCTAATCACAAAGCGCCGAAACACGGTCCACCTCGTATTCACCTGCCGTATCGCGCACCACCGCAAACGCGCTCTTTCCATCCTGCGCCGTCCACAGCGCAGTCACGGTTCCATCCATCGCCAGCGGTCCGCTTTCTGGCACCGCCTCCAGTGCAGGAATCTCAAACGCGCGCAGGCTGTCATTAACAGCCTCGCCGGAGCTTGACGCAATCACCTGCGTGCCTGCGCCGCACCCCGAACGTACCATCGCGAAATCGCTGCCCCAGTCGCGCGTTCCTGCTACGTTTCGCAACGCATCGTTCTCTGCGATTGAAACTTTGCCGTCAATCTCCGTCACCAAGAGTGCCGCCCCGCCTGCCGCCCGCGGAATCAATCCGGCGGAATAGAACGCGGGCAAATCAACACCGATGCTCGGCGCAACGACTCCAGTGAAGTAGTCGCGCGCCGGATTGTAAAACGCTTTCAGCGGGGGCAGGCCGCTCGCATCGGCGCTCTGATAGATCGGCCATGGATCATCGCTCGTGTGGCAGCGCACGCTCCAGCCGCTCTCCGCCATCGGTCCGCTTAAGGGAAGGGAGTAGCTCCCCACGCATTCCGCTCCCGGCGCATATGCGGTGAAGCTACCTCCGCCCGCATTCGCCAACAACACTCCCCGCGGATCGCGCGACAACCTCTTCTCCATCAGGAATGTATTGGATTCGGTCCAGCCGCCGGGGATCGGCGAAAAGATCGAAATCTGATCTGCGAACATCACAACGAAATGTCCGTTTATCTCGGTAGCCGCCAGAACCGGGTCGTCCAGCGCAATTCCGCCGATTCGAATAGAGAGCCCGGTAATCTTCTCTTTCTGCAGCACCATGCGTGCATCGGCGACCGCCACAGTCGCCGTTGAAGCATCCACGTGGACCATCGCCACATGCGTCTCGCTCCCCTCCACCACTTCGGCCACCCACAATCGCTCGCGCACATTCTCGCTCAGGGTTACGCGAACCGCATTCGCGCTTTCTCCACCTGAGGCAATTATTCCGTGGGCCTTTAGATCCAGCTCCAGCAATTTTCGAATCGCCGGAATCTCGCCGGCCTGAATCGTGGAAAGATTGCGAACTGTCACCTGCGCCTGGCCCGGCCCAAGAATGTCTGCAATCTGCCCGGCCAATTCCGCCGCCGGCTGTACCCATCGGCTGGGTGCCTGAGGTATCTGGGCACTGCATATCGCGATCCCGGACAATCCGAAACTCCCCAAAATTACTGCCCAGATATGCCTCATCGCCCTCATCATTCAATGCTTGTTCTTTGCGCGGATTATATCGTTCGCGGCCTATGCGTCGGCGAATCCATATTCGCGCGGCGCGTCGGGAAGCGTAGCCCTCGCCACGCCTCCCCAATTTGCCCCCTTTCGCATCAATGCCCGCTCTTCGGCTCCGGCTCCGATTCCGAATCCATCTCCTGCTTCACCATCGGAGCGTTTGCCATGTTCTTGAATACGTCGTTCGCGAAAAAGAACTTCCCATCCGACGGAACCATCACCACCTGGATCTTGTCCGACAACCGCTCCGCCACAATTTTGTTGATCAGCAAAGGAGACTTGTTCAGCAGCGCTGCCTCGCTCGTCATCCGTTCTGCATTGGCCGCCGCAATCAGCTTGATCCTGCTGGCTTCTGCATCAGCCAGTAGGTTGCGCCGCTGCAGCTCAGCCTTGCTGTCGATTACCTTCGCTTCCGCATCGGCTTGCGCATTCTGGATCGTCGCCTCTTTGCGCGCTTCGGCCTCGAGCTTGCTCTGCTCAATTTGCTTCTGCTTCAGCGGCAACGTATATTGCATCGCATCCGACTCGCCCTTGGCTTCAATTACCTTGGACTGCGCATCGCCCTCGGCCTGCTTCTCCTTTTGTTTTGCCTCCGCCTCCGCCTGCAACTCGGCAATCCGCACCTGCTTCTGCTGGATGTCCGTGTCCACCGTCATCTGATCATCCTGCTGCTCCTTCAGGAGAAGTCCTTCCAGTCCCTTCGCGTACTGCTCCGGCAACTGAATGTCCGCCAGCATCACCTCTTCCACCACGATGCCGTCCGTCGCCAGCTTCTTCGTAATGATCCCGGCAGCAGCGTTTCGCACCTCCTCGCGTTTGCTTGAGAAGATTTCGCGCACCGTGTACGACGGAGCCAGCTGGCGCCACGCACTCGCCACCACCGGCGGCACCAGTTCCTTGTCTGCCGGCTGTGGAAGATGCGCCTGTACACTCGCGAGCTTGTTCGGATCGAGCCTGTACCGCACGGTCACCGCGAGCCCTATGTTCAATCCCTCGCGCGACTGCACCGTCATCTCGTTCTTAAGTCCTGGCTTTCCCGCATCCACGACTCCACCGGTGAACAGGTGATCCCGCAAGTCGAACATCTCCACGCTCTCCACCAGCGGCGTAACAAAATGAAGGCCTGGATACAGCGTCCCCGGCTCTGTTCCGTTGATTTGGCTGATGCGCACTCCGCCCATCCCGCTCGGCACCACCACCATGCTGGTTGCGACCAGCAGGGGCAAGCACCCCCCCAGCGCGAGCACTAATGGTCCGTGCCAGGCAATCGGAGCCGGTGCTGGTTCAGCAACGCCCGTCTCCAGGAATAACCCGTCTCCATCGGCCTTCTTCTTCATTTCATATCGCATCCGCAGCCACAGTCCGTACAGCGGGATCGTCACAGCGGCAGCCATCAACAGCACTCCCGCAACCGTCAACAATATCTTCAGCGCGATCATTTCCGGCCTCCACACCCGTGCTTGTGCTCTTTCCGTCCGCACGCCCGCGAAGATCCTTCGCCTCGTGCCCCGTGTTTCCCGGCTCCCGGCCATGGAGCAAGCAAAAGCCGGACCAGCCCGCCAAACGTTAACTCCTCAAAAAGCAACGCCGCCGCTACCGGCAACAGCGCTGCTCCGAACCCGCTCATCGCATCCGCCAGCAGCCTCATCGCGCTCCGCCTCTACCAATTGCCCGTTACCGCCAGGCCCTCCGTAGCTGTTTCGGTGGTTGCTGTCGCTGTCGGGGTCGGCGTGGCACTCGCTGTCACCACCGGCTCCAGCTCACCCGAAACCACCGGCTTCTGGTCGCGATTGAACAACTGCGCTGTCTCTCCATTGCGCTCTCCCACAAGCTCCACTGTGTCCCCCACAGTCACCAGGTCGTACATCTCCTCCAGATCTTTTTGAGACATCCGGATGCACCCATGCGAAGCCGCCTTGCCAATCGACTTCGGTTCATTGGTTCCGTGAATTCCGTAACCCCTCACGCTCAGTCCCATCCACCGCGTCCCAACCGGATTTCCCGGTCCCGGCAGAACTGTTTTGCCATTGTGCGAATAGGTCGGATTCTTGACGCGCCGTGCGATCGTGAATGTCCCGCTCGGGCTCGGTGACGTAGGCTTGCCCACGGCAACGGTATAGACCTTCTTCACCTGCCCGTCTTCCAACAGCGCTAGCTTGCGGTCTTCCAGGCTCACCACGATGACGCGCTTCGTAACCGGTGCCTTCCGAATTGAAGCGGCCTCAACTGCAGACGCCTGCTGCCCGATCGCCTGAACTCCCAGAGCTGCCGCTATGCTCGCCGCTACCGCCCATTTGCTCGCTCCATTCATCGCGTCCCCCAACCCCATCTGTGATTTGTTGACATCCAGATAGATTGCAGGACCCATGCCAATCGGTTTGTCATTGAAGACAATAGCTTTAAGGGATATGCACAGGAGGAAGGCCGTGTCAGGCGAAACATCAGTGTGTTACCGCTGACACGCTCAGCCTCGGCGCAACGCGCGACCAGTCACGTCAACCGTAAGAGGATATTCGGATCGAGAGTACCGGAGACGGGCTGGCCGGCCGCTTGACGCAAAGCGAATCGCCGCATCTGGCCGGCTTATTTTCCGCTGCCCTCGCTAATGGTGGCGATGCGGTCGATGCCAGGGACAGTGACGTGCTCGACCTTGCCGTCAGGCCAGTGGATTTCGATATCGTCGATCTTCATGACTTGTCCCAAGCCGAAGTGAGGGCGGGGATCGTTGCTGGACAAATAGCTGCCGCCGCTGATTGCGTCTTCGCGCTGCTTCATTCCGTTGGCAGTCAGGTACACGGTGGTGCCGACGGCGTCGCGCGGGCTCTTCGGTCCGCCGATGAGCTTCAGTTCAATCCAGTGATTGTGATCGGGACTGACGTTGCGCAGCAGAACGGGATGGCCGTCCATGACGCTGATGACAGCGTCGAGTTTGCCGTCGTTGAACAGGTCGCCCACGGCCATGCCGCGACCAGCGATGACATCGGCGAGACCGGTGCCCTCGACTGCGGGGACGTTTTCAAAGCGCTTGCCTTCGATGTTGTGGAAGAGCATGGGGCGCTGCTTCCAGCTTGTTCCCCAGTTGTATTTATCGGCCTGCGGGTAGACGTGGCCATCGGACATCATGAGGTCTTTCCAGCCATCGTTGTCGTAGTCGAAGAAGGCATCTCCCCAACTAAGAAAGGGAACCGTGACCTCGCCGAGGCCGATGTGGTAGCTGATGTCGGTGAAGTTGGCGTCACCCTCGTTGCGGTAGAGGGGCTTGTAGTCGTCGGAGAAAGTGGTGTTAAAGACGTCGAGCATGCCGTTGTTCTGGAAGTCTCCGACTGCAATGCCCATGGATGCGGTTTCGCGGCCAGCCTCGTTGAGCGCGTAGCCTGAGGCGTAGCTCACGTCCTCAAAGGTGCCGTCACCCTTGTTGAGGTAGAGATAGTTGGGCGTGGAGTCGTTGCCGACCAGCAGGTCGGGCTTGCCGTCGTTGTTGATGTCGACGAAGACCGCGCCGAGGCCGTAGTAGCCGGGCTTGTCGGCCACGCCGGCTTTTTCGCTTACGTCGGTGAAGGTACCATCGCCGTTATTGTGGAAGAGATGGTCGGGCTCTCCCTTGAGGCCGCGTGGACCGCAGGCGGTGGGCTCGCCGCGAAAGGTACAGAAGGAGTTGCTGGAGCCGCCTTCACCACCCTTTGCGGGGGGATTGTTCCAGTCCCAATGGAGGTAGCCCGCGACAAACAGGTCGAGGCGGCCGTCGCCGTCGTAGTCGCCCCACGTGGAGCCGGTGGACCAGTTGCCGAGGGTGACACCGGCTTTTTCGGCTACATCAGTAAAGGTGCCGTCGTGGTTGTTGTGGTAGAGACGGTTCCTTCCGAAGTTGGATACGTAGATATCGGGCCAGCCGTCGTTGTCGTAGTCGGCGATGGATACGCCGAAGCCCCATCGGTCGTTGGTGACTCCGGCCTTGGCTGCCACATCGGTGAACGTGCCGTCGTGATTGTTGTGGAAGAGCGCGGCGTGTGGAGGGGTTTCTTTGCCGGAGAGCGCGTCGACGGTGGACCCGTTGACGATGTAGATGTCGAGCCAGCCGTCGTTGTCGTAGTCGATGAGGCCGACGCCGGAGCCCTTGGTCTCGATGATGTAGTCCTTGGCCGGCGTGCCCATCTTGTAGGTCCACTTGGTGAGGCCGGCTTTTTCCGAAATGTCTTCGAAAATGACGGGGCCGGTCTTCACGAACCCGCCGGCAGTGATGACACGATGCTGATCGTCAAGCTGAATCTGGTGCGGTGAACTGGTGTCGGCCGTCTGCGCTGGTTCAGCAGGTTTCTGCGGGACTGTGGACGTTGCTGATTGTGAATACACCATTGAGGACAGCCCCACTGCCATGAGGGCCGAGATACCTAAAGTGCGCTTTACCGGAAACATTGGGCAAGTATACGGGGCTGCGTGAGACAGTCTCTCAACCAAAGGGAGGAGAGGCTGCCTCATCGCCTATTGCGCGGCCTGGGGAGGAGGTACGACTGCCCAGCCGCCGTTGGTGCCTTTCACCAGAGTTGCGGTAGCTGTCTGGATGGATGTGTCAGCAGCGATCTTGGGGAAGGTCCTCATCGATTCGGGGGTGCTGGCCCACGCGGGGATGCCTTCGACTTCGTAGCGGTAATTGACGGTGTATTGCGTAGGGTTGGAGGGGTCGTTAGGGGTGGCGTTGTCGATCGCGGTGACGTTGAAGTGGCCGAAGCAGAAGTTACCGTAACCGGGCTGGTTGGGGTCGGGGATCCAAGCGGCATGTCCCTTGTCGGAGAGGTCGTAGTTATTGACCTGTTTGGAGCCGACGAGAAAGCGCTTCTTTTCCGCATTCCCGCGGACAAGCAGGCCGGCATCGGTGAGCGCGTCGTAATCGCGGGTCTTCTCATCTTTAGAGGTGTCGGCCTCTGCAGGCAGTTTTATCGGGTCGGGCCACACGCATTCGTGGCGGCCAGCAAAAGAGTTATTGATAGCTGATTTGAATTCCGCCTGATCGACCTGTTTTTTGCAACCCGCTGCAAATGAGACAAGCCCGGTAAGCACGAGCACCGCAACGATCCGTCCACGCATCTCTTTCACCTCGAACAGTTGGATGCGAAAAATGAGCACAAAAGGCCAAGGGGCAAGCCAGGTGAACGAAATTGTTGATGGTTGCGGTGATGCGTAAGGAGGCGGCTACTCGCTCAGCGTTTGTATTTCGTCCGGATTGTGCTTGGGCCATGTTCGCGATGCCATCGCGGAGACCGTGACGCTCATCAGCACATCAACCATGGCCCGCTGAGCACGGGCCCATACCGGATGCGCGGGACAGCAGGACTTGCGGTCGCAATCCTTGCCGCCGTTGAGGCAGGCGTTGAGGCAAATGGGGCCTTCGACGGATTCGATGACATCGCGCATAGTGGCTTCGCGGCCGCGGGGCAGAATGGCGAAACCGCCCAGCTTTCCACGCCTCGAGGAGATTAAGCCGGCGCGCCCCAAGGCCTGCATCACTTTGGAGAGGAAGCTCTCCGGAGTCGCGGTAGCCTCGGCCAGGTCGGGGAGGAAGGCTCGTTTCTCCGGAGGCAATGTCGCCAGATGCACCATGACACGTACGGCATAATCGGCGGCACGAGTCAGTTGCATCGACGAGTTACGCCTCTCCTTCGGCAAGTCACTCAGAGGGTCATGTTCCATGCGCATGTTCTCGTTTGTAAGCCGGCTATCCGGACCGGAGGAGTCCAATTCGGACCGGTTGAGAGCAGAGTAGCCGAGAGCGTCACCCGCGAATGTATCCGTCGTCACAGACCCACGACAGCACATCAGATGATTCTGTCGTTTCAGATCAATTGGAGAAAAGCAGTCCAAAATGCCTTCCGGAAGCGCTGAAGATGACTGCTCGGCGAGTGATCGGGTTTGAATGTTCGCGTCTGCCGATAAGGTAGCTGAACTGTGAAAGGGGCGTTTTAACGACCTCATGCAATCGTTTCCCGTGGTAGATCCCATTCCGTTGCCGGCACCGATATGGCTGATCAAGCTGCTGCATATCGTGACCCTGGCGCTGCATTTTGTTGCCGTGGAGATGTTGCTGGGCGGACTCCTCATCGCGGTCCTGCTCAGTCTCTTCCGCAATTCACCCCACGCCTCAGTCACCGCGCGTGCGCTGGCGAAGCGACTGACCGTGGTGATGACCTACGTGATCAATTTGGGCGTGCCGCCACTCTTGTTTGCGCAAGTCCTCTATGGGCGCGCGCTGTACACATCGAGCGTGCTGATCGGCGTGTACTGGATTTCGATCATCGCGGTGCTGACGTTGACCTATTGGCTGTTGTACCAATTCAGCGCTCGGCTTGAGGCGGGGAAGTCAGCGTGGTGGGTCGGACTGTCGGCATGGTTGCTTTCGGGCTATATCGCCCGGATACTGTCGACCAATATGACGCTGATGCTGCGGCCTGAGGAGTGGCGCCATATGTATTCCGCATCGGCACTCGGCGCGTACTTGCCCACGGGCGATCCCACGCTGACGCCGCGGTGGCTGCTGATGATGGCCGGCGGCTTGTTCATCGGCGGACTGTGGCTGGTTTATCTCGCAGGGCGCAGCACGTTCACAGCGGATGAGAAGCGCTTTGTTGCCGGACTGGGCGGAAAGCTGGCCGCGGCATTTGGAATTCTCTACCTCATCGCCGGAATCTGGGCGGTACGCGTGCAGCCGGATGCGGTGAAAGCCGGACTGGCGACGCATCCGCTATATCACTTGGCTTCGTTTGCCGGATATGGGTGGATGGCGCTGGTTGCGGTTGCCGTATTGGCTGCAGCCCTCGCAGGACTGGGACGCTTAGCGGCGAATTGGTTTGGATGGTTTGCCGCCACACTGGCATTGCTGATTGAGCTCACGCTGGTAATTTACCGCGATGCCGTACGCGACCTTTCGCTCCTGGCGAAGGGCTTCGACGTCTGGAACCGGACGGTGGTGACCAACTGGGGTGTGGTCGGCTTGTTTCTGGTGCTGTTTGTGACCGGATTGGTTGTGGTTGGGTGGCTGATCTCGGTGGTGGCACGCGCACAGAAACCGATGGAAGGAGCGGCCTAGTGAGCTCGCATATTGTTCTCGAAGAACCGAAGATGAATACCGCAGAAGACAGCGAGAAGGCGACTCGGCGTGCATTTCTGGTTGCAGCCGGTGCTGCCGGGCTTTGCTACACAGCCGCACTTGCGTATCCGATTTATCGGTATCTTGCCTCTCCTGAGGAGATGGCGTCAAGCGCGACAGCGGTGAAGGAAGTCTCGCTCAGGGATGCGCAGAAGCTGCCGGCTGGATCGGTGCTGATGTTCAAGTTCGGCACATCGCCGGCCATGTTGATTCATCACGCGGATGGAACCTGGGCTTCGCTTTCCGCAGTGTGCACGCACCTCGGCTGCACCGTGCAATACGAACCGCATTTAGACCGCATTCACTGCGCCTGCCATGGCGGCGTTTACAACGCATACACAGGCGCGAATGTGAGTGGGCCTCCGCCGAAGCCGCTCAAGAAGTTCAATGTAGCGGTCGGTGAAAACTCCGTTGAAGTGTCGCGCTCGTAACGCGGCCGCGCGCGTAACGCGTTCGCGCTCATAACGCAGAAGGACAACAGGCATGACTACAAAGACCGCTTTTATCTACGACTGGGTTGATGAGCGCCTCGGCCTTTCGGAACTTGCCGTTTTTGCGCGCAAGAAGACCGTTCCAGTCCACGCCCAATCGTTCTGGTATTACTGGGGTGGAATTTCGCTCTTTCTTTTTCTGGTGCAGTGCTTCACCGGCGTTCTGCTGCTTGTCTATTACCGGCCAGGAGCCGAATCATTTGAGTCCGTCCGCCAGATCACGTATGTGATGCACTTCGGATGGCTTATTCGTTCGGCGCACTCATGGTCGGCGAACCTGATGATGTTCTCGATCCTGGTGCACATGTTCTCTGTCTACTTTATGAAGGCCTATCGCAAGCCGCGCGAACTTGGCTGGCTGAGCGGGATGGGACTCCTGGGGATCGCTTCAGTATTTGGGTTTTCTGGCTACCTGCTGCCCATGGACGAGCTCAGCTATTTTGCAACCAAGGTTGGCTTGGAGATTCCCGCGGCTATCCCGATTATCGGGCCGTCGATTGCAAGCATGTTGCGTGGCGGACCGGATGTGAGCGAATTCACAGTACAGCGTTTCTTCGCGCTCCACGTTGTAGTGTTGCCTGCATTGTTCCTGCCGCTACTCGCATTCCATCTTTGGCTGGTTCAGAAACATGGCAACGCTGCGCCGCCGAGCGAAGAAGCAAAGCCGTTGCGCGAGCGCAAGACTATGCCTTTCATGCCGAACTTCCTGCGCAAAGACCTGGCAATGTGGCTTATCTCGCTGAATATTCTGGCGCTGCTGGCTTCGGTCTTTCCATGGCAGCTTGGCAAGCAGTTCGATTCGCTGGCGCCTGCGCCGATGGGCATTCATCCGGAGTGGTACTTCATGAGCCCATTCGAGATGCTCAAGCTGCTGGGCATGGTCAAGTGGCTGCAGGGCGAGCCTGGAGAGATCGCAGGCATTCTGCTTTTCACCATCGGTATCGCCTTGTGGGTAATGATTCCTTTTTACGACACGAGCCGCGACTCCGGGAAACGCGGACGCGCCGCACACTATTTCGGCCTGGTCGCGGTGTTTGCCCTGCTGGCTACGACGGCAATTGGGTATTGGACGATTCGGTGAAGAAGTGAATGAGTGAAGAAGTGAATGAGTGAAGAGGTGAATGAAGTGAGACGAGTGAAGAATTAAAACGAGTGAAAAGAGAGAAGAAGTGAGAGAGTGTGTGCGCGAAGTGATCGATAGACCCATTACGCGTGCAGTCGTGCAGTCCTTCCGAGATCTTCATGTTTGGCAAAGGTCGATGGAATTGACGGTTGATGTTTACCGGCTCACGCAACGTTTTCCTCGCGAAGAAGCTTTCGGACTCACGTCTCAGCTTCGACGTTCGGCCGTCTCGGTTCCAAGCAATATAGCGGAAGGCCACGGTCGCATGAACCCGCGGGAGTTTAAACAGTTCCTTCTGATCGCGCGCGGATCGAATTGTGAGCTGCAAACCCAACTGGAACTCTCGGGCGCATTGGAATTTGGGGATCCTCAACTGCTCAGCACCGTCCAAAAACTGTCACACGAAGTAGATAAGATGCTCTTTGCACTGTTAGGCAACCTGCAGAACAAAACGGGTTGAAAGTCGCACTTCTTCACTTGTTCACTCGTTTCACTTTTTTACTCGTTCACTGTTCACATTGGAGTTATCGATGAACTATCCGTTTTGGGACATTCCGCATTTGGGGTCGGGGTGGGTGATCGGGTTGATCGCCATCTATCACGTCATGATTTCGCAGTTTGCAGTGGGCGGCGGTTTCTATCTCCCGCTGGCCGAGCGCAAGGCGCTGCGCATGACCGATCCCGCTCTGCGGGCTGAATGGGTGAAGCAGCTTGCGCGCCATTCGAAGTTCTTCCTGATTCTGACGGCGGTGTTCGGCACCGTTTCGGGAGTGGGCATCTGGTTCGCGATTGGACTGACGCACCCCGAGGCCACCAGCACGCTGATTCACAACTTCGTTTTTGGCTGGGCGATGGAGTGGGTCTTCTTCATGGTCGAACTGACAACGATCGCGGTCTACTACTCCACGTGGAATCGCATCCCGGAGAAGCTGCACCTGAACGTTGGCTGGGTCTATGCTGGCGCATCTGTCGCTACGCTCATCATCATCAATGGCATTCTGTCATTCATGCTGACACCGGGCGACGCCTGGATCGGGGTCGCCGGAACGGGGCGCGAAGCGAGCAAATTCTGGAATGCGTTTTTCAATCCGACGTACTGGCCTAGCCTTCTGCTGCGCAGTTGCGTTTGTGCATCGCTAGCCGGTATCTGGGCGCTTATCACATCGAGTCGCATCGACGGCGACAAACAGCCTGAACTCAAGACCAGCATGGTCAAGTGGAGCGTGAAGTGGCTGGTGCCTTCGTTCGTCGCCATGCCGTTCCTGATGATCTGGTATTACGCGATGGTTCCGGCTTCGCAGCGCGCTCTGCTCACACTGGGCATCGACACCATCAACTCTGGGACGTTCTCAACGGTTACGCGCATGGCGCTGATCATTATCGTGACTTCGGCGACGATTATT
>Ga0210400_10002534_pt1 | contig 16830 bp, 13 predicted proteins | sample IncBWH26MmetaG_FD_155456 | JGI IMG/M metagenome (GOLD analysis project Ga0210400, IMG submission 155456) | Forest soil microbial communities from Barre Woods Harvard Forest LTER site, Petersham, Massachusetts, United States - Inc-BW-H-26-M | ecosystem: Environmental > Terrestrial > Soil >... | reverse complement strand
AAACGGCATTGAGGTTGAAGTAATCGACCTGCGCTCGCTGAGTCCATACGATTGGGAAGCCATCGCAACGTCGGTCCGCAAGACGAGCCGCGTGATCGTGGCGCACGAGGACATGCTGAGCTGGGGATATGGCGCTGAGATTGCTGCCCGCATCGCCGACGAGTTGTTTGATGATCTTGATGCTCCGGTCAAGCGCATTGGCGCGATGGACACATTTGTCGCCTATCAGCCGGTGCTTGAGGACGCGATCCTGCCCCAGCCAGAAACGGTGCTGAGGGCCATCAACGAGCTCCACGCGTACTGAATTCGGTGGCCTGTGCAAGTGGAGCGGAGTCCACGGGCACCCGGATACAATGTTGGGATGGGCACCCATTCTGAACATAGCCGGCAGCGCCGACCAATCTGGCCGGGCTTCGGCAGGCGGGCGGAACAGGCAGCATGAGGAGTTTTTTCCGCCTCGTCCGGTACGGTGTACCCTACTCATTCCAATGGGCGCTGGGTGTCGCCTTATTGGCCGCTGTCGGTTTCCTTGATGCGCTCAGGATGGCTCTGTTCGTTCCTATTCTCGGAGTCGTTCTAAAGCCGCAATCCGCCAGCAATGCACTTCCGTTGTTTCCCACCGCGCCTCATGGATGGCAATTCGACGTTCACCACCTTGTTCCGAACGGATTGCATATTCACAACGTGCTGAACATTGTTGCGTTTGCGCTTATTGGTTCCACGGTGGTCAAGGGTCTTTGTGATTATGCCGGGACCTATCTGGCGAATTATGCGGGATTCGGGTTGGTAACCGACTTGCGCAATCACCTGTATGAGGTGGTGCTCCGCAGGTCTTCCAGTTTCTTTCATCGTTATCCGACGGGCACAATTCTTTCGACGTTGATTAACGATGTCGATCGCGTGCAGACAGCAGTAAGTCAGGTCTTGGGCGAATTCCTGCAACAGTTCTTTACCTTCGTCGCGACAGTCGCATTGGTGATCATTCTCGGCGGACGTTTGAGTTGGGCTCTTTTGCTGTTTGTGCCTGTGGTCATTGCGTCATCGCGCCGCATCGGACGCTCCGTACGCACGCGAACGCGCACAGGGCAGGACAAGCTGGCTGAAATCCAGAACATCCTTCACGAGACCGTTACTGGGAACCGTATTGTGAAGGCGTTTAACACCGAGCTTTGGGAGCTTTTACGTTTCAAACGCGCAGCAAAACGCCTTTTGAAAGCTAATCTGCGCAGCGTGCGGATTCAGTCGATCAGTTCGCCGCTGATGGACACGATAGGATCAGTCGCAATTGCTCTTCTACTTTGGATCGGCCGTCACGAGATTCTGCACGGCCGAATGACAGCGGAAGTCTTCATTACGTTCATCATTGCTCTTTTTAAGCTTTACGATCCGGTCCGTAAATTTGCTTCGTTCTATAACAGCTTCCAGCAGGCGATGGGCGCATCAAGTTCAATCTTCGGCTTCTTCGACACCAAGGACGATGTAAAGGAACTGCCGAATGCCGCGGCCATGCCGCAATTCACGAACTCAATCCGCTTTGATAATGTCGGCTTCTCCTATTCGACGGAGAAGGGCGAGGAACAGATCCTGCACAACGTCGATCTTGAGGTTCGCGCCTGCGAGTTGCTGGCGCTTGTAGGACCCAGCGGTGCAGGGAAGTCGACCCTTGTCAACCTGATTCCGCGATTCTTCGACGTGACTTCAGGGCGCATTCTCATCGATGGCCGAGACATACGCGAAATGACTTTGGGTTCGCTGCGCCGCCAGGTCGCGCAGGTTACGCAGGAAACAATTCTCTTCAACGACACGGTGCGCAACAACATCGCCTACGGCCAGCCCGATACCAAGAATGAGCTGGTGGAGCAGGCTGCCCGCAACGCACTGGCACATGACTTCATCATGCGCATGCCGCAAGGTTATGCAACGGTGATCGGGGAGAAGGGATTTCGGCTTTCCGGCGGTGAAAAGCAGCGCTTGGCCATCGCGCGAGCGATTTTGAAGAATGCGCCGATTCTGATTCTCGACGAAGCCACGTCGGCGCTCGATGCCGAGAGCGAGTCGCTGGTGCAGGCTGCGCTGTCGAACCTGATGCAGAACCGCACTGTGCTGGTGATTGCCCATCGGCTCGGCACCATCAGGCGCGCCAATCGTATTGCCGTGCTCGAGCGCGGCCGCATCACTGCAATCGGCTCGCACGAAGAGCTGTTGACCACATCACCCACGTACCAGAGACTCTATCAACTGCAATTTATGGATATGCCGGAGCAGGATGATTCTCTTGAGACTGAACAGCGAGCCCTGGATCGGCTTTTGCAGCCGACGCTCTGGGCCGAGGAAAAGTAAGCATGCCTATTTACTCGATGACCGGATTTGCTCGCACGCAGGTGCGCGTACATGATCAGCTCGCCTATACGCTTAGCGTGAAAAGCGTGAATCATCGTTTTCTCGATATCCAGTTGCGTTTGCCGGCGGGGCTCGATGCGCTGGAGATGGAGATGCGTCGCGTGCTGAAAGAAAGTCTCGTGCGCGGGCATGTGGAAGTGACGCTTTCGGTAGATCGCTCGGCGCAGCAGAAGACCGGCTACAATCGCGAACTGGTCGCGGGATATCTGGACGCATTCAAGCAGGCGCGGGCGGAATTCCGGCTGAAAGGCGAGCCTGATCTGAATGTAGCCCTTCGGATACCCGGTGCGTTGCAATCTGAAACCCGCAACAACTCCGAAGAAGATGTTGCAGCCGTGACAGAAAGCGCCGTAAAGGAGATCGGTCCGCTGCTTGAAGAACTCAAGGTGATGCGCGCTCGCGAAGGCGAATCGCTCCAAGCCATCTTGCGAGCGTGCCTTACACGCTTGGCCGAAGCCGTGGAGGGTGTGTCCTCGATGCGCCCCGAGGTGGAACAGCGCTACCAGGAGCGATTGACGCAGCGTTTAACCGCAGCGACGGGGAACGAGTTTAATCGCCAACGGCTGCTTGAAGAGGTTGCCGTGCTCGTGGATCATAGCGACATCTCGGAAGAGCTTGAGAGGATGGTCACGCACATTGGTCACTTTCGCGAATTGTTGACTGCCGGCGGCGAAGTTGGCAAGAAACTCGATTTCCTGCTGCAGGAGATGAATCGCGAGGCGAACACATTGCTTTCGAAGACCGGCGGGGTCGGGGGCAAAGGCACACGGATTACGGAACTTGGCCTGGCCATGAAAGCCGATATCGAAAAGGCCCGCGAGCAGGTTCAGAACGCGGAATAGCTGTTTCTGAAATATGAGTTGATACGAGGACGAAAGGGACCATCGCACGTGGCAGGAATTCTCTTCATTATTTCGGCACCATCGGGCTCAGGCAAGAGCACGCTCGTCAGCGAACTTCGCAAGCAGGTCATTGGCGTTGATTTTTCGATCTCGTGGACCACGCGTCCACCGCGTGGATCGGAAGAGCACGGGCGCGAATACTACTTCACTAGCCGCGAAGAATTTCAGCGTATGATCGCCGAGGGCAAGTTCCTGGAGCATGCCGAGGTCTTCGGAAACTACTACGGCACCGCGCGCCAGTCGCTTGAAGATGCGCGACGGCAGGGGCACGACCTGCTCCTGGATATCGACGTGCAGGGCGCCGCGCAGGTTCGCTCCGCGATGCCCGAAGCCGTAAGCATCTTTGTTCTGCCGCCGACGCCCAAGGTATTGCGCACCCGCTTGCGCAATCGCAGCCGTGCCGAAGGTGTTGTGCATGAAGCGGAACTCTACCGTCGGCTAAGTGAAGCCAGCAAGGAAATTGAGAATTATCGCGATTACAGCTATATTCTCATCAACGACATCCTTGACCGGGCGGTTGCGCAACTTGAAGCAATTGTTCTGGCGGAGCGATACTATCGCAATGCCGAACCGATTGCATACCGTTCGAGCAGGGTGTTGGAGGTCGCCGCGGCCTGTCGCCAATCGAACTCGCGGGAGCGGCTTAAACCTGTGCTGGAAGCCTTCGGGATCGAAGGCGGCTCCGGCCAGCAACAACTTCCCTTTGGAGAGGATCCCGATGACGATTGAAACCAGCTTCGATTCGAACTACCGCAAGGTACTCGTGGCAGCCCGTCGCGCACGTCAGATCCAGAACGGCTCGGCAGCGCTCGTTTCCAGCCGCTCGACCAAAGCCTGCCGCATCGCACAGGATGAAATCGACGCCGGCAAAATCTCGTACGTCAAAAAGGAACAGCCTGTTGTGAAGCCGCTGGTTGCTGAAAACGGCATTCCGATCCTGTAGGCGAAGCCGTCATCAGCGGATAGAGCCCACAGTTCTTTCTGTCTTGCTCAGTGCGCGAAGACCACAATAGAGTTGCGCCATGGCCACGGGTGCCGTTCATCGCAATCGCCAGACCTGGAATACAATCAAGAGATGCGGGTAACGGTCGGCGTCTCTGGCGGCATTGCAGCGTACAAAGCGGCGGAACTGGTGCGCGGACTGCAGCGCCGTGGGATGGAAGTGCACGTCGTAATGACCGAAGCTGCGACCCGCTTCGTGCAACCGCTTACATTCGCAGCGCTCACCGGACACAAGGTGATCGCCAGTCTTTGGGACGACTCCGACGGCAACGAAGCCACCTACGAGTCTTCCATCGAGCATATCGGCGAGGCGCAATGGACTGAGGCGCTCGTCGTGGCGCCGGCCACTGCCGACATTCTCGCCAAGTTTGCTCACGGCATCGCGAACGACTTTCTGTCCACCATGTATCTCGCCACGCTCGCCCCGGTTCTGGTGGCTCCGGCGATGAATGTGAATATGTGGCAGCACCCGGCAGTGCAAGCCAACCTCGACATTCTCCGCCAGCGCGGCGTCCGCGTGATCGACCCCGGCACCGGCGATCTTGCCTGCGGCATGGTGGGTGCGGGACGCATGGCCGAGCCCGAGGCGATTGCCGACGTCGTATTCCAGTCGATGGGGCGGCGCAATGATCTGGCGGGCGAAACAGTTCTTGTCACCGCGGGCGGAACGCGCGAGGCGCTCGACCCTGTGCGATACATTGGCAATCGCTCCAGCGGCAAGATGGGCTATGCGCTGGCCGACGCGGCCCAGAGTCGCGGAGCGAAAGTCATCCTCATCAGCGGACCATCGGCGCTGCATCCGCCGGCGCGGTGCGAAGTTGTGCATGTCATCACCGCCGAAGAGATGCGCAAGGCCGTGCTCGGGCGCATGGCAGAGGCCACCATGGTCATTAAGTCGGCGGCCGTGGCGGACTATCGCCCCGTGAACGTTTCTGAACAGAAGCTGAAGCGCACAGGACCCATGACGCTTGAGCTTGCGCCAACTGAAGACATTCTTGCCGAAGTAACGAAGCAGCGACGGCCGGGGCAGCTCATCGTCGGCTTCGCTGCCGAGACGCAGAACACAATGGAGAATGGGCGCGCAAAGCTGCTGCGCAAGGGCGCCGATGCCATCGTGGTCAATGATGTCTCCGGTGAAGGAGTTGGCATTGATTCCGATCGCAATGCCGCGACGTTTCTTACGCCTTCCACCTCCATCGAGCTGCCGGAGATGACGAAGCGCAAGCTCGCCGACCGAATTCTCGATGAGATTTCTGCGCTCCGCCGGCCGCGGGCGCTGGTTTTTGAGGTGGACGAAGATGCGCCGCAGGACAAAGTTCTCAACGAATCCGCCGCACCCGCCATCTCACGCCGCCAGATCATCGTGGAGTAGCCCGAATTGCCTGCGCTCGATCCTGCAACCCGCGAAGCACTCGAGGCGCGCCTGCGCTTCTACCGCGAACTGGGCCTTACCGATTTCTATCGCCGCCCCGTCGAAACATCACAAATAATCACGTCGGCTCCAGAATTCACATCATCGAACGCCCAGGAAAATTCCTCAATCACCCAGAATCTGGGTGCCCCAGGTCTCGACGTTGAGACCTGGGAGGGGACTTCGCAAGCTATGCCACCTCAGGAGACCACTCCCATTCCACCTCGCAAGACATTCCAAGCTCCTCCGCCGATCGCACCTGAGGTTGCATCGTCAGACCGTGCGTCCGCCCTCCAGCTCATTCGCGAAGACATCGGCGACTGCACCCGTTGCGCGCTCCACAAGGGACGCAACAGGATTGTGTTTGCCGATGGCGACCCAAACGCCCGCCTGTTGTTCGTGGGCGAAGGACCGGGCGCCGACGAAGATGCGCAGGGACTGCCCTTTGTGGGTCGCGCCGGCCAGTTGCTGAACAACATGATTGCCGCCATGGGTCTGAAGCGCGAAGAAGTCTACATTGCCAATGTGGTCAAGTGCCGTCCGCCGCAGAACCGCACGCCGGAGCCCGAAGAAGCGAACACCTGCTCGCCGTTCTTATTCCGCCAGATCGATGTAGTGCGACCGGAGGTAATCGTCGCGCTTGGTGCCACTGCGGCAACGTATCTGCTCGGCCAGCGCCAGCCCCTCGCTGGTTTGCGGAGCCGCATACACGCGTTTCGCGGCAGCAAGCTGATCGTTACGTACCATCCGGCGTTCTTGCTCCGCGATCCGCGGCAGAAGAAGGAAGCCTGGGCCGACCTGCAGATCGCCATGCACGAGCTGGGTTTAAAGGCTCGCAGTTCATAGCGGTCCACTAAAGCGTATAGAGGTAGAGATCCAGCGCGAAGCCGGCAACGATGGAGGCGGGGATGATCAGCCACCATTTTCTGCCGCTGGTGGCAGCCAGAACGCCCAGGATGCAGGCCAGAACCGCGCAGACAAAGCTGATGGGCGCGCGCCACTCACGATAGGGTGGCACAAGGATGCTGGCGAACAAAATAGCACTGGCAATTCCGGCTTTTGTAGATCTCTTCACGCGACACCTCCAACATCTCGCGTTCGCGATCACTCAAATTATCGGCCGAAATCGGGAATCCGTTCAACCGAATTGGTCCTGTTGTCAGTCCTGCGGTTCCAAGGCGAAAGGCCGAGTTCATGAAAACTACCTACGGCGCGATTTCGCTTTCTCCTTGGCTATGACGACGAACGGTGTGGCGACCGTGATCAGAACCAGCGCTAAAACCATGACCAAACCGAACATGATTTGTCTCGCTTCCTTCGGATTCAGCGTGGAATTGGACAAGGATGGCGCACCGCGAGGAGGATGGCCATAACTCGTTTGCAGTGGGGTAATACCCAGAAGGTTGCAGGGTGAATTGAACGACAGCGACGTTTATGACGAGCACGATTTCATTCGGGTTTCTTGATTGTTGGGAAAAACGTTTGAGAAAGAGTGCCTGGATTTTCCACCTCCCGGCTAGAGCGCCGGTTCGTGGCCATTTCTACGACGCCGATCATCAAAATCACCCGTTCCTGGGTGATTTACTCGGATCGCAATCGAATCTCTACAATATCTGCGACTCCCACTCGTCTAGCTCAGTAGATGGGTGGGCCATCGAGCATGATCGCGATGATCGAGCAAGATCGTCAAATCGGGGATGTTATCGCCAGGGAGCGGCCTCGGCTGCGGAGCTTTATTCGCCGCCGGGTTCCGAATGACGCGGACGCCGAAGATCTATTGCAAGACGTGTTCTTCGAACTCGTCGAAGCGTATCGCCTGCTGGCGCCGATTGACTTCGTGACCGGGTGGCTGTATCGGGTGGCGCGCAATCGCATTACGGACCTCTTCCGCAAGAAGCGGCCGGAGGCCTTCAGCGATGCGATGGAGGAAGACGGGGACGGCGAACTGCTCGACATTGGAGACTTGTTGCCCTCGCCGGAGGCCGGACCAGAAGCGCTCTACCTTCGCAACGTGCTCCTGGATGAACTCCATGTGGCGCTCGCTGAACTGCCGGTCGAACAACGGGAGACTTTTCTGGCACATGAGATGGAAGGCCGCAGCTTCAAAGAGCTTGCGGCAGAGAGCGGTGTAACCGTGAACACGCTGCTGTCGCGCAAGCGCTATGCGGTGCTGCACCTGCGCGATCGATTGCAAAGAATATATGACGAGTTTCTGAAGAAATGAGGAACGTTATGAGAAAGCTTTGGATTGCCCTGATAGCGCCGCCGGCGATTGTGTTGTTTGCGTGGCTCTTTGGCGAATTGGTGATGCACCTGTGGAACTGGTTGCTGCCGCCGCTCTTTGGCTGGCGCCTGATCACCTTCTGGCAGGCGCTTGGGCTGCTTCTGCTCTCCCGGATTTTTTTCGGGAGCTGGAGTTCGGGAGGCGGGAATCGCGGACCGCGGGGACGCAGAGGGAAGTGGGACAAGATGACTTCCGAGGAACGTGAAAAGCTCCGCCAGGGCTGGGCTGCGCGCTGCGGATTTCCAGCGACTCCGGGCGAAAGCAAAGAGCCCGCTTAATTGCGCGTAGTGATACGGATCACCATCAAAGCGTCCGCGAAGCCTCGTTCGCTGTTGATCGGAGTTGACGTCAATCACGCGCGAACGCGTCATCGTCCCGCGTGGAACCTTCTTAGACAGATCAGCGTATATTCATTGCAATTCCCCGCATGGAGGTCACGAGAGGATTGCGATGCGTACGTTGCGTCAGGATGTTCTCTATGCGTTGCGGCAGATGCGTTTGTCGCCTGTGTTCACGCTGACAGCGATGCTCACCCTGGCGCTGGGAATCGGGGCGACGACGGCGATCTTCTCTCTGATTGACAGCGTAATGCTCAAATCTTTGCCTGTGGCCGATCCGGCGCAGCTCTATCGCGTAGGCTCGGGGATGAACTGCTGCGGGCAGATCGGTCCGCAAAAAGAGTGGGGCATCTTCCCCTACACGCTCTATCAGCGGATTGCCGCCGCGGCGCCCGAGTTCGAGCAGACGGCCGCATTCGAGGCGTGGCACTCGGAATTCAGCGTGCGGCGCGCTTCCGGTAACGAACCGGCAAAGCCACTGCGCAGTGAGTACGTGTCCGGCAACTACTTTGCGACTCTCGGTCTGAAGGCGTATGCAGGACGCATTCTTTCGCAATCAGACGATCAACCCGCAGCGGCGCCTGCGGCCATGCTGAGCCATCGAGTGTGGCAGCAGGAGTACGGATCGGACCCGAAGGTGGTGGGTTCGACATTTGTGCTGGACGGCCATCCATTCACCATCGTGGGGGTTACGCCGCCGGGGTTCTTCGGTGAGACGCTTCGGAGCGATCCACCAGAACTATTCATCCCCTTGCAGCAGGAGCCATTGCTTGCCGGCCAAAACACTGTGCTGAAGGCACCCCTGGCATGGTTGCGCATCATCGGTCGGCTACGGCCCGGTGCGAAGACCGATGGCATGGCTGCGCGGTTCACCACAATCATGCGCGCGTGGCTGCTGAATGACCTTGGGGCGCAGTATCCGCAGTATCTTGACCAGTTGAAAGCCATGTTGTCTACCGAGACGGTGAGCGTGATTCCGGCGGGCGGTGGAATTGCGGAGATGAAGGCCGGATACCAAAGTAGTCTGCGCATTCTGATGGTGGTGTGCGGACTGGTGCTTATGATTGCCTGCGCGAACCTCGCGAACCTGCTGCTGGCCCGTGGAACGGCGCGCGGCACACAGGCCGCTGTGCGCCTGGCCATGGGAGCATCGAAGATGCGCCTGGTCCGGCAGTCCTTGACGGAAAGCATTGTGCTGGCGGTGTTGGGCGGGGTCGCGGGAGTTGTGCTCGCATTCGCTGGCGTAAAGTTGATTGTTCTGCTGGCGTTTCACTCCGCCCAGTTTGTGCCGATCGATGCAAGGCCTTCGCTGACTGTCCTCGGGTTTGCATTTGGAATGTCGTTGGTGACCGGGCTGCTGTTTGGCACCGCGCCAGCATGGTTCGCCGCGAGAACCAATCCCGCTGCGGTGCTGCATGGCGCCGGGCGCAGCACACGCGACGGCAGGGCATTACCACAGAAAGCGCTAGTAGTTGTACAAGCGACTTTGTCAGTGGTGTTGTTGACGGGTGCGGGCCTGTTGACACGCAGCCTTCTGAAGATGGAGCATCAGAACTTCGGATTCGAGACAGAACACCGCGTGAGCCTGCGTGTGAATGCACCATTCTCAACGTATTCGCCAGAAAAGCTGGATGCGACCTACCGCGCTCTGCAGGCGCGGCTGGAGCGCATTCCCGGTGTCCACGGCGCGGCGCTTGCCATGTATACGCCATTCACCAACAATTGGTCCGCCATGATTGCACGCCAGGGACAGGCCACCATCGATGTCAATGCGGATAACGTATCTTCGTGGGATCGTGTGAGTCCGGGGTATCTCGAAATGATGGGACAGCACATTTTGCGCGGCCGCAGCATCACCGAACAGGACACTGCCTCGACACCAGGCGTAGCGGTCGTCGATGAAGTCTTCGTCAAGAAATTCTTCAAGCCGGGCGAGGAGCCGATTGGCACGCATTTTGGTTTGAACGAAGTGCAATACAGCGGAACTTACGAAATTGTCGGCGTCGTGAAAACGGCGAACTACACCGATCCCAGCGGGCACTGGAGACTGCCGCTGCTTTTTGTGCCACTTGCCCAGCACGCGCATTACACGGCCACTATGGCGCAGATGATTGAAGACCGCTCGCACCTGATCGAATCCGTCGTGCTTGATTTGCACGGCAGCATGCAGGGGCTGGAGCCGCAGGTCCGCCGCGCTTTTGCCGAGGTCGATTCGAATTTGACGCTTGTCACGATGCGCACAATGGAAGAGCAGGTGGCCGACCGCATGGACCAGGAACGCACTGTCTCGCAGCTCACCGGACTCTTTGGCATCCTGGCGCTGGTGCTGGCGGCGGTAGGACTTTATGGCGTGACGGCTTACGGCGTGGAGCGACGCACGAACGAAATCGGCCTGCGCATTGCGCTGGGTGCAGATCGCAAGCAGATAGTGGCCATGGTGCTTCGCGGCGCATTCTTGCAGATTCTCATCGGACTGGCAATTGGCATTCCGGTATCGATCGGCTGCGCGCGGCTGATCGCCTCGCAACTCTACGAAGTGGAGGGATGGGACCCGGTGGCGCTGGGCGGATCGGTTGTAGCGCTTGCGCTATGCGCGTTGCTAGCGAGCCTGGTGCCGGCACGTCGCGCCGCAGTCATCAATCCCGTGCGGGCTTTACGAGTGGAGTAGATCGAGTGACTGCCTATGGGAACTACGGCTAAGATTGCGGAGGAATATGAATCGCGGGTCTCAAAAGCGAGACCTGGGGCGCCCGGATTTGTGGCTGGGCCTTTTGCCGCTACTCACCGCGCAGAGCTTGCATTGGCTCGATTGAAGCTACACGAATAGCCGGCAGCGTAGACGCTACAACGGTGAGTAAGAGGATGCCGATCGCCGCAAACGTCAGCACGAGCGGATCGAAGGGGCTAACGCCAAACAGCATCGAGCGCAGAAGGCCAGAAGCCGCGGCCGCGCCAGCCAGGCCGATGACACATCCAATGGCTGCTAGTTTGGCTCCGGACTGAATCACCAGCCGGACGATCGCAGAACGTTGCGAGCCCAGAGTCATGCGGATCGCCATCTCCTGCACCCGCGAGGCGACAGAGAAGGCGATGACGCTGTAGATGCCGAGCACGGCCAGCAGTACGGCTGCAAATGCAAAGCTCGAGATCAGCACCGTATTGAAACGCCGCGACGCCTCCGATTCCGACACCACCTGTTCCATGGTCTGTACCTGCGTCAACGGAAGCAGGGAATCGATGGAGCGAACCGTCGCGCGCAGCGCATTCTCCATCTGATCCGGCGGCAGCGCCGAGCGCAGCACGATAAAGCCGCCGTTGCCGTTCAGGTCGCTGGGTTGCGCGAGAGCGCCGATGGCTTCTTCTGCTTGATCGACGGGCATGTAGTATTGCTCGCTCGCGGGATTGTCAGGAGACAAGAGCTGCGTATCCGATACCTCGCCAATGACGGTGAGCCATGGAGTCTGCATCTGCTGAGTTCCGATGCGAACGCGTTTGCCGATGGGGTCCTGGCCGGGCCAGAAATGCTGAGCAAACTTGTGATTGACGATGAGAACGAGTTGTGTGCCGGCGTGGTCAGCTTCGGTAAAGGTACGGCCGCGCAGCAGGCGAATTCCCATGGCTGGGAAGAAGTTGCCGATGACCTGGGAGACGGTGGCGAGGTTCATATTCGCACCCGCAGGCGGAATGTATCCGTCAACGACGAAGGTCTGGTTGTTATTCACTCCCTGCGACGGCAGCATGCTGGTGAGACCAACAGACTGCACTCCGGGAAGCTGGTTGAGCTTCAGCAGCAGCTCGCGATTGAAGCTGTCGACCTGCGACTGCTTTTCATATTGCATCTGCGGCAGCGAGTAGGCGGCCGTTGTCACATGCTGCGGTGTAAAGCCAAGATCGACAGCGCGCATCTTGTCGAAGCTTCGCAACAGCAGCCCGGAAGCGGTGAGCAGAACAAGAGCGATGGCAATTTCTGCAACCACGAGTGTGGAGCGCAGGCGCGCGTGGCCACCGCCGGCGCTTCCGGTGCGGCCGCCTTCCTTCAGGTTGCTGTTCACGTTGGTGCGGATCGCCGCAAAGGCCGGAGCTAGCGCGCAAACGATTCCTGTAACGATGGCGAGCGCAAGCGCGAAAGCGATGACTTGCCAGCTCAGAGAGATTTCGTTCACGCGCGGCAGGCTTTCAGGCAGCATGCTCTTGCCCACGCGCAGGGCCGCGGCCGCAAGGATGAGCCCAAGAACTCCACCGCTAAGGCTAAGCATCAGGCTCTCCAGAACGGCCTGGCGAATGAGCGCAGAGGCGCGCGCGCCCAGGGCGAGCCTTACTGCAATTTCCCGCTGGCGGCGAATGGCGCGCACCAGCATCAGTCCGGCAAGATTGAAGCAGGCAATCAGGAGCACTACGCCGACCGCCAGAAACAGCGTGTTCAACAGCGAACGCGATTGTTGCACGGTGTCGTTTTGCAGCGGACGTACAAGGGCGTTGATATGCAAGCTGGCCATTTCAGCCGGATAGCCGCGCATGATTTCCTTTGCAACCCGGTCGGCATCGCTTTGTGCCTGCGTGGGCGAAAGGCCGGGCTTGAGGCGCCCGATCATCTGGTAGCTCCAGTTGCTCGCACTTCGCGACAAAAGCTCATCAGGCCGGAAGCTCATGGGGACCCACAATTCAGAGCGGTTGAGCTGGCCGGGCACAAGAGGGAACTCGAAACCGCGCGGCATCACGCCGATTACGATGTAAGGTTTGCGGTCCAGAAGGACCTTGGTGCCGACGATCTGCGGGTCGGCGTGAAAGCGTGTGCGCCATGTGGCGTTGCTGAGAACCGCGACCTGTTGATGATGCTCGTCCTCGTCCGCAGTAAACACGCGGCCAAGCTGCGGAGCGACTGAAAGTGCAGAGAAGATGCCGGCCGTGATCCGCGAAGCATTTACCTGCGCGGGATCTCCGTTTCCGGAGAGCTCAAATGCGGCACCCTGATATCCACCCAATGCGGTAAACGAGTGTGTATCGCGGGTGTATGCAAGGATGTCTGGGACAGTCACGCCGACTTCATCGCCGCCCTGACCCACTTCCACGCCCTGCAAATGATCCGAGAGCACCATCAGGCGATCAGAATCCGGGAAGGGCAGCGGCCTGAGGAGAACGCCTTCGACGATAGAGAAGATCGCCGTGGTGGCACCGATGCCGAATGCAAGCATGAAAACAGCAGTAACGGTGAAGCCAAGCGACTTGCTTAATTGGCGGAGGGCAAATCTCAGATCAAGAACAAATTTCTGCACGCATTACCTCGAGGCCTGACCAGAGGAGGCGAAGCACGTGCGCCGCCAAATCACAGCCGGCCTAATCTGTGCTGTAGCAAGAGCTTGCGAAATGGGGAAGAGCAAGAGTGAGCCCAAAGGGCGTTCAGAAGCGAGAGGATGTGTCCGAAAATGGACGCAGAAAAGAGGTATCTGAGAAACCCTTGTATTCGATCGCCGCTCCAAGACCCGACCGTGGGCTCTCGCCGAGACGTGATCAAATCCAACGTGAAAAAGGCCCACAGTTGCAGCCGTGGACCCTCTTCTTTCGCATCGATTTCCAGCTCCGGTCAGTCAAGCTTTGTTCAAACTTCACGGACGTCCGATCTTTGTTGCTGCTCCGGATTTCCGGTCGTTCTCACTTCCACTCCCGCCAAAGCGCTACACCGCCCAGCAGGCCAGCTTCATTTGAAACGATCTCGATGTTCTTGCCGGGCTTGAAGTCGATCTTCTTGGTATTGCCGCCGCCGAGATAGAGGTGGTCCCAGTTAAAGAGCTTTGCGGTTTGCTCAATGGCTTCTTGCAGCAGTTCGTTCCAACGCTTCTTTCCGTACTTGTCCAGGCCGCGGCGACCCAGGTAATCCTCGTACTCGCGATCTCTCTTCCACGGATGATGGCCGAGTTCAAGTCCGGGACATAACCGCCCGTCAGTAAAAAGCGAAGAGCCCAGCCCCGTGCCCAGCGTAATGGCCAGCTCGACGCCGTCACCCTTGATTGAACCGTAGCCTTGGACGGAGGCATCGTTGGCGAGCCGGACCGGCTTTTTCCAGCGTTTCTGTAACTCCTTCTCCAGCGGAAACCCGTACCACAGGGGATGAAGATTGGCCGCGGTGTAGGTGATGCCTTTTTTGACTACGCCGGGAAAGCCGACAGACACGCGATCAAAGTTGGGCAGCAAATTGCGAAGCTCTTCCAGGCCTTTCAGCACGGCCCTGGGAGTGGGTATCGCGGGCGTCGCCACACGCTGGCGTTCGCTAACGGGATGGCACCTGGTATCGAGCAGCATAGCCTTGAGGCCGGACCCGCCAATATCGATGCACATGGTGATGGGGTTTGAGGTTTTGGACGAAGAGCTGCGCGCAGTTCTGGATGGTTTGGTCAGTTTGGCGGTCATCAGCAGAAATTGTACTGAAAGACAGGGAAGAGGGAACAGGGACCAGGGAATAAAAGACACCTCAGTACGGATTGTGCGAATCCGTTTAGGCACACGGAAGAAGTGACGGGTGGGCCGCTAAACTGGGAATTGCTCCCGATGCCTGCCTATTGTGAAGTCGCATTACCGGTGCCGCTCGAACGCAGCTTCACCTACGCCTTGCGAGAAGGCGAGCAGGTGGTGCGTGGCGTCCGTGTCATTGCACCATTTCGCAACGAGAAGCTTATCGGAGTCGTCACCGCGACGGAAGTTATTGCGCCGACCGATTTCGAGGCAAAGTACATTGAGGCGGTGCTTGATGACGAGCCGATTTTGAGCCAACATCTCCTCAAACTGGCCGAGTGGATCGCCGGCTACTACCTTGCGCCCCTCGGTGAAGTCCTGCGCGGTATGTTGCCGCTGATGGCCGAGCTGCGAAGAGTTGTCTACTATCGCATCACCGATCGAGGCAGAGATGTGCTGGCGTCGTGTGTAGACGGCGATGGATCACTGCTCCAGTCCAACCACCGACGCAAGGCACGTGAGAAGGATGGGGTATCCGTTTCGAGTCGACGGAAACTGTCGGCGGACGAGCAGGGGATGGAGCGGCGGGTGCTGGAGCGATTAGTTTCCGGCGACCCGGTGAAGGTGTCGACGTTGCGTACGGCGACCGCAGCAGGCTTGCCGGTGCTTGCCGGGATGCTGCGCAAGAAGTGGATTGTCCGCGAGACCGCAGCCACCGAGCGCGATGCGCGGCGCACGGAGCGCTTCGCCGTCCTTGTGCCCAATACGCGGCTGCCAGCGCTGACAAAGTTGCAACAGTCCATCCTCGCTGAACTGGCCGCGAATGGTGGCGAATTGCCGGTCACCGAGTTGCGTCGTCGCGAACTGCCATCTTCCACATTGCAGACGCTCGTTCGACGCGGATTGGTCGGCATTGAAGAACGGGCGGCGGCCTTTCGATTGGGTGGAATTGAAGCGCCAGCTCAGCCATGGACCCTCAATGAGTCGCAACTGGATGCGGTGGCGACCATCGTCTCTCGGCTGGGGGGATTCCATCCGTTTCTGCTCCACGGAGTGACGGGGTCGGGGAAGACCGCAGTCTACCTCAAGGCCATGCAGCGCGCGCTCGATCGCGGCCAGTCGGCGATCCTGCTGGTGCCGGAGATAGGGTTGACTCCGCAGACGGTCGGCCTTCTTGATGCAGCCTTTGGCGAGCGCGTAGCGCTGCTTCATTCGGCGCTTACTCCCGAGGAGCGCACCGAGCAATGGCGTCGCATCCATCGCGGCGATGCGCCGATTGTGGTGGGCACGAGGTCGGCCATTTTTGCGCCAGCGCCGAATCTCGGGTTGATTCTCGTCGATGAAGAGCATGACCAGAGCTACAAGCAGGAGGAAACGCCACGGTATAACGGCCGCGACGTCGCTGTAATGCGCGCCAAACTGGCCGATGCGGTGGTCGTGCTTGGCTCTGCTACGCCCTCGCTCGAGAGCTGGCAAAACTCCGTGCAGGGCAAGTACACGCGGATCGAAATGAACGATCGGGTAAAGAACCGGCCGCTACCCCAAGTCGAACTCATCGATATGCGTCGGGAGTTCCAGGAAACCGGGCAGGATCAACTCTTCTCGCGCTCGCTGGTTGACCAGACCCGGCAGGCGCTCGAACGCGGGGAGCAGGCCATCATTCTGCTTAATCGCCGCGGCTATTCCTTCGCCGTCATATGTCGTGCCTGCGGGCAGAAACTCGAGTGCCAGAATTGCGCCATTGCGCTCACCCATCACAAGCCGGTGTCCGATGACGAACTCGCATGCGCAGGACAGCGCCTCGAGTGCCATTACTGCGGATTCAAACGTACCGTGCCGTCGAAGTGCCCAAACTGCGAGAGCGAGCACCTCTACTATCTCGGTGCCGGTTCGCAACAGGGAGAAGAACGGCTCGCAGAAATCTTTCCCGGAGCGCGCATTGGGCGCATGGATCGCGATACGGTACGGGGACGGCACGACCTGGAGCATCTGCTCGCACGGCTACACTCTGGCGAGATCAATTTGCTGGTCGGTACGCAGATGATC
>Ga0210400_10002532_pt1 | contig 16831 bp, 15 predicted proteins | sample IncBWH26MmetaG_FD_155456 | JGI IMG/M metagenome (GOLD analysis project Ga0210400, IMG submission 155456) | Forest soil microbial communities from Barre Woods Harvard Forest LTER site, Petersham, Massachusetts, United States - Inc-BW-H-26-M | ecosystem: Environmental > Terrestrial > Soil >... | reverse complement strand
CGTATGCCGAAACCGGAGAATTTGCCGCCGCCGTACCCGCATCCGCGACGGCGCGACCCGCCTCGCCCACCGCCGACCTGATTGAGCCCGCAGCGACGGTAGCGACGAGAATTGTGGCGACCGCCCAAGTGATGAGCCCATGCGCGGTATCGCGAAAGAATACTTCATGAACATGCGTTCCCATCCACCGGGTCCGCAATCTTCCCGCGATATAGCCGCCTAATGCAGCCGAAATCCATTGCGTCACGATGAGCCAGATGGCCGTCGTGATGGCGAAAGTTGTTACTGAGGCACCATGATTTGGCCAGGGAGAGACCCAGGCGAATCCGATGCCTGAACCCAACGCGAGGAGAATGACGGTCGCCGCCGCTGCCACGAAAGCACCGGCGATGATGGACGGCCATGAGGCAGCGGACTTAGCGGGAAACGCTCCCTGATCCATCGCGACGGCGGTCCCGGCGATTGTTGTTTCTGCCATTGGCTTCAGCGATGCGAACACATTGCAAGGAGAAGAATGACCGGGAGAGGTACGCCCAACAGCCAAAGCAGTATTCCGCGACCCATGCTAAGCCCCCTTAGGTAATTGAAGCGCTGTCGCCCCTTAAATTCTCAAGGGATCTTGCAGCGAACTGGGCGGCCGCGCTATCGCTGCAACGATTGAATGGGTGTAAGGAGTTTCTTACCCGAGGGTTGGCGTCAATGAGCCGGGGCGGCTTTGCCGTCCTGGTTCGCGCGGTGAATGACAAAGTTACGAATGGCGGTGACATCATCGCGGCTCAACGCAGTCTTGAAGGAAGCCATCCCGGCATCTTTCAGCGCGCCGTCGAGGACGATGTTGTAGAAGAAATCCATATTCAAGAAATTCGAGGCGCGCAGATCCGACACGGCGCCGCCGCCGATCGCGTGCTCACCGTGGCAGGCACTGCAGTACTGATCGAACAACGGTTCGCCGCGGGCGATGGATGCCGCGTCGGCGGGTTCGGGCGGTGGATTGATGACGGTGGCGCGCGGTTCGAGCGGCGGCAATGTCGCGCTGCCGCCGAGTTTGAACACCAGCAACCGGCTGACGTTGCGCAAATTGCCCGACATGGCCGCGGCCTTGCCGCCGCTCAACGCGTAGCTGCCGCCCCACCCGCTCAATACTGCGATGTATTGCTCGCCGCCAACCGCATAGGTGCTGGGCGCGGCGATGATTCCCGACTGCGCGAACATCGACCATAACTTCTCGCCATTGTCCGCGCGGTACACGTTGAAATTTCCCGCTGCGTCGCCCTGCGCGACGATGTTGCCGGCGGTCGTCACCACGCCGCCATTCCACGGACCCTTGTAGGCAACGCGCCACGCTTCTTTTTGGCGCACCGGATCCCAGGCAAGCAAGAATCCTTCGTTTTGCGAGGTTAGCGCCGACGGTGCGACGCCCAAATTCCAGCCGATGGGAGCGATGGGCATGATCGGCAGCGGCGTGTAGCGCATGGGCACTTGTTGCGCCGGGATGTAGACCAGACCGGTGGTCGAATTGAAGGCCATGGGTTGCCAATTGTGCGCGCCCAAGGGACCAGGCTTGATGTCGACAGGCTTGCCGGTGTCGCTGTATCGGGCTTCTTTGTTTTCAACCGGACGCCCGGTTTTCAAATCGACGCCGCTCGCCCAGGTCACCGGCACGATCGCCTTTGCGGAGATCAAGGCCCCGGTCTTTCGATCCAGCACATAAAAGAAGCCATTCTTGTTCGCCTGCATGAGGACCTGGCGCAGCTTGCCGTCGACCTTGAGGTCCGCCAGCACCAATTGTTGAACGGCATCGAAGTCCCATTCCTCGCCGGGCGTGGCCTGATAGTGCCACGCATACTCGCCCGTATCGGCATGCAGCGCGACGATCGAGGCAAGATAAAGGTTGTCGCCCTTGCCCGCGCTGCGCGCGGATCGAGCCCACTGCACGCCATTGCCCACGCCGAAATAGAGCAGATTGAGTTTCGGGTCGTAGGATATGGCGTCCCAGACCGGACCGCCTCCGCCCAGCTTCCACCATTCCCCGGACCAGGTTTTGGCCGCGCGCGCCATGGCGTCGTTCTCAAAGGGCTTGGATGGATCGCCTGGGACGGTGAAGAATCGCCACGCCAGCTTGCCTGTCTCCGCATCATAGGCGGAGATATAGCCTCGTGTGCCGTACTCGCCGCCGCTGTTGCCGATGATCACACGCCCCAAGATCACCCGCGGGGCCTGCGTGATGGTGTAGGGCTTGGTGGTATCCACGGTCAGCGTGCTCCAGACCGGCTTGCCCGTCGCGGCATCGAGCGCCACGAGCCGTCCGTCGTAAGCGCCCACATAGACCTTGTGATTCCAAACGGCAACCCCGCGATTACCCACATCGCAGCAGGCGTTCACGCCGAGTTCGCGATGAACTTGCGGGTCATAGGCCCATAACAACCTGCCGCTGCGAGCCTCATAGGCCTTCACGAGACTCCAGGCGGTCGAGATATACATCACGCCATCGACGATCAACGGAGTCGCTTCCTGCGCCCGGTTGGTGTCGAGGTCCGCGAACCAGGCAAGGCCTAATTTTTGGGCGTTCCTGTCGTTGATCTCTTTGAGCGGACTGTAGCGTTGTTCGCCGTAAGTGCGGCCGTAGGAGAGCCAGTTGCCCGGCTCCGCATCGGCATTGGCAATGCGCTCCCCATTGACCGGTTTACCGCCGGCTTCCGCGCCGCCGGCGGCTTCGCAACCCAAGCCGAGCAGTAAGGCAGCAGACAAGAGCAACGCACCGTAGGATGCGTATCGGCGACTGTTCATTCTTCCCCTGATTGGTTTTTATTAAATTTTTATTCAGTCCGATCCGCGCGGCTTATACGTGAATTTCTGGCCCGCCAGCGCAGCGGCATACATCAGGCCGCCTTTGGCAATCGTGAACACCGCCATGCCGTCGTTGTAAACGCCGTCGGTACTGGCATCTTTCTTCCCGGCACTCGCTCCGGAGGTGACGCCGTCGGTTCCCGCACTGGCATTGGCCGACGCGGTGACCGCAATGGCGCTCGCGCCCGCGGAAAACTCAAAGCTGCCGGACTCGAATTGGTCGAGGGCGCGTTTGTCCTGGAAAAAGATGATTTGACTGAAGTCCTTGCCGCCGGCCTGAAATCCGACGCTGAGCTGCTTCATCGTCGTATCGCCTACGAGCCGCCCATGGACATACACCCGGCCTTTGCCGAAGGCGCCGCCCACGAGGAATCCTGCCTCGCCGATGTTGGGAAACACGGCGTAGGCATAGCTTTTTCTAAAGAATGCCGCGCTTTCGCCCGCGTTCTTGAATAGCGCAATCGTGTCCGGATACTTTCCCGCGTTCGCGGCGCCGGCGGCGGCAAACATCATTGCCAGAAAAAGCAAGAGCTGGGTGATGCGTTTCATTTCAGTAATCCTCATACATGATTTACCACCGTGGTAACACCACTTCGATCTCATCGACGAAGCACCAGCTCCAATCCTCGCCCGGCTCAAACGAGGATATGATGGGATGGCCGGTGCTGCCGGCATGCTTGCGTGCGTGACGATTTTTTGAGTCATCGCAGCATCCCACGTGGCCGCACGTGCGGCACAAGCGCAGGTGCACCCAGGTGTCCCCCATGGCCAGGCATTCCACGCATCCGTTTCCGGAGGGCGTGACATGCCTGACCATGTTCAAATGAGTGCACGCCGGATGACCTCTACGCATGGTTGCCCTCCCGCCGCCCATAGCCGCGCTGGTGAAGAATGAATACTATGTAGCTCGCTTTATAGCAGAGCCGGCAGAGAAATGGCCATCTCCAACAACCTTCCCGACTTTCGCAGCGGCATCGAGGTCCGCGATGTTGCGGATGGCGCCATAGTCCCAGGACGCGTCGATTCCGAGGAAGCCATTCTGGTGAGACGCGGCGAGGAATTCTTCGCCGTCGGTGCACAATGCACCCACTATCACGGCGCGCTCGCGGCGGGCCTCGCCGTCGGCGACACCATTCGCTGTCCCTTGCACCACGCCTGCTTCAGTCTGCGCACGGGTGAGGCGCTGCGGGCGCCGGCCTTGGATCCCATCGCTTGTTGGCGGGTAGAGCGCGCAGGCGCCAAGGTATTCGTCCGCGAGCGGATCGACGGCGAGCGGAGGCCAACACCCAAGCCTTCCGCGCTCGAGGACGGCAAAGCCGATGCTGCGCCTTCCTCCGTGACCATCATCGGCGGCGGCGCGGCCGGTTTGGCCGCCGCGGACCGATTGCGGCGCGAAGGATATTCAGCCCGGATCATCGTGATCAGCGCGGATACCTCGCCGCCCTATGACCGCCCCAATCTGTCCAAGGATTTTTTGATGGGCACGGCGCCCGCGGAATGGATGCCGCTGCGCACGCCCGAATACTACGCCGAGCGCAAAATCGAGCTGCTCCTCGACTCGCCGGTGGCATCGCTCGACCTGAAGCGGCGCACCGTACAGATCGAGCGCGGCCCGCAGGTCGAATTCGGCGCGCTGTTGCTGGCGACCGGGGCCGATCCGGTACGGTTGGATATCCCTGCTGCGGGCGGTGCTCGGCTCCTCTATCTGCGCACGTTCGCCGACTCGCAAGCCATTGTGGCGGCGGCCGCCGCCGCGAAACGCGTCGTGGTCGGGGGCGCAAGCTTCATCGGCCTCGAGGTGGCGGCCTCCTTGCGCCAGCGAGGCATCGAAGTGCATGTCATCGGGCCGGAACGCATTCCATTTGAGCGCGTGCTCGGAGCCCAGATCGGTACCTTCGTGCGCGAAATTCACGAATCCCACGGCGTGATATTTCACTTGGGCACATCGGTCGCGAACGTGGACGGCAGGCGCGTCACGCTCAAGGACACTGCTTGCATCGAGGCGGATTTCGTGGTCATCGGCGCGGGCGTGCGTCCCGCGATCAAGCTCGCCGAACAGGCCGGCCTTGCGATTGATCGCGGCGTGCTTGTCAATCAGTACCTCGAAACCAGCGCGGCAGGCGTGTTCGCGGCCGGCGACATCGCCCGCTGGCCCGATCCTTATTCCGGCGAGCGCATCCGCGTTGAGCACTGGGTGGTCGCGGAACGGCAAGGCCAGATCGCGGCGCTCAACATGCTGGGGCGTCGGCAGCGTTTCGACGCCGTTCCCTTCTTTTGGAGCCAGCACTACGATGTCACGATCAATTATGTCGGCCATGCGGAGTCTTGGGATGCGATCGACGTCGATGGCTCCTTGAACTCACGCGATTGCGCCGTGACATACCGGCGCGGCGGCCGTATTCTGGCGGTCGCCAGCATTTCTCGCGATCTTGAGAGCCTCGAGGCCGAGCGCGATTTCGAACTGACGCAAACGGGTGCCACTGATGGATAGGCGCGAATTTCTCATGGCAGCGGCCGTCGCTGCGACCGCAAAAGCCGAACAGACAACGCCCGCCTCGCCATCCGCCCATCCGCCATCCGACCCGCTCGAGGAACTGTCGCTCGCGGATATTGCGGCCGCCTTCGCCGACGGGCGCATGAGTTCGCGGCAGCTCACGCAGGGCTACCTCGCGCGGATCGAGAAACTGGACCGGCACGGTCCTACCTTAAGGTCCGTGATTGAAACCAACCCGCGCGCGCTCGAAATCGCGGCAGCGCTCGACGCCGAACGCAAGACGCACGGTACCCGCGGCCCGCTGCACGGCGTGCCAATCCTCATCAAGGACAACGTCGAGACGTCCGACCATATGATGTCGACCGCCGGTTCACTGGCGCTCGCGGGATGGTATGCGCCCCAAGATGCGCCGCTGATCGGACGGCTGCGCGCCGCCGGCGCCGTGATCTTGGGCAAGACCAACCTGAGCGAATGGGCCAACTTTCGCTCGACACATTCGTTGAGCGGCTGGAGCGGTCGCGGCGGCCAGTGCCGCAATCCCTACGCAACCGATCGCACGCCGTCTGGGTCGAGTTCCGGATCCGCCGTCGCCGTCTCGGCGAATTTGTGCGCCATCGCCGTGGGTACGGAAACCGACGGCTCCATCGTGAGCCCCGCCTCGATCAACGGCATTGTCGGATTGAAGCCCACCGTCGGCTTGGTCAGCCGTCGCGGTATCGCGCCGATTTCGCATAGCCAGGACACGGCAGGACCTCTGACTCGCAGCGTCCGCGACGCCGCGCTGATGCTCGGCGTCATGTCGGGTCTGGACGCGGCCGATTCGGCCAGCGCCGCGGTCGGCGATCGTTTCCAGACCGACTATGTTCGCTACGTCGATGCCAACGGCTTGAAGGGCGCGCGCCTAGGGGTTGCCCGCAAGTTCTTTGCCGACAGCGCGCCCCTCAATGGATTCCTCGATGCCTGCATTGCGACGCTCAAGGCCGCGGGTGCCGTGATCGTTGATCCGGCGGATCTGCCCATGCACGGCTCGACCGGTGGGCCGGAGCAGGAGGTATTGCTGTATGAATTCAAAGCGGACCTGAACGCCTATCTTAAGCGCCTGCCGCCCTCCTTCCCGGTGCGCTCCCTGGCGGCGCTGATCCGGTTCAATGAGGCCCACAAGGACACCGAAATGCCGCTGTTCGATCAAGAGCTGCTGCGGCAGGCGGAAGCGAAGGGGCCCTTGAGCGAAAAAGCCTATACGGACGCTCGCGCGACGTGTTTGACGGCCACACGCAGCAATGGCATTGATGCGGTGTTGGCGCAGCACAAACTCGACGCCATGATGACGCTGACCGCCGGTCCCGCCTGGTTGATCGATACGGTGAACGGTGACTCCGATACCGGCGGCTGCTCCTCGCCCGCCGCGATCGCCGGGTATCCGCACATTACCGTCCCGGCGGGTCTCTATCGCGGCTTGCCCATCGGGCTGTCTTTCTTCGGCGCAGCCTTCAGCGAACCGACGCTCATCAAGTTGGGATCGGGATACGAGGCGGTGGCGCGCGGGCGCACGCCGCCGCGCTTTTAGAGACCCTTATTGGGGTTGATCAAGTACTTGTTGCCGGTCGAGCGCTTGGAATAGGCGGCGATGACATCCGGCCGCAGTGCTTCCGCCAATGAAATTTCATGCGAATAGTGGCTGGCAAAGATTGTTTTGAGATTCCGGGCCACCCGTTCCTTGAGTTCCTGAAAGGCCAGCGGACCGATCTTTTCGATGTACGGCGTGACCAGCCACCCGCCAATTCCCCACGCCATGCCGTAATTCCGGTTGAGCACCGCGGGACTCATGTCGAGCGAGCCGTACAGGTACACCTGCTTGTGAGTGGTCGATCCATAGCGGCTGTACACCGTCACGCCCCGATTCACCGCCGCTTCCATGCAACTCAAGATTTGCCCCGCCAATGGGCCGCCGCCGATCGCGTCGAAGGCAATGGTCGCGCCGGTCGCTGCGAGGGCGTCGGTGAGGTCTTTGAGAAAGGTGGGCGAATCCGTGCGGCACACGTGCACGGCACCGGCCGCCTTCAAGAGATCCTCCTGTTCCTTCTTGCGGACGATATTCACCAAGCTCACGCCGTCGGCGAGACAGAGCCGATTGAGCATCTGTCCAAGGTTGGACGCGGCGGCGGTGTGCACCAGAGCCTTGTGCCCCTCACGCTGCATGGTCCCCACCATTCCCAACGCCGTGAGCGGATTGACGAAACAGGATGCGCCCTCGGCAGCGCTCGCGCCCTCCGGCAATACCAGGCATTGATTGACCTTGACGCAACGATATTGGGCATACATGGCGCCGCCCAGAACCGCGACCGTCTTGCCGACCAGCGCCTGCGCGGCAGCCGAGGATCCCGGCTCGGTGACCACGCCCGCACCCTCGTTCCCCACCGGCATGGAAATGTCGACTCGCGCCGCCATCGCCTGCACCGCATTGGCACTCAAGGCGGCCGTCACCACCGGGTGCCGGAGCGTGCCGGATGCCTTGGCCTGGCTCCAATCCGCGGTCGCGAGCAGCAGCCCTAAATCCGACGGATTGATCGGCGCCGCGTCGATCCTGACAATGACCTCATCGGCCGCAGGCGCGGGAATCGAGGTGCTCTGCAGCGATAGTTCCAACTCGCCGGTTTTCTTGACCAGAGAGCGCATCTGCAAAAACGAGAGATGATTTGTCGTGCTCATGGGACCGTAGCATACGGCGGGAATGGCTCCCGCGGTAGCCAATCAGAAGATTCCCATTGCGAGGCCGCTTGCCATCGTCTGGCCCAGTTCTTCACAGCGCGCGAGAAACGCCGCCTCAATCAGTTTCGGCCGGAGAATTTGTTCCGGGGTTTGCGCGTGCGTGCACACGATGTAAGGATCGGCAATCGGCTTGAGGCGCCAGCCGGCGGCAATGCGCTCGATTTGCTGCGCAGCGTTGCGCCCATCGCTGCCGGCGCACACCAAAGTAAGATACGCCCTGCCGTTGATTCTCTCGAAGGCCGCATAGTACGTGCGGTCGAAGAAGTCCTTCATCATTCCGGATATTCCGGCAAGATTTTCCGGGGTCGCAAAGATGTAGCCATCGGCCTTCAGCACATCATCGGCGCCCGCCTCGGCGGCGCGCAGCAGGGCGACCCGTACACCGGTTTCGCTGCCGGCGCCCGCGGCCGCGGCACGCGCCATCTGCTGCGTACCGCCGGTCATCGAGTGATAGACGATCAATAGCGTTTTCATGGCCTTGATTCCGTGGGCCATGTCCTACGCCAGGCGAAGCCGCGCACCGACTGCAATAACAATTTGATTTCCCGATACTTCCGCCACCAGCAGAGCACTGCTCAAAGATCACTCAAGGTGCACAAATGCTTCACTATGCCGTTGTCTTCTTCGTTATCGCGTTGATTGCCGCACTCTTCGGCTTTGGCGGCATCGCGGCCGGCGCGGCCGGAATCGCGAAAATCCTCTTCATCGTATTCTTGATCGGCGCGGTCGTCACGTTCTTGATCAGCCTGGGCCGCCGGGTTTAGGAAACGCAATGCAAACAGTATCGAACGCGGCGAAGGGCGTTGGCGATGAGGCCAATGGCCAGGTGAAGAGTTTTCTCGACAATGTCGAGGATCTGACGCAAGCATTGAGGGATGTCGACTCGCCTGAAATCGCGAAAGTTCGGGCCAAAGTAAAAATCGCGTTGGCGGCCGCCAAAAGCGCGGTGGCCGACACCGCGTCGCAGCTGCGGGATCAGGCGCAGCAGGTCGGCAGGCAAACCGACGGGTTCGTTCGCGACAATCCCTGGCAAGTGATCGGAATCGCTGCATTGGTAGGACTGGCGGTGGGAATCTTTGCTTCACGCCGCTACGACTAGCAGCGCTGGAATGGCGGCGCCCTAGGCGCGCCGCCATTCCGTTCGGCCCCCCGGCTTATCCTCGAGCAAAATACCCGCGGCGCTGAGCCGATCGCGGATGCGGTCCGATTCGGCAAATTGCTTCAGGGCGCGTGCGGCACGCCGTGAAGCGAGCAGCGCCTCGACTTCTTCGTCGGAGAGCTCTTTACTGCCGGCGCTGCGCTTCAAATAAGTATCGGGGTCTTGCTGCAAGACGCCCACTATCGCGCCCAGTGCGCGCAACGTGGCGGCAGCCTTGGACGCGCCGCCCACGTCGCCGGCCGCTTTGGCGAGATTTAGATTTCGCGCGACCCCCTGCATGACCGCAAACGCCTCCGGCGTGTTGAAATCATCGTCCATGGCGGCGCGAAATCGCGCGACGCCCGCCTCGTCCACGGCACCCGTCAGGGGGGCGTCCTTGAGCGCGCGGTACAGCCCCAACAAAGTTTCGTCGGCCTGCGCCAGTTGTGCCGCCGAATAGTTGATGGGACCGCGATAATGGCTGCTCAGTAAAAAGAAGCGCAGGACCTCAGGATCGCGCAGCGTTTTCAGCACTTCGCGCACGGTGAAGAAATTCCCCAGCGATTTCGACATCTTCTCGTCATTGACCCTGACGAAGCCGTTGTGCATCCACATGTGCACGAAGGGCGCATCGCACGCGGCGCATGACTGCGCAATTTCATTTTCGTGATGCGGAAACTTCAGGTCTTCGCCGCCGCCGTGCAAATCGAAGTAGTCTCCCAGCAGGCTGGTCGACATGGCGGAACATTCGATGTGCCAGCCCGGCCGGCCGGCTCCCCAGGGCGATGGCCACGAAGGCTCGCCCGGTTTCGCATGTTTCCACAGCACGAAATCGAGCGGATCGTGCTTGGCCTCGTCGACTTGCACACGCGAGCCGGCGCGCAAATCATCGATCTTCTTGCGGGAAAGCCGGCCATAGTCCGCGAACTTGCGCACCGCATACAGCACATCGCCGTTGTCCGCGGCGTAGGCGTAGCCTTTGTCGATCAGGATCTGAATCATGGAAATCATCTGTACGATGAACTCCGTTGCCCGGGGTTCCAGATCGGGCTGCTGCAGGCCCAAGGTCGCGCAATCCTCATGCATGGCCGCGGTAAAGCGCCGCGCCAAATCCGCCCAGTTCTCGCCGTTCGCGGCGGCGCGCTCGATGATCTTGTCGTCGATGTCGGTGACATTGCGCACATAGGTTACTTTGTAGCCCAACGAACGCAGGTAGCGCTGGACCAGATCGAACGCCACCAGCATGCGGGCGTGACCCACGTGAATGTAGTCGTAGTTGGTCATGCCGCAGACGTACATTCGCACTTCATTGGGGCGAAGGGGCTTGAACTCTTCCTTCTCGCCGCTTAGGGAATTATGGATTTTGAGCATGACTTAGCAGCCGTCGTCGCACCGTGTCCGGCGACATGAGCTTCATGAGCTGCGCAAGTTCCGGACCGTGCGCCGTGCCGGTCAACGCCACCCGCAGCGGCATGAACAGCTCCGGCCCCTTGCGTCCGGTGCGCTCCTTCAGTTGCTGAGTGACCTGTTTCAAATCGCCCTGCGACTGATCATAGGCCAGAGCGGCCGCCGCAAAAAATCCCGCGCCTGCGGCCCCGACGATTCGCTGCTCTTCCGCGCCCAGCGGCGCAAGCTCGCCGTTCACCACCGCGCGCCACGGAATCGCATCCGCGGGCAAGATCACGTTATGGCGCACCAGGTCGATGAACTCCATCGAGTCGTCCGCCGCCAGCCATGCCCGATATTCCGACGCCGACAGATGCTCCAGGGACAGCTTCTGCCAATGCATCAATTGAGATACCTCGAAGCGCGCCGGCGCCCTGCCCAGATGCTGCGGCCGAAAATGCAGCGGCATCTCGGCAGCCGGCAGCCACCCGTCGACGTCGCTGGCATGACCCAGGCGAAACAACTGATTGAGCACGGCGATGGCCAAGAATCCACGCTCGCGAAACTCGTGCACGCTGGTGCTGCCGTGGCGCTTCGACAGCGGTGCGCCGTCTTCTCCCACCAAGAGCCCGATGTGGCCGTAGGCGGGGATGCGCATGCCGAGGGCATCCAAGATCATCATTTGGCGCGGCGTATTGGTCAAATGATCATCGCCGCGCAGGACCTGCGTGACGCCCATGGCGGAATCATCGACCGCATTGCAAAAAAAGAACGCCGGCATGCCGTCTTCGCGGCGAATGATAAAATCACCGATGTCATTGGTCGCGAATCGTTGCGGCCCGTGCACCGCGTCTGTGAATTCGATGCTCTGGTCGGCGGGCACCGCAAAGCGCAGCGCCGGCTTTAAGCCCAGCGCTTCGCGTTCGGCGCGTTGCGCGGCCGTCAGTCCTCTGCACGTGCCGGCATAGCGCGGCGGCTTGCCCGACATGCGCTGCAACTTTCGCGACAGCTCCAGATCCTCTGCCGTGCAGTAGCACGGGTAGGCCCGGCCGCTCGCCGCCAGTTGCTCGTACAAAGCCCGATAAAAATCGCCGCGCAGCGCCTGGGCGTACGGGCCCGAGGGTCCACCGACATCCGGCCCTTCGTCCCAATCCAGGCCCAACCAGCGCAAATCGGCCATGAGCTGGTCGCGGTACTGGTCCTTGCTGCGCTCCAGGTCCGTGTCCTCGATCCGCAAAATGAACTTTCCGCCGGTTTTGCGGGCCCACAGGTGGCTGAAAAGAGCCGTCCGGGCATTGCCCAGGTGCAATGATCCCGTGGGACTCGGCGCGAAGCGCGTGATCACCGGCGACTGGTTGATTGCGGACATATCTCAAGATTGTACCTATTCGAGTAGAATCCCGGCGTATGAAACAACTTTTACCTACCCTTGCCCTCGCATTCCTAGGCGCCGTTTGTCTGCACCCGTCCGTCGCGGCTGAGAAGGCGACGGATCCCAAGCTTGCGCCCAAGCCGGCGGCCGCTCCCTCGCCGCAGGTGCAAGTGTTCACATCGATGGGAAATTTCACGATCGAATTGAATGCCGAGCGCGCACCGTTGACCGTGGCCAATTTTTTGGCCTATGTCGATGCCGGCCACTATACGAACACCCTGATTCACCGCGCGGTGGCCAATTTCGTGATTCAGGGCGGCGGCCTCAACACCGACTACACGCCCAAGCCGGCGGCCTTGAAAGTGGTCAACGAGTCGGGCAACGGCTTGAGCAACGTGCGGGGCACCGTGGGCTTGGCCCGCACTGCTGATCCGCATGGCGGCAATTCCCAGTTCTACGTGAATATCAACGACAACGCCGCGCTCGATCCCAATGCGACGCGCTGGGGTTACGCGGTATTCGGCCGGGTCATCGACGGCATGGACGTGGTCGATCGGATCGGCAACGTTGCGACGGGCGCGCACGGCATCCTCAAGGAAGAAGCGCCGCTCAAGCCGGTCGTGATCCTGAAGATCGAGCGCGTTTCGGGCACGGGCGGCAGCGCCACGAGCGGGGGCAGCGTTACAAAACCTTAGCACTCTATCCGGGTAAAACCGCGTGACCACGCTTTTCATCTCGGATTTGCACATCGATGCAGCCCGGCCCGCCATCATCGAGCAATTCCTGCGGTTTCTGGAGATCGAGACGCGGAACGCCGCGGCCTTGTACATCCTGGGCGATCTGTTCGAGTCGTGGATTGGCGATGATGCGCCGGATCCCGCGCAGGCGGCGGCGATCGCCGGGTTGCGCGCGCTCACGTCAAGCGGCGTGCCGTGCTTCGTCATGCATGGCAATCGAGATTTTCTGTTGTCGCGGCGATTCTGCGACATGAGCGGCGCGCAATTGCTGCCGGATCCGCTGATCGTCACCCTCTACGGCGAGCCGGTGTTGGTGATGCACGGTGACGCGTTGTGCACCGACGATCGGGCCTACCAAAGGTTGCGCGCCACGGTGCGTGACGCCGACTGGCAGCGTCAGTTCCTGGCGCTGCCGGTCGAATCGCGCCGTGCGCTGGCCGGCGCGGCCCGCGCCGGCAGCCAAGCCCATACCGCCGCGATGGAGCAAGGCATCACGGACGTGAATCCCGACAGCGTTGCCGCAGCGTTGCGTGCCGCCGGAACCTCGACGCTGCTGCACGGCCATACGCATCGGCCGGCCATTCATGCATTGGAAGTCGACGGGCGGCCGCGGACCCGGATTGTCCTCGGCGACTGGTACGATCAGGGCAGCGTGCTGCGCTGGGATTCCCGCGGTCCCGAACTTAAGTCGCTGCCGCGCCGCTGACGCACTATTCGAGCTGCGGCGGACCTGAGTGAAACCGGAACAGCGGATCCGGAGCGGTGATCAGCTCAGCCTCGCGCGCGGCAAACGCGGCAATTCGCGGCTCCAGTCCCAAGCCCGCCCGCGCCGCCGCTCGTGCGGCGAGGCTCAGGTAAAGCCGGTAGTGACGCGATTCGGCCTCATGCAGCCCCTGGAACAGGTCGGCCAACGGCGCACCCATGGCGGAGCCCAGCGCGGCGAAACGCTCGCAGGACCGCGCTTCGATGAACGCGCCGCAGATCATCAGGTCGATCTCCCGCTGCGGTTCGCCGCTCGACACCAAGCGCCGCAGCTGCATCGCGTAGCGCCCGGGCGCCAGGCGTTGCGGCGCGATTTTCAGCTTGAGGATGAGCTTCGCGACCTGGCTGTAGTGGCGCAGCTCTTCGCGCGCGAGCCGCGACATCGCGTCGGTCAGCTCCAGGTCCTCGGCATAGGCGAACATCAGCGCGAGCGCGGTCGACGCCGCTTTTTTTTCGCAGTTCGCATGATCGATCAGCAGAACCTCGGGAAGCGCGCAGGCCTGAACGATCCAAGCGTCCGGCGTCGCCGCCCCCAGCAGCGGGTGCGCAAGTCCCGCCGCGCCGCTCATGCCGGAATTTTCAAGGCCGAGATGGCCGCCAGCAGTTCGCCCGCGGATTGATAACGGTCGCAGGGCGCTTTCGCCAGCAGGCGGCGCAGCAGTCCATCGTAAGCGGCGAACTGCGGCCCGATTTCCGGCAGTTCGGCGCGTTTGTGCTTGTAAATGACTTCCATCGCGGTGGCGCCGCTATAGGGCTTGCGGCCGATCAACATCTCGTAGAAGACGACGCCCAGGCTGTACAGATCGCTGCGCGCGTCGATGATCTCCGCGTGGCCCTGCTCCGGGCTCATGTAGTAAGGCGTGCCGAAAATCTCGCGCGTCCCCGTCAGGGAAACATCGTCGTCGTTTGCCTTGGCCAACCCGAAATCGATCAGACTGACGGTGCCGTCGACGCGCAGCATCACATTGGCGGGCTTGAGGTCCCGGTGCAGCACGCCCACGGAATGAATGGCCTCGAGCGCACTGGCAATTTGCTGAACGAATCCCAGTGCGGTTGCCGGCGTGAGCGGGGTCTTCATTCGCTGCCGCAAATCCCCGGCCGGGAAGTGCTCCATCGCGATGTAGGCATGGTCATCGGCGACGCCCAAATCGTAAATGCGCACGATATTTTTGTGATTCAGGCCGGCGACGATTTCATATTCCTGCAGGAACCGGTCGAAGCTGACAAAGCGTTCGGATACGTCCGGAACCTGGCTGAACACTTTCAGCACCACCAACGAGCCGGCACGCTCGCTTTCCGCCAGATAGATCTTGCACATGCCGCCGCTGCCGACCTGGCGAATGCATCGATGGCCGCGGATGATCACGGTGCCAAAACGGTAGCGATTCTCGTAGTCCGGATTCGCGCGCAGCAGCGCGAGCGCCTTGCGATGATCGCTGGAGGCGGTGACGATCATCTTCAGCAGCCGATCGCGATCGATTTTGCGGCCGTAGAGCCGGTTCACGCCGGCTATCGCGGGCGGCGGGAATTCCGGCGTCTCCTCGAGCAGCAGCAATAGAATCGGCGCGAACTCGGGCTTTGCCGCCTGCGCCGCCGCCAAGTCGACGGTGGCTTGCGTCGGCGGCGCGCCGACCATGATGACGGCATCGAAACCGATGGCGGCAAAACTCTCGTCAAGCCCGGGATCAACGCCGAGGGCGTGCTCGACGACGACGGCGTCGGGCCATTGGATTTCAACGTGCTTTCGGACCAGCAGTCGATATTCGTCGCGGGCTGCAATCACCAATAGGCGCATAGTCTTAGCCGAAAAACCGGCGCCGGCGGCTGATCCAGCGCGGGTCCCTACAGTACGCGAACGGATTTGAGGCCGCGGCCGGCGCCTTGGCGACGCTGCTCTTTTGCCTCATCGGAACGTTCTTCCTGCAGGCGCCGCAGATACTCGGGCGTGACGTCGCCCGTGACGTACTCGCCCGAGAAACAAGAAGTATCGAAATCCTCGATCTTCGCGTTGTCGTGGCGAACCGCGTGTTCCAGATCTTCCAGGTCCTGGTAAATGAGCCAATCGGCGCCGATGATGTCGCGCACCTCCTCGTCCGTGTGGCCCGCGGCCACCAGTTCGGATGCATCCGGCATGTCGATCCCGTAGACGTTCGGATAGCGCACGGGCGGCGCCGCCGAGGCGAAAAAGACCTTCTTGGCGCCGGCTTCGCGCGCCATGTCGATGATCTGCGCCGAGGTCGTGCCGCGCACGATCGAGTCGTCCACCAGCAGCACGTTCTTACCGCGAAATTCCAGATCGATCGCGTTGAGCTTGCTGCGCACCGACTTGGCGCGCTGTTCCTGGCCCGGCATGATGAAGGTGCGGCCGATGTAGCGATTCTTGATGAACCCCTCGCGGTACTTGACCCCGAGCAGTTGCGCGACCTGCACGGCGCTGGTCCGGCTGGTGTCGGGAATCGGAATGACCACATCGATGTTGTGTTCAGGCCGTTCGCGCTTGATTTTCTCCGCCAGGCGTTCGCCCATGCGCAATCGCGCCTTGTAAACCGAGATGTTGTCGATGATCGAATCGGGCCGCGCGAAGTAAACGTACTCGAAAATGCACGGCGTGTGCCGCGCCATCGCCACGCATTGCTGTGCGTAGAAACGTCCCTGTTCATCGATGAACACCGCCTCGCCGGGCGCGACATCGCGCACCATGTCGAATCCGAGCATGTCGAGCGCCACGCTCTCGGACGCCAGCATCCATTCGGTGCCCTTCTTGGAATCGCGCTTGCCGATCACCAAAGGGCGGATGCCGTTCGGGTCGCGAAACCCCAAAATGCCGTGGCCGATCACCATGGCCGTCACCGCATAGCCGCCCCGGCAGCGCCGGTAAACGGCGTTGGCCGCCGCGAATACGTCCGCCGGCGTCACGCGCGGCGTGCCGACGCGCTCGAGCTCGGAAGCCAGGACATTGAGAAGTACTTCCGAATCGGAGCTGGTATTCAAGTGCCGGCGGTCCTCGCGCACCAGTACTTCGGTGAGCTCGCGCGCATTGGTGAGATTGCCGTTGTGGCCGAGACAGATTCCGTACGGGGAATTGACGTAGAAAGGCTGTGCATCATGCGCACTGTCGCAGCCGGCGGTTGGATAACGCACGTGGCCGATGCCGATATTGCCCTTGAGCTTGAGCATGTGCTTCTGCTGAAACACGTCGCGCACCAGCCCGGAATCCTTGCGCATGAACAATTCGCCGTCCTGCGCCGTCATGATGCCGGCGGCATCTTGACCGCGATGCTGCAGCACCGTCAGCGCATCATAGATGCGTTGATTGACCGCGCTCG
>Ga0210400_10002530_pt1 | contig 16841 bp, 16 predicted proteins | sample IncBWH26MmetaG_FD_155456 | JGI IMG/M metagenome (GOLD analysis project Ga0210400, IMG submission 155456) | Forest soil microbial communities from Barre Woods Harvard Forest LTER site, Petersham, Massachusetts, United States - Inc-BW-H-26-M | ecosystem: Environmental > Terrestrial > Soil >... | reverse complement strand
ATTTAACAAGGAGTGTTTCAGTTAAGTGGCAAGCTGAAAATGAACAGCTATTCGAATCTTTTGTAGTAGAAAAATCGCCCGATGGCATTTCCTTTTATGAGTTTGCCCGGATTAAATCCTGTAATAAAAATAATTACTCAGCCACGGATGAAGCCCCTTTTAACCCTGTAACTTATTACAGGCTAAAACAAGTGGATAAATCACAAAAATATCAATACAGCAAAATAATAAGTGTAAACACAAACATTAACTTTGATGTTTTTAATGTTTCATTTATTACAGATACAAAAAACATTTTAGTTTCATTAAATTGTTTTGCTGAAGGCCGGGGAAGCATAGAGGTTTATGATTTATTAGGAAAGAAAGTTATAAACTATAACGGATTGCTGAAATTGGGAGAAAATAATGTTTTGCTGAATGCTGAAAATCTTTCGTGCGGAATTTATGTTGTACTGATTACTTCGGGTAATAACTCAAAAACAGTGAAAATGGTATTTTAATTTTTTAATAATACACTATGAAAAAACTAATAATTATTAGCATTTTATTTGCAGGATTTAAAGTATCTGCACAATGGGTTTCGGGTGGCACTCAGGTTTCTTTCACTCCCGATAACCATCAACGCGCATTTGTTTCTGCTGCAGCAAACAAATCGGTTTATATAACCTGGTCTGCAACCGATACAACTTCTCTTGCACTTAGTAAAGTACGATTAAGTTCTCTTGACAGCACAGGTGCTTTACGCGCGGGCTGGGTTAGCGGAGGAATTGTTGTCAGCAAGCCAGGTGATTTTTATGCGCCGCAATTAATTACATCCGAAGATAATGGTGTTATTGTTGCCTGGTACGGATACCCTGCCGGAAATACTTACAGCGATATATACACACAAAAATATTCTTCGGCAGGTGTTGCTTTATGGAATGGCGGTAACCCGGTAAAAGTTAGTGTGGGAAATAAAAATTACCATCAATACCCGATTATTATTTCGGACACTAAAAAAGGATTATTTCTGACGTGGAACAGATATGACAGCACTCGTGGCCCTAGTACCTGCGATGTTATGTTGCAACATATTGATAGCACGGGTAATGTGGCCACAGGATGGAATGCTGCCACAGTAGGTGTTGCCACGCAGGTAGGGGTGAGGGAGTATTATCCGCATCTGGCACTTACACCCGATTTATCTTCAGTATATGTTTTATACGAGCAGGGCCTTATCGGAAACACCTCGCTGCAATTAAATAAATTTAACGCTTCTAACGGAAACTTTGCGGCAGGATGGAATTCCACTCCTGTTACTTTATCATCCGGGCCGAATGTTTATCCCGATATATTGCATGATGTTTTTGTTTATGCCGATAATGCTGATAATGCAGTTGCGTTTTGGATAGAATCGCGAAGCAGCGCCAACGGAGAGTTGTATATACAGCAGGTATCTCCGGCCGGTACACAATTATTAACTGCTAATGGCGTGCAACTCGCAGGTAATACCGCCAACGGAATTGATTATTTGGAAGTAAAACAGGAAGCCGATAAAAATTTTCTTATTTCCTTTAATAATTTAGATGTATTTAATGATGTGGCCATTATGAAGGTTACACCGGCGGGAACAGTTTTATTTAATGTAAATCCTGTTACCACTTCAGGGAAAACGGCTTACCCTAAAGCAATTCCCGACGGAAAGAAGGGGGCCTATGTTTTTTATGTGAACACAAACACACCCAATAAACTGTATGCGCTGGGTTACGATTCAACCGGAATTTTGCGTAGTGCGTGGTCTTTGTCCGGCTCTAATTTCGGGAATATAAATAACTATGATGGCTTTAATCCTAATTATGATTTTAATGCTGCTTATACAGCCAATAGCGAAGCTGTTGTTGTTTGGAACAAAAAGGCAACGGCCAACCTTTTTACAATTTTTACCTGTAATTTATTACCTGATGCCACCACTTGTCATAATATGATAACGGGCATTGAAAATTATGAAAATGAAAACAGCAGTTATGTTGTTTATCCGAACCCTTTCGAGGAGAAAATTATAATTTACAATACTCAGTTTAACGATGAAAAATATGTTCTCCTGAAACTTTTTGATGTGGCAGGAAAACTGGTTTACGAAAGTGTTGTGAATAGTGTGGCCCGGCAAACAATTGCTTTAAGTAATTTACCTGTTGGTTTTTATACCTACCAACTGTGCAACACCACAGCTATTTTACAAAAAGGAAAATTGATAAAAAATTAACGTGAATTTACTTTTAATCTTAAACGTAAACCACCGTTAAAGGTGGGTAAATCAAGCATTCCTATAGGGCAAAAGGTTTAGAAGACTGATAAAGTTGAAAAAATCTTTTTTAAAGGGTAAAAAAGGCCCGAAAAGCCTGAAATTGACTCCTAACCCCTTAAAAAGCAATTATTTTAAAAAAATATTTGTTATTAACAAGTTATTATTAGATTTGTATTACCGTTTATGCGGTGATATTAATTAACTAAACTATTTAAAAATGAACATTTACGTAAGAAACCTTAACTTCAGCCTCACAGAAGACGAATTAAGAGAAGTATTTGCCCAGTTCGGCGCAGTTGACTCGGTAAAAATTATTAAAGACAAATTTACAGGCCGCGCTAAAGGTTTCGGCTTTGTAGAAATGCCTAACGAAGCAGAAGGTTCTGCCGCTATTGAAAAACTTAACGGAACTGATGTAAAAGGCAGGAATATGTTTGTTGATAAAGCAAACCCTCCGAAAGCAAAAGAGTAATCTTAAAGTTCTTTACTAAAAAAATCCTGCTGTTGAGTGGGATTTTTTATTTCCACTATACTTCTCTTTAAAAGCAACCTGCAAAAAATATTCTTTTCGCGTTTTTGTGCCTTTGAGGTTGAAACTTATTTCGGGGCATAAACAACTTTTTCCTTCTTACTCTTATCGCGCTTCACATTATCATTTTTACTTTTCGGGTTCTTTACATCCACATCCGCTTCGTAATTCCATCTCCCTCTTCCCGGAAAAAAAGCATCATAACTGAAATCGGGTCCGTAAAATTGTGCCATGCCTTCGTTGTTTTCATCTTTAGCCGCAAGGTGGTCAAATACAATTGCACCGTTGTAATACCTTAATGACATCACCACTTTTGAAGAATACTCAAACATAACACGCTTCGGGTTTTTCTTCGGCATTTTAAAAACATCTTTCCCGAAAACAGGACTTCCGTCATTCTTAAAACTAAGTATATCTATAAATTTCCGGGTAACCGTTTTATCGTTTCCGTCCCATGCCAGTAAAGTATAATAATCTCCGTTTTCAATAATATCATAATACAACATGCCAAACCATTTATTGTTATCACCAACATAATTCTCAGGGCTTTTAATCGTAGCCGATTTATCCGCAAGTTCATACACTTCGTAATGTTTTGTTTTGGGATGCATCGCTTGTACAAAACCGAAATAATAAAAAGTACCATCTGCCTTCTCTAAATTCCAGGTAATAACACGCACTTTTTTATCGGCCGAAACAAGGCGCGAAACCTGTTTCATTGAATCGAAAGGATAATAAAAAGATAAGTTGTTCAATAAAACTTCGTCCCATATTTTCAGGAATTTTATATTGGCTTTAAACTTGCTGGTGTCCGTTTTAGCTGTAAAAACTTTTTTCTGAAAATAACAAAGGCTGTCTTCGTAATTTTTAAAATAAGCAATGTCTTTGTCTGTAAGAGTTTGGGAATACGCAGCAAAAGAAAAAAGAGCCCAGACTACGCAAATACAAAAACTTCGTTTGTCAGGCAAAATCAAAGAAATATAGGTTTGAATTTTGCTCATGGTATAAAACGAAAAAAAGGATTTACTTATTGTAATACCTTACAAATGCAATGCCGCTTTCTTAGCTAAAAGCTGCTCTTCGGTTTCTTTAAAGTCTTCGTCGGGCACGCAACAATCAACAGGGCAAACAGCCGCGCACTGAGGTTCATCGTGAAAACCTTTGCACTCGGTACACTTATCTGTAACGATAAAATACACATCCATGCTGCCGGGCGTTTGCGGGTTTTCTGCATCGGTTTCTATACCTGTACTTAATCCCTTAAATATTCCCTTTAAAGTAGTTCCGTCGGCAAAGCGCCATTCGGCACCGCCTTCGTATATAGCGTTGTTCGGACATTCAGGTTCGCAGGCCCCGCAGTTTATGCACTCGTCCGTAATTTTAATGGCCATTTTGCTTAGTTTTGCGCTGCAAATATACGAAGCATTTGTTGATTTGCAGAGATTTTTGATTGGGGAATTGATATGGAAAAACGTGTAAAAGCCTTTATAGAACTGGGCGATTTCATCCGCGAATTTTTGGCCGGGGAAAGAAATGCAAAACACCAACAACTTGATGAACTGATAGATACCTGCTATCAATATAATGGATGGTTTAACAGGGAAAACATTATAAAAGCCCTTAACGGTATTGCCTTAATGCTCTCTGAAAACGATTTAAGAGAATTTGCAAAACAAGTAGAACCGACAGAAAATCAAAAAACGGTTGCTGTAATTATGGCGGGGAATATCCCCGCAGTTGGCTTTCATGATTTTTTGTGCGTGCTTTTAAGCGGGAATAAAATTTTGATTAAGCTTTCTTCGGATGACAAACACCTCATTCCCTTCTTTTCTGAAATACTTATTGAGTTTGAATCTTCGTTAAAAGAACAAATTCTTTTTACAGAAGGAAAACTTGAAAAATTTGACGCGGTAATTGCTACGGGTAGTTCGAACAGCGCCCGTTATTTTGAATATTACTTCGGAAAATATCCATATATCATTCGCAAAAACCGCACTTCGGTAGCTGTGCTTACCGGAAATGAAACAAAAGAAGAGTTGGCTCTTTTAGGAAATGATATTTTTGATTATTACGGGTTGGGCTGTCGGAATGTTTCCAAAGTTTTTGTTCCCGAAAGATATAAGCTTGATACACTTTTTGAAGGACTTTTTTCGTTCGGCCATGTGATAGAAAACAAAAAGTACGGTAACAACTACGAATATAACCGCGCGGTTTACCTTCTTAATAAAGAACCCTTCCTTGATAACAACTTCCTGTTGATAAAACGCAGTGAAAACCTTCATTCACCCGTAGGAGTCTTATTTTATGAGGAGTACACCGGTATCAACGATCTCACTACGAAAATTGACGCGATAAAAAACGAACTTCAGTGCCTTGTGGCCGGAAGAGATTTTCCCAATGAAAACATCGTTTTCGGGCAAGCACAATGCCCGGATATATTTACTTTTTCAGATAATATAAACATGGTTGCTTTTTTAAATAATTTAAAGTAACTTTATCCTTTCATAACCTTGTAACTATATGAAAGTAAGAATACTATTACTTGCTCTTAACTTTATAGCTTTAAATGCCATTTATTCCCAAACAGTTATCTTTAGCGAGAACTGGACCGGGGGTGGCGCCGGATGGACGCTTAATGTAGTTACCGGTCCCGAAGGTGCCGATCCCAATTTCTGGAAGGTTTCCGCGGAAGAAGGTGGAGGCATTACTCCGAACCTGGGTTCACCGGGAAGCTGCGGTGTTGCTAATAACGGTAACAACACTTTATTTGTAACAAGCGTTGCCAATCCTACCGGGGGCGCGGCTTATGACGCGGGTGGTTTGTGCGGAGTTTTATTTTGCCCGCAGGCAGACAGAAGAACAGAATCGCCAACTATAAATTGTACCGGACAAAATAATCTCAGCTTAAATTTCAATTATATAGAAGGGGGGCAAGGGCTCATTGATAATGCTACTGTTTGGTTTAATGACGGAACCGGATGGATACAAATTGATGATCCTCCTAAAACACTTACCGGTTGTGGCGGACAGGGCCTTTGGGTCTCAAGGTCTTTTTTACTTCCGGCTTCTGCCAATAACAATCCGAATGTACATATTGCTTTCAGGTGGGTTAATAATGATGACGGTATAGGCACAGACCCTTCTTTTGCAGTTGATGATATTACGATTACCGTTCCTACCGGAGCTTTACCCGTTGTAAGCATCACTCCTTCTCCTAACGATACTATTTGCCGGAACGCTACTTTAACCTTAAACGGTTCTGCTACCAATGGGCCGATTACTGCCTGGGCATGGTCGGTTAATCCTTCAGCGGGAGTAGTTTTTAATCCGAATGCATCAGCACAAAACCCAACTGTAACTTTTACCACTCCCGGAAATTATACCTTTACTTTACAGGCCACCAACGGCAGTGGTAGTGCTACGGGAACACAAACTATAGTGGTATTGCCAATGGTAACTCCTTCCGCGGTTGTTACGGGGCCGGTGAGTACGGTTTGTGCCGGAACAAATATTTGTTTTACGGTTACGCCAACAAACGGAGGCTCTGCTCCTACTTATCAATGGCAGGTTAACGGAGTTAATACAGTTACTACAGCCGGCTTCTGTTCTTCAACTTTAAATAATAACGATGTTGTTTCGTGTATAGTTACTTCTAACGCACAATGTTTAACTACAAATACTACGGTTGCTACTTTTACTGTTCAAATCGCGCCGGTAGTTGTTCCATCAGTAACGATTGCGGCAAGCACAACAGTTGCCTGTGCCGGAACAGCGATTAATTTTACAGCAACGCCAACAAACGGCGGAACCACCCCTGTTTATCAGTGGCAGGTTAACGGAAGTAATGTAGGAAGTAATTCGCCAAACTATTCTTCAACAACATTAAACAATGGAGACGCGGTAACTGTTGTTTTAACTTCAAACAATGCCTGTGCAAATCCGGTATCAGCCACTTCAAATACCATAACTGTTGCAATTACCCCAACCGTAGTGCCGACGGCAACTATAACAGCTAATCCGGGTAATCCGATTTGTGCGGGAACTACAGTTAATTTTACAGCTACACCAACAAATGGCGGGACTACTCCGATTTATCAATGGCAGGTAAACGGCGTTAACACCGGAATAAATTCTGCAAACTTCAGTTCATCCACTTTAGTAAATAACGATGTGGTTTCGGTTATTGTAACATCAAATGCTTCCTGTGTTTCTCCTTCTACTGTAACTGCAACTTATACTATTCATGTTTCAGTTCCTGTTACTCCTTCGGTAATTATCAATCCAAATCCGGCCAGTTCCTGCCTTGGAGGTTCGATAACTTTTACAGCGACTCCAACCAATGGTGGAGGTGTGCCTGCTTATCAATGGCAGGTTAACGGAGTAAATGCGGGAACAAACTCAAATACATTTACTTTAAGCCCTGTTGCCGCCGGACAAAGTGTTTCTGTTGTGCTTACCTCAAACGCGGGCTGTGTAACATCAACCACGGCAAATTCATCAACTGTAACGATTACAATCACTCCTCCTCCTGCGATAAACCTTATTAAAGGAACGGCTACTGTTTGCCCGAATGCGCCTGATACAATTGTTGTAACAGCACCGGCGGGCTCAACATTTACATGGACTCCTTCAGCCGGATTAAACGTAACAAATAATGATACTGTAGTTGCCGTAAATGCTGTATCAGGAATACATACGTACTATGTTACAGCAACATTAAACGGTTGTAGCAGCAAAGATTCTGTTAAAGTAACCGTTAACTCAAGCCTGGCAGCTACCACCGGACCAACACAAACAATTTGCTTGGGCAAGAGCGCTAATTTATCTGTAAACGGAGGTACAACATGGGCGTGGTCGCCGGCTGGAAGTTTAAGTTGCAGTGCCTGTCAGAATCCTGTTTCCACCCCAACAGCAACTACCACTTATACTGTTGTTGCAAGTAGTGGTGCTTGTACAGATATTTTGACACAAACCGTAATTGTTATACCAAAAGCTTCCGCTTCGTTTAACACCAGTGTAATTACGGCAGGCATACCGCAAACTATTGGCTTTACAAATACTTCTTCTAATGCTAATAATTTTTTCTGGACTTTAGGAAACGGAAATACTTCTGTTTTACAAACTCCGGCTAATCAAACTTACAATGCTGCGGGAAATTACACGGTGACTTTAATTGCATACGGAACCAACGGTTGTAACGATACTATAAATACGGTGATTTCTGTAAATGACACTGTTGGAATTACCGTACCAAACGTATTTACTCCGAACGGCGACCAGATAAATGATGTATGGCAACCCAACGCGCACGGAGCGAAAACTTTTGAATGCACCATTTTTAACCGTTGGGGACTTTTGATTTATGATTTCTTAAGCTCTCAGGATAAATGGGACGGTCATACAATTTCCGGAGAAGCTTGCACGGAAGGAACATACTACTATATTTTAAAAGCCACTGATGCAAACGGCAAAGCGTATAATTTAAAAGGGTTTATACAACTTATCAGGTAAGGCGTATTTTACAGGCAAACAAAATATTCTTTAACTATCCCGCCGAAACCCATTTTACGGGAATAAAAAATATTTCTTTTGCGCTTGAGCAGGGAAAAATACTTGTGATTGCCGGCAAAAGCGGGAGCGGCAAAACAACGTTGCTTAAATGTATTTACGGGCTTAATGATTTACAACAGGGCGAAATATTCTTCAACAAAAAAAAAGTGTTAGGGCCTGCCTTTAATTTATTGCCGGGCCACAATGAAATGAAGCTGGTAAGTACCGGTTACGCTTTATTGGAACATCATACCGTTTATGAAAACATTGCAGATGTATTAGCGGGCTACCATGACGATTATAAACTTAAAAAAATTACAGAGCTGTTGCGCCTCACTGAAATGACCACCGTGCGCGATAAGAAAGTAAATACGCTTTCTGACGGGCAAAGACAGCGCGTGGCATTATCAAAGGCTTTGTGTTTGTTTCCGGAATTACTTTTACTGGACGAACCCTTCAGCAACCTGGATATAATCACGAAAGAAAAAATATTTACATACATCAAAAAGAAACTGAAGCAAAATAATTCCTCCTGTATTATTGTTTCGCACCGTTTGGATGAAGTTTTAAAAAATGCTGACTACCTGGGTATTATGCGTAACGGAAAATTGATACAACTGGATACTTTTAAAAAAATGAAAAAGAACCCGGCTGACACCTATGTGGAAAATCTGCTTAAACTGAAATAAATTCAAAAAATGGATTATATTTGTTTTACAAAATGAAAAAAGTATTTCCCCATATCCTGTTTTTTATAACCTGCTTTTATTTTTTATCCGCCGGAAACAGTTCACTCTTTTCAAAGATCGGCAAAGCAACGCCTACAGAAATTACGGATTTGGATGAGGATTCTTCCGGCGCTGAAAGCAAAGACAATAAAGAAGACGGTTGCGACGAAGAAACTTTCTTTGACTGCAATCATATTTTATTAATTAAGGAAACCACTTCTGTAAAAGATTTATTCTTTTCCGAAAAAAAATCTTCACTTCCTCAACATATTCAGGAAAAAACTTCTCCGCCTCCGAAAGCATAATACCATTTTGTTTCTTACTTAATTTTCTTTAAAAAATTAAAACATGGTATCATGCAAATATTTAAATATTTTAAAAACGACTTAAAAGCCGGTATTGTAGTATTTCTGGTGGCTTTACCTTTGTGTTTGGGTATTGCACTCGCTCAAAAGGCTCCATTGTTTTCAGGAATAATTTCCGGTGTGGTGGGCGGCATTGTTGTTGCTATGATCAGCGGTTCACGATTAAGCATCAGTGGTCCTGCCGCAGGTTTAACTTCCATTGTACTTACAGGAGTTGCCACACTTGGAAGTTTTGAAACTTTTTTACTGAGTTTATTTTTAGCGGGAATATTTCAGATTGTATTAAGTGTTGTTAAAGCGGGAATTATCGGATATTACATTCCTTCCTCCGTTATTAAAGGAATGCTTGCGGCGATAGGGATTATTTTAATCGTAAAACAAATTCCGCACCTTGTTGGTTACGACTCGGATCCGGAAGGTGATGAGACGTTTATACAAACAGACGGGCAAAATTCTTTCAGCGAATTGGTAAACATGTTAAACTATGTAAGCTTCGGGCCAATTATAATCGGGATATTTTCTTTAACCACTCTTATTTTGTGGGACAGCAAAAGAATAAAGGACATTCCGCTATTAAAAGCTTTGCCTGCTCCGCTTATAGTGGTTGTTTTAGCCGTGCTTACCAATCAGGTATTTACTTACGCATTGCCCGATTTAAAAGTAAAACCCGAACACATGGTGGTTTTGCCCGGTATAAACAACATGAGTGATTTAATGAGTAATTTAACCTTTCCGGATTTTTCTAAATTAAATTTGCCTCTGGTTTACGAAACTGCACTGATAATTGCTATTGTTGCCAGTCTTGAGACTTTATTAAATCTGGAAGCGATTGATAAACTGAATCCGGAAAATCCAATCTCTCCTGCCAACAAGGAATTGCTTGCACAAGGTGTTGGCAATTTATTATGCGGTTTACTGGGTGGCTTACCCGTTACTTCAGTAATTGTAAGAAGCTCGGCAAACCTGAGTGCCGGTGGAAAAACACAACTCTCCTCGGTGATTCACGGGTTTCTGTTTATCATTGCCATTTTTTTAATTCCGGACGCACTTTTGTGTATTCCGCTTTCAGCATTAGCGGCGATTTTGATCTATATAGGTTTTAAATTAACTTCCCTTAAAATTTATAAATCGGTTTATAAATTCGGCAAAGACCAGTTTATTCCCTTTATAATTACCATAGCTGTTATGCTGCTTACCGATTTATTAAAAGGTGTTTGCACAGGTATTATTGCTGGTGTAATTTTTATTTTGCGGAATAATTATAAAACACCCTATAAATTATTTGAAGAAGAGATAGAAGGCAGAAAACATTTCTTTGTAAAATTTTCGCAGCAATTAACTTTCATCAACAAGGGAAAAATAATGCAACTCTTACATAGAATACCCAACGGCTCTAAAATATTTCTGGACGCAGGGCAAACTAATTTCATAGACAAAGATATAATTGAGTTAATGAACGAATTTAAAAAATCAACGAAATATAATAATATTGAGGTAAGCTCGGAAGGAATAGCCGATATGGAAACTATTTCTTCATCTTAAATTAAAAATTATGGACAACAGTTATAAAAAATTATTGGACGGGAATGTAAAATTCTCGATGAGCAAAAAAATGAATGACCCGGAGTATTTTAAAAAGCTCTCATCAGGGCAAACACCCGAATATTTATGGATTGGTTGCAGTGACAGCCGCGTGCCCGCCAATGAAATTACCGGAACACAATCGGGCGAAGTATTTGTACACCGCAATATTGCCAACCTGGTAGTTCATACCGATTTTAATTTATTAAGCGTGGTACAATATGCTGTAGAGATTTTAAAAGTAAAACACATTATTGTTTGCGGGCATTACGGTTGCGGAGGCATACGCGCCTCTATGACCAACCAGGCACATGGCTTTGTGGATAATTGGCTTCGCAATATTAAAGAGGTTTATAATAAATACGTATCAGAATTGAATGTGATTGAGGATTCGGATAAGCGCGCTGACCGCCTTACCGAGTTAAATGTAATTGAGCAGGTGAAAAACCTTGCCAAAACAAAAACTGTGCAGGAAGCCTGGAAAGAAAGAAAACTGGAAGTACATGGTTGGGTTTACGGTTTAAATAACGGCTTAATAAAGGATTTAAAAGTATTGCATGACGATATGAGTGATTTAGAACCTATATTCAGGTATGAGATTTAGTGATTGTGGAATTATTTTTTAAAGCAATTTCTATTGTCCACCAAATTTTTTCTTAGGTCAGCAGCCATAACTGAGTTAATACATACCTTAAACGTATCGATTTTGGTTTATTGTGGCTTATCAATTGCTTAAAAGGGGCTACAAATGTTAATTTTGTTAAATAATCAGTCCTTTTTAAACCTTTTATTAAATTTATTATCAAAACACCAAAATAAATCAAATATTATGAAAACATGTAAATTCCCTTTAGCCCTTGCAGCCTTAATGTTTGCTTCGGCAGCGTTAGTTTCTTCCTGTAAAAAGAAAACGGAAACAACTGACACAGACACCTCTGCTGCTTCTGATAACAGCATGTCTGAAAGTACCTCTAACGATGTAGTATCAATGGCCAGCGAGGCCTCTGAGAACGGAACGATGAGCTCTTATAAAATGGGCGAAAACGATAACGTTTCTGCTTTAAGCTGCGCTACGGTAACTACAAACACAGTTACTCATATAATTACTGCAACTTTCAGCGGTACCAGCCCTTGCCTTGATGGTAAAACCCGTAGTGGTACTTTAACTTTTGATTATTCTGCTTCTACCCTTGGAGCAACTCATTACCGCAACCCGGGTTATGTCGTTACTGTTACTTCGCAGAATTATGTAGTTGACGGAAATCAAATAACCGTTAACAAAACTGTAACAAATACAACGCCTGTTGGTTTTAATCCGATGACGACTAATATGACATGGTCTATTTCATCAAACATCAGTATTGTAAAAGCAAACGGCAACGGTACTTTTACCTGGCATTGTAATCGTACAAAGACTTTATTGAATACTAATGATACGGTGAATGTTTATCACGGACAGGCAATTCCTATTTCGTGGAACAAAGCAAGAGTTGGAATTACAGGAAATGCAAACGGGCAAACCGTAAAAGGAGAATCTTACACCGCTACTATAACAAGCCAGTTAGTGAGAGATATGACCTGTTCGCCTGATGTAAATCATCCCGGCCATCATCCTTTTATACAAGGAAGTATTGATTTCACCCCCGGCTCTAAAGCCACACGCCACATTGATTACGGAAGCGGCAGTTGCGATTTAAATTACACAGTAACTATTAACGGTGTTACTTACCAGTTAACAATGCCTTAACAGAAAACTAATTTAATAAAAAACGCCGGGAGATTTTCCGGCGTTTTGTTTTTACCCAAGTTAAAAATTAAATGTGCTGGTCAATAAGAATAGAATTTCCATCGGGGTCAGTAATAAATATACCCGCGGGGCCTATAGTTTTTTCATCTGCTTCTTTGTCTAATTTTACACCTTTATCTTTCAGGTGTTTTTGTATTTCTCTTACATCATCAAACGATTTTAATTTAGCGGCGTTAACGTCCCAACCAGGGTTAAAGGTCAAAATATTATTTTTAAACATTCCCTGAAACAAGCCAATCAGTGAATTTTCATTTTTCATGATGTAGTAATTCTTTTTAATATCACCGGCGAATAACTTAAAACCTAAATTTTCGTAAAATGCTTTTGAGATATTGATATCCTTTACGTTCAGACTGATTGAAAACGCACCTAACCTTATGCCTTTTGCCTGTACCGTAGGCACAGTGTATGTTAAGGCGGTTACCGGTTTATTTGTTTCATTTTTAGTTGTCGGCGAAGCGGTGGCGTGTTGTACGGATTGAAATAAAAACCCTAATGACAGAGCTGTCATGGATACTCCTATACAAGCTTGTAAAAATTTAGTTTTTTTCATGTTTTTTAGTTTTAATTTTAACTGAAATAAAGATACAAAAAATACTTTTCTTTCATTCAGACAGGATTTTAACCTGAGCTAAACATGTTCTGCAACAATTCATACACAATAAAAATTATTGAATTTTCATAGTGCAATTCAAAAATTATAAAGTAGCCCCGCATTAATTCCAAAAATGAGATATGGGTTATAACTTGCTGTACGGAAATTTATACTACCGGGGTAACTTGTCGGAACATTCGTCTCTCTTATAATTGCTTCTATAAAAAAAGAATACTTGCCCGTACGTTTGAAAGTTAAACCTGCTTTTGCACCGAGCCAATATTTAATTCTTGTTTCTGATGGAGCAAGCGAGGCATTCTCCCGCCAATAAAGAGTTTCAGCTCCAAAACCAAAATAATACCTGCTTTTATCTCCTTGTGATTGAAAATTAAAATATACCGGAATGGAATAAACGTGAAAAAAGGAATTGTAAAAATTATTAGGGTAGCCGTAAGGCAATGTTACAGAATAACCCAGGTAATATTTAAATTGATTAAATAAAAGTCCGGTAGAAATAAATCTGTTCTTTTTTAAATAAATCCGGGCGGTTAACCCTGAATTGAGCCCTCCGGAGGGAGATTTTGTGCCGCCCGAGCCGGAACCTGAATAGGTTGAACCTGCCACAATACCCAAACTCCAGGTTTCTTTTTTTATTGTCGTATCACTTTTTGTTTGCGCAAACAGTCGCCCTACAAAAACTATTGAAAGAAAAAATAAGAACTTTTTCATGTCGTTAGTTTGTAGTAACGTGTTTTGTTAAGAAGTACTTTTATCTAAAATGCCTTTAACCAATTTACCCTTTCCATCGCGTCAGGCTAAGATAGTACATTCAAATAAAATTGTCAATCAGGATTGTTAAGTGCATCGTTAAAAAATCTTAATGTAAATCAAAAAGATTGTTAACGCCGGGGTAACGGTTAACGGTAAATCCTTCCGCGTAACGAACGCCAATACTCCTGCCCCACACACTCATCTTGGAAAAAAGGGCTTCTAAAAATTCGGGAGTAGAAATGGCTGTTTGTGGCTCTTTAGAATCTGAATTATAAAATTGCGAAGAGAAAGCCATAATAGACTCGCGCTTTTTTTCCGCAAACGGAGTAATATCAATTACAAAATCGGGGTGAATAAAATTATCCTGTATATAATGATAAACTGCTTTCGGCCTCCATGCCTCCTGGCCTGTTTCTAATTTCGCAAGCCCGCTGTAAAAACAAGCGTCGGCAACTAATTTCGCGGCGCGACCATGATCGGGGTGCCTGTCGCTAACCGCATTACACAAAACAATTTGCGGTTTGTCTTCGCGTAATATTTTTATTATTTCGAGCTGGTTGGCAGAATTATTTTCAAAAAGGCAATCTTGCAGGTTTAATTGCTTGCGGAATTTCACTCCCAATATTTTTGCGGAAACATTTGCTTCTTTAGTTCGAAGTTCTGCATTACCACGCGTTCCCATTTCTCCGCGCGTTAAATCTAAAATTGCGGCGGTTTTACCCATGGCAATATGCTTCAGCAAAGTCCCGCTGCAACTTAATTCAATATCGTCGGGGTGTACGCCTATGGCTAAAATATCCAACATTCAAATTACTTTATACAAAGTTATAATTTAACCACTAAATGTAAAATAAAAACCGGTTCTCTTTTAATAAAACAAGAAATAAACGCTGTACTGATTCTCAGCAATACAGTTTGTATATGATAAAAAATGATTTTTCAGCGAAACTGGTGACTTAGTCCTCGCTATAGCGGAAGTGAAAATTATTTTCCCTCAATCCAATTTGTAACTTCTTCATCCGTTGGTAATGTGCGCGAAGGAAGGTGCTTTACATATTTACCGTTTTCATCAATCAAAAATTTATTGAAATTCCATTTCACAACAGCATCTTCCACCCCGTTCTGATCTTTATGGGTAAGCCATTGGTAAATCGGACTGGTGGCAATACTTACTTTTTCCATTAACTGAAAAGTAACTCCGTAGTTTTTTGTACAAAATTCTTTAATCTCTGTTGCTCCTCCCGGTTCCTGTCCTCCAAAATCATTGCACGGAAAACCGATTATAGTAAAGTTTTTGTCTTTGTATTTTTTATAGAGCTCTTCCAGTTCTTTGTATTGAGGCGTAAACCCGCATTCGCTGGCTGTATTTACAATCATTACTTTTTTCCCTTTTAAAGAAGCTATGTCAAAATCTTTCCCCTCAAGGGTTTTAACCTTAAACTGGTATATGGTGGCATCGCCTGTCAACGTAAAAGCTCCTAATGTAAGAAGGCATGCTGCAAGTATTGTTTTCATTCTTTTTGGTTTAGGTTATTGATTTCAAAATTATACAAATAAATCGTCCTTTTGCCCTGAAACTTAGCTATTTTTGTGCCAAACTTTGAACACCGCTCATATAATACAATTGTTAAAAAAGGAGTTCTTGCTGGAATTCCGCCAAAAAACCACTTTGGCAAGTATTTTACTGTACGTTTTGAGCATCGTTTTCATTGGTTTTTTAAGTTTTAAAAGTGGAATTCGGCCCGATATCTGGGCGGCACTTTTCTGGATCATTATCTTCTTTGCGGGAATAAATGCAGCCTCTAAAAGTTTTTTTACCGAAACTAAACACAAAGCCATCTATAATTATACCCTTTATGATCCTTCCGATTTCGTTATTTCTAAGATTATTTACAATACTCTTTTGATTTGGGTCGTAAGTTTTTGCGGAGTTTTATGCTTTGGCTGGATGATTAACTTTCCTGTTCAAAACACCTTACTTTTTACACTTACTCTTATTTTAGGGGGAAGCTCCCTTGCCGGTTCATTAACGCTTATGAGTTGTATTGCTTCTAAAACGGGGAACAGCTATTCAGTGATGAGTTTGTTAAGCATGCCCGTTTGCATACCCGTTATGCTATTGGCTTTACGCCTGACGCGCAATGCAATAGATGGCCTGGATTGGAGTATTAGTTATAATTACCTGGGGGGGTTGTTAATTATCGACTTGATAATTATTAGCCTCTCATTTTTTTTATTTAGGTATCTTTGGAAAGAATAATTTGATGTGCAAATTTGATAATGTGTTGATTTGAAAATGCAAATGAATTTAACAGAAAAAAAGCGCGGCCTGGATTCGTAATATTCGTAAATGAAACACTGGTGGTGGAAAATATTGGGAATTTTGTTCGTATTATATTCGATAATAATGGGGTTTTTGGGTACAGTTCCTCGTCTTGATATTTTAAACGAAACCATTCGTAATCTCTACTTTCACGTACCACTTTGGTTTGCCATGTTGGTGCAAATGGGCATCTCCTGGGTATTTGCATTGATGTACCTAAATAAATACAATACTAAGTACGATATCATGTCGTCGCGTGCGGCCATTGTAGGCGGTATGTTTGCTTTGCCGGGCATTATCACCGGTTC
>Ga0210400_10002529_pt1 | contig 16851 bp, 16 predicted proteins | sample IncBWH26MmetaG_FD_155456 | JGI IMG/M metagenome (GOLD analysis project Ga0210400, IMG submission 155456) | Forest soil microbial communities from Barre Woods Harvard Forest LTER site, Petersham, Massachusetts, United States - Inc-BW-H-26-M | ecosystem: Environmental > Terrestrial > Soil >... | reverse complement strand
GCGCGACGCATAGTCGGACATCTCCACGTCTCCGAGCATGCGGTCCGCCGTGGTCGCCGCCCGAACGCCCGGGACGAGGGCCGTCAGCAGGTCCAGGCGCGACGTCCCCGCTCGCACCGCGGCGGCGCCTGGCACGTCCACCGGGAGCCGCACGTTGATGCCAATGCCGATGGCGACCCACGCGGGCCGCTCATCTTGCCAGCGGGCCTCGACCAGAATACCGGCCAGCTTGCCGCCGCTCGCGTAGACATCATTGGGCCACTTGAGCTGCGCCGGCGCGTCGAGGTAGGGGTCCAGCACCCGCGCCGCGTGGAGCCCGAGCCGGAGCGTTAGGACGTCGAGCGCCGCGGCGTTCGCCGGCCGCTCGACCACCGTCAGCCACACCCCGGCGCCCGGGGCGGCCGTCCACCGCCGTCCATGCCGGCCGCGCCCCGCGGTCTGACGATCCGCCACGATCAACGTGCCGGCCGGCGCCCCGGCCTCGGCGGCGGCGTGCGCGAGATCCATCGTCGACGTCACGCTCTCGTACACATCCACCCGCGGCGCACCGAGCCGCGCCGCCAGCTCGGCGGCGCTCACCCCCTCGTAGCGCGCCGCCGGATCAGCCGCCATGCCCGCGAACAACGACCAGTGTGACCACCGCCGCCGCGAGCAGCAACCGGTAGGCGGCGAACACGCCGTAGCTGTGATTCCGCACATAGCGGAGAACCACGGCGATCGAAAACCAGCTACTGAGCGCCGCCGTCACCACGCCGACGACCAGCGGCGCCGTGATCCCCTCGCGCAGCAAGTGTGGAACCTTGAGCAGCCCCGCCCCGGCGATCAACGGCATGCTGAGCACAAAGCTGAACACCGCCGCGTCCTCGCGCGAGAACCGGAGCGCGCGACCGGCCGTGATCGTCGACCCCGACCGCGAGACACCCGGCACGAGCGCCAGGATCTGTGCGATGCCGATCAGCAGCGCATCCTGCCACCGCATCGTCGCCAATGGCCTGTCGCGGGCCGAGTATCGGTCGACGGCCCATAGCACCACGCCCATGACCGCCAGCGTCCCCGCGATCAACAAGGGGCTCCTGAACACGGTTTCGGCTTTCTTCTCCAGCAGCACGCCTGCGATGCCGCCAGGAATCGTGGCCAGAATCAGATACACGACCCGGCGCTCCTCCACGGTCTTGGGCTTCCCGCCCTGACTGGCGACCGCCAGCGCCGCACGCGCCAGCTTCGCCCATTCGGCGCGAAAATACCAGAGGAGGGCCACCAACGTCCCGATGTGGAGTGCCACATCGAACGACAGCCCCGGATCCTCCCATCCAAACGCCCACGGCGCCAACGTCAAATGTGCCGAGCTGCTGATGGGCAGGAACTCCGCGAGTCCCTGCAGAATGCCCAGGATGAACGCTTGGAAGACAGTCATGGCGCCAAAAGTAACCTTCAGTGTCGAGGCACGGCGAGCATGACGAGGATCGCGAGCGCCATGGCGATCTTGAACGCCGTCGGCGCGCCCCGCGATCCGCGGACCAGTCGCCATCCCCCCGCGACCGCGCAGACACCGGCGGGCAGGAGGGCCACGCCAACGAGCGGTCGCAATCGCAGGCTCATTCGCACACCAATGGCGACCAGTATCAACACGGCAACGATGGCGGCCCCGGCTCCCACCGCACGGGCGGTTGGGAGACCGGCAACCAGCGGCAACGTCCACCGCCGACCACGGTCCCCGTCCACGTCGTCCACATCCTTGGCCACCTCACGGGCGAGCTGCAACGGGGCCGCCAGGGCCATGAGCGGGACCGCGGCGCGGGGCGCGCCTGCCGCCCACGCGCCATACAGAAACGGTAATGCCCCCAGTACGGCGACCAGCGCGTTCGCCGCCACGCCCGACCAGGCTTTGATTCGGCCATAGCCGACCATCGCCACGACGACGCCCACGCTGAGCCATCCCAGTCCTGACGATGCCGCGCCGGACAGCCCCACGCCAATAATGGCGGCGACGCCCGTGATCCCCAACGCCACCTCCGGCGCGAGCATGCCGTTCGGAATCGGGCGGTCCGGGTGCACGACCAGATCGATGACACGATCCTGATAGTCGTTGAACGCATTGGCGACGGCCGTCAACGCTACCGCGCTGCCGGCGGCCAACGCCACGCGCGCGCTCCCCCACTCCGCGCCGGCCCACCGGCCGCCGACGATCACCGCGGCCGCCGCGACCAGTCCATTGGGAAGCCGGACCAGCGCGGCGACCGCAGCAACCGTCTTAGGCGTCACGATAGAGTGCTTCGTACTGCGGAACGACTTCGTCGAGGGCAAATCGCTCCCGCGCATCGGCGGCGGCGGTTGCGCTCATCGTGCGCCACCGATCGCGATCGCACAGGATCTCGACGGCCGCCCGCGCCATCGCGTCGACGTCACCGATCGGGCACAGCACGCCGGTCTCGCCGTCGCGCACCACCTCCGGCAGCCCGCCGGTGCGAGTCGCCACGACCGGCACCCCCGAGGCCAGCGCCTCCAGAGCGCTCAACCCAAACGACTCGGTCTGACTCGGCAGCAGGAACAGGTCGGCCCCGGCCAGGAGCGGCGCGACCGACTCCAACCGGCCCAGAAACGACACGTCGTTCTCGACGCCAAGCGCATGGGCCTCGTCCTGCGCGTCGACCCGGTCGGGACCGTCGCCGACCATGACCAGCACGCTCGGCACCGTCTCTCGCACCTTGGCGAACACCCGGACCACGTCACGCACCCGTTTGACGGCGCGGAAGTTCGACACGTGCATCAGCACGCGCCGCCCATTGGCATCGATCTCTTCCCGGAGCACTTGCGGGTAGAGACTCCGATCGTAAACGCTGGGGTCGATGAAGTTATGGATCACCTGGATGTTGCACGCCGTGCACCCAAAGGCATGGTACGTCTCGTCCTTCAGGTACTGCGACACCGCCGTCAGGCGATCCGACTTCTCGATGGAGAACTTGGTGATGGCGTGGAACGACGGGTCCTGCCCCACGATCGTGATGTCGGTCCCGTGAAGCGTCGTCACCAGCCGGACGTCGTTCCCGGTCTGCCGCAGCATCTCTCTCGCCATCCAGGCACTCGTCGCGTGCGGGATCGCGTAGTGCAGGTGCAGCAGCTCGAGTTTGTGGCGCAGCACGACCTCGTGCATGCGCACCGCCAGCGCCAGATCATAGGGCGGGAACTCGAACAGCGGGTAGCGCCCGACCTCCACCTCGTGGAAGTAGATGCGCGGCTGAAAGACCGGCAAGCGAAACGGCTGCTGATACGTGATGAAATGCACTTCATGCCCCCGTGACGCGAGGGCGACGCCCAGCTCGGTCGCCACGGCGCCGGACCCGCCGTACGTCGGGTAGCAGGTGATCCCAATCCTCATGCGTACCACTCCTGCATAAGCCGCTCGGCGACTGTGGCCGCCGCGCGATCAGTAGGGTCGAGCCGGATCACGCGATCCGCCGGCAGCTGATGCCGAAACCACGTGCGCTGGCGTTTCGCGTACTGTCGTGTGGCAATAATGACCTGCTCCCGCGCTGCCGCCGCCGTCAGTCGCCCGGCGACCATCTCTCGTACCGCCGCATACCCACTGGCCTGCCACGCCGGCGCGTTCGCCGGCACCTGGTCGATCAACCGACGCACTTCGTCGGGCCATCCCACTGCCCACATCGCATCGACGCGATGCTCGATCCAGCCGCGCAGCGGCGGCCCCGGATCGACGAGAAGATAGCGGACGTCAAAGCACAGTGTGTCCGGCGCCGGTGTCACGAGTGCGCGAATGTAGAAACCCGCGCCGCCCACGACGACGGGAAGCCGCCCCGACCGCACCGCCGTTGCCATCGCCTCCCCCGCGACCGCGGCCCAGGAAAAAGCCGAATAGCGCGCCGTTGGTTCGACGAGATCGAGCCCCTCGTGCGGCACGGCGGCGCGATCGGCGGGCGTCGGTTTGGCGGTGCCGATGTCGAAGTGCCGATAGATCTGCCGCGAGTCGGCGCTGATCACCGTCATGGGTAGCGCGCTGGCCACCTGCATGGCCAACGCCGACTTCCCGGCTGCCGTCGGGCCGCACACCACCACGAGGCGCGGGGCCAGACGACTACCGCCGCCCAAATCGCCGCTCGAGCTCATCCCATCCCACGCGGACGATCGTCGATCGGCCGTGCACGTCATGCGCGGGCAGCGTCGTACGGGCGAGCGCCAGGTAGAGCGCGCGCATTTCTGGTGGCGATAACGCGTCGCCTGCCTTGATGGCGGCCTTGCAGGCGACAGTCGCCGCGAGGCGCTCGTGGCGCCCGGCCCCCGCCTGGCGGTCTCCCGCAAGCGCGGCGAGCGTCTCGCGCAGACACTGCTCGGCGTCGAACCGCGGGTGCGGCGTGGGCACACTGCTGACGAGGAGTGTATGTCCGCCAAACCCCTCGATCTCGAACCCGAGCCGTTCGAACAACTCCCGATCCGCCTCGAACGCGTCCCCTTCGGCGGGGCCCAGGTGCAGCGTCAGCGGGAAGAGCAGCTTCTGACTCGCCACACCGCCGTCAGAGAGCGCCGCGACGAACTGCTCGTAGAGCACCCGCTCGTGCGCCGAGTGCTGGTCGATGAGCACGACGCCGTCATCGTGCTCGAACATGAGGTAGGTGCGGCGCAGCTGCAGCAGCGGCGGCACCACCGTGTCCTCTTCTACACGAGGCCCAGTCTGCTCGACCTCGGCGAAGAGCGCCCCAGGCGCCTCGGCGCGGGGCAGTGTCTGGTCTGCCGTTGGCGTTGGCCACGACGCTCCGACGACAGTCGCACTAGCCAACGACCCCAGCGCCCGCCGCACGGCTCCCTCGACCGCGCGCTCCACGGTCCACCGATCCCGAAACCGCACCTCGGCCTTGGCCGGATGCACGTTCACATCGACGATGTCCGCGCTGACGTCGATGTCGAGCAGGACCGACGGCCGAAGCCCCGCCGGGATCGTCGACCGATAGGCCGCCTCCGCGGCCCGCACGAGTCCGGCGTCCCGCACCGCGCGTCCGTTGACCGAGAGTTGCACCCGCCGCGTCCGCGTCCCCACATCGCTCGGCCGCTCGACCAGGCCCGACACGGCGATCTCCCCCGCCACATCGGCGACGTCGAGGAGAGCGTCGGCATACGCCGCCCCCCAGATCGCCCCCACCCGCTGCCGCAACGATGCCGCCGGCGGCAGTGTGAGCGCCCGCGTCCCGTCATGCGTGAGCGTGAGGTGCACGCCGCGCTGCGCCAGCACCAACGCCGTCACCGCATCGACGATCGCTCGCCACTCCGACCGCGCGCTCCGCAAGAACTTGAGCCGCGCCGGCACCGTATGAAAGAGTCGCGTCACCGACACCGTCGTGCCCCGGCGCCGCGCAACATCGGTCACCCCGGTGACCGCCCCGCCACTGACCGACACGCGCGTCCCGGCCCCATCGGCCGATGCGGTCTCGAGTTCCAGCGCCGACACCGACGCGATCGCCGGCAGCGCCTCCCCCCGAAACCCAAAGCTGGCCACGCCCACCAGATCGTCCGCCGACCGGATCTTGGACGTCGCGTGCCGCGCCAACGCCAGCACCGCGTCGTCCCGCGTCATCCCGCACCCATCATCACTGACGCGAATCGACCCCCGCCCGCCATCCTCGACGTCGACAACAATCGTCGTCGCCCCCGCGTCGAGCGCGTTCTCCACGAGCTCCTTCACCGCCGATGCCGGCCGCTCCACCACTTCGCCCGCCGCGATCTGATCGGCAACGGCGCTCGGCAGAATCGCGATGGTCGGCACGGGCGGAATTTAACGCGCGGGACTCACTGATCGCGTGCGATCGACGTGAGCCGCTCCACCTCAACCCACCCGTCGCGATCCCCGCTCAGTTGCACCCGGACCCAGGCGCCTTCGCGTCCATTGATCCGTGCGACGTCGCCGGCATCGAGCGCGGACAGCCGCTCGGCGACGAGTGCTGGCGACGCGTAGAGCACGGCACCCGGACTCACCACCGACAGGTGCTTGGCCGCGGCGGTTTCATCGAGCCACGCCGCGGCCAGCGCACCGGCGACCGCCAGGGCCGTGAGTGGTGCGCCGAACCGCAGTCCCCCGCCCGTGCGGTTCCGTCGCACGGCGCCCACGGCCCACGTGAGACACGCCAGCAACCAGCAACCGAGCGCCACGTTCGCCACCAGCGACGCGCTCACGCGCGGCGGCGCCGCCAGCCATCCGTCCTGCGGCGCCCGCACGAGCGCCAGCCGGTCGCGCATGTCGTCGGCAAGCGCGTCGAGTCGCGCGGCCCGCTGCCACCCGATCACGGCGTCCGACGTGTCTGACAACGCCCACGCCGCGGTCCCCGCATTCGCCCACGCATCAGTCGCCCGCGGCGCCAGGCGCGCCGCCGCCGCGAACCGCGTCACCGCCTCGCGGTAGTGCCGTCCGGAATAGGCGGCGACCCCCTCCTGAAACTCCTGCGCTGCCAGCGCGCCGCTTCCCGTCTCCGCTATTGCTCCGAACGCACCGCCGGCGATCAGGCCGACCGTCGCCAGCACGACGAGCCCCCGCGCCGCCGTGGAGCTCACCGGTGAGCGTGCCTCCTGGGCAACCGATCGATAGATCGCATACGCCGTTTCGCGCAGATCGTCGGCCAGCGGCGCACCGTTCCCGTACGCCGCCTCGTCGAGCCGCGCCAGGAGCCCGTCCGCCCGAAGTCCCGTCGGACCGGTCACCCCTTCCCGCCGTAGCACCCGCGCCAGGCCACCCGGCTCGGCCAGTGTCCGCGGCGGCAGCGCGAATCGCTCCGCCAGCGCCGCAACGAACGCGCGTCTGAGCGTCGGTGCGTCGCACGACGTCCGCGACCGCGCCATCGCGCGCAACACCACCGCCGCTGGCGGCGCGACCTTCCGGCGCCGCCGCCGCCGGCGACCAGCCGTCATCACCAATGCCGGCAACGGCGCCGCCACCGCCAACAGCGCGAACCCCGGCGTCGTGAACGGCGGCTCGGGCACCTCGCCATGATAGACAGTCCGCACCGCCAGCGGCGGCGGCGCATCCGCTCGGACGCTGTCGATCGGCGCCAGGCTCCCGACCCCGACCACGAGCGTGGCCGGCGCGGTCACCGCCACCTCATACCGCTCCGTGTAGGGGTTGAAGTACGGATATCGCACCGGCGGCAGCACCAGCGCCCCCGTGTCCCGTGGTGTCACCACCCAGTCGAACTCCTTCGTCCCTCGCACGTCGGCCGACGAGGTATCGACCCGCACGCGTTCTTGGGCAACGACCGCCGACCCCCACGGCACGATCAGCGCCGGACGCGGTAGCAGCTTCACGTTGGCGCGTCCATCCACCTCGACAGTCACCAGGACCGGATCGCCGACCCGCACGCGATGCATGTCGAGACGGGCGCCCGCATGGAGCTCCCCGACCGCTCCCCCGTAGTCCGGAGGCCGCCCCGCCATCGGCGGCGGGAGCGCCACGACCGAGAGACTCTCCGCCGCCAGTGTATGGCTCTCCTCGCGACTGAAGAAACTGAGCGACAACGGGAGCGAGTACGAGAGCTGTGCCGCGGGGATGGTGTAGTGGCCCGCTTCCAGCGGAAACATGGCCCGCTCGAAGACGTGGACTTCGTATTCGTGGGTGCCCACGCGCCGTGTCGGCGGTGCCCCACTCGCGGTCGGGAGATCGTATGTCAACATGGCCTGCGGCTCGGGCGGCACAAACTCCGGGTTCCGCCGCAGACGAAGCCGGAGCTCGTCATCCAGGAAGACACCAACCTGATACGTCACTTGCTGCCCGACGAACACGGTCTCCGGCAGCACCATGGCGTGAAAGTTCACCGGCGCCGCCGTGTCGAGCGTGGCGTGCGAGACGATCGCCAGCTGCGCGATCACACCCATGGCCAGGAGACCTGACACGATCACCAATCCTTGCCCATGGGCGGCACATCGGTCTGTGTCTGCCGCTGTTTCTTCCCCTCGACCTCGCGCTCCTCGCGGGCCGCGCTCTGTAAGATCTCCTCCGCCTGCCGCTTCCCGAGCTGTCCCTCCGGCCGCTCCCCGGTCCCCGATGGCTGGGGCGGTCCCGACGACGGACGCTGCTGCCCGTTGCCCGCGCCACCTCCGCCGCCCCCACCCCCGCCGCCGCCCGACTGCCGCGCACGCAGCGCCAACTCGTAGTTCCACTTCGCGTCCGGGTCCGACGGTCGCATGAGCAGCACGCGCTTGTAATCGCCAAGTGCGGCGTCGAGCTCCGTGCGTTGGGCGTCGCCCGTCCCATCGAGTCCCCGCTTGAGATGCGCGAGTCCCAGGTTGAACAGCGCCCGGTAGCGGAGCTCGGTCTCGCGGGCACCCGTCACGAACGTGAGCGCCGACACCGCCCCGTCGAGCGAGTCGGCCGCCAGCAGCGCGGTGCCATAGTTGTACATAGTCCGAGGGCTCTTGTCGCCCGTGGAGATCGCCTGCGCGTAGACCGAGGGCGGCGGCGGCGCCGGCGGGTGCGCCGATGTGCTGTCGCCCATCCCGAGAAACGCCACGGCAGCCGCCGCCGTCGCGGGCCCCCGGCGCCGCACCGCGACCACCGCCCGCGCCGATCGCTCGGCGAACAACGTGTCGAACAACAGCAGGAGCAGCGCCGGGACGAGGAAGAGCTGGAACCGCGGCGCCCGCGACTGTCCGCGCTCGAGCGCCCGCTGCTGCGCCCGCAGCGTCCTGAGCGCCGCATGGATCTTGGCCGCCTTGTCCGTCTCCTCAGCCGGAATGAACGTGCCGTGCGCCGCCTCGGCGATGGTCTGGAGCATTTGCGGCGAATAGTGCGTGACCACCACGTCGCCGTTCTCATCGCGCTTGGGCACGACCGTGTCCCCATCCGCCTGCGGGATGGTCGACCCCGCCGCCGTCCCAAACCCCACCGTCACCACGCTGATCCCCGCGTCGCCCGCCTCTTTGGCCGCCGCCCGCGTCTCGACGTCGTCGTCGAACCCCTCGCCGTCGCTCATGAGCACGAACGCGCGGTCACTCGCCGTCCGCGCCGCGCCCAGGAGCTCGGTCCCCTGCCGAATAGCCCGCGCCAACGACGTCCCCGGCTGACCCACGACCGACGGATCGAGGTTGTCGACGAACAGCTCGATCGCCCCGTCATCGATCGTCAGAGGCGTGAGCACATAGCTCCGTCCTGCGAACGCGATCAGTGCCGTCCGGTCGCCCGCCGACAGGTCGCGTAGGCGACGCACCTCTTCTTTCATGCGCTGGAGGCGGCTTGGCTTCTCGTCGGTCGCCAGCATGGAGAGCGACGCGTCGAGCGCCAGCACGACGTCCACCCCGCTGCTTCGCTGCACCGTGCGCTCCTCTCCCCACCGCGGACCGGCGAGCGCGATCCCAGCCAGCAGCGCGGCTAGCGGCAACACGAGCCGGCGCCCCCGCGGGGGGCGCAGTGCGCCAGGCGGGACGAGCCGACGGATCAGCTCGGGCGGTCCGAGCCGCGCCAGCCGCATCCGCCGCCGTCGCTCCCGCGACACGAGCAACGAGAGGATGACCACCGGCCCCAGCACGGCCGCCAGTAGCAGCCACGGCCGGTCGAACGACGCCAGCACGATCTGCACGAGATCCATCACGGCAGCGGCCCCCGCGACGCCAGCACCGCCAGTTCCAACGCGAGGGCCACCAACGCGAGCCCCAAGGGCCACCGAAAGAGTTCCGTGTAGCGAACGAATGATTGCGTTCGGACAGGCACCCGCTCCAGCTCATCGATCTGCTCATAGATGCGTTGCAGCGCCTCGGCGTCGCGGGCGCGGAAGTACCGCCCGTTCGTCGTTTTGGCGATGTCACCCAGCAACGATTCATCGATGTGCACTGGACGGTTCTCGTAGCGTAAGCCGAACAGCCCCCGGCCCACCGGCACCGGGGCCATGCCGTCGCTGCCGATCCCGATCGTATACACCTTGACGCCAAACGCGGCCGCAGCCTGCGCCGCGGTGCGGGGGTCGATCGCACCCCGATTGTTGTCGCCATCGGTGAGTAACACCATGACGCGCGAACGCCCCGGCGCGGCACGCAACCGGTTGGCGCCCGTGGCGATCGCCGTCCCGATCGCCGTCCCGTCCTCGAGCTGCCCAGCCTGGAGATTGTCGACCGCGGCGTTCACCACCGCGTAGTCGAGCGTCAACGGCACCTGCGTCAGCGCCTCGCCGGCGAACGCCACGACCCCGATCCGATCCGAGGTGCGGCCAGCGATGAACCGCTTCATCGTCTGCTTGGCCACCTCGAGCCGGTTCTCCGGCTGAAAATCCAGCGCTAGCATCGAGCTCGACAGATCGATCGCCAGCACGATGTTGATCCCTTCGCTGGTCACCATCTCCGATCGCGCCCCGGTCCGTGGCCGCGCCAGCGCGACCACCGCGGCGGCGAGCGTCAGGTTCCGCAGCAGAAAGATCGTCCGCGTCGCGCTCCACCCCGTCCCGGGGCCTCCGGCGAGCGTCGCGACGCGCGAGAACGTGACCGCGGCGGGGCGGGCCGACACCCGGCTCCGCAGCATCCACCACAGGGGCAGCACGACGAGGAGGAGGAGCAACCATGGCTCGGCGAACCCGATTCCCCGCCAGTCGATCGCGCTCACGCCGCCTCCGTCCGCTTGGCGGATGTGACGACCGCAGCCTCGATCTCCTTGACCACCCGTCGGGCCTGCTCGCCCACATCGGCAGCCTGCGCCGCGCCGACGGCCGCCCGAGCGAACTTCACCATGTCACTATCACGCAGCACCGCGGCCAACCGTTCGTGCGGGATTCGGGGGTCGGTACGCAGCGCCTGGAGCAACTCGCCGTTGGTAAGCCCGATCGTCGCGGCCGGAACACGACGCGCCAGATAGGCGCGCAGCACCTCGGTGACGAGCGCGACGTACCGGCCGCGTTCGCCGGCATCCAGGAGCCCGAGGGCGTCGACCCGATCGAACTCACCCTCGGCGATCGTGGCCGCGGGAGCCGATACCGGCGCACGGGGCCGCCGGCGACGCAGGAGCCACCAGAGAAGCGCGAGGACAAGGGCGCCGATCGCCACCGGGATCGCCAACTGCCACCAGGGCGGCCCGGCGATGAACACCGCGCGGGCCGGCCGCGGCGTGCGGGCCTCGCCACTCTTGGGGGCCACGGCGCGGACTACGACGGCAATCGAGTCAAGCGGCACCGAACGACTCCCCGATTCCGTCCGCACAGTGACCGAGGAGATGCCGACCGTGTGCCGTCCGACGTCCCACGCGGCCAGCCGGTAGATCGCCGTCGCTTCCGCGCCCGTCGTGTCGGGCGCGTCGGTCACCACACGCGTGTCGAGCGATTGGACCGGCCCCGCCGTGTCCGGCCCAAGCGGAAACTCGATCCGTGCGCCGCGCCCGGCGCGCACGCGGACCACGACCCGAAACGGTTGGCCAACTGTCACCGTCTCGGGCTGCACACGCACCCCGAGTTGCACACTGTCCTGGCCAAGCGCCGCTACAAGGACCAGTAGCTTGACCAGCACGTCGCCCCCCTCCCCGCTTCAGGCCAAGTGACGTCGGGCGCGGCCCACCTGAAGTCGCGTTTCCCGTCTTCGAAAGAACTGCATCAACGGCTCGACTACTCCCGCGTCGGTCCGTAACGCAATCTCATCGATCGCCAACCGCCGGAACAGCGCACGACGGGCCGCGTGCTCATCGGCAACCTGTTTCTCATACCGGGCCCGGACGCCTGGCCGCCCCGTGTCCACGACGATGACCTGACCGCTCTCGGGGTCGACCAACCGGACCGGCCCCACATTTGGCAACGTGCGCTCGCTCGGATCTTCGACCGTGACGGCCACGACGTCATGCTGCTGCGCCAGCCGCTTGATCGGTCCTTCGACGCCGGCGGCCAGGAAGTCCGAGATCAGAAACACGATGGCGTGCTGCGTGAGCAATCTGGACAGATAATCGATCGCCCCAGCGAGATCGGTCCCCCGGCCGGCAGGCTCGAACGCCAGGAGATCACGAATCAATCGCAGGACGTGCCGCCGCCCCTTCCGCGGGGGGACCACGAGCTCCACCCGGTCGGTGAACAAGACCCCGCCGACGCGATCGTTGTTGCGAACGGCCGACATCGCCAGCACGGCGGCCAGCTCGGTGGCCATTTCACTCTTGAATCGCTGCGTGGTGCCAAACCGCTCCGAGCCCGAGAGATCGACCGCCAGCACGACGGTCAGCTCCCGCTCCTCGATGTAGCGCTTCACGAACGGCCGCCGCATGCGTGCGGTGACGTTCCAGTCGATCGACCGCACCTCGTCGCCGGGCTGATACTCCCGCACCTCGGCGAACTCCATCCCCTGCCCTTTGAACACCGAGCGGTATTCGCCGGAGAACAGCGACGCCACCAGCCCCCGCGTGCGCAGCTCGATCAGCTTGACTTGCCGCAGCAGCTCGGGGGAGATGCTCACGGACTCTCGACCGCGGTCAGGACCCGCTGCACCAGCATGTCGCTCGTCACCGACTCCGCTTCCGCCTCGAACGTCGTGATGATCCGGTGCCGCAACACGTCCGGCGCGATCGCCTTGACGTCGTCGGGCGTGACGAACGTGCGACCGCGCAGAAACGCGTGCGCCCGCGACGCCTGGGCCAGGGCGATCGTCGCGCGCGGACTCGCCCCAAACTCGATGAGGGCCGCCACATCCTTGAGCCCCGCATCGGCTGGCGCGCGCGTCGCCTGCACGATGTCGACGATGTAATCGACGATGCGGTCGTCCAGATAGAGCTCGGCGATCCGGCCCCGCGCCTCGAGAATCGCCGCCGGCGTCGCCACCGCTTCAATCGGGATCGTCGCCCCGCCCGCCATCCGGCGCAGAATCTCCTTTTCCTCGTCGCGTGTCGGATAGCCGACGCGCAGCTTCATCATGAACCGGTCCACCTGCGCCTCGGGCAGCGGGTACGTCCCCTCCTGCTCGATCGGGTTCTGCGTCGCCAACACCAGGAACGGCTCCTCGAGCCGGTACGTCGTGCCGCCGATCGTGACCTGCTTCTCCTGCATCGCCTCGAGCAGCGCCGCCTGCACCTTGGCCGGCGCTCGATTGATCTCATCAGCCAGGACGATGTTCGCGAAAATCGGGCCGCGCTTGACCGTGAACTGACCGTTGGATTGGTCGTAGACCTGCGTGCCGACCACGTCGGCGGGGAGCAGGTCGGGCGTGAATTGGATCCGCTGAAACGACGTATGGATCGTCTCCGCCAACGTCCGCACCGTCAGTGTCTTGGCCAGACCGGGCACGCCTTCGAGCAGCACGTGGCCACCGGTCAGGAGACTGATGAGCAGACGCTCGACCATGTACTCCTGCCCGACGACACGGCGTGCGACCTGGTGCGCCACGCTCTGCGTCAGCGCTTCGGTCCCCCCGCTCGCCGGCGCCGTCGTTGGAGTCCCTACTGTGGCCGCCACGTACCCTCCGCCGTGATCGCCTGAATCGCCCGCCGCTCGGTCGCCGACAACCCGCGCCGCGCGCCCGTCTCCAGCGTCCCGAGCGACACCGGGCCAAACCGCGTGCGCACGAGCCGCTCGACCTCGAGCCCCACCGCCTCGCACAGCCGCCGCACCTCGCGCGTCCGCCCCTCGGCTAGCGTCACCTCGAACTCCCAGCGCCGCTGACCGGCCGGGCGCGCGACCACCTCGACCGGATGCACCGGGCCATCCTCGAGCTCCACGCCGGCCCGCGCCGTGCGCGCGGCGGCCATGGCATTGCCGCGCACGGTGGCGACGTACGTGCGCTCCACCGACCGGCTCGGGTGCGTCAGTCGATGCGCCGCGGCGCCATCGGTCGTGAGCAACAACACGCCTTCCGTCATGAAATCCAGCCGCCCCACGTAAGTGAGCCCTGGCGTTTCCGGGACGAGATCGAACACGGTCTGTCGTCCACCGACGCCCCCGCGGGTTGTCAGTACCCCAGCAGGCTTGTTCAGGACGAACCAGACAATGGCCGCTGGCGCCGCGACCGCCGACCCATCGACCGTGATCTTGTCGTGCGCCGGGTCGACCGATTGGCCGATCTGAGCGATCTGCCCATTCACGCGCACCCGCCCCGCGGCGACCAGTTCATCGGCCCGTCGCCGCGACGCCACTCCAGCCCTGGCAAGGGCTCGCTGGATGCGCACTACGCGACCGACTCGGCCGACCGCAGCGCCACCGCCAACTCTTCGGCGCGGGGCAGCTCGCCCAGGTGCCGCAAGGAAAACTGCTCGAGAAACGCCGGTGTCGTCCCGTACAGGAGTGGACGGCCAATCCCCTCGGATCGGCCAACGACGTCAACCAGGCCGCGCTCCAGGAGCGTCTTGAGGAGGTTGCCGACGGAGACCCCGCGGATCTCCTCGATCTCGGCCCGACCCACCGGCTGGCGATACGCCACGAGCGCCAACGTCTCCAGCGCCGCCGCCGAGAGCCGCTGCGGACGCGCGGCCAACTGCACGCGTTCGATGGCCGCCGTGAACTCCGCACGCGTCAGGATCTGCCATCCCCCTCCGGCTTCGACAAGCTCCACGCCGTGGCCGTCGTGGGCGTAGTGGTCGCCAAGCTCCGCCAGCGCGGCGGTCACGTCCGTGCCCGAGGCATCGGGATCGAGCGCCGCTAGGTCGTCAAAGGTGACCGGCGACCCATTGGCGAACAACGCCGCCTCAAGCAGCTGCGCTAGCGGACTCACTGGCGATCTCCACGTCGGCAAACGGAACGGACTGGCGCAAGGCGCACTCGCCGAGGCGCGCCAACTCCAGAAGGGCGAGCAGCAGGGACAGTACCTGCCACGGCTCGGTGGTCTCGCCGACGAGCTCCCGCCACCGGGCGCGGGCGCGATCGGCGAGGACGGCACGGACGGTACGCAGCGCGCCCTCGACGTCGAGCGCGCGCGGAATCACGGTGTGAAACGTCGGCCGGGTCACTTGCCGGAGCACGCGATCGACCGCCGCCAGCAGCTCGCCCATCGCCGCCACGACAGCGGCCGGCGGTGCCGCACGCAGCGCCTCGTCGGTCGGCGGCGCGGGCGCCGGCACGACGCGCGCAAACCGATTGCGGCGCGCCTCGCCCAGCCGCTCGAGCAAGTCGACCACCTCGCGCATCTGTTGGTACTCGAGCAGCCGCCGCACGAGGTCCGCGCGTGGGTCCTCCCACTGCTCGTCACCTTCGCGATGCGGCAATAGGAGTTGCGTCTTGATGCGCAGGAGTCGCGCCGCCATGTCGAGATAGTCGGCCGCTGCATCGAGGCCGAGCGCGTGGATGCGCGCGAGAAACTGCTCGGCGATCCGTGCGATCGGAATGTCCCAGATGTCGACCTGCTCGTCCCGGATCAGCGTCAGCAAGAGGTCGAGCGGGCCGCTGAAGCGGTCAAGCTCGACGACAAACGAGGCGGGAGGTGCTAGAAGAACAGCGGAGGCAGCCACGGTCCGGCGCTAGGGAGATACAACTGGTGACGCACGAGGGCCCCGTACGCCGCAAAGCCAGGAGCCAGCCAGAAGCCGAGCAGTCGTGTCTGTAGCAGTAGGAACAGAATGATGATCCCAAAGAAGCCGATCCGCTGGTACTGGATCGCCCACGCCGGCGGCAGAAGATATTTCATGACGTGCGACCCATCGAGCGGCGGGATGGGGAGCAAGTTGAAGACGAGCAGTTCGATGTTGATCAGAACACTCCAGCACCCCATCGCCTGGAGAATGCCCAGTGGATGGGCCAACGTCGGCACGACCTGGCCAAGGACGCCAAAGATGGCGATCAGGGCCGCCGACACGAGGGCGATGAACAGGTTCGTCGCGACGCCGGCCAACGAGACGATGATGTCGCCCCGCTTGAAGTTGCGATAGTTCCGCGGGTTGACGGGCACCGGCTTCGCGCCGCCGAGGATCATCCCGGACGCGAAGTACAGGACGAGGGGCAGGATGATCGTCATGAACGGATCGATGTGCTTCAGTGGATTCCACGTCAGCCTGCCGAGCGATAATGCGGTGGTGTCGCCCTGCTTGAGGGCGGCGTACCCATGCGCGTACTCGTGCGCGATCACCGAAAACAGCAGGACCGGCGCGAAGAGTACGAGGGTGTTGATATGCTCCAAGGTGAGGCAAAGCTAGCCGTGCGGGATAGGGGTGTCAAAGCAGTGTGGCGCCTTGACATCCGTGACAGGCACCCGTAGCTTCACCCACTCACCGATCCCTTGGAATTTCTGGAGCTCGTTCGTGCCCAATATCGCGTCCGCGAAGAAGAACATGCGCAAGTCCCGCGCGGCGACCGTCCGCAACCGGGCGCAGCGCTCGGCATTGCGTACCGCCCTCAAGCGGGCGCGTACCGCCGGCGCAACGCCTGATGAGAAGCTGGCGGCCGTGAGCCTGCTGGATCGCGCTGCCCGCAAAGGCCTGATCCATCGGAACGCCGCTGCCCGTCACAAGAGCCGTCTCGCAAAGGCGTCGTAAGCTGGAAGGCGTGTAAGGTGGAAGGCGTGTAAACTCGAAGGCGTCGAAAGCTCGTTCCACACCCTGCTGTGTTGCTGCCCCTCGTCCGCTCTCGCGGGTGAGGGGTTTTTCTCATGCAGTTCTTCCGTGCGGGCCTTCTTTACCCTGCCGTTGCCGCCCCTCACCCGCTCTCGCGGGTAAGGGCTTTTTCTTATGCAGGTTCTTCCTTGCGGGGCCCTTCCTTACATGGCAGCCAGCTCACCACCACACCGCTCACAATACCACTCCGTCGGGTAGTTCATACTCCCGCACTCCTGGCACTTGAGCGTCTTCACCTGCTCCGTCGGCACATCGCGTAGGAACACAGGCACGCCGTCCTTATCCGTCGCAGGTCTCGCCCGCGGCCGATCCGTGTTCAACGAGATGTCGTTGAGCGTCCCCGCCTCAGGAGGCGTCGACAGGCGCCGCGCTGGCTG